>Ga0172378_10000909_pt1 | contig 26793 bp, 27 predicted proteins | sample GrowelOW332metaG_FD_119755 | JGI IMG/M metagenome (GOLD analysis project Ga0172378, IMG submission 119755) | Groundwater microbial communities from an aquifer near a municipal landfill in Southern Ontario, Canada - Pumphouse #3_1 metaG | ecosystem: Environmental > Aquatic > Deep subsurface >...
GGCAATGTTCTAAAGATCAAAGGCATTACTGGGATAGTACGCCAAACAACAGACAGACACAAGGCTGTCCTTATTGTGCTCATAAATTTCCTAGTGAAGATTACAATTTATTATTCATACATCCTGAAATTTGTGAAGAATGGGACTATGAAAAGAACGATAAAAGACCAGAAGAATATACTCCTAATTCGAACATAAAAGTTTGGTGGAAATGTAAAATATGTAACTATAGATGGCCTACGTCCATAAGTAATCGAAGCAGAGAAAAAGGAAGTGGGTGTCCAGTATGCGCGGAGTCAAAAGGAGAAAAAAGAATTTCAGAATATTATTCAAGCATAAAAGTAGTATCAGAGGCGCAAAAAATGTTCGATGGTTTAATAGGACTAGGAGGAGGATTATTGTCTTATGATTTTTATTTGCCTCATTATAATTTGCTTGTAGAATATCAAGGCGAGCAACACGCAGAATATAGAAAAGGTTTACATAAATCAAAAAAAGATTTCAAGAAACAACAAGAACATGATAGACGAAAGAAAGAGTACGCTCAACAAAATAAATATAATTTTCTTGAAATTTGGTATTACGATTTTGATAATATTGAAAAAATATTAGATGATTATCTTAAAGAACTATCTGAAAAAGATAGTTCTTTCCCTGTAGTTTAGGTCAATTATAATTTAAGGCGGTGATTAAAGATTGCTACAAGATATTGATTTTTCAAGAATCGATGAAATGAATCCAAAACTTTATCTTTCAAAACCGAATAAAGAGATCGTGTCAACATTGCAAACTGCATATAATATATCTATTCATCCCAAGTTGGGTTCAGTTAGTGAACTCACGTTTTCAATTCCCGTTCAAACAGAAATTCATCATGAATTTGTCAAGAATCCAGATTTCGAACTTCTCCGTCCCTTCTACTTAGTAAAATATGTTTGTGGAGATACAATCGAATGGTTTCTTTTAGATAAACCATCAAATAAAGCAGATGATAGTACATTGGATAGAAATATTCATTGTTATTCCTTGCCTTTTGAACTGTCTTTTCGATTGCTTAATAGTTATGAATCTATCGCACACAATGCTGAAGTGGTTCTAACTGAAATTCTTGCAGACACTTCGTGGAGTATAAATTATATTGACAGCTCATTTGTTAATTCATATAGAACGATTACAGCCGATAATCAATCTAAATTAGACATCCTCAATCAAACAGCAATAGCTTTTAACGCAGTTATAGTTTATAATACGGAAAACAGAACAATATCATTATATAAGTCTGATGATCCCTTGGTAATGTACAACATGGGGCTTATGTGTTCATATGGAAATTTACTAAAAGGAATAGAGACAAATCTGGACATAACAAATTTTTCAACTCGTTTTAGACCAATCGGATTAAATGGAATTACAATACAAGGAGTTAATCCCCTCTCTTCAGAATACTTAGAAAATTATTCTTATTTTATGGAAGGATTTCTTCAAGACGAGAATGGTAATGTTTTATCAAGTTCGCCTTATATGTCTGACGATTTGTGTAAAGCAATTATTGCTTACAATACTTTGGTCACAACTCATAATGGAGAATATTCTACTTTTCTATCTAATCTTACTACCGCACAAACTTTATTAACAACAAAAAATAATGAGTTAGCTGATTTGCAAACTACTATGAATGAAATTACCGACACATTGGATTCTTTACAGGGAACAACTGAAGATACGACTGCAATATTGGCACAAATGCATACTCAACAGGCTTTATTAGATGCTAAGAATGCAGAAATTGTTGTAGTTAATAATAGTATTACTTCTATTAATGGTCAAATCACAGTTCTATTAAATTTACTCAGTGTTGAAAATAATTTTACCCCTGAACAGATATTAGAGCGTAGTCAATATTTCTATGATTATACATGGACGAACGAAAATATTTGGGACGAAAATGACCTCTACACAGAGGCAGTAATTGAGTTTCAAAAAAGACTTACTCCTCCAATTCTAGTCACGATTGATTCTGTAAATTTCCTAGAAGTGTTGACGGAACAGGCGAACTGGAAGAAATTAAAATTAGGAACGATTATCAATGTTTATTATGAGTTGTTAGATGTTAATATTCAAGCACAAATTATTGAATATACATTGAATCATGGAGATGGCAGTCTAAGTTTACTTGTGGCAAATGTGAAAGAGATATTAAATGATGACCAAAAATTCGTAAAAGATATGTATAAGTCAATTTCTACTTCTAATGTTGTTCAGATTAATAAAGATAAATGGTCAACAATTGATAATATTAGATTACAGTTGAGTGATTTTTTGGCAAATGCTTTTAGTACATATAAACAAGAAATAATTGCTGGAACTAATGAGTCGGTTTTAGTGAACAGAAGAGGAATCACAGTGTTTGATCCTTCGTCTCCAAATCTTATGTTGCGAATAAATCATGGAAATTTATTAATTTCGAAAGATGGCGGAGAAACTGTAAGTTTGGCAATAAATGGAAATGGAGTTTTTGCTGAAACCATAGTGGGCAAACTTTTGGTCGGAGAACAATTAATTATTGAATCAGCAGATGGTAAACTTAAAATATTACCTAGCGGAATTGTAATTTACGATACGGATGGTGTAACAGAAGTAATAAAACTTGGAGATGTGTCTACTGCTCAGGATAATTCAAAAAGAGGATTAAAATTAAAAAATCATCTTGGAGTAACTGTGCTGTCCGAGGGGATTGTACAATCGGACAGTATCCAGATGGCAGATAATGTCGATTCCACACACAAATTATCTTTAAAGATATATGTGCCAGATGACGTTTTAGAAATTAGAAGTGTTCAATTAGCTTTTAGTTTAGAGAATTTTAGAACTTATGAAACTTCTACTGCTGGAGGAGGAAGCAGTTCTACAACAAGCTCAAGTGGTGGAGGCGGTACTCAAACAAGCTCAAGTGGTGGCAGTTCTTCGCCAACAAGTAGTACAAAAACATTTCTTGGTTATATGACAGATTCAAGTTCTCCTCACCCAGATGATGTTGCTAGTTATATAAATCATACTCATACTGTACAAATTGATGGACAATATTTTGAACATAATCATACTGTCTCAATTGGAAGCCACTCCCATTCTGTGTCTTTTGACCCTCATCAGCATAATATATATTTACCCGATCATCAACATAACCTTAATTTTGCGATTTATGAAGGTAGCAAAGCTTCTTTGTGTGATATATTCGTAAATGGAGTAGTGGTGCTTAATAATCATTATAATACAGATCAAAGCAATTTAGAACTAGCATCATTTATAACAACATCAGGATGGAATACTGTGGAAATTAGCTCGGCAACACTCGGAAGGATCAACGCATCGCTCCATATAAAGTCTTATGTCGCTTTGTAATCAATACCTATAATATTTTAAATAACCACCAATTAGTTTTTATTGGTGGTTATTTATTATGTTCAATTTTAGACAGATAGATAATCTTGGACGCTTGATTATTGATAAGAGAGTATTTTACTCCAATTCTTCTCTTCTGTCTATTTATTATATTTAGTTTGGAGTAAATATATTTAAGGAGTAAAGAATGAATAAAAAATATACAACCGAAGAAATAAGATCAATGGTAAAAAATTTAGAATATGAATTAGTTGGTGATTATGTCAGAAGTAAACAAAAAATAATAATATCTGATAATGATGGTTATTTATATGCTGTTTATTTCGACAACTTAAAACGCTATGTGCCAAATAAATTTCATAAAGATAATCCCTATACTATAGAAAATTTGAGACTATGGTTAAAATTAAATTATAGCCAATACGAATTGATTAGTTCGGAATATAAAAATGCCTATACTTTAATAGTGTTAAAAGATAATGAAGGATATTTTACGCAGTCTCCTTTTAGAGGATTAGTAATAGATGGACATATTCCAAACAAATTTTACTCTTCCAATCCCTATATAATTCAAAATATAAAGTTGTGGTGCAAAATAAACAATAAACCATTTGAGTTAATTGCTAATGAATATATAAGTAATTCTATGAATCTCAAATGGAAATACGTAAAAGATGGATGTGAAGAAATATTTGAAATGAGTTGGGCTAATATTTCACAGAATGAAGGCTGTAATTTACAAGTAGATTTATTGAACTGTCTTGCAATAGTAAGACCAGATTTAGCCAAAGAGTGGCATCCCACAAAGAACAGAAAAGGTCTTAATCCTTACAATGTATCTTCAAGTAGTGGGAAATTTGTGTGGTGGCAATGTTCAAAGAATCCCAAACATGAGTGGCCCACAACAATTGCAAATCGAAATAGCAAATCCAATAACACAGAATGTCCTTATTGCTCTCATAAACTTCCTTCGGAAGAATATAATTTATTAGTAGTCAATCCTAAACTCTGCGAAGAGTGGAATTATACTAAAAATGAAAAGAATCCAGAAGAATATTGTCCAAATAGCGGTAAATATATTTATTGGAAGTGTAAGGAATGTAATCATGAGTGGAAAACTCGTATTATAGATAGAAGTGGTAAAAGACATGGTTGCCCACAATGTAGCGAACCAAGAGGCGAAAAAAGAATTAGAGAGTATTGTGGGTTAAAAAATATTTATAATATATCTCAAAAAACGTTTAATGGTCTGGTTGGTATAGGTAATGGTTTATTGTCTTATGATCATTATTTATTAAAATACAATCTTCTTATAGAATATCAAGGTGAGCAACACGAAAAATTTACAGAATGGTTTCATGAGTCAATAGAAGATTTTGAGCGACAGCAAGAACATGATAGGCGCAAAAAGGAATATGCTTTATCAAATGGATATAATTTCCTAGAAATATGGTATTGGGACTACGACAATATAGAATCAATTCTAGAAAACTACTTCCAAGAAGCAGATAAAATCTCTCTCATCGCCAAGTAATAAACAATATATAATAAATTTCAATGTAAATGTCATATTATTTATTATCTTCTACAACGATTTTACTGACTTTATCATTTTCAAATGTTATTCGGACATTTTTATTGTTTAGGCTTCTGTCACTTTTAAATTCATAAACGTTGTCATTAATAGGTTTTCCATAGTTTCCAATAGTTAATCCAACATCGCTGTGAGCCATTCCAACTGCAATTTGATTTAATTCATAGCTGGATACAGTAGATCCATCTGCGGGAGTTATTTGTCTTATAATATCTGGGCTATAATAAATCAATTGGCTTAAAGCAAGACCGATAAACACTATTAAAATCCATATTTTTTTAGTAAACATCTTCTCACCTCCTTTAACATTATTATACAACAGAAAGTTAAGTAATGCAAACATAAAATAATTAATTTTAAAAACATATAATCCATCTACTGAATATCTCAATAAAAGGTGTAATTCCTACGCATTCCTATTTTATCATAAAAATTGGTAATTTACCAAAAAAGAGACTCCATTAGCGTGAAGTCTCTAAAAGTTATTGACATACTTGATAGCAATATTATTTATATTACATCCCTTTATTTACATTAACAAACCAATTTCCCATAAGATTTCTTAGAAGTGAAACATCTGTCATTCCTGACATCATTAAGTTTAATTTCAAAGGAGGATTATAGAATAAATACTCAAATAAATATTGATCAACAAGAGGTATTGTTAAATGAGTTTTCTTTTAATAATACCTCTATTAGATATGAGATTGAAAACAATAATATTAAAATCAGTGTTGAAGATTGCGCATACGCATTAGGTGTTACGAAATCTAAAAGATTAAAAGATAATTCTATATCAACTACTGTTAGATGGGACAGAGTTTATAATGATTTAGTTTGTGCCAATGTTCTTTCTAATGATGGAGCGTATAAAAGTATAAGAAATGATAAGAAAATATTGCTTAGAAATAAGTTAAAAGTTATGAAAATAACTCAAGAAGAAGCTATCATTTGGAGTAAAAATGTTAATAATAATAATGCAAATTATTTTATACAAATATTGTCTCAAATGAACTCTGTCAATATAAATAATATTATCATAAAAGAATATGCTTCTAGGAATGAGATAGAATTTTTCAAATTATTGAATCCAGTAATAAAAAGTATGGGATATGAAATTATCAATCAGTATAAAGTGTTAAATTATAAGTTGGATGGATATATTCCAGAATTGAATTTAGCTTATTGAATATGATGAAGATAATCATAAAAGATATATATATGAAGAACATGAAGGTAGACAAGAAAAGATTGAACGTATGCTGGATTGTCAATTTATAAGAGTGACCGACAGATATAATTATGGAGAAGCACTTGGTATTGTGATTAAAGAAATAAATTACATATTGTATAAATCTATTATAGATATGAGAGAAGTTTTAAAGAATGATATTTTACCGAATGATCATGTTGTGGAACCTTATGAGATAGATTTAAATTGTGATAATATATCAATTTATAAAAGTTGGTATGATTTTGATGCTAGAGAGGTCGATGAGGAGAAAATTTACTGTGCTTCATATGTTGATTTTTTAAAGAATATGTTTGACTTACCTGTTAAAAGAACATGATTACTTATACCTCTCTCTATGATATACTTGTATTATATTGGATATAGATGTGTTTCCCTTTCAATAATTTGCACATTCTAATTCTAGGTGCTATACTAAATCTAATAAAATAAGCGAGAGGACGGCTATCCTCTCTGGTGTGACTAGGGCGTTTTCTCAGGACGCTCTTTTACTTTCCCATTTTTGAACTTATGTAATTTGACAATAAGCTACCCAACAGTGTGCCGAGAGCACCATAAAGAATAATATCCATCGCCTATCCACCTCCTTCCACCTGAAATTATTTCAAGCTATTAAAGGGCGTAGGGTGGTGGTATGGACGCTAACCACATTGATAGTTTATCATAAAATATGGTAATTTACTATAAATATGTTTGTTTAGCATATAAACATAATATAATTAATCTTGACTTAATTATTAGGTTATGTTAGTATAAACTCAGGTTCAAATATAACATAAATATAATAAATTTGTATATAATATTAGTGTAAATGGTTTTAATTCTAATCTCGCTTCCAGTCTCTTCTTCTCTGTTGTGTATACATATGTTTATTGTTTATAAGCATATAAATTCTGATATAATGTATAGAGATTGGAGTGAGAATTAGATGCCACGATTTAATAATAAAAGTGAAGTGAATGGGAAGAAACTTAGAACAAGCATTGGAATATCTTCAAGTCCTGAATTAAAAAGAAATCTTGAAATACTAGCAAAGCATTATAAACGAACTCTGTCCGATTTTTGTAAAATAGAATTGGAAGAAGTTGTAGATCGTAAGGAAAATCGAGATATATTGAATAATATTAATAATGATGAAGGTAAATGAACATATTCAACAAATTTGCTTAATTTTGACCATTTTTAATAGTTGAACAACTTTGACCATCTGCAAACAATCCTCTATACTATCATTGTAAGGTGAATCAAAAACATCTTAACAATATTAGGAAAGAGGTTATTTGCATGAGAAAAATTGATGTTCAGGAACTAATCAAGTATTTACAAAATTTTGTTGGAAAGCAGGTAGAAGTAGGCACAAATCCTTTATGGTCTGTGAATACATATCAGTCCTTTAGATTCGAGGACACAGAAAATGTATTAATGTTTAATGATGGTGGCAATAATGGTCGGCAAGAAATATTTATTGATAAAGATCAAATTGTAGAAATTACATTGTCTGAAGGTAGAGATATTTATGAATCAGTGATTAATATTATTTTGCAAGATGGTAAGATTGATTTCACTATTAGTTCAATGCCAATTAAATGTTTTAAATGCCATAAGATTATAGATGAACCTATGGAAACAAAATGGTTTATTCGAGGTACTGGAAGTTATGGATCTAGATTTGAAGATGAAAAACTTGATATAGCTATTTGTGATAATTGTCTTTATTATGAAGTCCTTGGCTACAAGGATAGTGATTTCGAATGAACAATCTAACATTATTTAAAAATGAACGGTTTGGAGAGGTTAGAGTATTTGTCAGAAATGATGAATTTTGGTTTGTAGCAAAGGATATAGCAGATATACTTAATTATTCAGAGACAAATGCAATGACAAAACGATTAGATAGCGATGAAATCATATCCGACAAATTGGAGGGTATGAATATGAAATCAATTTTAATCAATGAAAGTGGTTTGTATAATGCGATAATTGGTTCTAAATTACCAGAAGCTAAACAATTTAAGAAATGGGTAACTTCTGAAGTCCTCCCTTCTATCCGTAAACATGGAACTTATATGACAGAAGAAGTAATTGAGAAAACTTTAGCAGATCCAGACTTCATTATTCAATTAGCAACACAGCTCAAGGAAGAAAAACAAAAAAGATTATTAGCGGAAGAACAACTCGAAGAACAGAAACCAAAAGTAGAAATCTATGAACAATTAATTAACCAAAAAGATTTATTGAACTTCAAACAAGTTGCTAATAGTTTTGGTTATGGCAGGAATAAATTTTTTGATATATTGAGAAAAGAACACATTCTATCTGATAATGGTTTCAACTGGAATTTACCATATGCTCGATATAGAAAATACTTTGAAGTTAAAATTATTCCAAGAAGAACAAGCAATGGCGTGGAACAAATTTGTACTCCATTATTCAAAACAAATGCGATTCCTTTTATTAAAAAAGTTATAGACAATAAAAAATGCTTGCCACATCCACAAATGAAGCAAGCCCAATAAAAATATTTGCAAATTGATTATAGCATTAAAACAAGAAAGAGTCTACAAAAGGCTCTTTCCTACTTTATAATTTTGGAACCAAGGAAGTGATAAAATGATAAGTTATGAACCAGTAGAAATTTCCACAAGAAAAGTTATTATACCTAGGACTTAAATAGCATAATGTATTTACACGTCTTACAAATAAAAAGAGAACATTCAAGGTTTTGACCAATATTAATGTCTTGTTGACCTTTTTCAACAAATAGTAAAGTAACACATTCTACATTAGTTGGGCAGTTTAAATCTGTGCCACCACATATAGGACATTTAACTTTAACATCCAATTATTTTCACCTCCTGCGAATTATTCTACCATAGTATTCCTATTCTATGGTAGAATTCGACAGGATTTGTCAGAAAGATTGTTTAACAAAACCCTATAGAAGATGCGTTTTATTCAGAGAGGTAAAATACCTCTCTTTTTGTATACCTATTTATAAAATTACCCTCCCTCTCCACTATCAACTAATTATCCAAACAGAAAGAAGGTGCAACAAATTTGACAATACAATACGATCCATTACGGTTTCAATATCGTTCAGGAATTTCACCAGATGATTTTGTTCCAAAATTTCAAACACTTAAAATAATAAACAATAGAATCCTTTTAGATGAGCAACCTGATAATTACCAACATGTCACAATTAAAGGATATAATGAAAAAACTTCATTACCATTGTCAGCATTAACCTCAACTCAATTTTATGTAGATTATTTTAATAGTTTTGTTTATTTTAACGCTTCTGAGGAAGGAAAATCTGTTTTTGTTTCTTATTTAGGTAAAGGAATAGCTCAAGTTCCAGCAAGTAGAGTTTATGTCACATCTGAAATAGAACCAGATATTACTAAGTATTTACAAAATATTGTAGATGGTGGTGAAGCTGTATTTGGTGCAGCAAATACTATTGGTTTGACAGTAAATGAGGTTCAGGATGCCAGAGATTCTACTGCTAAAGGTAAAGCATTTACTGATGTACGAGATCGACTTGAAGAGATTGAGACTGATGCTATTACTCATGAGGCAACAATTGCTTCAAAAGCACCTCAATCTGCTTTAGATACTACTAATGTGAATCTTGCTAATGGTTTAGCATTAAAGGTAGATCAAACTACTTATAATGCGCAGTTGGCGGAAACTATTTCGCAACTTGTTGCAAAAGCAGCCCAAGCAGACTTATTAATAGCCAATGCAAACATCACATCTAATACTTCGCAAATTGCAGCAAACACATCTAATATCGCAACCAATGCTACTGCAATAGCAGCAGTTGCAAACGGATCTCCAAAGGCAACATACGCCACGTTATTAGCCCTACAATCGGCATTCCCAACTGGAACTACAGGGATTTATTTAGTTACGGCAGACGGACACTGGTACTACTGGAATGGATCAGCATGGGCATCTGGAGGAACATATCAAAGTTCTGGTGTAGCGAATAGTGCGATAAGAATAGAACACACAGACTTTGTTCAATCAGGCGTTAATCTGTTTAATAAACTTACTGCCACAAGTGGACATTACATTAATAGTCTTGGTGTAATGGCGACAGATGCAACCTATTACGTCTCTGATTTTATCGCTGTCTTACCAAGCACTCTATATTCACGCAAATTCTCTGCATCAGTAAATTATTATGACTCTTCAAAAACGTGGATCTCTAATCAGGCTCCAGGTCTTTCAGGAACTACTCCATCGAATGCGGCTTATGCACGAATAAATGGGTTGTTAGTAAATATAGATAGTGAGCAATTTCAAACAGGGGCATCTACTGCTTATGAAGGTTACGGAGTACAACTTAAGAACATTCTTCTAAAATCAATACCCAAGAGTGTTCTAAGTTCCGATGTACAGTCTGCCTTATCAGTTGCAAATTATATTGACATAGGTGTAAATTTATTTAACCAAGCAACTGTTACAAAAGGCTATTTAGTTGGTTCAACAGGTTCTCTTCTGGCGAGTTCACTGTGGTATGTATCAGATTTTATTCCAGTATTGCCAAATACGGTATATTCTCGAAAACTATCATCTTCTGTAAACTACTATGATTCAAGTTACAATTGGCTATCAAATCAGGCTCCTGCTACAACAATGACAACTCCTTATAATACTGTTTATGCAAGAATAAATGGATTGCTTGCAGACTTAGCGAGTGAGCAATTCCAAGTTGGAGCTTCAACTACTTACGTACCTTATGGAGTACAATTCAAGACTATTAAACCTTCATCTATACCTATAAATGCATTAACTACTGATATTCAAAAATCAGTAATCGGAATAGGAAATAAGCTACTAGATTATTACACACTATCTAGAACTAATTTTAGTACGTTACCTTCTGATTGGGTTAATAACGGCTTTACTGTATCAAATGGGCTACAAAGTCCAACAACAGGCAGTACATCAATACTTGCCTACTTTAATTTTAGGACTTTTCTAGACGAGCATATTATTCGAGCAAGGGTAAAAATTGCCGATATTACCTCTAAGTTCTGTTTGTTCAATAAATTTGCTGTAACTTTTGAACCAAAGAATAAGGGTACAATTGTTGAAATTGATTGCCAAAACAATGTGATTAATTTTTACGAACAATGGGACGTAGAAATATATCCAACCACAATGCCACCGTTAAGACAAAGTTTTCCATTGGGAGTAACAATAGTTGCGAATAGAGATTACATTGTATCTCTTCAAAAATACGGAACTAAACGCACACTAACTATTAAGGATACTGTGACTGGTGTAAGTAATTCTGTATATTGGGATAACTCAGAACACGTAACGAACACAGACATCGGAAGTAGTTGGGGTACTCCAGGGATTATGTTTTTACAAGGGAATATTCTGGTAAAAAAGTTTGAGTTTATTCTACCTACACCCAAAGATGTTAAGACGATTATATTTGGAGATAGCATAACAGAGGGGTTTGCCTTAAATATCGGTAGTAATGCCACAGCCGAAGATCGATGGTGTGCAAAAATACGTACAGCAATTAAAGGTAATTGTGCTATTGCGGGCAAAGGCGGTGGCATGAGTGCGGATTTAGTAGCAAGACTTGATACCGACCTAGACAGTTTTACCCCAAAATATGTGGTTGTATTAATCGGAACAAATGATGCTGCTGCCGCAAATATAACAGCGTGGACAACAAATATTAACACGATCATATCAAGAATATTAGCAAAAAATGCAATCCCAATTCTATGCGTTCCACCACTTAATACACTAGGCGGTAATTACCCTAGTAATATAGCTCAGATGGGAGTTTATCTGAGGAGTTTACCTTATACGGTTATAGGATTTGATTATGCGACATCAGTTGGTAATGATGGGGTAACGTGTGACACGAGTCTATTCGTAGATGGCACACACCCCAATGTTGCAGGTAATTTAAAGATGTATAATCAGGTCTTGATTGATGCTCCAGAGATTATGGAGTAATGAACAGTAGACCCATTATGGGACATAAAGAAATATAGAATATCATTTTAAGAGAGTATAAAAATATACTCTCTTCCCTATTAATACCCCTCCAATATCCTTTCAATGTTCGATTTCATGGCAATTATAAAATAAATAAAATATATCAATGGAGATGAAAATATATGAAAATCTGTTTAGATCCAGGTCATAATGATCACGGTGCTGACACTGGAGCAGAAGGAAATGGATTGAGAGAACAGGATTTAACACTTGATATTGCACTACGCTTACGTCCACTCTTACAAGCAAATGGGATCACTGTCGTAATGACAAGAGAGGGTGGATTAGTTAGTGATAATTCAACTCTCGTAGCATCTTTGCAAAGTCGTATTGATGTTGCAGAAAATGCAAAAGCGGATGTATTTTTGAGTATTCATGTTAATGCGGGTGGTGGCACAGGGCAGGAAATATTAATTCAAGGTACGGGTGGAAATGCTGAAAGGTTCGCTAATATAATGTTGCCCCATCTTGTTCAAGCAGGTAATTGGTATAATCGTGGTGTTAAAGTTCAAAATATAATGGTTCTTAGGGAAACAACTATGCCAGCTATTCTTACAGAAAATGGTTTTATTGATACTGGTTCTGATGCTCAAAAATTAGCTAATCCAGACTTTAGGCAACAATTGGCGGTAGCTCATGCCAAAGGAGTTTGTGAATATTTTGGAATTCAATATAATGAATCTTCCTCTGTAGCCCAACCATCCCCCACTCCAACTCCTTCGTCCTCAATAATGTATCGTGTAATCTTAGACGGTAAACAAACTATGGCTTTATCTTCGCAAGATGCTGCAACTGCTGAAGTTAAAAAAGAAGTAGATGCTGGCACAGCTACAAGTGGTGTTGTTCAACGCAATACCGATTCAGTTAATGTATTTAGTTATACTAAAGCTGTTCCTGTAACTCCTACTTCTGCAATTATGTATCGAGTTAAAATCGACAATGTTCAAAAAATGGCTTTATCAAGTCAAGATAATGCTATAGCAGAAGTTAAAAAAGAAATTGATGCTGGATTAGGAACTACTGGAACAGTAGAACAAAATACAGATGGTGTAATTGTTTTTACTTACACAAAACCAGTTGTTACGACTCCTGTAGCATCAGATTCCACTCCAATTGTAACACCTATACCAGTAACAACTAAAACATCTATTCTTGGCAAAGAAACAGTCACAATAGAGCAATGTGAGCAATTCATTAAAAAAGTGAATCCAAATGCTACTCCTCTTGCTAGTTTTTATAAAAAATATGGTGAAATTCTTGGAATTAAATGGGGATATGCTTTCAGCCAAATGGCTAAAGAAACTGGATATTTAAGATTTGGTAACGATGTGAAAGTTACTCAAAATAACTTTGCTGGTATAGGTGCTGTAGGTGGTGGAGCTAGTGGTGCTTCATTTGATACTCCAGAAAAAGGAGTAATCGCCCATCTTGAACATTTATATGCTTACGCTTCTACTAATGCTATTCCTTCTACTCTTGAAAAATTAGACCCTAGATTTGATTTAGTAACCCGTGGTGCTTATCCGAATTTTGAGGATCTAGATGGTCATTGGGCTGTTCCTGGAGTTGGATATGGTGAAAGCATTTGTGAAATTCATGATTCTATTTTAAAGGAAGTTGTTGTACCCGTAGAAACACAAACTTCAACACAACCTGTAGAAGATACTCCTATTCCTGTAGTTACAGAACCTAAATCTGAAGTAAACAAAAATAATATTATTGTAGAAATACTTATAGGAATATTTAATTTTATTAAATCATTGTTTGTTAAGAAGTAATTCTAAAATAAATAAAAACACTTTAAGAGGTGTGAATTATATCGCACCTCTTCCTTATTACTTTAAATGTAATTTTTAAAATCAATATTTAGTTGTGTATGTAGGACAAGTACAGATTTGCCCTCTGTGCTTGTCTCAAGAAATTACACCGTTACGAGCGATGTAATAACTATAAATAAATAATACCACAAAAAGGAGGGCAATGCAAATGTCAATGGAAGGAGTGTTGGATTTGGCAATGGATGAGGAAGTAGAGAAAGTATTATCTACCCATAAACAGATTCTTGATACACATGAGGATAAAATCCAAGAGCTTCAAATAAAATCTGCGTGTTTTGTAGAGAAGTTTAATAACTTAGATATAATAGTTGAAGATATTAAGACTACGCTATCAAGAATGGAAACAAATAACTTACAGAATACAAATTCAATGATGAGCATTATGTCACAGATTGTTTTGAATACAAATAATAACAATACAGACATTGCTAAAACAAAAAATAATAATAATACAAAAGTTGTTTTAAAAGTTCTTGCAATTGTTGGAGGAGCTATTAGTGCAATTATAATTGGATATTTTGCTCTAAAGGGCGTAACGATTCCTGCAATGTAAAAATATTATATTAGATAAATAAATAAAATATATTAAGGATGAGTTTAAATGAGAACTGAATTTAGTTCATTCTCCCTTCGTCTTGCAGGGTATTTAATGCAACAAGGGTTTGTACTTAAACTAATGCGAGATGACCAGAAGTCTAAAAGAAAAATATTTATCTTTAATGATAGTCCTGAGTTGCAAAATGCGATTCAGGACTATTTACGTTTTAAGAGTAAATAATTGGAGGAATGTTTTAATGTTGATTACAAAAGAAGTTGAAGTCGGATTGAATTCTCAAACAATAAAATGGTATGAAGATAAGGGATATAAAATCCCAAGATGGATAAATAATCAAAGAAAAGAAACTGTTAAAAGAGGAACTAAGATAATAGTTAAGACAGAAGATTTGACAGATAGTTCAGACGCAAAGATAACGGTTCAATGCGATAATTGTCCAAAAATACAATCAAACATAAGATGGAAAGACTATAAAAAGTGTATACATGAAGATGGGAAATACTATTGTCGTAAGTGCGCTTCAAAATTATATGGTAAAGAAAAAGAACTAAAAACAAAATTAGATAAAAGTAAAACATTTTATGATTGGTGCTATGACAACTTATCTAAAGAAGAAGCTGATATAATAATGTTGCGGTGGGATTATGACAAGAATATTGATAGAAAAGGCAATAAATTAAGTCCTAGAGATGTTAGTTATGGTTCCTCTAATGAAAAATATTATTTTAAGTGTTTGGATAATTTTGAACATGTGTCAGAGTGGAAAAATATCAATTCTTTTACACGAGGAGAGGGAAATATACAATGCAATCAATGTAGTTCTATTTCAGTGACTCATCCTCATTTAGTTAAATATCTAGTAAATAAAGAAGATGCATTAAAATATTCTTTTGGTTCAGGTAAAAATATTCTTATGAAATGTCCTGATTGTGGATATGAAAGAGAATTAAAAATACCTGTTTTAATCAGACAGGGTTTTAGCTGTTCTAAATGCTCAGATGGAGTTCCTTACCCCGAAAAATTTATGTTTAATATATTAGAGCAAATATTAAATAAAGATTTTATAACACAATTATCTAGAACAACATTTGAGTGGTGCATGAATTATAAGTATGATAATTATATTAATAAAATTAGTTGCATTATAGAAACTCATGGTTTACAACATTATGAGGGGTTTAATACTAAAGCTTGGAATTCACTAGATAGCATTCAAGATAATGACAAACTTAAAAAAGAATTGGCAAAAGAAAATGGAATTGATAATTATATAGTCATTGATTGCCGGAAGTCAGAATTAGAATGGATTAAAAATAGTATTATGAATTCTGAATTACCTAATTTATTGAATTTTAACGAAGAGGACATAGACTGGTTTAGATGCCATGAGTACGGTTGTAGCAATATGGTCAAAGAGGCTTGTGGTTTATGGAGTAGTGGCAATAACGCACGGGAAATTGCTAGTATTCTAAAAATATGGAAACAAACAGTTGTTACATATTTAAAACAAGGAGCAACTTTGGGGTGGTGTGATTATAATCCCATTAAAGAGAAAAACAAAAGTATCAAATTAAGAGCAGACATAAATAGTAAACAAGTTATATGTTTGACAACAAATGAAATATTTAACTCTCAAGCTGAAGCAGGTAAGAAATACAGTGTATTCAGCACTTGTATATGTGCTTGTTGCAGATATAGACTTCAATCTGCTGGTAAACATCCAGAGACAGGAGAAAAACTCAAATGGATGTATTATGACGAATATTTAGAATCTCAGAAACTATTATTTGCAAAATAAAATACATTTAAAACAAATAAAATATAATACATGAAAGAAGGAACAAATCATGGAATTACAAAACTTACTGTATAACATTTTTCTCTCAGTCATCTCAATTGCTACTCCTATTCTTATTGGATATGCTGTCAATTTTATCAAACAACATACTTCTGCTCAAAATCTAAAAACTGCTATGTCAATTGCTTCTAATAGTGTTGAATACGCACAACAAATTTCTAAGGCTCTTGGATTAGATAATGAAGCAAAGTTGAATTCTGCATTAGCATCTGCAAAACAGTTAGCAACAAACTATGGAGTTAAATTGACTGATGATCAGTGGAAAGCTTTGTTAGAACCTGCTGTTAGTGGTATTAAAAAGGGTTTGGTTGAGTTAAAAGGAGCTAGTGATGTAGTTGCTCCCGTAGAAGAAATTAAGCCAGTAGAAGGCGTTTAAATTTGATGTAGTCATGTATAATATCTAAAGAGATAGTATCTTAGTTGATACTATCTCTTTTTTTATCTTAATTTTCCATGTATATTCTTTAACCTTCAGGACATATTAAATTCATAATAATTTTCAAAGGAGTTGAATCCAATGCCACTTATTGGCATAGCTTGTTTAGTAACAGGATCATCTTTAATAATTATATGTACTTCAAGCTTAATAAACTTAATCCATTAATATTAACAATAGTCATTTTTAATCATTTATAAATTCAAAATTCATTATAAGGCAATCTATTGTCCCTTCGCTGGGATATTGAGATTGCCTATTTTTGCTTTGTCCCTTTTCTCACATATAAAACATATATAATTTACCAATCCAATCTCAGTTATTATTGACCCTCCCCTCTCATACAATTCAATATATCAGTCGTCACCCGTTCCTCCTTCTCTTCTTTGAAATTCAAATCCTTGCCACATGTCATTTTTGGCTTGTTTAGCGTTTGAATCGGCAAACGGAATAAATAATAATCTTTTAAACGTTTATACACACCATTGTTGCTTATTTAATATCAATCCAAAGAGGGTGAATTGTATGTCAGAGAAAAAGGATATCTACGATATTGCCATTAAACAATGGAAGAAAGGTAGAGAACGTGGCGGAGGAATTCCTGCAAAAATATACGATGTCATTGTATTTCATTATGGAGAAGATTATCGACCAATAATAATTAAAAAACATTTAATGAAGCAAAAACCTGAAGATATTGAAGAAAAAATTAAATTAGGCAAACCAAAAAATATTAAAGAAATAGTTGAAAGAATAAAAAGTTTAGATGAGCATAACAACGAAACTTGGTTTTTTGTAATTAATCTTCCTGCTGGATTAAACTTTGAAAATTTTAAAAAATTAGAACAAACATTTGCAGACGCTTTGGGTGAGACAGGAAATTGTCAAATTGAACAACATGGTTTAGCGGTTCACATGACTATCTCTAATGTGAATAGATCAAAAATATATCCTTATAATTTTGATCCTACACCATATTTAAAACAAGGTATGTTAATTCCTATACCTTTTGGATATTCGATTAATGGATTCATAGTTAGAGATTTAGCAGAGATACTGACGCTCCTCGTGTGTGGAATGATGGGATCAGGCAAGTCCAACTTCTCTCATGGTGCTATATATACAATGCTAAATATCAATAGTATAAAAGGAATCGAAAAAGAACCTTCTGTAATTCCTGTGATATGTGATCCAAAACTAGGTGAATTTAAATATTTTGAAAAGTATGGTGCTATGTGGGCAAAAGAACCTGAACACATTGAAAAACTATTAAAACAAGTTAATGATGAAAATGATCGCAGATCACCAATAGTCAGTAAAACAGGAGCTAGAAATTTTCCAGAGTTCCTAAAATTAGGATACAAAATGCCAGCAATTGTAGTTATTTGCGATGAGATGGCTGAATTTACTTCCCCTGCATATGAGTCTTTTAATAGATTACTTCATCAAGGAAGATCACAAGGTATATTTAGCATAGGAGCTATACAAAGACCAAGTGCAAATAGTTTAGGTAAAATAGGTAATTTTTCAGAGCTAAAAGCCATGTTCGATGGAAATTTAGTTTATAGAGTAAAAGATCCAATCAATTCTAATATGGTTTTAGGTAATTCAAAAGCTGCATTCATTCCTAAAAAAGCAAAAGGCAGAGCAATATTTGATTGGGATGAAGAAATAGAAGTTCAGTCTATGTATTTTCCTAGCATTGTATCAGATAAAGACAGATACGAAGAATTACTTTCTAAATTAATTCAATATCCTATGCCATATAACGATATTCAAGGGGAGGTTTATGAACATGAATCAAACAAGTCATACAAAGGGTTACTACCGCGATTTACGAGTCTTAACACATCTAGAACGCTGTACTTGCTTGAACACAACACAAATCCATTTGCTTGAATTTCAAGGTCTCTCAATTGAAATGGTTCATCGTTGCTGTAGAAGATTAGAAAAAAGACACAGAATTAAAAGAGGTGATCGAATTTCGTTTTTAGAAAAAGATTTCTTTTGGTTATTTGATGAGAAAAGACCAAAAAATATAGAGCACACCTTGGGAAAAGCATGGGTTTACACATTTATAATTCTTAACTCTAGGGCAAGTAATTATAAAAATCTTACTTTTGTGAATGAACCTCTGCAATTCTTACCTGCTGTAAAACCAGATCAATTCATGACGTTTGATACTTTTAATGAGAAGAAAATATATTTTAATGAATTCACTAGATATGAATCAGGAAATGAATTTAAAAAAATTAAACAATACAATGATTTAGCTGAAAAGCTAATTAAAGATAGAAATCAGGGAATCTCCACTTACTGGTGGATAGATTTAACTAAAGATCAGACATTTATCGTTTTAATTGTGACCGATGGAGGTGAAACGGCTAAAAATAAAATACAAAAAATAATTGATAAAGATAAGGAATTTCCTTATTCGGTAGAATTACTCACGATAGATGAAATCAAGAATTTTTGTTTGAAACTTCATTTAATAAAAAGGGAGGAGTTACGATGTTCCCAGGAATAGAAGCTGCCAAACCTATACTCGCAATTTTGGGAATTGCTGTCGGGTTGCAAGTTGTTAAAATGGGATTAAAAATATTTGGAAAAAGTGAATGGTCATTTTACGCTGATACACTAGGCTTGATCACCGTAGTTGTAATAGTCTTAAAAGCTTCACTAGATTTTCTAAAAATTGTTGCAGATGTATTCAAATGATTACGAATCTAGTACGTTTAAGTGCTTTGTATGTTGTGGTTTATATTTATGTTCGATACACATCTGGTAAGGAAATGGCTCTTGCAATTAAGTGGTTAGCAATTGTTAGTCTAGGATTAATGGTTTTATCAAGTGTCACTGCTCCATTGAAACAATTCAGTGACGATGTTCATTCTATTGCTGTGACTTATAGTAGTGGAAAAGCGAAAGTTAATGATGTTTTAGGAACAACAAATAATAATAGTGATAACAATAGTAATAGTGCAAATGTTGATGTTGGATATAAAGATATTTGGGAAAGAGTTTTAGGTGCAAAATTTGATTGGCCTATCAAGGGGAAAGTCACACAGGGGTATAATGAAAATAATCATGGTTTAGATATTGCAGGAAATCTTGGTGATCCTATTAAAGCTTCAAGAACTGGGAAAGTTGAGAAAGTAAGTACAGATGAAATATATGGATTGCATATTACTATTGATAATGGAAATGGGTATGCGACACTTTACGCTCATTGCTCAAAAGTTATAGTTGTGGAAGGCCAAATGGTTATGAAAGGTGAAAAAATTGCGGAAGTTGGATCTACAGGTAATTCGACGGGGCCACATCTCCATTTTCAAATTATGATTAATGGAAAAACGGTAGATCCAACGGGGTATTTAAAGTAAAGGAGTAAATAATTATGAAGTTAAGAATGGTTGTATTGAAAAAAAGTTCTATTCGTAAAAGTCTAGCATTATCAATATTGATGATTCTAATAGGATTTTCATTAATTAATCCATTCAAAGCTGATGCTACACCAACAGATTATGTAACCAAAAATCAACCTACAATACATTATCTTTATCCAATGTTAGAAAATAATAATATGTTCTGGCTAGAATCTAATCCCGATTTAGGGTATGCAACTTTACAAGAATGGAATACAAAATTGAGCTATGGAGATATGATTGTAGCTACTCCACCAGATATGCAATTAGCAAGTTTAACTGGATTAGATAGAATAGGTAAATACGTTCAAAATAAAATAAAAGGCAATGCTCCCAACGGAAGATATGATAAGGATATTTTTAAGTATCGGAGAACTGTTACAGCAGAAGGGGTTACTGATGAAGTCGAAGTAGAAATTGGAAAGCATTTCAGAAATAATGATAATTTAGATAAATTAATATCTAAAGTTAAAACACATTTGACTACTGATGCTGGGCAGACACAAGAAATAAAAGATCCTGTATTCCCTCCAGTTCCTACTCCTCAATCAGACAATGTGCCAAGTACAGAACAAACAAATATAATAGGTGGATCATTGCTATTAGGTGGCTTTATGATGATGGCAAAAGTATTGATATTCGCATTATAAGCGTTTATATAGGGTTTTAAGACCTTTAAATATCAGGGTGGCATAATGTGTCATCTTTTCTTTTTGCGTTCAAAATAGCCTATTAAATACAATGCTATATAGCTACATAGTTCGCTATATAGTAAATGACTACATAGCTATATAGTTACCATAAATAAATAAAAAATAACCTCTATTCAAGAGGTTAAGATATTTTCATTCCGAACATTTTAGTTAGTGAATTCACATTCATACCCTTTGGTTTTTTTTGTGGAATGGATTCTACTTCTGATTGAACTGACTGAAATATTTGTGGTTCTTGATTATCATAAACTATTTTAGTATCTTTTATTTTTTCTTCTCTCTGTATAGGCGTTTGTTGCTTCCAAACGTTCCAATATTCTTTTACCCATTTTGTGAAATTTGGTATCTTATCGCTGTGTATGTCATCCCAAAATTCTTTATCTTCTTTATAAACAAGATTAAAATAAACAGGTTGCGTTGGTTTTAAACGTTTTGGTTGCATAAATACATCCCCAATCTAAAGCAACCTATAGCTGTACCAAATAAAGGATTATCTATCACTTTTAAACTTGGTAAATACTCTTTAAGGTATTTTTCCTCATGATACATTGAACCTCCAGTTCCATAGACAATTTCCTTATCGCAATCATAGTCGCTCCATTTCAAAGCCACTTCGCCCGTCATTAGCATCCTAACAAAATTCTTAGTTTCTAATTCTTCTGGCTTTCTCTCCCCTCCAGTGACATAATATAATCCTTTTTTAATTGTGAACGTAGCATTCTTTTTATCAACCAATGATCCATTACGAAAACTACCTAAATTATGTGTCATTGATCCTGCATCCAAAATTCTGAAATTTTCTGCAATGTAGTTCTCAATTTCTCTTCCTTGATTATCTAATGTCATATAGTACATAAGTGCTAACCCTTCTGGAGCCACATACACCTTTTCTATATTCATATTGATTTTTTTACCTTGGTTAATTGCGACAGTATGTTGACCTTTGAGCATACTAATAATTCTTTCTTGGTTCTCTTCATTATAGTCATCTATGGGTAATGATACAGTTAAAGAAATCCTTGGATCAATATGAGTACATAATAAAGCAACTGCAACGAGAGTAAGAGTTTTTGTTTCTGAATTAATTTTATCAGCATTTATATTTCGTATAGGATATGTTGAAGATTTTAGAGCTAAATTCCCTATAAAGAATTTTTCATTGTCAACAACAACGTCATATTCATTATCTTCCTTGTTTTTAGAACTTGAGTTAATATTTCTCTTGTGCCACTCTCCTACTACACTAGGAAAAATTAGCTCTCCGTTCTCCCCATAGGCTTTAAGAGAATCCCTCCCCCTATCCACTCCTATAGTCTCAATTGGACTCTTGTTGAAATTCTGAAACATATAATTGTCCTCCTTTAATATTGACTATATAGCGATTGTATCACAGTGACATCACCTTGTAAATATCAAAAGCCTAGATTAGAATAACCTTAGAGGTGAAAACTATGGGAATTTCAGAAGATAATACTAGATATCCATTAACGATTTCTAAAGAGTTAAAAGGAAAATTAGAAGTAATTGCTGTAGAAGATGGCAGGACTTTAAACAATATGATAATCAAGATTTTGAATACATACGTTAAGGAAATTGAAAAAAGTAAATAACCATTTTACATAAACCCTTGTATAATGCGCGTTTCAGCGATTAAACAAACCGTTCCATTTAGTTACATCTTTATGTACCGTACTCACTAAATGGAACTAATACTTATGCTACTTCATATAAAGGTAAAGTAATTGTCATTCCATTAAGAAATCTAAGAGTAATACTTACTAGTCCGTCCATTCTGACAGGTATTTCCTCAAATCTATATCTTAAAAAAGCATTATCCATAACAACATTTTTTAGATCAAGTCCATCAAAAAAAGCATTGACATCATCCATAATTTCTTTGTCTGTAAAATTGCAATTCTTATCAGTATTATTCAAAAGAGTCCTGGCTTCTTCAATCTTGTCTTTTAGTGGATTAATATATTGTTTCAATTCCTCCATTGTGATAATTTCATTTTTAAACATATCCATGTATTTCTCTTTTTCAAAAATTAATCTACTCATCTTTACTTCAATACCATCACTGATGTTTTCTTTTTTTTCATTATCTATTTTCCCTTTTAATAATAAAAAAACCTTTTTAGACATTTCTATACGATTTTCAAATAAACTTGTACAAAATTTCTTTATAAAATCAACACACTTTTCTTCATCAATTTTAACTTTATTAGGACAAGAATCTGCTCCATGTGCATTTCTATAGCTACAGACCCACCATATATATTCTTTACCATTTTCACTATATTTTCGTTTGCATCTTCTGTAACTATATCCGCATTCCGTACACTTGATTAAATTAGAAAAGATGTATTTATAGCTAACTCTTTTCTTCAATAAATTAAAGCTATCCACTCTTTCTTTCAAGAGGTCTTGAGCTTTGTAAAATAGTTCTGGTTCTATTATTTGGAATTCTGGTCTCTCTACAGTAATTTGTAAATTTTTATCTATATATTTTCTCTTTCCTGAAAAAAGATTGATTACTTCTGATTTTTTATTGATAACGTTTCCTATATATATCTTATTTCTGAGTATATCTATAACAGTTTTTTGACTCCATCCATTTCTATTAAGTTTTTTTGTCTTAACTTTTTTGTCAGTTAAATATTTAGCTATTTTACCAGTGCCTAATTTTTTATTAACATAGAGATCGAATATCTCCTGAACTATTAAAGATTCATTTGGGTTTGGTTTAATAATATATCTACTAACCTTATCGTAACCAAATACGAAATTAGGAACTCTTCCCTTTTTTGCTGTAATATCTTTACCGAATTTTGTTTTTATGGACAACCTTCTACTTTCATCTTCGGCCATAATTGCAAGAATGCTTAAATAGGTTTCATCAGCTTCTTTTATGTTCATATCATATGAGGTAAAAAAAACATTGACTTCTAATTCTTTCAACTCCCTAATGCTATTTAGAAAGTCAATAATATTTCTTGCAAAACGAGTAACATCTTTCACTAGTATTGCTTCAAATTTTCCAAGCCTAGCATCTCTCATCATTTTTTGAAATTCTAAACGTTTTGAAAGTTGTTTTCCAGATATTCCTTTATCTGGATATATTTTATATAAGTCGTATTGTTTTTGTTTAGTAAGTTCTTCAAAGAATTCTATTTGATTTTCCAAACTATCTAATTGCTCACCCTTTTTAGTACTGACCCTACAATAACATCCTACCTTCATCAAATCACTCCATTTATAATAAAATCACTCCATTAGTGAATTCATTATAGCATAGAGTTGTCCAAATAAATATGTTAAAAAATAAAGTCTTGTAAATTAACAAGACTCAAGAGTTTTTTGCTTATATTTAGATTGAAATATTTGTTCAGCTATCAGTTCACAAATAGCATCAACAAGGAATTTGTTTCTTTCTTCATTTGTGTATATAACGAATCTTGCTTCTGGTGCACTTTCTTTCTTCATGTATTCTCCTCTCCTTAGTTAATGTGTAATTTATGTATATTATTTAGATATGAATTTATTCCTAAGATTTTTATAGTATCAAATGTGATATTGATATAGTTTATGTTTTAGCACCCGTAAGGACAGCCATAATAAACTTCTGAAATTTGTTTACTTCCATTGATCTCTTCATACTCTTTAAACTCTCTCAATGGTTCATGACAAACTCTACACAATCCATTCTTATCACTGAACTCTTTATTTTTACGCTCCATATATTCTAATAAATCGCCTTTACAAATAATTTCAATTACATCTCGCTCTCCGTTAATAATTTCACGATATTCTGGATCATTCACATTCCATTCGAGAAAATCTTCTATAGAATCTTCAACATGTTTCTCTGAATTCTTGGCAGATTTTAGTTGATTTACTGATTTATTTAATTCATATGTATTAACTTGATCACAGAATTCTTGACAGGGAGCTTCACAACAAGCCTCACGATAACAATCCTTACAAAGTGACGAAGAAAAATCTATTCCATTTATATTCATTATGATTATCCTTTCTGTTTTATATTTATTATTTTATGTTTAATAATTGGGTAAAAAATAATCTAAAATATAGTCAACCGACTCCTCTAAAGTTACACACCTTTTAGTAATACATAACTCCATCCATGGATGACTTTGATCTCCAAAACCAATAACAGGTTTCCTCCAAACATCATGAGCCATACAAATTTCCATTGCAGTTCCAATGCTTGCTGAAAAATTTAGATTAACTAAAATAAGATCACTTTGCTCTACTTGGTATAAATCAAAACATTTAATTTCCTTTTCTGTATATGTATCCAAACGTTGATTAAAATTATAAAAGTCACAGGGATTTATTGTACGTATTCTATTATCTGATTCATCTTTAAGAAGATTAGTCGCGCTTGCTCTCCAAGTATTCATCTGTTCAAATGTAAGTCCACCCATTTTTCCAGCCAGGTAACATTTAAATTTACTCATTAATTAAATTCTCCAATCACAGAAATAATATATTCCAAACACTCATCAAAATCATAATTATCTACTTGATAATCAACCACTTCATTAATAACTTCTTGGGTAAATTGGGTAATATCATCTTGATATCTTCTATTCCACTCCCTCTCATCGAAATCAGCTCTACCAATACATCGACTTTTTCTTATTGGTTCATCTACATTAATGAAGAAAGAAATTATGTCTCCTTTGAAATACTCCTTAAACTCTTTTAATCCCAATATATCTAACACAACAATATAATTATGTTTTGAAAGATTAATACTACCCTTATGCGCTCCATAATACCAAGTATCAGTAATATTATTGACTAATGTATTATATGTACGACATTCAATAAACTCATTGTTTTCTATCATGTATTCAAATTGTTTCCTACTAATAAAATAATATGGATTTCCTTCTGATTCATTGGGTCTCATTGGACGAGATGTATGTGAGAGAACCATTTCGAAATTGTAATGATCTGATATGTACTTACATAATGAATCTTTGCCTGAAGCTGAGAATCCGCTAAGAATAATTATCTTATTGATTTTAACTCCCCCTTATCTAAATTATTATATTTTGCATTATAAAAATTTATAAATATTTGAAATTTATCATATTTTCTGTCTAGAAAAATTGTGGCATTATTATACATATAATTATATATCTTCAGAACATTAAGAGACCCGCCATATTTTAAATATTTAACTTTCGTTGATGTATAATGGTTTCTTAGTTTTGTGTAGTTTACTCCACATTTTTTCACCAATATTTCTTGGAGACTTAATAAAAAGTTCTCATTACTTATAATATCAATCATCACGTCTTTATTATTATAAAAACCCACACATCCATCTCCATCAAAATACCCTCTTATAAAATGTGATTGAAAATGTTCGGGAAGTATATTGGAATTAGGAAATCTTATTGTTGAACTTTTATTTCTTAAACATCCTTTGTTGATTAAATCTTGGACGAGAATTCTACTATAAAGAATCACTCTATTACTTTTATACTCTTTGTCTTTTATTTTAGTTATTCTATCCTTTATTTCAATATCAGCATTTAATTCATTCAGGAATTTTTGTATATGATTTTTATCTCTATTTTGCAAGCCTAATTCAAGGGAGCTTTCATTCACGCATCCATCAGCATATAAAAATCCCAACCAATAC
>Ga0172378_10000911_pt1 | contig 26741 bp, 44 predicted proteins | sample GrowelOW332metaG_FD_119755 | JGI IMG/M metagenome (GOLD analysis project Ga0172378, IMG submission 119755) | Groundwater microbial communities from an aquifer near a municipal landfill in Southern Ontario, Canada - Pumphouse #3_1 metaG | ecosystem: Environmental > Aquatic > Deep subsurface >...
AACTCCCTATTTCGTTTGCATTTCCTAGTGATGGGAAATACAAACTTAACGGGCAGGCTCCAGTCAATGAGCCAAATGTTTTGTGCCTCTGACATTACAAGCCCCCTCCTTTAGGTGGGGGTAGTTGACCTATACTGTTGATGTTAGAAACTCGACCCTTAGCCCCAGTACCAATCATTAAATTAGGGATAAAAATAGTTTCACCAGCCCCAACATTTCCCAATTGAACATAAATAGGTTGTCTCGTAACCTTCACCACATCTCCTACCTTAAGCTCCGTTGTATACATATTACTCCTTAATTAATTTAAGCCACATCTTCAGAACCATCAGAACTACTTGAACTACTTGAACTACTTGAACTACTTGAACTTTCAACCACCTCTAGCCCACTCAAACTGTTAACCCCAGTAGAGTCTCGAACCATCTTCTTTGTTATCGTGATTTTGTCCCCCGCCTTGAGATTGTACATAACATCTAGCAAAAGATTTTCTACCACCGCCCGTAAACCACGAGCCCCAGTCCCTCGTTCAAAAGCCACCTTAGCAATCTCCAACTTAGCATCCTCTTCAAAAACTAATGACGCATTATCCAACATAGCCAATTTCTCATACTGACGCAACACAGCATTTTTAGGCTCGGAAAGAATTCTGACCAAATCCTTCTCATTTAAAGAAGCTAAACGAGAAACCACTGGAATTCTCCCGACCAATTCTGGAATCAAACCAAAGGCAACCAAATCTTCTGGCTCAATACTGTTCAATTCATCCTTGTGGAGATCCTCTATGTCAAAACCAAGAGCCCCTTTGCCCTTAACCCTAGCCGAAACAATCTTGTCCAATCCGTCAAATGAACCGCAAAGTACAAATAGAATATTTTTGGTGTCAATTTTTACAATCTCAGCATTCGGATGCTTTCTACCCCCAGATAAAGGGACATCGGCTACCGAACCTTCAATAATCTTCAAAAGAGCACTCTGTACCCCTTCACCACTAACATCCCTAGTAATGGAAACCCCAGAATCTTTTTTAGCCTTCTTATCAATCTCATCCAACACAACAATACCCATCTCAGCCGCCCCAATGTTACTGCCAGCCGCCTGATACAGTTTCAATAGAATATTTTCAGGATCGGAACCTACATAACCAGCCTCAGTTAAAGTTGTGGCGTCACTGATGGCACAAGGCACATTAAGCATACGGGCGATGGTTTGAGCTAGTAAAGTCTTTCCAACCCCTGTAGAACCAATTAACAAGACATTACTCTTTTCAAGCTCTACCTCAGGCATGGGGGAACCTTGATGTGAAGTAATACGAGAATAATGATTATGTACTGCAACCGATAGAACTTTCTTGGTTCGCTCCTGGCCAATTACATACTGATCTAAAAAAGCTTTAATCTCTGGAGGAGAAGGAACCTTAATGGCGGTAAACTTGTTAGCCGCCTCTATTTCCTTATACATATCACTGCATCTCAACGCACAGCTTTTACAAATTGAACCAGCTTTACCTGTAATAACTAGTTCTTCAAAGTCAGAATGTGGCTTGCCACACATTGAACAATATTCGTATTTTACAACTTTAATCTTTGAGCCTTTTGAATCTTTTGAATCGGTAGTATTTGCCATGTTATTCCTTTTTATCCACTTTTACGTTCTAATGATAGTCTAATCTCTAATTAATATACTACCACAATTAGCATGTTATGTCAAAGGATATTTTTTATTAAATATTACTAGCTTTTGAGAATTAAGCCACCGCCATGAACCACCTTGAGAATCCCAATTAAATTCTTGAGCACGATGACATACGGTACACCTACGAAATTCTTTTGATTCTACCTGAATTGGCTCTCCAAGAAACGTGTCATTGATAACCCGATTAAAATATTCCCACTTGTGAAAAAAATGCATTTGTTAATCCTTTCTTTACATACCAATGTCAAGCCTTATTTTTAGAAAACAAATATTTTTTAATCAAAAAGCTCTACATTAATAAATTTGCCTTCCTCGTCAAAAGAAAAAATGGTTGTAAATCCACCCCAACCAATTACTTTGTCACAGTCATCGTCCGCATCCAAATACACTTGATTATCGTTTTCACCCACTCCTTTTTGTTCATGAAATTTAATCCCAAAAGAAGTAAACAATGCTTTTAGCTTTTCTTCGTCAGTTTTTTTACTCATAAAGACCTTCTTCGCGCCCTCTTTAATGTCATCCGAGTCACAGTCGGGACATACATGCTTTTCCCCATAGGACAAATCAGGCAAATCCGCCATCACAACCTTTGACTCCCCTTGATATCCACATTCATTATATTCAATTTTCATAACATAACTCCTTGATGATTTAACTAATCTAATTAGCCTTTAACAATCCCAAATATAGCACAACCTAATGGTCAAGTCAAGGAGTATTTAAAATTTGTTCGTAAGTTGTCATTAAAGATATTCACTTAAAGCATCAGCCGCCTCTTCCATGCCTTCCATGGCTCGCTCATTGCTGTCCAGAAGATCTCCAGCATCAGCAATAAGATCTCGAAGCTCATCACGCTTTTCCGCAAGCTCCCTTTTCAAACGCTTAAAAGTACTGGCAAAATCTTTACCAACATCAGCTGGTTTAATCGCCTCCACTGTAACAGCCTCTTTTGGAGCTTCAGACTTAATATATCCCTCTTTTTTAACAATACCTAAAAGTCCTTTACGTTCAGCTTTTTGATCAATGTATAAAAGATCGTTTAACCTAGCTTTAGCGGAAACAATCTCTGGGCCTAACAATTCGAAAGGAGAAAATGGCTGACCAATAATTGGATCATTTTCCTCGTCAAGCATTGATTCAAAAAAATCTTTGATAGCCTTCTGAGGGGCTTCCGTATTTTCCCAGTCATCTCTATATTCATCAACAAACCTCTTCTCTTCTTCGTCACTAAGAAATTTCATAATATCATAATTCTTCATGTTGTCTCCTTGTTAATTCAAGTGCTAGTTAATACCAATGATAACAATACACTTGTAATTAAGGTATAGCATATCACCTCCACACCCACCTGTCAAGCTTTTATTGTAACCATTCGACATGTTTTTTATGTTTTCTTTCATGCCCAATAGTATCGCAGAAACAACAAACCTTGTCAACTTTCATCATCTTCCGCAAGGAGACCCCCTCCTTCAGGTGGGGGAGGAATTGCGGCTTATCCTTTCTCTTAATCTAGTGAACTTACAAGTCCCCCCTTTAGGTGGAGGTAGTTGACTTTAATCCACCTAATCCACTGGGTCAATAGGATCTAACAGACTGTGAGGCAACATCATAATCGGAATCTTATGACCCCATTTGAACCACTGCAGTAAAGTCATCTTAGGCTCCTCAACCTCACAGATCAAATAAAATAGATCTTTAGCCTCATCCACCATATCCCCATTGTTTGCCGCCATTAAAGCAAAAGCATAAGTGGCCCGAATGTTGTGATCTACAATCCCATCAGAAGAAGCAAAATTGAACATCCTCTCAGCAAATTCTAAACTAAGTTGCGGATTCTCTAAAGTGTTCAAAATTGACATGTATTTTAAACTTTGAATATGACTGGGCTCCAAAACCAATATCCTCTCAAAAACAGGCTTACAAGCTTTGTAATCACCATCAGCAAATAATAATAAACCTAAAGAAAACCAAACAATCGAACTATTAATCATAGCCCCGGCTAAAATATACAAATCCCGCCTAGCTATATATTTATTCAAATTACAAGCACTTAATAAAACTAACAAATTAGCCAACTCGAAACCATAACCCGTATAAGCCAAATCAGAAATAATCTTATCTGGCTTGGATAACAACCCGACCTGGAGCATATGAGACACATACATAACCTCCAACGATTTCGTAGTAGGGTAGCCAACCTCTACCTTAGGAATGCTCCACCAACAGGTGACACATTCAGTGCACCCCTCTATAAATGCATAACCTCCAACACGAGCAATAGCCGCCTGTAACATGTCAACTAGTAATAAGGGAAAATCACAATAGTCATGACGAAGATCTAGAATATCAGATTCGCCAAAACAGAAATCCTTGAAGGTATTAACAGATATCATGTCAATATCCAACAAAGGAAGGGTAATCTTTAATACACTCGACATGTTGTCCTTGTTAATCGAATCAGTCGAATCCATACATTTACTCCCCCGCATTCAGTGTATGTAACTTAATCAAATCCAAATCAGCCAATGCTAACCTCAAAAGCTTCAAAATCTTATCAATTCTATCTATATGTTCATCACCTAACTTATCTGAATCGCAAGCATCATGTTCCACATCCTTATCCTCCACATTCTCCTTATCATTCTCGGTCTCCAGATCGGCCATCATACGCATCAACATGTCCGCTCCATCCTCTTCATCCACTTCATCATTCAGTGAATAACTAGAGGTTAACTTTTGTATAGCATCATTTCTCATAGTTTTTTCACGAGCCTGTAGCCAAGTTTCACAAAACTTATCCACATCCTCAACCCGCAAACGAGCCCCCGCATTCAGTGAACGATGTAACTTGGCGGACACAAAACCTATCTCCGCCTCCCCATTGTCATTCTCAATGGCGGTCATGAGGCCAACGTCAGTTCCCCCATTACGTGTAATACAATGCCCCATAACAGGAATCCTTACTAATTCTTTCATATTTTATCCCCTTTTATCCACTTTTATCCACTCTTTCACATTTTATATTCGTACAAATGTCTGGAAATCCAAGCTGATTAATAACCACACTCAAATCTGTAGACGAAGCTTTAGACGAATCGTTGTAAATTTCATGAGCATTCTCAATCCAATTACTAACCAATTTGACATCAAAAGAGCTATTAACAAATAAATCAGAACACATGTCTGAAAAAATATGCGCCATTCGATATTGTTCCGACCATAAAATGAATAAAATATTTTCCCCATTTACAACATTTTCTACGAATGAAGCATATTTTGTACACACTAGGTCAAGAAGCTTTATATGCTCTTTCCAACTTTCAGGTAACTGGGATAACAAGTCAGAGATAATAATCTTGCCGAAACTATCAGAATTCTCATATAACATATCACCCAATGTGTCCAAACTCTTAACCATCTCATTTAAAGTATTTATCAGACGCTCATCAGCTTTTAACACATCCTCTTTCGCACGAGCCAAATCCTCATTAACCTTATCCAAATCCAATGCCGCCTGGGCTAAATCAATCTGTGCCTGCTCCATGGTCGTAAAATTATAATAGTCCTCTTCATCCTCAAATTCCTCTTCATTATCTGTATCTAAAATCCCCAGAGGAATAGCTCGCATTTCAATTAAATTAATCAAAATATTTACCATACCTTGACAGACATGCTGACTAACCAACTTGTATTCATCAGAAGCCATTAACTTAACCACTGCAAACACAGACATAGCGGTCTTGATATTAACCCCCCATGACCAATCCAAATCTTCCAAAGATTGTATCAAACCCACTGCAAGACTATCAGAACCCCCAAGATCGTTAATCCCGTTGACCTTATCGGTTAACTTCTCCTTTTGCCACCTGTCATGAATTAATTCTGCCAAAGATAAATCTCTAAAACTCATTTTACCCCACTGCTTTTGTCATTACTCTTCTATGCTGTGTTAATTATATGCCCGTATCCTTAAAGCGTTTTAGCCATCTCTAACATGGCCATAGCACTCTTAGACCTTTCTAACTCTTCAGCAAAATATTGCAAAGTCTCATCAGGACAACGAGCCCGAATGGATAACCTGCCCCCAGATAACGAATCAACCATGTAACCCATACCAGCCTGACACTTACGAGCATGCTTGTGATGATTACGCAAAACATCCCAAGCCATACCACAAGCAGTACGCTTTTCCTCCCCAATCAACTTAACAGCCAAATCAATAACCTGCTTACGGGTAAAATTAGTCTTTAACTCACTCATAGAGTCCATAACCGCCCAATAAGGAGTCGCCTTCTTTTGCATGGCACATTGATTCAATATACCATTGTTAATAGTTAACCGCCTAAAACGAGTGGAACCAGATGGACGGGTGCCGAATAAACCAGGGACATGACGAAACACCACCACCTCACGATTATAATATATGTCCTCTAACCGCCCCTCTATCAATGGCGGAATAACCTCCCCGTCAATTGTTCCCATACAATGACCAATTATCCCCAAAAAAGTCTTAGACTTAATAACTTTATTTGAATCACCTGAATCACCTGAGTCACCTGAATCACTTGGTTTACTATCTTCTTTGTCTTTACTTAACATAAAATGTTCCTTTATTATTTAAAACCAATATAACATACTCAACAAACCATGTCAACCATTATATTAGTTATGTTTGTTATGTCCGTTATACTCATTAGACCACCTGATGCTCGCATTCAGTGTATGCAAAACAATTATACTACCATTTACCCGCATTCAGTGTATGTTAATTGACAATCACTTCTATAACCCCATCCCTAATTTGCTTCCAAACTGCGCCCCTAATACCAATGTCAAACTTTGCAACCCTGTCTCTAATCTGTACCAATATTTGCTCCTTAACATCACCACCTATTTTATCCTCAATATATGCCCAACATAATCTTGACACTCTAAATTGAAAACACTTATACACTTGAGTCATAGTCTCATTATAAACTTGCCCTGTTATATCCATAGAAATATCCTTAACTTAATCTTGGCTAATTGAAATGCATTCTCATTCGCCCGTAAATTTGCTCCCTGATCTTCCCCCTCACTCTACCTCTAACCCGACCAGTAACTTTATAATCAATGTGGTCACTAACCTGCCAACTTAATTGGTCAGTAGCTTGAACCCATACTTCATCCCAAATTTTTTCCCTAATTTTGTTATCCATTATATTAATTGTCTTATTTATGCTCATCGAAATGTCCCCATGACTTGACCATTGATGTAATCACAAATTTGCCTTACAACTTGACCTTTTAAGCCACCTTCAATTTGATTACAAATTTGACGACTTATGTTGTCATGTGTGTGATTCCAGACCCACTCCCCAATTTTCTCACCCTTGTTAAATTCACTAACAATTGTATTGTAAATTGTATCCGAAACTTGGTCTCTAATTTGAAGTTCAGTTTTCTTGTTCATTTCGCTCTTCATCATATTTTGAACCTGATTTTTAACCTGACCTTTAGAACTCCCCTCAACCCCGCCCCAAATCGGACCCCAGATTTTATCCCATAATTGGTCAATAAGCGGCTGGTCAACCTCATTCCAAACCTCATCCCAAACCATAGCCTCAATTGCTTCTCTGTTTAGTGGATAAATAAACTTATCCCAAACTTGTTCCTTTATATTCATAATTTACTCCTTATTCATAATATACCACAAACTTTAAGGCAGGTCAACAGGAACTTTCCCCTCTGGAAAACTGTCCCTAGTAAAACCCTTTAACACCAGACGCCTGAGCCATACATCCCTTAGCCGAGGATCTACACGGATAAAACCTAACCGAATAAAAGCTTGCTCCCTAACAGATCGCATCCCTATCCCATGATTCTCCCGTAAAGTATTCCTGTCGGTTAAAAATGGGACTATGTTAAGAGGAATTGTATAACAGGTGCCAACCCCCCAAACAGCTCGCAAAAACGCCCAAGGCAAAAGAGGATACATGCCAACCCGTAAACCCCTACGATGCTCCCAACCCTCAAACCAATCCCCCAATTGCTCTGGCATCTCATTGGATAATAATGCGCCCCAAAATGGACTAACCAATAATGTGTCACTCCTGCCCTCTAAATGCTTTTGAAAATAAGGAATAGAAAAACTATCCAATAGGGATGCATTGTCCCCCTTCGCAACCAAACCTAACCAACTCTGCCCCTCATGAATAATCTTCCTGCCCCCACATAAAAATCCAGCCAAAACACCCACCCCCTCAGGATTGTCCGCCCCAGCGAATAGCCCCCAAGCACCACTTAAAAATAATCCGTTAGGGTGAGAAGGATTACAGGTGGCAGAACAATGAAATGGCAAATTACCATATTCCCCATTTAACAAAGCCTTTAACACTGGACGGCTCCCCATCGTGGAGGTCACCTTTGTATGCCTAGCCTCCGAAGCCTTGAACACCCCAGACTTGCTTAAACCATACAAGAAATCAGGGCTCCACTTCCCAAGAGCACCCGCTGGGATTATCCCCCCTTTGGCTAGCAAACTACTTAAGTTCTTTACCCCACCTGTTATCCGCCATAAAGCAAAATTAGACCTGATTACCCTGTCCGCAAAATTTGGATAATAAATGGCTAGCTCTTTGTTGACCTCAGAAGCATAGCTGTAGGCTCCACGAGCGTGACGTACTAATAAGAGACAGGCAACCCGCTTGACAGCCGTAGGATAGCTGTCGTCTTCACCAATGGCCATTTGGTGAATACTTTGCCCCAAAGCTTGCAAACGAAGGCTGGCTGGGAGTATGGGGTCACTTGACATCTGTGTATATGCACTAGTATTCATGGTGATATTATTCTATTCAAACAAGTGTTTATCCTTATTAACTTTTTTATAGAGTTAGAATTTGAGGCTAAAAATATTTTTTGGTGAGACCGAAAAAAAGGACCTGTGCCCGGCTTAGGTGGCGCAAGGTAAACAAGAGCTTTCTCCCCACCTGCTGACACCCCATGACACATTGCCCCCCCTCTACTTGATCTTGGTTTAATCTCAGCTCCACTTTACCTACAAACATGCCCTAGTGAACTTCTGGCTAGGCTCTCAACTTGTCTCTAGACTTGGCTATCTACTTGGTTATCTACTTGGTTATCTACTTGTTCTTTTATTTCACTCATTTGAATTTGGTCCCTACTTGGCTTCTGACTGTGCTCCTAATTTGTCTATTGACTTTGCTTTCAGCTTGGTTCCAAACTTTGTTTTCAACTTGACTATAGACTTGTTCCTTTAGGCTCATATAAGTGTACTCTTTACTTGGCCGTAAACCTGTCTATAGACTTGGCTATTGACGTGGCTATTTACGTGGTTGTTAACTTTGCTACTTACGTGGCTATTAACTTGGATGCTTACGTGGCTACTTACTTGACTTTTAACTTGATTCTTGACTAGGCTCCAAACTTGGTTATCTATTTGGTTATCTATTTGGTTATTTACTTGGGTGTTTACTTGGGTGTTTACTTGTTTTTGTATATTCATTTAAGTGTGTTCCTGACTTGGCTATAAACTTGGTTCTTCACTTGGTTTCTAATCTTATCCCAAATTGGAACTTTAATTTTGATATGGTTTCTTATCTGACCATTGGCTTTGTCTGTCATTTGGTTTATGATTTGATCCCAAACTTGATATGGAATTTTGGTTTATTTTGGTTTATTGTTTATTATTCACCTTCTTCTGGCAGGTAATCTAACGGGTTATATCCAGAGATATTGTTACCCCCAATAATCTCAACTAATTTCTGAATAAAGTCTTGGTCTTCCGACTTAATTTTCAAATCTGCTTCTTCAAGTGCTCCTGCTACTTCTGAGTGTTTTCCTAGTACCTCGCCAAAGTATATGTATTTGCCAATTGTTTGTTCTACTGTCTCTTTATCCGCTACGAACAAGCCTGTAACGTTTCCCATTCTTCCGCAATCGATATCCATTTCATATAATGCTTTCATATTTCTGTTCCTTTGTTGTTGATTATCATTAATTAATTCTTAATTAAAAAGTTATCTTGATTTGGTTCAAGACTTTACTCCTGACTTGTTACTGACTTTTCTATAGATTTGGCTGCTGACTTGGCTGTAGACTTAGCTATTGATTTGGTCTCCCGCTTATTCTTTTATGCTCATTTAAGTTGGCTCTAGGATTGGTTATAGACTTGGCTCCTGACTTGGCTATCTACTTGTCTCTAGACTTGGCTATCTACTTGGCACCAGACTTGGTTATCAGCTTGTTCTTTTATGCTCATTTAAATTGGTTCCTGAATTGATTCCTGAATTGATTCCTGAATTGATTTCTGAATTGATTTCTGAATTGTTCTTTTATGCTTTGACTACTGATGTGTTTCCCGACTCGGTTATCGATTTGTATACTGACTTGGCTCAAGACCTGTCTCAAGACTTGGCTATCTACTTTGTCCCAGATTTGGCTTCTGATTTGTTCTTTGATTTCACTCATTTAAATGGCCTTGTGTTTTTCTTGTTTTTTTGCCTGATGAACCTTATTAATAAAGAACGAGACCTTCGGCATCCACCAAGCACCGAACTTTCTCCAATACTCCGTATTTCCTGTAGCTTCTCTAGTATGTTCGTCTACATAGTCCTTAATTTTTCCAGATTTACAAGCTTTGATAAATCCTTTAGCTTGAAATTTGATCATTTTCCACCCCATCATCATAATGTAATATTCGCCATCATGCCAGTAACAATCTATCTTACGATGTGACTTTCCAGGAATACCATCGTTATTGACATCATAATCAACAGTCATTTCCATCCAGAACTTTTTGATTTTGATAAGTGTAATTTTCTTACGAAGCAAATCAGCTCCGGTCATACTTCTCCACCAAGAACCAAATGGTGCGTTATTTCCATCAATGAATTTAATCTTCTTGTATTCATCATAGGCATCCACAAAAGGCCCTTCACCTTCGAAATCCCAAAAGCAGACATTTGTAGTGATACAATCTGTATTTGAACATACCCACTTATTGCTTAGTGGGGGTTCAGCATTTGGGTTGCACACATGCATATCCAATGTTTCCATTTTAGCTTGGCCAGATGATATTAGTTTGGATTTACAGACTGGGCAAAGCATTGTTGTATTTTCCATATTCATTTTACTATCCATTTTCTTTATTATGAATTAGCCTGTATATTCGCCACATAAATTGAATTGTTGTAAAAAAGTGTTTAGTTCTTTTTCGGTCGGAAGAACAAGTCCATGGTGTTTTTCCATATAAGAAATGAATGTGAGAGCCATTTTGTCTAATTCTTCGCTTGCTTCTAATCTAGTGGCGTATGATATTTGTGGATTGTACGCTTGCCATCCTCCGTCATCTGTATTATATATGCCAAACATGATACTAAATCTAGTATGGTCTTCTTCGTTTACCCCTATTGACATAAATACGGATAACAGGCCTACATCATAATCATGTATGGCATCAAACTTGCCGGTGCTGTACGTTCCTTCCCATTTGTAATCGGATAAGTGTTTAAGGCCTAGCAGGTCTTTGATTTCATAAATTGACATAATGCCAATATTTTTTAGGTTTGTATAGGAGGATGTGGAGGTAGGGGATGTGGAGGAGGATGTGGATGTTTTCATATGGCGTTTAAAATTTCCAGTACCGCATCGAGAGCTTCATTAAAGCCTAACATGTTATTAACTTCAGCATCGGCAACTTGGCGATCCAATGTCGCTTGAAGCACGTCTTTTCGGAGGGCGTTAATTTTAAGCAATCGATCCCCTTCGACTTGTTGAACTAATTCAGCCGCCCTAGTTTTCCCTAACGAAAAACCGTCATAAAAGTACTGACCTTCAGGTGGAGCTGATAATTTCGGTAAAACAGCGTGTACTTTGGTCGCTAGTGGAAATGAGAATGTTGCATATTCAGGGTTCATAGATTTTCCTTTAGATGGTACTGCCTATTGGTTTACTGTGGTTTACTAATACTAATTGGTTTCACATTCTTTTAGCAATTTATCTACTTCATCATTGATTTGATTTTATCTCCGCTAAATATAAACGGTTTATATGATTGTTTTGGATTTTTCAAGTTTGTTCCTTTTGTTATGTGAGCAATATATCATATTCTGTATATCATGTCAAGTCTATTTTATTAAATCTTTTTTATTTCATTTAAAGCTCTTGAATTTGTTTTTAACTTGAGCCTTTACCTGTTTTCAACTTGTCTTTGCATCTGTTCTCTCACTTGGTTGCCGACGTGGTTCTCGACTTGTCTACTGACTCGGTTCCTGGCTTTGCTCCTGACTTGGTTCCATGCTCGGCTCCAGACTTGTCTCCCAACTTGGCTACCGATTTGGCTCCCGACTTGTCTACTGACTTGGCTCCTGACTTTGCTTCCGACTTGGCTAACCACTTGGTTATAGACTAGGCCATAGACTTTTCTATTCACTTGTTCTTTTATGTTCATTTAAATATACTCCTAACTTGATTTTCGACTTGAGATTGGAATGGAGTGGCTCAATTCTCTTATTTTATCTGGTGTATTCATGATATAATTGTTAGATTATCCATAAACTGAATTCTGGTAATCTTCAAATGCCTGTTGCTCTCTGGCTTCCCGTTGTGCATTTTTTCGTTTTGTTCTTCTCGATAGTATGCGTCCATATAGTTTTCAAATTCTAATTGGGTGACAATTTTACCATCTCGATCTTTTATCTGTGATTTTTTAAGTCTATTTAATTGAGCTTCTAGATAACAGCAAAACCTTTGTATATCTTCAAAATCGGTAATTTCTGGTGGGCATCCTACAGATGGATCGCCGACAAAGGCTCTGGCGGTTTGTGGAAATTCAACGCAATCATAATAATCCATTTTATTCTCCTTTTCTGTTTTTGGTGAGGTAATCCCATGCTTTTCTGGCATTACCCTTTTTTGGACGTGTTTCATAGGTCATAATTTGTCTCTTTCACTTGGTGGTCTTTGTAACTGAAGCAAATCGTCTTGATATGCTGGCAGTCCTTTGTACAAAAAACTATGTCTAGGCAATGGCAATAGTGTCCATCGTTTGACCATATATTTGGCTGCAACTTTTTTAGCTAATTCCCTTACATCTTTTTCTTTTCCGATAAAACTGCATCTTGTATTTCCGTCTGGTATTTTTGAGAAGGTGTATTCTATTGGAGTGCCTTTAACTTGGTCTCTGAGCAACATATATCTTTCCATTGACATATACAGAGCTTGTGACCATGCATAACATGGGAGTTCTTTATCCTTCTGTTGGTTTTTATATAATGCATCACGGTCGACTGGCATTGGTTTAAAATAATATGGCTCCATATTTATATGCTCTTTCTTTTTTCTTTAGATAAAAGTTCAATTTCTTTGTCTAAGTCAATGTCGTAATTTGCCAATATTTCTTTATTACTTAATTCGCGGGGTTTAATAGTTTCCAGAATAAATCTATATCCAGTCTGATAATCCATATTAACATATTTATCATCTTTAGCATAAAGGATAGAGCCATGTTGGCTAATAAAAAACTCTCCTTTTTTGGGAATTCTAAAATCTACAATTTTAATGCCTAATTTATCAAGCCCTGCGGACGGAAGTCTATTATCCATATGGACACGTGATCCGAAAAGAAATTGTAAAGGGTATTTTTTTGATAAGACAAGAGCATTCTGGTCTATAACTGAAGATTTTTTAAATTTACTCATTATGTTCATTTTATTCTCCTTTTCTGTTTCCTATTGTGTTTTTACTGATGTTTTAATTTGATTATTTATTGGCCGATTAAATTGGTCTATGGGACGACCTATCCTTTCGTATAGGGCTTCAGTCAATAAGCCTATTGTATAGTTGCCTCTAGTGAACTTACAAGCCTCCCCCTTTAGGTAGAGGTAGTTGACATAATAGCATATCAAACGGTCTCTGTCAACATTATAATTAACAAATTAAACTAAGTTAAACTAAGTTAAACTGGCCGATAATTAAATACGTAGTCAAAATGTATAAACTTTAATTGCATATGTGTTCTGAGTGGATCACGTACCCCTTTTTCAACATATTTTTTTACTTCCTGATAAATATATTGCTCAGATTTGAGCCCAGGTTCGTCGTCTACCGCCTCATAAATACACGAGTGTACTTTAGTCCATATTGGAAACCAAAGTTCGTCTCTTATTTTACCATCGGTTGGTTTATATATTCCATGCCAGCGTTCTATTGCATCTTGTTTATTCATGTTTTCCCCAGTCCATATTATACTCCCGCAATTATATTACTTTGAAATTATACAAACATGCATAGAGATTCTAATTCACTGTCATATCGCACTCCACATCTAAGCAGAAATAAAACATCTTCCTCGGTTGCCACCTTGGCTAGTTCAGAAATATCAACCTCTAAATATATCTCGTCATGTTCTGCACAACTTATAATTTTACCATTTTGGTCTGGTATAAGTTTGTCCAAATACATAAATGCACATAAGTCTCTCCTCTGTGATAACTTATCTTGTATTTGGTCAAATTTACAAAATACTGAATCGTACTTTTCGAATTCCTTTTCAATGTCTATCATTTCTATTCCCCTTTTGTGTGTTTAAATATCTCGTACATATGCTGTATAACATGAGTGCGAACACAGGATTTGCTCTTATCCTGAGGAAGTTTAATTTCCCACCAAGATTTCATTTCAATATATTTATTGACTTGTTTTTGAATTTGATGCTTAATGATAATTCTGTGACACAATCCTATGTCTCGTTCTATTATTTCCTGCTCTTCAAATATTGTGCTCATATTGTTGATTTTCTCTTATTTGAGCTGATAGGTTAGATTGTATTTGTTGCTACACATGTTCTACTGGGTCTTGTATCTTAACCTCCGCTTTAATTCCTACATTTTCCGCTTTACTGGCCGCCTGATCGTAAAAAGCTTGTAAGACATTTATGCCTATATTTCTGCATGGTGTTGCTAAATCATAGAAACATTGCTGTTGTATCTTTTTATTTGTTGTCATATTATCTTCTTGATCTATGTTTATCATACAAACACTCCTTAACTTGACAATTTGTCCAAAATCTTCGGTTGCCCCCAATGCCAGCATATAGGTTTAATATTTTTAAATCATTCATCTCTTAAATTGTGTTATTCACTTTCATAGATTTTTCACCTGAACAAAAATGTGACTTCGGATTGTACCTTCTTTGTTTTCTAGTTCTGTTTGTAATTTGTTAAATGAGTTCAAAACCGTATCCCCAACCTGATCACCAATTTCATGTTCAATTTTACCAAGAATTTGAACCGCCTTGTGCTCGAAATTACTATTGTGTGGGATGATAATTTCGTTAATTTTCATTCGTTTTGCCACATACCATAAACCGCCTTGGCACTCTGGACGTTTATAACTTTCGTATTTTTCAATGGAAACCGAACACCATACTCTTTGCTCTCCATTTTTCAACTTTAGTTTAATATGAGGAGCCTTTTGAGTTGAACAACAATGAAACCCTGGACGATGGGCAAGCCCTGGATGGGGAAGATCCTCCCTGCTATTCATCCAATTACCGACCGTAAAGACCTGTGTGCGCCCAACGAACAATGGACCAAGACTTCCATCTATTCGTAAGCGAAGTAGCTTGTAAGCGTTAATTTGGCTAATTTTGCTATTTTGTGTATTTGTCATTATTATTTCCATTTAATAAGCTAGGTAATTGCTTTTTCAATTCGTGTTCAACCCTTTTGTTTACAATATCATGTACAGGGTCCCAAATTTTTCGACTCACTTTAAATAGTATATTAGTAACTTGATTATTTACTAATTGATCAACAATTTCATCTTTTACTTCCGTATTGAATATGTTAATTCTGTCTTGAACATCTATGTTAATAGTCGAAATGTTATTTTCAACAAGTGGCCGTGGACATTTCTGAAGATGTTTTAATAACATTCTAGTTTTACCCTTCCACAGCCCAAATGGAAGCCCATTATCAATCCATTCCTCAATCAGTTCAATTGGTTTATCTTGCAATTCGTTATAGACTCTTTCTTGCCACTCATAGCCACGTTTAGGAGGGTGTTGGTCTAAAAACTGAATTAGCTCTGGGTCAGGTTTTAGGCCATTTAAAGTATATTCATCTCTAATCATGTCTGCAATATTACTATTAATAACCGCTATAGGGCATCTTGGGCGATTAATATCCACTGGTATTGGCATTTTGAATTTGCAGGTTGGGTCTGTAATGCCTAAACGTTGTTGACTTACGGGAATATCCAATCCTAAAGTATTTTCGTCCACCAAAACCCAATCCATAATTTCATTGCATTTTTGACAATGAAACTGGCAAGAATAATCTTTTTTATCCCAAGATAAATATGAAGATACCAAATCTCCTGTTCGAACATAGCAATTGTCTAGCCATGTATTAATACGACGCTGTTCTTGTTCTATCTCTTTTTGGTACAAAATGGAATACTCATCTGGATATTTTTTCATATGAGCTTTTTGTGTATTCAAATTATGTTGTTGAAATTTGACCGAATGTTGAATTAAACGAATGAATTTCATCGAATAATTAAAAGTATACACTTCCAAAGAATCTGACTCTAACAAATGACCATTAAACTGAAAAACTATTTGTCTATCTTCTAATTTAGTTAATAATTCTCTAAATGAAATACTCGTTCTACTGGCGTCTGACATAAATCTATTCCTTTTAACGGATATTTAACCCATATTAAAATGCAAGCCAACAGATCTTGTGTAGATCTGTTGGCTATGTTGATACTAGTTCCAACTCTACTTGTGAGAATTAGTCCTGAACATCACGGATTTCTTCGGTAAACGGGTCTTCTTCTTGAACAGTTCCGACAAGATAATCACCTACTGGCAATTTAAAGTTGTCATGCTCTTCATGATAAAGAGTAGGATCTGGATTCTTTACGGACAGAAAGCGTTTACCATCTTCAGCCTTAAGAAACTTAGTATCTGGGGAATCAGATAGGTTAATCACATGGGCATGCCCCGTATGAGAACCAGAGGCCAAAACTAATTGACCATTTTTTGGTTCAATTTCCACCACCCCGTTAGGGATTTTAGCGTTTGGATAAAGCAGGACATCGCCCTGTTGATAAACATCCCTATCATCTAGATTTTCTTCACTGCCTGAATTGCCTACATTAACTTCATTTTCCATTGTGTTTTTTCCTTATTTTTATACGTTTAGTTGATTAAGTCAAAATCAAAGGCGTACGCTTCGTTTTGTTTCTAAAATAAAGAGCATCGTCAACCGTTTGGCAATCTCTAGAAACGCACTCCATATGCCATACCTTGATAGAGGGATTCAACATCTTGAGATAATGACGTTTTCCAGTTGTACCCCCGAGGTCAATAACATGCAATTCGTAGTCACCCTGCTTATCAATTACCTCCGAACCCATTTTTTCACAATAGGTGGTAATCCCCACCTTGCGCATGAACTCACGACGAATTTCAGCATTGGTAATTTTAGCATACTCATTGCAATCAATTTCATCCGCAGGAGTTTCCGCCAGCCACTGAGGGACAGCAATGCCATTCAATGACCAACAACGAGTCCCATCAGGATAGGCAATTGAAGGGCCTCCATCACAATTCAGAACATCATCCTTCATATGAACTTCTGAAAACCGTTCCGAGAAGATACAATAATCATTCAAAGGATAAATAACATTGAATTCGATTTGGTCTTCGATCAAAGAGAACGAATCTGAAACCTTCACCCCAATGGACTGCATAAACTTGACCCAAGCCACCCATGAGGTCATCATCTGACCATCAAGATATGGCCACACAAAAGAAATACCACTGGCGATCTTTTGAATTGTCTCCCAGTCGAACACAATATCTTCTACCTTTTCTGGAATTGGAATGTCATTTTGTTGACAATGATTAATCCAAACGGTAGCCAACCACGCTTGAGTCGGCCCATCGGTGAAAATAACCTTAGGTTCATTTCGCTCCAAAAACTTATAAAGTTTCTTTGCATAAACCTTGGCCTTTTCCTTGTCAATCGGACCAGTTTTAATTCCGATTGCGACATACTTTTCAACAAAGCCAGGCATTGATGCTTCCTGCTCTGGAGTGAGTTCGGTGATAATAAAATTATTCACCTCCTGTTCGACTTCTTTTTTAATGGAGGCCATTCCACCGACCGTGGCTGGTTTCATAGCTTCAATTCCGCCCGAGTCGGAAACTTCATTTTCTTTTGATTCTGATTTTTCGCTCATTGTTTTTCCTTGTTTATTTAACAATATTTTGTTATCTGATAAATACATCAACCTATTTCCAATTCCTTGTCAACATAATTTTTCTTAATTTTTGTTGTCTGATGAGTACTATACTAAAAAACGATAGATGTGTCAACAACTTTGTTTTAGTTTTTTTACTACCTCCATTAACCAATCCACTTGATTCTCTAAATCTGTTACTCTTTGTTCTAATTTCACAGTACGAGCAACATCAAATTTTGAATTAATTACAGGTTTATGTATAGTTGGATTACAAGTAACTTCACCTGTTTTTGCTGTTTGTTCTGTTTGTTCCATATTTGTCACCTTATTTTAAATTTTCAGCAATATTCTCTTTAAACGTGGTAAGATTAGTTACAACAGGTATTCCTGCATTTTGACATATCCCTTTAATATAAGAATAAAGAGAAAAATTTTCAGAGCAACCTATCACTATTTTAGTCTTAGTTTTAATACACATCAATAACAAAACTAATGAGTAAGTGTTTAGTTCATGCGTACCAGTGTCAGACAGGTATACTCCAATAACATCAGCCCGTGATAACATATTTAAAATCCAAACCGCAGATAAATCCGACTGATGTTTGTTAGTATTTAATTTAGAAATTTGCCTTAGACTCGCGAAGCATGATTTTGCCAATTTAGATGGCCTCACCAAGGCGTAATCAACGTCCTTGATACGTTCTTGAATTTCGTAAACCTCATCATCACATCTGAAATTCTCGACCAAAAAAAGAATAGGATTCAAGAAATCATAAGTCTGCAAAGGTACGAGTTCGGTGCATTTATTATACACAGGTTTATTACTTGGCTTTGGATCTGGAATTATGCTATCCATAAAAACTCTATGAGTGGCTTGTTTCATTCTTCGCTTAATAGCTTTTGCTAGGTGAAATTTTCTGTATGAACGGGTCAACGAATGGATAAAAGAATTTTTAGTTTTACGATGTCCAGTCCATTCTTCAATTGATTGCAAAACTGGTTCTGACGGTTCTGGTGATTCTATTTCGATAGGCTCTGGCATCAGGTTATGTTTAACCCCCTTGAATGCTTGACGAAGAAAATCAAGGTCAAACGCCCCTGATGTATATGACCCTCCCAATCGTAGAGGAACATTTGGCTTACTTTCCCAACCAAAGGACAACTTAAACTTATTAACAAACATACGACACTCGAAGTTATCAAGCTTCTCGTTTTCAATCCCGTCAGGAGGCGGAGGGGCAGGAGGACTATCTACTACACAGCATCCCGTTGCGGGAACCACAATATCAACATCGCATTCATTTTCTGGCCTATATTTATATGATTCAAGCTTTCTATAACGCAAAGATATATCGGCTATCCTATGATCTTCAAACTTACAGGAGAACTTTTGAGCATAGTGGCTTCCTCCACTAAGCGTATATAAACGATCAACACGAACATCATTTTCCGTGATGTCTTTAACTATTTTTTCGATTATCTCCATAAGTTCTGTGGTTATTTCAGCGGTAAACCATTTATGATTTGACGTTTCCTCACATGACCAAACTGTACCCATTAATTGAATTGATTTCTGCATAATATCCTTATTTAATTTTTGCATATTTTTTTTGTACAACTCTATTGTCTTTTAGCCAGTATTATACTACAAAAGTAATTTCGAGTCAAGAGTTTAATAGTCTCCAAATCGTCCTCCTTCGCTCAGATACATTGCTATTGGGTCGATATACTTTTCGTTAAACCATATCGGGGTGATAAAACCTGCTGCCAACCAATCCGCTCCATTGGGTTCCGTTCGGGTGGCTCCATATCCAGGACACCATGGAGTATTAACCTCAGACGATGTCCCTACATATCCCATACAACTAACCTCCGTTACAACCCCTTCAAGCATCCCGTTAGACATTATATGAGCCTTTGTAAAACAATTTTTACCGTATACTTCGACATACTGATCATATAATTTGCTCTCCTGCATGTATCTTTTGTAATAATACCCAGAATTAGGTCTGCCTTGCACATTCCATTTGGTAAAAGCATCATTATAACAGCTCATTCTATCCAAAATGAATTCATTACGCAGCCAGTTGTTCATGCCCTGTTCACCAAAGTTTTTTAGCAACCATTTTTTCTTTTTTCGCTTTTCTGGATTGCCAAGAAACAATTCTATCAATCCATAAGACATAAAAGCGATTCCAATTATCCATAAAAAACTTCCCATAATAAACCTCCCGGCTTAAAAGCTCATTTTAACAATTTCGAAATTATCACCAGTAACCCAAAACTTAATGTCATTTTTAAACCCATTTTCAAAATAAGCGGTGGTGGTGAAGACTTTAACCTTATACATACCTTCTTCATAACCTCCGACAAGATCACTTGCTAACGGGATTGTTTCAGATGATAGACTTTCTATTGGGCTATACCGAGTTAAAATATGACTATTAATAAAATATGGGTCATTGGGAAGGCTGTAATTATTTCTAGCCCTAACAAAATCACATTGTCCCCACATATCGGTTCGTGCCATGCCGTTTGAAAGATCTTTTGAGGCCTCTTGCCATGAGGACATAAAATCTTCAACAGTTTCTTTTTCAAGATTGTTCTCCCACATTCCAGCTTTAATAAACCAATATCCGCATAGAACCAAGACGACCAAAAACACTCGTCTGCCAAATAGGTCACGAATAATTTTGAGAACCTCGATAAAGATCCCAAGACAGGCAAAAAATCCACTTATACCTATTAGGATTATAAAAATCATCATTCCTACTGTGATCATAATGCCTCCTTATTTTTTTGATTTACTACAAAAACTTTTTGTTTTGCTCTTTTACGATATCCGTGTCGAAATCTCCATTGAGCCACTAGAGAGGGATGTTTAACCCCTAAAAGCACAGCGATCTCTTTATCAGTCTTATCTCGCCAATCTTTTGGGAATTTAGACCAATCATAAGTTGATCCGCCCCTTTTACGCCTTTTGAAATCTTTTCCAAGTTCTTTCAATACGCTCAGTACTCTACCTTCATGACATTTTGCTATTTTAGCCAACTCTGGCAAAACCATATTAGAAGTATCTATGGCCATTAATCTTATAATAGATGAATCCTTAGTATGTTTCTTGGGGTTTAACGGCTTACCAGCGTGTAGACGTAGCCTTGCTTGCCTTACGGCCTCTCTGCTACACCCAAGGCTTCTAGAAATGACAATATCTTGTTGCAACCAATCAATCGTATTCCAATCTATATTAAGTTTGTTATTTGAAGGACTCATAAAATTTCTCCTAGCAATTGATTTTTTTGTTTGATATTCATTTTAGCTTTCCATTTGTCCGTTTAGTCATTTAGTCATTTAGTCATTTAGTCATTTAGTCGTTGTCCTATTCCCTTTCAATGCGACCATTATGACATAACCCAGTTGTTAAGTCAAGCAAAATATTTACAAAATAAAAAGCTCACCACTTAATGATGAGCTTCGTTGATAGACTGGCTTGGTCTCTTTACATGGAGGCGGAGGTTATAGCCTGTACAATTGCTTCTTTCTTTTGGAATCCAATCAAAGTGTTAATCACCTCCCCATCTTTAAAAAGAATCAAACATGGAATAGACTGAATTTTCATATCTTTAGTCACTTTTGGACAGGCATCGGTGGTCATTTTATTGATAGACACCTTAATTCCATTTTCCACCAATTCTTTTGCCGCCTGTTCAAGAATCGGAGTTTGGAGTTTGCATGGGCCGCACCAATCCGCCCAAAAATCTACCAAAGCTAACCCACTGGAAGTCGCTGTATTAAACTCTGATTCGTCGTTGATTTCATTAATATTACTCATTTTTATATTCCTTTTGTACGTTGTTTATCCTTGTTGCCGACGAATAGGTGTACAGTCTTCTATACTATCGGTTGAAATTGCTACAGCTATTATACAGTTTTGATATCATGTCTTTTTTGTTGATTCTTTTCGAAAACTAAATTTGTCAAATCCATGTGACTCTGCGTTAATTTTATCTGAAACTGGCTGATCCATCCGAAAATCCCGAGGAGCCATTTCATTTGTCAAAAATCTTTCAATTTCTTTGAATGCAGAAAATGCGTCAATAACTTTATGAAAATTAATCGCGGAAAGAATTGGATTTGCAATAACATACGGACGATTGTATGAACCAATATTAAAACAACCTGGGTGACTATCTCCCCCTAGACATTCATTCAAATTACAAGTGCAAAATACAGGTGAACCAACTTGACGATGCATTTCATTAACATCAATTTTGGAAGGCGCAACCCCACCATCCAATTTAATGATATCGACATTTGTTGCCGTCCACGGTTTTTCAGCAAGATCAAAGACATTCATTATATCATTGTAATGATTTTTAAACTTAGATTTTCTAATTTCCCCCCAATCTTTTTGCAATTCAGGTGGAAAATCATCAATAGAAGAAACATATTCATCTGGTTTATTTTCATATATGATCTTCATCATGGGAATCGCCCTGCCACAAAACCAAACAACAAAAGAAATTGCATGAGTTCCGTAAAACCAAATACCATCAGAGTAATGTCTTTCAATAGACCCTGTATGAATGGATCTTGGAATAGCAAAATTAACTTTTACTTCTTTAGGTTTTCTTTTCCAAATATAACTTTGGTCAGACATTGTTGGGTTTTTTGCAATATAATCGTAATAATCTTGGTGTTTGCTAATCAATCTCATTTTGACTCCATTTCTTTGTTGAAATATGCGTGTATATTAGCATTTTTATGGATTAGGGTCAATCTTTTTCTCAGCCTCTTTTGTTAAACGATCTATAATCTTTTCCCATCCACCAGATTCATGAGGCAAAGTACAATTTGAACAATCTTTCACCCCATTTAACATAGTCAAATTTCCACCACAATCGGCATACGGATAAAGTGGACAAAAGCAAAACAAACAATTCATATCTTTAATCGGATGACAAGGATAATATTTACATTTTGTATTCGAAAAATGCTTGTAACTATCAATACTCATATGATTTAAGCACAATTTTCATTCCGCCTATCCTCACTCATTTTTAGATCCCATAACCATTTTGGATCGTATCTTTTAAATTTATGTTTTTTGGCAAGGTCAAATATCTTTTTAGTCCATGTGGCAACATTCTTGTCTTTTAAAAATGTTGGACTAATGCAAATTCCTACCGCCACAACGGAATTTAGCTCGTTTCTAGTTAATAATGGCAATCTACGTCTAGATACAAATGACCATTCACACAGATTTGAAGGGGTTCTTGAAAAGAAAGGATTATCTTCTGGGGCATTGTCACACCAGCCTAAACTTTCCATATTCGTTCTTCCTGTTACGCTGGAAGCATCTGGATAGCTCCAGACAAAAGTAGATGATTCTTTTTCTCTCCACGAGACTCTACATCCCCATGTGCCATCACACACCTTTTCATCTTTAGGCAAATTGCCACAAAGATCAGCATGTTGGTCAATATTAACCAAACGAGTACATTCCGTGAACTTGTTCACATGAGGTAATAAATGATGATGTTCAATAGCCACAGCCGTGGGAACGTTAAGCCGAACAATTTTATTAATGAACTGCTCAGGAAAAACTTTCCAGTAGTCTAGGTCAATTGATAGATAGGTTGGAGGTTGATTATTCATTCGCTAATCCCATATATAAGCCAGATAAAAAACAAGGCTGTTATATCATAAGCACCACTTAAACATAAAATAAATGTCAATAAGTAGAACACTATTTTATACCCCCTTTTTAGGCGGCGTAGGAGGCGGGGTGGTTGGCTTTTTACCCACTCCGCCTTTAAACTGTTTACCTTCTCGAATTTCTTTGGAAATTTTGCTTGTCGGATTTTTAACCGACTTTGTAGGTTCTGTAGGTTCTGTAGGTTTTGTGGACTCTACAACCTGCTTTTTCATTTCTTGAACAATCTATCAATCCCTGGGTGGTCATTGTTAAATGCGAGACGTTTTAAATTTTCTAAGAAAAATATATTTGTCTCAATCTGTTTATTGCTCATCGGCTCTGATTTTTGGTCAGAACTTTTCTTAACTGTTTTTTTAGTTTTCACTGTATTTAGCATCCAATGTGTCAATTTCAATTTCTAATCCAGACTTTACAACATGCTTGATTTTTCAATTTTGTCATATTTTCCTTTTTTGTGAGTCCAATATAACATAATTTCAATTCTAGGTCAAGAACTTTAATCAAAAATCGAAGCCTCTTCTGCCTCTTCCATTTCATTGTCAACTTTAGACATTTCCTTCGTAGAGGCCGAAGGATTATCTAGCCACCGCTTGTGTTCAATTCCTTCCATCCAAAGGTCAACATCTTTAGCAGAAGATTTGTTTTTAAAACAGTAGTCATAGTCTAAAGAACCGTTCTTATAGTTCTTCAATGAGGTGACTACAATCTGATTGAAAACTGTCTTGACATGTTCACGGGTAATAGCTGTCCCTGCATCTCTCAAAGTCGCTAGGAGGCGTAATCGGCATTCTCTTATGTTATCCCTCATAATGTCGCACCCGTAGAGCGTAGATAGGGCTGTGGTAGGGTTGTGGCCTAATGAGAGTTTACGCTTCAGGACTTCGATTAGGATATTGCCATTGCCGCAAGCTGGATCAAGATAAGTCTTATCTTCACCATTGACTTGTTCCTTGCCGTATTCCAAAAGCTTGTCAAGCATTTCATTGACCAGCTTTGGTGGGGTGAAGTCTTCGGCTGTGGCCTTCTTTCTAGCCTTACGTTTTTCGTGGTTGCACATTAAATGAACTCCTTCCAGAAATCCTTACGAAAAAGAGAAATAACGTTCTTATTGTACAATTGTGTAGAAAGCTGGCAAGCTTGCATAATCTCTCTAAAATCTTTACTGTCAAGAGCTTTTTTAATATTTTCTAATTCATTTTCATCCGTACCAGCAATACCTGCTGTAAATTGGCACAGACCATATTTTCCTTCGTAATCAACCAAAAAACCTCCTTCTCGTATCCCGATACCAAACGTAACTTTTGGAATTCCAAAATGACCATTCTTATTTGTAGAAGACCATCTTAAATCTATATCACAGTTTTTCTTTGTCACGTATTTTATGCATGGGAATGGATGACTTGCGGATTGTGTTATAGACATATGTTTTTTGTCGGCTCCATAAGCCGAACGACTATAAACAACATCAACTCTTTTTTCTCCGTCTTTGGCTATCAATTTATAAACTTTCTCAATATTAAAATTAGGGATAAAATTCAAAACCCTCAAATCTACATCACATGAAATTCCATCTTCTCCCACAATAGTAGTATTATGACCACAGATATCATTATGTAAAACATATAAATCATATCGTGTTGATGCGCCAAACGTTGACAATCCATCATTCATGCTATGAATTTTCAGAAACTCAATTTGTTTCGATTTCATTTTCAAACCAAGTTCTTTAAATGAGCCCAAGCCTCTCCATCCAGATGGGTGAATTGCACAAAGATAGCCATTTTGTTTTACCAAATCATTAAGAGATTTATTAACAAACTGGTCCCATAACGTATGTCCTACACCATGATTAACTGTCTTTGCTTGGTACGGCGGATTCATTATCACAACATCGAATTTCATATTTAGCTCCACTTCCTTAATGTCATTAAAAGGCACCTGAATGACATTTATTCCTGCATATCTTTGGACTCTACTGGCATAACGAAACTTTTCCTCACAATCTGTAATAAAAGTTATCTGCGAAGCTTCAACCCCAAAACCAATTTCATTATATAGCATAACCTCAGCGAATTCTAGGTTAAAAATCAAAATTGTTTTCCCAGATAGTGAGCCAGAATACTCGCTTAATTTAGAAACCATGTCATGACACAAATCATAAGGCGTATGAACGGCTTGGAGGTTCGGCAAAGACGGATCAACCCTAGGGGTTTTGATAACCACTCCACCGACCTTACGCTCAAAAAACTCTTGATAAATTTTTCTGTAAGCTCTAGCCTCTACTATTTTTTGTATACTGTTTTCATTCATTGTAGATAATTGTCCTTTCAATGCCCCTACAATATCATAATGATGACCCAATGTCAAGTACTATTTGTTATACTTCAAAATCTTCAGTCACGCCTTCGTTAAACAAATATTCTTTTTCCTGCTCAATAAAATCTCTTGTACGTTCATCTAACAATATCCACTCCGCATCGCTCAAGTTTTCCAATACATGTTCAAACCCCACCAAGCCAGAACGACCATGAGGCTTATTCTTGGTCTTGTCATTAACCATGTCCATAGGCTCATCCTCAGATAAGCCCCGAACATTGTCATTCAATATAACCTGTTTAGGTGTCCACCCATATTCTCTACGCATCAAATTTATAATGGTCTCAAACCTGTCTTTGAAGCCTTCAGAGTTTTGGAAAAATGTTGGAATAATAACCCAGCAACACGGTTTAACATAAACTTTTTCAGTAAAATCAGCATGATTAGATAATAATTTACCAATAGGTGGTATTTCTTCATCATCTTCTGTAAGGAGACCCCCCTCCTTTAGGTGGGGGAGGAATTACAGCTTATCCTTTCTTTTAGCCAATATTATACCACAAAAATAATTTCAAGTCAACAAAGGAATTTTACATTTCAATAAAGAATAACATAGTATGAAAACATATAATATTAAACTTGACTTCAAAAATCAAGAAGATAAAGATAGACTTATGGATACATTCAAAATCCATCAGTCTATTTGGAACTATCTTTCTGAATATGTTTTTACAACCAATATACCCCTTTCTGG
>Ga0172378_10000913_pt1 | contig 26731 bp, 21 predicted proteins | sample GrowelOW332metaG_FD_119755 | JGI IMG/M metagenome (GOLD analysis project Ga0172378, IMG submission 119755) | Groundwater microbial communities from an aquifer near a municipal landfill in Southern Ontario, Canada - Pumphouse #3_1 metaG | ecosystem: Environmental > Aquatic > Deep subsurface >...
CAGTGGTGAGAAAAATCTGAAAGCTCTTTTTAATTTTATGAAACCGACAACGCTCAAGAATCAGCGTCTTGAGGGAATTGTTCTCCACAATCTTGATGACGACTACACTGGTAATACAAGCAATTATTTTAAAATACTCGGAGACTGGTATTCAAACCTCGGAGTAATGACTGGGTTAGACAGCGTATTTAAACCGAATGATTATATCACTGATCTTGAAATAAACGGGCGTTTTGGCTTCAGCAACACCGTATTCCTTGATTCTACAACAGGAGAGTATCTGCCGTATGCTTCGTCAGGAAAGCGGTATCAGAATTCGTCGAATTTTATGGGTGTGAAAATGCCATTCCGGTACGGAGCGAACTTTAAAATGACTCTGAGTAAACCGTTTTCTTTAAGTATTGCTCTGCCGCTGTATTCCGATCCGTACTTTACCGACGATTTCGGTACACGGACAGAAACAATGGACTGGATAAGTTATCTTATGAAGTCTGCAACGGGAAGTACTGATGACGATACGGTAACCGAGGTTTCGTCTTTTTCCTGGACATTAACCAGTTCCTGTTCTTTACCCGTTTCGTCTGTCGTAAAACCGTATATCACAACATTATCGGGCACACTTAATTCCTCGGTTGTGTTCAGCGATATTACGAACGAAGCTGTGAGTAGTACTGACAGTTTGAACTTATATTCTCCTCAGCGGAAATTCTATTATCCGTCGCAGATTACGCCGGCGACTGTTTCTATGAACTGGGCAGGTACGCTTTTTTCCTATTCGTCGTCAACGACAGCACTACAGAAAAATACAGATATGCCAACATTGGCTTCACCTCTTATTATTCCTGACGATCTGAAATCTGCTGCGGATATTGCAGCGGATCAGGGAAAGACAGATAAGGGAAATGAAGCAGAAGGACAAAAAAATGGCGACAACAGTGACTCAGACAAAAAAACTGATGATACGACCAGTGACGGACAGGAAACGGAAAATACTGATTATTCCGATGCGCTTCCTGAACTGACGTTATCGCAGTCGACTGTCAGTGATGTGCCTGGAATTGATTATAAGCTTACCTATTCTATAAAACCGTCGTATACTTCGCAGCTTGCATATTCATCTACTGATCTTACCGAGCCGGAGGATTTTGACTGGAGTAAACTTAAGTCTTCGATGTTCACACTGAAAATCCCTGTTGTTTTAGACAGTGCTGCAAGTTATGCCGGCAGTTTTTTCAGTATTGACAACAGTTTTACCTATAATCCGGTGCTCCAGCAGCATCCGTATATTTCTACTGATACGGCGAGCGGAGGATATACTGAAACAGCCGCTGATTCGTTAAAGGTAACCGATTATACTGCAACGAAACAGGAACTGACGAATTCAAATTCGGTTAGTATAAAACCGTTTTATTATATCGATTTATTCAAGAATACCGGTATTACGTATAAATCTGCTGTGAAGATGCTTACTACGAAGTTTATCGGCGATGCGGATAATCCTGAATGGGAATATCTGACGACAGACTGGAGTGATCCTGACTTTATTACTACTCACACACTTGATTTTACTTTTGCAGCGACAGAAGGATCTGATACCAGCAATTCTTTCGGACAGTCGCTGACGCTTACTATGAAGCTTCCGCCTCAGGTTGACGAATATGACGGCACTCTTACTCTTACGTTTCCCTATACAACGCTTACAATGTCGTCTGGATTCAAGCAGAAAAGCTCTACTGACGATACATGGGAGAAGCAGCCGTTTAAACAGGCTCTTTCGATAGCTCTTTTTAACAGTACGATGAAGTTTACAGAATCATATAATTACGATCTCGAAGAGGATCATCAGGATGCGTTAAAACTTGCCCTGTCATGGAGCGGACTGCAGGCTGCATATACTATGTCGTATACGAACGGTTATGACTGGAATGATGAAAACGGCTGGGAGGAACGTGATGACGAGAATTTCCTCCCGTATTCGTTATCGCTTGCATATACACCGACAACAAAAACATGGTATACGTGGAAAAACAGAGTGAGTACAGCCCCCGGACTTTCAACGAGTATTGTTGCCGATTTACTGCGTCCTACAGACAGTTATTTTATTTTTACGCCGTCGCTTTCGTTTAAAATTAATGAATTTGTTACGTTTACATTCTCGTCAACGTCAAAGAACTCCGTATTGTATCGGTATGTTCAGAAGTCTTTGGGTGAAGAGGGGCGTATTCCCGGTGAAGATAATCCGTTTATCGATTTGGTGGATTCTTTCCGTTTTGATGACGAATCTCTCCGTAAAGCGTCCGGATTCAAATTGAAGAGCCTGAATTTTACGCTGACACACGATCTTCACGACTGGAACTTTAAAACGACGTATAAACTGGCTCCCCGGCTGGTTACGTCAACTACAACATATTACGACTTTAATCCAAAGATGACGATTTCCATCATATGGAATCCGATGGAAAGTATGAAGACTGAGGTTGTGGATGATTATGGTACATGGGAACTTAATCCGTAGTGAAGTCATTGCATAAAACGACGATGCTGTTGTATAATTTATCTGCATATCTGAATCTATCAGAGGCTTTGTGGAATCTGCTTATACTATAGTCGTACCTGATGCTGATGTTCTGTCCTGTGTCTGCGGTACGAATGACAGTAATTTGAAACTCATTGAAGAGCATTTAGGTGTACCTGTTTTTACACGCGGAAACGAACTTTCAGTCGATGAGGAAGATCCTGCTGTACGTGAAAAATTCCGTTTTATTATTGATCGTATACTTGACGAAATTCAGGATGGCGGAGAAAACAGTCAGGATATTGTGGCTTCTGTCCTGAATACAGAGCCTCGTTCCGATATGGCTCGTTATTCAATAGTTGTGCCCGGCGGTCTGCGTAAAATTTATCCCCGGACAGAACATCAGGCACAATATATCGAAATGCTGCGGAAATACGATATTGTTCTGTGTACAGGGCCGGCAGGAAGCGGGAAAACATTTTTAGCGGTAGCTGAAGCGCTTCGTATAGTGCTTTCCCATTATAAATCGCGTCTTATAGTATCGCGCCCTGTCGTAGAAGCGGGAGAAAGTCTCGGGTATCTTCCAGGTGATCTTGAACAGAAAATAAATCCGTATCTTCGCCCGTTGTACGATGCTATGGAAGCGATTCTTCCCCGCGAAACAGTACGGAAACTTATAGAGTCGGGTGTTATAGAAACAGCTCCTCTTGCGTATATGCGCGGACGTACACTTAACAACAGCGTCATCATACTTGACGAGGGGCAGAATACGACAAAAGAGCAGATGAAAATGTTTCTTACGCGTATGGGAGAAAATGCTAAAGTTTTTATTACTGGTGATACATCTCAGATAGATTTACCGCGCCGTGTTTCTTCGGGACTTGTGCACGCTCTGAAACTGCTTGACCCGGTAAATGAAATAGGAAAGATGATTCTTACGGCGGAAGACGTAGTTCGTAATCCGCTGGTGAGAAAGATAGTGAAGGCTTATGAAAATGAAGAAAACGAACAAAACTAACGATAATCAGAACAGTATACAATTTATGTTCCGGGCTTTTGGTGGTTTTATTAAAAAAAATTATCAGCTTATTCTGCTTTTTATACTTGGTTTTGCTGCAGTATCGACTGTTAATTTTTTCAATGTAGCGACAAGTCAGACGATTGCATCTTTTACTCTTGATGATTTTGAGATAGATCAAATTGCAGACCGGACTATTTATGCAAATAAATCTATTCCTGCTGATGAAGATAATCCCGTTTCCATTGAGGCAGGAGAGAAAATAATCCGGAAGGGGTTTCCGATTACGTCAGAGAGTTATGCAAAACTAAAAAAAATGGCGGAATCTCCTGTGTATCTTGATTTTCGTGCGTTTGCAGATTCTGAACTGTATCTGCTCCTGCTTGCCTGTGTCTGGTTTCTCTTATTTAAATTCCTGCCTTTCGGACGAAAAATACAGATGCGTGAAATTATCATGCAGGTACTGTTTTTCCTCCTGATATATGGAGTAACAGCATTTGGCTGTAAAACTCATTCATTTTCTTCTCCGTATGCGCTTCCGATTATTATTCCGGCAGCTTTATGCGTACTTCTTGAAGCGATTTTATACGGACAGCTGTCTGCTGTTTTATTTTCCGGTCTTGTTGCATTCGGTGTGTTGAATGCGTCTCAATGGCAGATTGTCCCTTTCCTGTATACGCTGTTTTCGTGTATTGCGTCGGCTAATGTTGTGAGAAAAATCGAGAAAAGGATCGATATGGTTATTGCATCGCTGATGCTTGCACTGTTGAATATAGTATTGATGATTCTTTTTACTGTTGTCTTTAACGAAAGTTTCAGTACCATACCTAAAATTCTCGGAGGAGTTGCTTTTAATGGTTTCATTTCAGGTATACTAGCTCTCGGCTTTCTGACTCCGCTTGAACTTATACTGAATACGGCATCTGTTTTCCGGCTTATGGATTTAAGTGATCTGAACAATCCTCTTATGCGCAAAATGATGATTACTGCAAGCGGCACATATTCTCATTCTCTCATGGTCGCACAGCTCGCAGAAAGTGCCTGTCGTGAAATAGGAGCGAATCCCCTTGTTGCACGGGTGGGAGCATACTATCACGATATAGGAAAAATGGATCAGAGTGAATATTTTGTTGAGAATCAGACAGGTGTTAATAAACATGATGAAATCAATCCGTCGCTTTCTGTTGCAGTTATAAAAAGTCATGTAAAAAGAGGTGTCGAAAAAGGACATCAGCTTCATCTGCCGCAGCAGATACTGGACATTATTGCAGAACATCACGGGAACAGTGTTATTGCCTATTTTTATAATGAGGCAAAGGAAAAAGATCCGAATGTGAATCCTGATGATTTTGCCTATAACGGAACGCCCCCGTCTACGCGCGAATCGGCAGTCGTTATGCTTGCAGATACGGTTGAAGCGGCATGTCGTACGCTCGATAATCCGTCAATTCCCCGACTGGATAAGTTTATACAGGGATTGTTCAATGCAAAAGTAGAACATAAACAGCTCGATAACTGCGATCTGACGTTTCGTGATATGTCAAAAATAAAGGAAGCTTTTGTCCAGCTTCTTGCAGGCTATTATCATAACCGTATAGAGTATCCCAATCAGAAGGATCCTGATGCAGGATCTTTGAAAGGGCAGAAAAACGTAAAACTTGGCGAAAAGACTCTGAATGAGGTGAAAAATAATGGCTAATACGGTTCTTATCTCTGTCGGCGAAAATACAGACGAACCAGTATGGATTATGAACGTTGAGCCGTTTATGCAGACTGCCATGAAAATGCTCGAAATAGACGGGGAGGAAATATCTGTATTGTTCTGCAGCGATGCATTTATCAGAACTCTGAACCAGTCATATCGTGGTATAGACAGTCCGACAGACGTGCTTTCGTTCGAGAACGGTGAAGTTTACAAAGACGAGGAAGGTACTGTATGGAAGTGTGCAGGTGATATTGCGATAAGCCTGGAAATGCTTCCAAAAAACGCTGTCTATTTTAAAACGGATGAGAACAGTGAACTAAAGCGTCTGCTGGTGCATGGCCTGCTTCATCTTAATGGATATGATCACGGCGAAGAGCATATTGAGGCCGGTTGTGCACCTGTCTGTGATATGCTCATAAAACAGGAAAAAACGCTTGCAGAATTGAGTAGCGAACAGATAATGAGATAGGGAGTATATGAGTTTGTTTGGTTTTTATCGTAAGAAAAAAGAACTGCAGAATAGTACTGTTTCTGAGACAGAGGATGTCAGTCCTGAGCAGCAGCAGATTATTAATGAAGAAAAGCAGAACATGATACGAGGTATAGAGGATCTGTCTCATACCTCGGTGAAAGAGGTTATGATTCCGCGGATTGACGTTGATTTTATTTCTGTCGATACCCCTCAGGAAGAGTTGCTGGAAAAACTTGTAAGCAGCGGACATTCTCGTATTCCTGTGTATAGTGAGTCGATCGACAATGTTGTTGGAGTTCTGTATGTAAAAGATCTTATTCATTTATTTGCCGCACATGAGACGCTCGATTTGGAGAAGATTTTGCGTAAAGCCTATTTTGTTCCGGAATCGAAACGAATTGACTCTTTGCTGCGTGAATTCAAGAGACGGCATCTGCATATAGCGATTGCAATAGACGAATACGGTGGTATTTCCGGTATTGTTACAATGGAAGATATAATTGAAGAAATTGTCGGAGATATTCAGGACGAATTTGACAATGAACGAGAGGATATTATTACGCTCGGCAACAATATCTGGTTATGCGATGCACGTGTTGATCTTGATGATCTTAACGAAACAATCGCCTCTTCATTCCCCACAGAAGAATTCGATACACTTGGTGGATTTGTTTTTGATTTATTTGGAAAAATTCCGGTCAAATACGAGAAAGCCTCTTGGAATGATTATGAATTCATCGTTCAGGATATGGAGGGGCACCGTATCAATATGATAAAAGTAATCCGTAAAAACGGAGATGAAAAGAAAGATGAGAAGACTGAGTAGACTGAGGACAGTATTAGCTGTATGTGTTTTCATCTGTATTTGTAATTCAGTGTCTGCCCAGCAGAAACTGTCTGTTTCGCAGTTATACGGAGCCGGTATTCAGGCACAGAGTGATGAAGACTGGTATACTGCCTCTCAATTGTACCTTGAGGCTCTTCAGACGAATCCCAGTTATGGTGATGCATGGTTTCATCTTGCACAGTGTACATATCAGCTGGGGCAGTATGATCTTGCTCTGCAGTATCTTGATACTGCAGAAAAATATGCCCGGAGTAATACCGATATACAGAATCTGCGAGGAATGTGTTTTATTTCGCTCAATAGGCTTAACGATGCACGCAATACTTTTACTGGAGTGTTAGAATTGAAACCGAACGATATCAATGCTCGGTTCGGTCTTGCTGAGCTTGAACTCATGGACGGAAAGATAAGTGGTGCAGAAGGGCAGTATCTTGAAGCGGTCAGACGAGATCCGACAAACAGGAAAGCGCTTTTGAGTCTTGCATTTGTTTCTGCCCGTCTTGGAAAAAATGATGCGGCGCAGAGGTACATGAATCAGGCCGTGCGTTGTTATTCCGGAGAGGCGGAAGTTCATTATCTTTCTGCTGGTCTTGCTGCAATGAATGGAGCGTTTGCGGAAGCTGAACGTCAGGCGCGTACAGCGGTGGAAATAAATGGAAATTATGACCGCGCATATGGACTTCTTGCTTCCATATTGTATTCTGAAGGAAAATACAACGATGCAATCGATATTTGTGATTTTCGTATCGGACGTGACCGGAATGCAGTTAATGCGTGGTATCTCAAAGGTCTGTCGCAGCTCCGGCTTAATAAAACATCAGAAGCTGTAGCGTCGTGGACGACAGGTCTTTCTGTTGATCCGCTCGACGAGGTGATGCGCGCTGCTCTTGAACTTCAGGTCGAAAATTCAGTTGCCCTTGATGATTCACGACGTCCGTCATGGGCCGCATATCATATTAAGAATGCAAAGGACTATGCAAAGCGTTATGACAGTACCGGTGAAAGTTATGAATATCAACGTGCACTGAAGATAGATCCAACCAGTGCGGAAACTCGTCTTGCGTATGCAGATATGCTTGAAATGAACGGATTACACGAATTGTATCTTGAACAGTTAAAATTTCTTAAGCAGAATATGCCTGCTTCAGACTCTTCATCTTCAGCCGCAAAAAAAACAGATACGTCTGCAACTCTGATGAATGATACAATAGAGGCATACGATTCTATTCTTCAGGATACGCTTGCAAAGAAATGGAACGTGCAGCCGTTTTATCTTGACAAAATCCGCTGGAAAATAGGTATTTATTATACGGCAGGAGAGGTATCATTTGTTCATGCAGACAATGCAATGATTACTGCACAGTCTGCTGCCGATATTTTTTCCGGGGTCGCGGTTACGTCGGTTGTCGCACAGGCGTCTCCTGTATCCGGTTTTGGAGAAGCTTATCAGAAAGCTCATGCTTCAGGTGAAGATTATTTTTTGATTATTTCTCTTGATGAGGCTCCTCGTGATTTACTGCTCAGCGGAATTATGTATTCCGGTCGTACTGGTACAGTAATGAAGAAACTGTCGTTCTACGGAACCGGTAACAACAGATATTCAAATGTATTGCGACGGTTCAGAGGTGCAGTATTGGAAAAACTTCCAATACGCGGAAAAATACTGGACAGGAACGGAAACGAACTTCTTATTGATGTAGGACGTTCGGAAATGATAAAGAAGGGGGCTGTATTTAACATTGTGCGAAAAGGTAGTATGAGAACCTCAGATAATGAGATAGGTCTTACGTATCTGGATTCGGATATTTTAGGTACACTTACTGTTACTGATGCCGGCGAAGAAGTTTCTCAAGGGGAACTTGATAAAAACAGTTTTTTCGACCGTGTAAATACAGACGATGAGGTTGTTCTTGTTTCAATGCCGGATGATAAAAGCAGCGCAGCAGGGCAGAATAACGCTGCAGCTGTGGTTGATACTGCACCGGTGGCAAATCAGAAAGGTACGGCTGTTGCAGGTAATGCTGCCGGAAAGAATGCTGTAAGAATAACCGCTGAAGATCTGGGAATGCACCATACACCTGCTTTTATAGAACTTATCAGGAATATTTATTGAACAGGGGCGGCCATTAGGTCAAGAGATGAATCAATCCATTTTTTTGTAAGTGCCGGATATTTATCAGAGACTGCAAGAAATGTTTTCACAGCTTCCTGATAATTTCCGCTGAAATAGTATGATTCTGCCAGATAAAATTTTGCGCGTTTAGTGACGTTTTCACTTCTGTTTGTACCGAGCAGTTTTCTAAGTGTGGCTGCAGATTCTTTGTATTTTTTGCGGATAAAAGTAGATTTTAGGGCATCAAATAAAAAATAATCGTCACCTGCTTCCGGCGAGATTAAATCTTCCTCGAAAATGTAAACATCAAGAAGTTTCATCTGCTGCCCGGATTTTTTTTCTCCCAGCAGTTCAGCCTGTTCACGTGCCTGTTTCCCTATATCAGAGCCTGATGTGTTCATTCCTTCGACCAGGTCTATATAGGGAAGGGGTGTTTCCCGCATAGTTCCCTGGGGATACAACTTTTCTTTTGCCGAAGCACTCGTATCGGTCGGTATTTTCTGTGGCAGAAACCTGCGGTGTGCGCCGTTGACTGTTGCATTCATGGACGGAATGATAATGTTGTATTGTCCGCTGCCGATAACAGCGATGACAGCATAGTAGTAATCAATATAATTCTCGACCTGATCGGACCAGCTTGTGCTGCTGCTGTTCAATGATGTGGCAGGTTTTAAAGATCCGAGCTGCGAATATGAGGCAATAGGTTTTATGTCCCTGAATACTAGCAGCGACGTTACGGGTTGCTCCGGTTTTAACGGAAGTGTCCATGTTATGGTGATGAATTTACCTGTTCCTGAAGAAGCCGAAATATCGGTTACAATAGGTCGCTCCGCTGCAAATAAAGCGCAGGATACCGACATGAGGAATACGGCGGCGAAAATAAATTTATTTTTCAGCAGTACCATATATTTTATAATAACGGCATTATCACATAAAATCAACGATTAAAACAGTGACGGCATATTTGACAATGTATGCTGTTTCTTTTATTCTAATAGTATTATGTTTGTATCTGTCATGCTCGATCCGGGCGGAGTTGATACGGCACAATCTCTCGCATCTGTCCTTACTCATTACGGGTTCAGGAAAATACAACGTGCATGTTGGGAGAGTGGTGATATAGGAGTTATGCAGCTTTCACACTTGAAGCGAGAGATTGACCGCGTAACGAACTACTATGATACCGTGCGTATGTATCAGTATCCGGTAAAAGGAATGTTCGCTATTACTGAACTTCATCGAAAACGGTGGAGACGGTGCATCCTTAAGCCCGACGACAGAGATACGGCAATAACACATTAATAAGGAAGTATATATGCTGGACGATTTAAAAATGCCTGTTTCACAACTTCGTGAAGATATTATGAATGTATGGGGGCGTCTTTGACAGCGCTGCAATAGATAAAAAAATTGCAGAAAAAGAGTCTCTTACGACAGCTCCGGGTTTCTGGGATGATGCATCAAAAGCTGGCGCTGTTATGACGGTAATAAAGCAGCTTAAAAACCGGGTTGAACCATGGCGTGCAATATTACGTGAACAGGACGATCTGGAGGCAATGTTCGAGCTGGCTGCGGAAAGTGGCAGTCCGGATGATGAAACAGAAGTCCGCACCATGTATAATAACGAGAAAACGGAATTTGAGAAATTGAATATACTCAATCTTCTGTCGGGCGAGGTTGATCAGAACAATGCTTTTCTTTCAATTCACGCAGGTGCGGGAGGAACAGAAGCTGAAGACTGGGCTTTTATGCTGAGCCGCATGTATTCCCGATGGGCGGAACGTCATGGTTTTAAAATGGAAATAGTCGATCAGGAGGAAGCTGAGGGTGGAATCAAGTCGATAACAATGCAAATCGACGGCGATTACGCTTATGGTTACCTTAAGTGCGAAGCTGGTATTCATCGGCTGGTACGCATTAGCCCGTTTGATGCAAATGCCCGCCGGCATACATCGTTTTCTTCTGTGTACGCGTATCCTGTTCTGGACGATACGATAGAAGTCAATATACGACCGGAAGATCTTCGTGTCGATACGTACCGTTCGGGAGGTAAAGGCGGGCAGCATGTTAACAAAACCGAATCTGCAGTCCGCTTTACACATATTCCTACAGGTATTGTTGTTGCGTGTCAGAGTGAACGCAGCCAGCTTATGAATCGTGCGACCGCAATGAGTATTCTTCGTTCGCGATTATACGAGTATTACCGTGAACAGAAGGAAAAGGAAAATTCGAAGTATAATGGCGAGAAAAAGGAGATCTCGTGGGGTAACCAGATACGTTCGTATGTGTTTCAACCATATACAATGGTTAAAGATCATCGTACGAAATGTGAGACCGGCAATATTCAAGCGGTTATGGACGGGGATATAGATCAATTTATGGACTCGTTCCTTATCGCACGATGGAAAGGTCTCCCGATGGATAATGCCGGAGATGATGACGAAGAAACGTGATACAGCTGTACATATTTTTCTTGTATTTCTCATGTTAGTTCCATCATCGCTGTTGTCGGGAGCGGACAAATGGACTGTTGCTGCAGAAAAATTTACGTTTGCAAAAGAACGGACAGTAACTAAATCTGAATCTGCGGCCGCAGAACTGCTTCCTCAGCTTATCCTTGAACAACTGACAGAAAACCTTGAGCGTATGCCATCATCTCAGGAGCAGCTTGATAAGAAACAGTATGATCTGCAGAAAAGCCGGCTTGATTTGTTTTTGCAGCTGTCCAAAGAAGTTCAGATTCGAGATTCGCTTGTTCTTGGTGATTATACGGACAGGGAATTGCAGAAGCAGCTGAAAAGTGAAGATGAAAAGATAGCTGCAATAAAGAAACAGATTGCAGATAATCTTGCACAGGAATCTGAATACGAAAAGAATGCAGCCCCTGACATAGCCCGTGAAGAGGAACGCGAAAAAGGTATAGAAGCAGGGAAAGTATTCGACGATAGAGATATACCGGACAGGGAGAAAAACGATGCGGCTCGTTTTAAGGATATATTGAAAGGTTTTGTCCCTGGGCACAAACAGGAACGGAACAGCGTGGAAGTAAATTTATACAAGGATGACGTTACGCAGCTGTTTGATGCAGGTGATACGGTAACAACTGCAGGATACGACAGCCGGGAATTTGAAGATGCGGTGATTGCCGCAGGAATAAACGCACTCGTTCGCGGCAGACTCACTATATACGGCGGATACGTTGCTGCAACCGTTTCGCTTGTTATATATCCTGGCGTACGTACAATCGGAACGGTGACAGACGTAAGCAGTATTACTGATTTTCGTGCACTCGCAGTAAGTATTGCACGTCAGCTTACACCAAAGATAACGAACAGCATGCCGGTTGAACTTTTGTTTAAGATAAAACCGGAAGAGGCAGCGGAAAATGTAGTTCTTACTATTGATGATGTTGTATATAAAGTAATACCTGATCATCTTATTGTACAGTCTGGTGTACATTCTGTTATGCTTAGTTCTCCGGGCTTTAAACAGGTTTCTACTTCATATGCATTTAGAGGCAGCAGGCAGTTTGACATTTTTGTCGGGATGATTCCGGAAAAGTCCGGTTCGCTTTTGCTGCGTTTAAAAAAACCACTCATAGGTACGATGTACGCGAATGGCAGTAAGACAGGAATCATTGATGAAGAGTATCCTGTTACCAGAATTTCAATAAATAATCAGCCGGTGCTTGGACAGTTTATTACAGAAGACGGAAGGCCTGTATCTTTTTATATCCCGCTGAAACTTGTTCAGGACGGTTCGTCTTTGACTGTTAATGTAACGCCGTTCGACAGAAGTAAATATATCGACGTACGGAGGAGATGGATGTACGGTTCATATAGTGCACTTATTATTTCTCTTATGGGTACATTTTATTCATACGGTACTTTCCATGCAGAAATGCTGGCTTATGGAAACGGGTACGTAGGTTATGATGACGCTGTCGGCTGGCAGCGTGCAGCACAGGTCTGCACGGGAATTTCTATTGGGTGCGGAGTATTTTTTGCGTATGAACTTGTACGTTATTTTCTTGCTGCCGACAAAGTTCTTCCGGACCGTGCATACCCGTCTGAATATGAGGACAGAGAGATGCCTGCTTCTGAACAAAGTGCACCGGATGAACCGGATATGCAGAAGAATCCGTCTTCTGGTGATGGACCAGAGAATAATATTGATATAAAGAATAACGGAGTACAATAATATGGGAAAAATATCATTTGCAGAAAAAATACGCGGTATGTTCGGTTTACACGGGACAGACGGCGGACAATTTTATGACGAACTTTGCGATGCGCTTATAGAGGGCGACGTCGGAGCGAAAACATCCATGGAGATTACTGAATTACTGCGCGATACGTGCAGGAAAAATCATATAAATGAAGAAGATGCAGTTACGGCGGAATTGGGGAAAATTCTTACATCGTACGTGAAGGATATTGTACTTGAACCTGAATCCGGTAAAACAAATGTCTGGATGGTACTTGGTGTGAACGGTGTAGGGAAGACGACGAGTGTGGCAAAAATTGCTAAATGGTACAAAGACAAAGAATTAAGCAATATCGTGCTTGCATCCGCCGACACGTTTCGTGCGGCTGCAATAGAACAGCTGGCTCTTCATGGCGAACGGCTTGGTATCAGGGTTGTAAGTCATCAGCATGGAGCTGATCCTTCAGCTGTTATATATGATGCTGCCGATGCGGTTCGTTCAAAAGGCGGCGGACTTGTGATTGCCGATACAGCAGGCCGACTGCACAACAAAGAAAATCTTGTTCATGAACTTGAGAAAATAGACCGCACATGCCGTCAGAAAGCCGATGAAGGGTGTTACCGGCGGCTGCTTGTTATAGATTCGACAACAGGACGGAATGCGTTTCGTCAGGCGGAAGTATTTAACGAGGCTGTTGGAATTGATGCGCTTGTATTGACAAAATATGATTCAACAGCCAAGGGTGGAGTTGCTGTATCTATCGGTAAAGAACTGAATCTGCCTGTTGCCTTCGTTTGCAACGGTGAACGGTACGAGGATATTTCGCTTTTTCATGCCGACGAGTATATCCGGGGATTTTTAGGACGCTGATTCGTGCAATTGAGAATACAGGTATTTATAGTATTTCTGATTTTCTCATTTGTTCTGGTACCGGCTGACGCTCTTGGCAGGAAGGATGTACATGAACAGGCGGCCGGAGAGTCGACTGAAGTGAGCGATATGTTTTTTGAAATACTTCGGTACGATGTAACAGGCGTTTCTGTTTTTCCTGATATTGAAAAATATGCAGGAGTAAGTATATATCCGTCAAAAGTACTTCTGCATATTATCTGGCAGGAAAACGAATGTCCTGTTTATCTGATTGAAAAAGCGGTGCATACGTATACCGGAAAAATTGATTCAACCTTTGATACCGACAGTTTTTTAATAGCGGAAAAATATGACTGGGTGAATGACGTTGTAGATGAAGCTGCATCAGAAAAGGCAGGAAAGGAATTTGAAGCCCTTGAATTGGAACCTCCTGAAGAGGTTATACAGGCAGTGCAGGAAGAATCCGGTGCATATAAAGAAAAAAATATACCAGTGACAGACGAATCTCCGTCAGAAAGACGATACAGGGATGCAGAAGGAAGGCTCAGTCTGTTTTCTTACGGAACGGAATTTTTTTCAGTTACAGGCAGTCAGGACAGTCGTGTGCTCGTGAGCGCAGAAGGTAAGACTATGTCACGGAAGTATTATGACAGTCTGATGCGGCTTTCAAAAAAAGAAACATGGAACATAGCGGAGACTTCGGATCAGTCATCGGTGCAGCGTACCGACATTTACTATTATAATAATGATGAAATATTTCCTTTTGCTTCTGTGACGCAGTTTACTGATAGACGAATTGAATCGTTGTATAACGAAAAAGGTCTTATATATTCACAGACGGATTATTCTGTTGACGGGAATAATGATAAAAAAATAGAATCGCGTACGCTTCGTAAGTATAACGAAGATAATAAAATTACAGAAGAATCATATACCCGGTTCCTGTACAGTGCTGATAAGAAACCTGTACAGACCGGCAGCACGACACGAGTGGATGTCTATGAATATAAAAATCCTGAATGCTCACCGGACTACTTTTATTATGACGACGGTACTCTCCGTATGAAAACTGTTTATACCGACAACGAAACGTATACGACAACATTGTATTTTGATCATGATTTTACCGTTGTTACCGAATTTCTTCACGGAAGGAGATCGTCAGAGACATATATACAGGGAAATCGTATAATGCGGAGCAGAACATATGAAAAATAGGCGGACATTTTTTCCTCATTTACGATGGATTTTCTCTGTTTCAAACAGATTTTCACGGGTCGACAGAAACGGACGTTCTGCAGTAACCTCTCTGCTTGCCTCTCTTGGAATAAGTTTCGGCGTGATGACACTGATTGTTGTTATGAGCGTTATGAACGGTTTTCAGATGGGTTTTAAAGACGCTATTATGGAGATATCGTCGTATCATGTACGTGTTTCAGGAATTGACGGTTCTGCTGGACAGCAGTTTCTTGACTGGTGTAAAAAAGAAAAAAATATCCGTTCTGTAACTCCTTTTTATGAAGCAGAAAGTTTTGTTGTAAGTACGAAGGGCAGACAGTCTGCCGCAGTAATTCGTGCGGTTCCTTCTGATATTCTTGAAACTGACAGTGGTTTTGCCGGTGAACTCGCAGTTACCGCCGGTGAGTTTGATATTATGCAGGAAAATACAATCGTTCTTGGGTCCGGTCTGGCATATGCTCTAGGCGTAAATCCGGGCGATCCGGTAACACTGCTTGCTTTAAGCGGAGGAAGCGACGTGGAACTGCTTTCCCGCAGCAGAAAGTTTACAGTGACAGGTATATTCCATTCAGGGTATGCAGACATCAATTCTTCTTTTGCATTTATTAATCTTGAATCCGGAAGAAAAAAATTCGGTACTGATGCAAAGAAAACATATGGTTTAAAATTAAACCGTGTTTCGGGCGACGGAATTGTGATAAACGAAATAAATAGAAAATTCCCCCAGTTTAAAGCTGAATCATGGAGAAGTTACAACAGATCATTCTTCGGTGTGCTTCGTGTAGAAAAAAACATACTCATGATGCTCGTGTTTCTTATATTTGTCGTAGTCGGAATCAATATTTACAACGGTATGAGACGTCTTGTATTTGAACGTCGCAGCGAAATTTCAATTTTATCTGCACTGGGAGGCAGAAGCGGAGAAATAAAATCGATATTTATTATGCGCGGTTTCCTGACGGGATTTGCAGGTGTACTTACTGGTGTCGTCCTCGGACTGCTTATAAGCATAAATATCGGCAGTGTATTTCGTGCTGCGGCTGAAATCATGTATTATGCACAATATTTTATGGTACTTGCGTTCAATCCCGAAAATGCCGCATATGTACAGGAGAATCCGATGTACCTTTTATATGCTACAATTCCTGCTCGTATATTACCTGTAGAAGTGTTTATGATTGCACTGTTCGGAATACTTGCACCGCTTGCCGCTTCGTTTGCCGCAAGCCGTAATGTATTGAAAATGACAGTTGCGGAGGTACTTCATGATGAATGAAATTGTTCACGTAGAAAATCTTGAAAAAACATATGTTACATCAAGTGAGACTCTGACAGTTCTAAAATCTCTGAATCTTTCTGTCGAGGAAGGAAGCAAATCTGTTATTATTGGTGAAAGTGGCAGCGGTAAAAGTACGCTTCTGAATATCATCGGAGGAATAGATACTGCGTCGGCGGGAAAAATTCAGTGTGGTAAATGGGACGTTACATCTCTTGACGAGGATGCACAGGCTGAATATCGTGCACATTTCCTTGGATTGGTTTTTCAGTTTCATTATCTGCTCAAGGATTTTACGGCACTTGAAAATGTGTATCTTCCTGCATACATGGCCGGGGTGCCTAAAAAAGAAGCCGTGGAACGGGCACTAAAACTGCTTGCCGATGTTGATTTGTCTGATCGTGCAGATCATCTGCCTTCTCAACTTTCCGGCGGTGAACGTCAGCGTGTAGCTGTCGCACGTGCATTGATTAACAACCCTTCTCTTATTCTTGCAGATGAACCAACAGGGAATCTGGATCCGGCAAACGCGGAACTTATAGGCAATCTTCTCTTTTCTATGGCAGACAGATATAATAAAACTCTTATTCTTGTTACTCACGACAGGCACCTTGCTGCAAAAGGGTCTGTATGCTATGCGATACAGAACGGGCAGCTTGTACGAACAGCTCTGTCGGGAATTGAATTATGACAGTGAAATCATCACTGCTTTTTGCATACCGACTTGTTTTTCCGCGTACGGACAAATCTTCATCGGCGAGGAGGAGCCTTTCCGGTGCACTTGTGTGCATTGGTATAAGTCTTGTCCCGCTTATAGTTGTACTAACAGTTTCAAACGGTATGATTCAGGGTATGACCGAGCGGATTATAGGTCTTTCTTCTTCTCATCTTGAAGCATTTATACCAAGAATGGCAGATGAAGCATCGTCGTCTGCAAAACTTGAAGCTTTTGCATCGTATATGGCGGAGACCGAAGGTGTAACGGCTGCATATCCTGAAGTGAATGCGGCCGCTCTTGCGGCAGGTTCCTCGTATCGTACAGGGGTACAGGTTCGTGCTGTACAGCCTGAAATTTTTTTCTGTAATAATTCGTTTCGTTCTTTGTTAAAAATCGTCGCTGGCAGTTATGAAAATTTTAAGTCAGGGACAAAAAGTGCTGTTGTGGGGCAGAAAACTGCGGAGCTGCTCGGCATTACACAGGGCAGTTCATTTCGTATTATCACTGCAGCTGCAGGAAAAGACGGAAATATTTATCCCCGTACGGCTCTGTTTACGGTAGCCGCTGTTGTATCATCGGGATATCAGGAACTTGACTCGATGTGGGTTTTTATTCCGCTTGATACGTCGTATTCCGTTATAAAACCGGGAACTGGACAATATTGTGTACTTATGGAGACCGCCGACGCATTTTCACCTGATATAGTACGTATACAGCGGAAATGTGAAGATGCAGCGGGATATAGTGCAAGCATCTACCGCTGGGATGAACTGAATCAGTCGGAATACGAGAATTTTTCTTCGACAAAAGTGATGCTCGTTTTTATTATGCTGCTTATTGTACTTGTAGCTTCCGTAAATATTTCGTCATCTCTCGTCATGCTGGTGATGGAGCGTCGTCGTGAAATTGCAATTATGAAAAGTCTTGGCGGTACGTCCGGTGGTATTACGTTTTCTTTCCTGTTGACCGGAATGGCAGCTGGTTGCGGCGGTGTATTTATAGGACTGCCGTTTGGTCTTGCCTGTGCAGTTAATGTAAACAAAATTGTTCATTTTCTTGAAAAAGTAGTAAACTCTGCTGCAGATTTTGTATATCTTTTAGAGGGACACAGTCCTTCGGCATTTATCCATATAAATCTTATGGATCCGGCATATTACCTTACAGAAATACCGGTAACAGTTCCATTTAAAGATCTTGCAGTGATTGTTATTTCGACCATTTTTCTGTCACTGGTGATGTCTGTAATACCTGCATATAAGGCAGGAAGGGAAAAACCGCTCGAAACGTTACGCAAAGTATGATATACTGAGGCTGATATGTTGTGTGATTTTTGTCATAAACGGGAAGCTGTTTTTTTTATAGAGCAGACGGGAAAAACTTTCCGTAAAAAAATAAATATATGTATGGAATGTGCCGTAAAACACGGTCTCTCTCCTGATCCGCAGAAAATTCAACGATCAATAGGTTCTTTGTTTGAAGAAATTTCTCAGGCAGAAAAAAACGGTAATCAGGAGGAAAACAGACTTTGTCCTGTCTGTGGCAGAAGTCTTGCGGCCGTCAGAAGAACGGGAAGGGCAGGCTGTCCCGAATGCTGGGAAATATTTAAATCAGAATTGTCTTCGATACTAACTGAAAGGGGAATTACTGGACCGTATACAGGATCCATGCCTCTCAGAGTCGGTTCTTTTCGTTCAGCACTGACTGACCGTATGGATATAGAAACTAAACTAAAAGAATCTGTCAAGAATGAGGATTATGAAAAGGCGGCTGTTTACCGTGATTATCTGCGCGCGCTTGAAAAACATCCTGTCTCCGACGGAGGTACATCTGAGGAAAGGTCACAGAACAATGACTGAATCATCAGTTTTTAGCGGGGAACCATGGTATACATACAACGGTACAGATAGTGATGTAGTTGTATCTACAAGGGGCAGACTTGCACGTAATCTTGCAAATTTTCAGTTTCCTGAAACATTACGCAGCGATGATTCCGAACGTGTACGTGCGCTTGTTTTTGATTCGTTTTCCCAGTTTGAGAATGCAGACGATTTTCATTATGTACAATCCGATGCACTGGGCGATCTTGGAGCACGAATACTTACTGAACGCGGAGTACTGGACATACCTTCAGCATCAGGGATCGTTATGCGTTCTGACGGAAGAGTTTCCTGTTTAGTAAACAGTATTGACCATGTGCGTATAGCGTCATTCGCACCGGGAATTAACTGCGAAAAAGTTTTTTCGGACTGCCATTCAATTGACGAAGAACTGCAGAAGACGCTGCAATTTGCTGCGTCATATGAATACGGGTATCTTACCGCTTCTGTCAATGATGTAGGAAGCGGGCTGAAGCTTTCGGTCCGGGTTCATCTGCCGTCGCTTTCATTTTTGGGTGAATCAGAAAATATATTCAGGGGATTACGTGAAAAAGGATTGTGTGTTACGTCTGTGTATGGTACCGGTGATGATTACGGAAAATCTCTTGGTTCATACTACCAGATTTCAACATTTTCATCCTTTACCGGCAGTGAACTTGACCAGATAGCTTCGATTAAAAGCGCGGGTAAATATATTGTCGAAACAGAGCGAAAGTTCCGCTTGAAATGTACCGAAAATAAACCGACTGTAGTACATAATATCATATTACGGTCGTTTGCGGCTGCAAAATTCAGTGCTCTTATGCCTCTGAGAGAAGCTGTTGCTGTTATTTCTTCAGTAAAGTGGGGACTTGATATGGGGATTATTCACGGTATAGACGATAGTACGCTTTGCGGACTGTTGTACCGTGTACAGAATGGACATCTGGAATTCCTGTTGCAGAACGGAAATTTTACTTTTGAAGATGATATAAAAGACGATCTTCCACAGAAAATAGAACGTCTGCGTGCGCTCATTCTGCAGGAAGCATTTGAAAAAATCAGTTTTGCTTCGTAAATATTTGGGGGATATCATGAAAGGCTTATCACCACGTGCTCAGCGTCTTATTGCGGCACTTGCTCAGGATGAAGGTCGGAAAAGTGGAAGTGACCAGCTGTTACCGGAACATGTACTTCTGGCGCTTTTAAAAAGTGCTGATGGACTTGGCTATGCACTGTTACAGATGCTTCATATAAATGTTCTTACGTATCAGCTTGCACTTGAACAGAGTCTTTCGTCGAGAACTCCTGCATCTTCTTTGAGCGATCTTCCTGCCGGACGCCGAATACGAACAATTCTCGATCTGGCAGGTATTGAGTCACGTGCACTCCGTAATGACTACATCGGCACTGAGCATCTTATCCTTGCTTCAATTCGGGAAGAGGGAAGTGTTACGGCCCGGTATTTTGAAAAAGCTTCAATAACTATTGAAGATGCGCGTAAACTTGTTCCTGATGTACAGATTCATAATCCATCATCGGCAGGAGAGCAGAGTGCCCGTTCAATTGCAAAATCTGTCTTTCAAAATCTGCTTGGAAACGGGAGCAATTCCGAAAATATTGTCCCAATTGCGAATTCTGATTCACCGCAATCACAGTCTAAACTTCGATCAAATCAGAATAATCCGTCTTTCCTTTCTGAATTCAGCAGGGACATTACACGTATAGCCCGTGAAGAAAACTGTGATCCGGTTGTCGGACGAGAAAAAGAAATTAAGCGTATTATACAGATATTGTCCCGCCGTACAAAAAATAATCCTGTGCTTATAGGTGAACCCGGAGTTGGTAAGACCGCTATAGTAGAAGGGCTGGCACAGTGTATTGCGAAGGGAAATGTCCCCCGGAATCTCCTTAAGAAACGGATTTTGTCCCTTGATCTTGCTGCACTCATTGCCGGTACAAAATACCGGGGTGAGTTTGAGGATCGTATGAAAAAAATGATGAAGGAAGTGAGCGAGGACAGAACAATTATTTTATTCATTGACGAACTTCATACAATCATAGGAGCCGGAGGCCCGGAAGGTACAATGGATGCATCGAATATGCTTAAACCTGCGCTGAGTCGTGGCGAGATTCAGATAATCGGTGCTACAACGACAAAGGAATACAGTAAATATATTGAAAAGGATTCTGCTCTCGAACGCAGGTTTCAGATGGTAAAAGTAGAAGAACCGACCGATGAAGAAACTGTGCAGATCCTTGAAGGAATAAAAGCAAAATATGAAGATTTCCACGGTGTCGTTTATGACGATAATGTTATTCCCGCGATCGTGACATTTTCCCGCCGGTATATCCCCGAACGTTCTCTTCCTGACAAAGCTATAGATATTCTTGATGAAGCCGGCGCGGCGAAGAAAATACAGGAAGAGGCTAAGCCAGCCGAACTGGCAGAACTGGAACAGAGTATTGAACAGCTTGCGGAAGAGAAGTCAAAACTTGTAGCCGATCAGGATTATGAAAGAGCTGCTCTTGTACGCGACAAAGTACTTGATCTGAAACACAGACTTGAAGTTTACAGTGAATACTGGAAAAACAGTAACGGCGGAGTGAAAAAACATGTATCTGAACAGGATATCTGCCGTATTATAGGTGCAATGACCGGAATTCCTGTTGAACAGCTTGATTCTTCGGAAACAACACGACTTGTACACATGGAAGAAGAAATGCACAAAAGTGTCATAGGTCAGGAAGAGGCTGTTCATCTTATTGCCGGTGCTGTACGGAGAAGTCGTGCCGGCATTTCGTCTCCGAAACATCCTCTGGGGTCGTTTATTTTTCTTGGACCGACAGGCGTTGGAAAAACACAGCTTGCGAAAGCCCTTGCAAAATTTCTTTTCGGCAGCGAGGAGATGCTTGTGCGTATCGATATGTCCGACTATATGGAAAAACATAATGCAAGCCGTCTGGTTGGTGCACCACCCGGATATGTGGGGTATGAAGAAGGCGGCGTACTCACAGAAGCAGTTCGCCATCATCCGTACGCCGTTGTCCTGCTTGATGAGATAGAGAAAGCTCATCCTGATGTTTTTAATCTGCTTCTTCAACTGCTTGAGGAAGGTGAACTCAGCGATAATCTGGGACATACGGTAAATTTCCGTAATACGGTTATTATCATGACAAGTAATGCCGGTGCACGCCAGATTACAAGCGATGGGCGGGTAGGGTTCTCGACCTCGGGCAGTGGTGTACTTCCTTACAGTGAAATTCGTTCAAGTGCGCTTGCGGAACTTAGGAAACTGCTCAGTCCGGAACTACTTAATCGTATAGATGACGTTGTTGTATTCAGTGCACTTACAAAAGAGCAGGTCGGACGTATTCTTGACATACAGATACAGGAACTTTCGGACAGACTAAAAGAAAAGAATCTGTCGATCAAAGTAAAACCTAAAGCGCGGAAGTATCTTATTGACCACGGCTATGATCCTGAAATGGGCGCACGTCCGATGCGTCGTCTTATTCAACGTGAGATAGAAGATCCTCTTTCTGTCGAGATTCTTTCTGGTAAAGGAAGTGGCAGCAATACTGTTTCTGTTGAATGTACGAACGACAGACTGCATGTCCGCTTTGAGAAACCAAAACCTGCAGCGGTGTCTGCACCTGTTGAAAAACCTTTACTGGAAGCATCAAGATAATGAAAAACATACAATTTTCAGATTTTGGCAGAAAACTTTGCGGCCCGTCGGGCATTAATCAGCTTATGGATGACATCGGGAAACCTCTTCCTAAGAATATTCCCGTCTGCCAGATGGGGGGTGGAAATCCTGCCCGCATTCCGGAAGTAGAAGCAATGTACCGGACTCAGATGGAAAAAATTCTTAATCATGGAGAGGATTTTGAGAATCTTATAGGCCGCTATGATGCTCCCCAGGGCCGGACTTCGTTTATCGAGTTTTGTGCAGGATATCTTTCAAAGACATTCGGCTGGAATATAGGTCCGGAAAATATTGCCGTTACGAACGGAAGTCAATCGGCGTTTTTTTATTTGTTCAATATGTTCAGTGGTACATATACACAAGGAGGGACAGAGAACGGTGTAAAAATAAAAAAGACAGTTGTATTTCCTCTTGTTCCTGAGTATGTAGGATATGCTGATCAGGGAATTGATACCGGTACGTTTATAGGTATCCCTGCAGGTTTTTCGTTGTATCCGAATCATACATTTAAATATCATATTGACTTTGAAAGACTTGAACAGTACCTTGAGGATCACGATAATGTGGGTGCGCTTTGTGTCTCTCGTCCGACTAATCCGACCGGTAATGTACTTACCGACGACGAGGTTCACCATCTGGCATGTCTTGCAGAACGTTATGGCATTCCTCTGTTTGTAGACAACGCATACGGATTACCGTGGCCTGACATTATTTTCAGTGACGCAAAACCTTACTGGGACGAAAACGTTGTGCTTTCAATGAGTCTGTCGAAAATCGGTCTTCCCGCACTGCGTACGGGCATTATCATTGCACAAAAGGAACTTATAAATGCAGTTTCCCGGATGAACGCGATTGCGGCGCTTGCATCAGGCAGTATGGGGCAGGCACTTGCCGGCGAACTTATAGGAAGCGGAGTACTTGTGGAGACAGCAAAAAACAGTGTGCGTCCGTTTTATGAGAAAAAATCGGAATACATGCAGAAATGTATTCACAATTATTTTTCAGGAACTTGTTACTATATTCACAAAAGCGAAGGATCCATATTTCTCTGGCTTTTCATGCCTGATCTGAGTATTCCGACTAAGGAACTATACGAACTGCTGAAAAAGCAGGGAGTTTTTGTCATGCCCGGCGAGTACTTTTTTTTCGGCAGTCCATCCGACGGTTCGCAGCCGCCTGTTGAAGAACATCCTCATTTTACGAAATGTCTGCGGCTGAATTATGCACGCCCCGACAATGAAATAAGCAGGGCTGTCCGTATAATTTCAGAATTGTACCGACGTAATTGCAAATAAGCATTTTTCATTGTAAAATCAGAGTACTATGAAATATATGCATACGTTCAGATTTTTTACAGCTGTCTGCCTTGTGACTTTTATGATACTTCCTGTCTGTGCAGGAGGAAAAAAGGATATAGTGCAGAAAGAAGAGACTGTACCTGCTCAAACAGGAACGGCTTCTTCCGTTCAGAGTACTGTTCCCGTTCACTCTTCAACATCGGGTGATCAAGTCCGTATCGGAATATTAAACGGACCTGTCAGTATTCCTGTCGCATTTATGGTCGATGCAAAACCTCTTATTAACGGCAGATTTGTGGTGTTTGACAAATATGCAACTCCTCAGGCTCTTCTGCCTAAGATATTGAAAGGTGAAGCCGACATCGGTTTTATGCCGGCAAATATTGCTGCAAAAGTATATAACAGTGCGGCGGGAGCTCTGTTATGCGCCGGTATTTCCGGTAACGGTAATTTGTATCTTATAACGAAAGACAGGGGTATAAAGACACTTGCCGACCTTGCCGGTAAAACGGTGTCTGTCGCAGGGCAGGGGGCTACCCCTGAATATCTGTTCCGCTGGATCCTGGCACAAAACAAAATTCCCGTGGACAGTGAAAACGGTGTAAAACTTGATTATACTGTTCCGACTCCCGATATTGCAGCAGAACTGCTTTCCGACAAAATCAAATATGCAATTGTACCGGAACCATTTGCGACGGTTGCGCTGATAAAATCAAAGGATGTTGTTCGTGCACTTGACCTGCAGTATGAATTCGGTGCAATTGAAGGCAAAAATGCAACATATCCACTCACCGTTATGGTCGTAAGCAAATCGTTTGCGGACCGGGAACCTGATACGGTGCGTGCGTTTATGAGTGCTTTCGGTAAGTCTGTTGAGTGGACAACGACGAATCCACAGAAAGCAGGGGTTCTTGTGCAGAAATATACGCTTGGACTTATGGCTCCGGTGGTCGCAAATGCCGTTCCGTACAGCTGTCTGATATGGAAAAATGCGGATGATTCAAAAAAAGAAATAGAGCGTCTGCTTTCGATTTTTTTTGAATTTGCACCAGATTCTGTTGGTGGAAAGCTTCCTGATGAAGGCTTTTACTTTAAATAAAACTGCTGCATACTGCCTTTCCATCATATCCATTTTTGTCATATGGGAGGCAGCTGCTCATGTGGTTAATTCACCGCTCATTCTTCCTTTTCCGGTGGAAGTGTTCCGGGTTCTTCTGCTGCTGTGCAGAATGGCATCTTTCTGGCAGCATATAGGTGCTACTTTTATGCGCTGTTTCGTTTCGTTTATTTTATCCGTCGTACTGGGAACGGGTATCGGAATTCTCTGCGGCATCTCTTCTTTTTTTAAAAATTATTTTTCATTTCCATTAGAGATAATAAGGGCTACTCCCGTTGTTTCTTTCATACTGCTTGCACTCTTCTGGTTTACTTCTTCTCAGGTACCTGTCTTTGTCTCTGTTCTTATGACGCTGCCTGTTATGGCAACGTCAACAGTGCAGGGGTTCTCGAAAAAGAATAGCAGTCTTGAGGCAATGGCGCATGTTTATTCGTTTACAGGAAAACAGACGTTCCGGTGGATTACATTACCGTCTGTACTCCCCTTTTTTCTGTCCGGAGCGGTTTCATCTTTCGGTCTTACGTGGAAAGTTGTTGCTGCCGGAGAAGTTCTTAGTCTTCCGGCAAAAGGAATCGGTACTATAATGCAGACTGCGCAGATCCATCTTGAAACGGCTGATGTTGCCGCCGCAACTTTTGTTATAGTTGTACTCAGTTTCGGACTTGAGAAACTGTTTGCATCTATGGTTACGAGGAATACAAAACAAGCAGGAGATTCAGCTCTATGAGCGGAAATTCTCTTTCAATTGTCGGTCTTTCGATTATCCGAGGTGAAAAAGAACTGTACCACAATTTTTTTCTTGAAGCTGCATCAGAGAAGGTAACATGTATTATCGCTCCGTCCGGCAGCGGGAAAACGACACTTCTTGACTATGTTGCAGGTATTCCTCTGGAACATGCTGAGGTACATGGACAAATTTTTTTTGCAGGAAAAACAGAACGTCCTGCGGTTTCTTTTTTGTTTCAGGAACCGCGTCTTATCCCGTCTGCCGATATCCTTCATAACGTTATGTTTCCGCTTGTCAATGTTATGAGTAGAGAAAAAGCGGAAAAACGGGCACGTCTTTTTCTTGATCGTGTTCAACTTTCGGAAAAATGCACATCCTTACCGGATGAACTCAGCGGTGGTGAAAAACAGCGTGCATCCATGGCACGGGGGTTTGCGTATCCATCAAAACTTCTTCTTATGGATGAACCGTTTCAGTCGCAGGATCTGCGTATAAAGCTTCATCTTATAGAGACGCTCCGCCAGCTGCTTTCATCAGAAAAGCGTACCGTTCTGTTTGTAACACATGACGTACAGGAAGCTGTCTCTTTGTCGGATCGTATTGTTGTTATGGACGGCAGTCCTCTTAAAGTAGTACTCGACGAAAATCAGGTTAAGACGGAGGATAAGGCGTTTGAGGAACGTGTCACATCCTTTGTCTGCGGAACTGAGATTTTGTAGATTTCTTGTCATTGAAAAAACAGGGATATTCAGGTATAATAAAAAAAGAGGTTATTTTCCATGATTAAAGAGTTTCTGCCATATGATGTAGTCCGCAATGATGCATTGAAGATTGCCTATAAAATTTATAATGAAGGATTTATTCCTGACGTGATTTACTGTTCGTTACGCGGCGGGGCATATATGGCAAACGTTATAAGCGAATACTATAAACTGGTACGCAAAAATTTTCATCCCGTCCTGTATGCGTCAGTTGTAGCACGTTCTTATTCAGATATTCAACAGCATGAAAAAGTGTATGTAGACGGTTGGTCGTATGCC
>Ga0172378_10000914_pt1 | contig 26731 bp, 18 predicted proteins | sample GrowelOW332metaG_FD_119755 | JGI IMG/M metagenome (GOLD analysis project Ga0172378, IMG submission 119755) | Groundwater microbial communities from an aquifer near a municipal landfill in Southern Ontario, Canada - Pumphouse #3_1 metaG | ecosystem: Environmental > Aquatic > Deep subsurface >...
CAGGGAGTTCCACAGCGCCATAAGCAGTACCGGCAGAGATAGCAATGCCGGGATTCACCAACAAAATGTTATCAATCTTGATATCATCCATTGGGGATATCTTTTCACCTCTATTTTCACCAAGGGCCGTTCCGCCGTGCAGAAAGAAGTTGATATCGCTGCCAAACATGGCAGCAATGCGTTCTTTTGCAGCCGGATCAAGGTTCAATTGCCAAAGGCGATCAAGTGACTCAATAGCATTAGCAGCATTGGAGCTTCCTCCACCTAAACCGGCTGCTATGGGAATCCTCTTTTTCAAGTGAATATCCACACCGCAGTCAACTTTGTACTCATCTTGTAAATACTTGGCTATCCGGTAGATGAGATTGCTTTGACCGTCTAGTTCAGCAATAGAAGACCACAGTATTATGGCCCTACTTTTTGTCAAAGCATATTTGATACTGTCAAAAAGGTCAATACTGCTGAGTACAGTATTGACCTGGTGGTAGTTACCGGGAAGGCGTCCCAGTATCTCAAGAAATAGATTTATTTTTGCGTAAGAAGCGGTTAACATTCTTCCGTTGCTTTTTGGGTACCTCATCACCATAGTAATAGTAATAATAGTAGTAATAATAGTAGTAGTTCTGCTTGTTATAGTACTTTTGGACGTAGATGCCGTTAACGATGATTCCGTCGATCCTGGCATCGATGTTCTCCATTAGTTCTTTAGTGCGTTTGATGATGCCCTTATCGGTGAATCCGCACCGAACAACTACAAAGGTCATATCGACCTTTTTGGTAAGGATCAGAGCGTCCGTTACAGCGATCACGGGCGGAGTATCAAAGAGTATGTAGTCATACATGGATTTGAGCTCTCTGATCATCTGGTCAAATCTGTTTGAGGCAATCAATTCAGAGGGGTTGGGCGGCACAAATCCGCTGGTAATGATATCCAGATTCATGATGCCGGATTCTTTTACCACTTGTTCCACCTTCAAATCTGCATCGATAAGATAGTCGCTGGAACCGTTCTCTTTATCCAGATCAAACCTGGTATGAATGGTAGGACGTCTCATATCCATATCCACCAAAACCACTCTTGAGTTCATCTGCGCCAAAGTGATGGCAAGGTTCGCTATAGAAGTGGATTTACCTTCTTTGGGACCAGAGGAAGTAACCAAAAGGGAAGTACTGCCCTCGGCTTTACGGGATAGAATGTTTGTACGCAGTGTACGATATGCTTCTGCAATGGGGGATTTGGGAGCATAGTGCGAAACCAGTTGCTGCATCACGAAGTGCATGGATTTTGCCAATTGTGCCCGGGCTTCTCCCTCGCTTTTCTCGATCATATCGTTAAATTCAGCAAGTTTGCTTTCAGCTTCACGAATAACGGGGATAGTACCCACAATCGGTAGTCTTACAAAGCTTTCCATGTCTTCCAGTGTACGCAGTTTCGTATCCAGAGAATGTACCAGGAAAGCAGCACCAACGCCCAAACCAAGACCCAGGATGATACCGACAAGAATGTTCATCGATACCCGGGGTTTGATGGGAACATCCGGACGAGTAGCATAATCGATGATACGGATATTTCCCACTTTTGCTTGCTCGGCTATCTTGGCATCTTCATACTTCTCCATCATAATGCCATGGATCTTACTATCCAGCATCATGTTCCGGGAAAGTCTCGCCAACTCAAGCTCGGTGTTGGGTAAAGAGATAATGCGCTGTTCATACATCTCTTTAGTTTGTTCCAAGCCATTCACTCTGGTACGGGCTAATTCCATATCCACATTGGCCTGAAGCAAGCGATTTACTAAGTCACTTCTGGTGGAAAGAGGATCCGCGGAAATGGATACACTTACTAGCTTGCGTATTTCCCGATCCAAGTTTGCCCGCGTATTCTCCAATTCACGATTCAGGAGTAATATCTGGGGATGATCCAGAGGATATTCGTTTTTGGTGAGTAGCTTGGTGATGAGCGCTTGAGTTTCCACCACTTGTTTCCGCAACTCTGTGATGTATGGCGTCTTGATCATGTTGTCGATATCGACCAAAAGGGAATCTTGATCTCGCAATTGCTTGGTTATCAAGTCCAGGCTTTTGGCTTTCACGGCCATATCCGTGAGAGAAGCCTCCAATTCGGCTTCAAGCTCGGAAGATTGTTCGATCAGTTTTTCTGTTTCAGCGGTCAATTCAGTAAGGCGGTTTAAGTTCTTGAACTCCCTCAAATCATTCTCAGAAGCCTGTAAGCGCCTGCTGATGGCATCCAACTGAGTTTCCAGGAACTCCCGGATAGTAGTGTATTCCAAGCGCGCAAATTGAGTGTTTTGCTGCTGAATAGCTTCGGCTATGGCATTCACGGCGGCTTGTGCTTCAGACGGGCTAGTGGATTCTATGGAAATAGTGAGAAGATCTGTTTCACGTTTGGATTCCACCTTCACTTCGTCTAGTGCCGCAGCAGGATTCTCACGGGATGCTATGGGGAAAAGATCCCAATCGGGATACTTTTTCATGATTTCCCAAGCTAAGGTGAGAGTGGGACGGCTTTTTATGATCTCAATCTGATTGTTGATGCTGTTTTTTCCCATCCCGGAAGCACCCATAAAGAGGAATTCCGCTCCTTGATTCTGGTCTTCCAGCATGATGCGTGAAGAAGCTGAATAGATCTTGTCTTGTCTTGCAGTATATACAATTGTAACTGCCATCACGAGCACAAATACCAATACGATCAGATAGCGGTATTGCAGGATTATCCGTATATAATCTGAAAGTTTAATTTCGTCTTGCAAGGGCTGTTGGTTTTGATATTGATTTTCCACTTATGCCTTCCTTAGAGATTATAATCCAGTAACAAGATTGTACACGCTGAGTGTGACTGCTGCTTTCGAGAGGAAATCTGCCACTCTTGAGAATGCATAGAATATTGTTCCGGAAACGACGATGGTGTCACCGGGCTTCATTACTGGAATCAATGCCGCATCTCCGGTTTCCATGTACTTTTTAAAGTTCACCCACACTACTTTTTCCCCTTCTTCGCTGGGTCGTACTATCCTGATTTTTGAGAGCTTTGCGTCTTCCTTTGGACCACCGGCCAGAGCCAGCAAGGTAAGAAAATCAGTGTCGTCCGGCACTACATAGAGCCCTGGTTTTGCTACTTGGCCCAAAATAAATGTATTCATCTTGAGCTTTTCTACCCCACTTCTACTGCCATCGAATGTATATGCCGAAATATTGCTCGACGGTGTAAAGGTCGAAGTGGTCTGACCAAATAGACTTAAACCAATACAGATCAATAGGATCGCAAACAGAATCTTCTTCACATTTTCCTCTTTCGCATTTTACGTAAAAATCCTAAGCTTGTCTTTCCAGTCAAGCATTTTCTTATAATGTTGTTTTGTGGTACCTGTATTGTACATCATCGGGCTGGTTACACTCTTGAGCAAATCATGGGATTTCCAAGACGAGTCTAGTGTCATGTCAAGCATGAGATGGCAATCTCCGTATTTCTACAGCGACCGAAAGGAGCCTTTGAGTCATTTTTATCTTCCCCTTTGTTCGATCCAGTGTTGAAGCTGATATCAAGGTGTTATCATCCTGTGCTCACCCGATGATCACCCGATGATATCAGGTTCAAGTATCGATAACCCAAAGAGGAATGAAGCTTCTGAATCATCGGCAGAAGTATCTGGGAGATTGGAATTTGGCAGTGCAACAACAAAACAACATTCATGCCTTGAGTCACTAGATTATAAAACAGTAAAGACCCGTTCCAAGGATTCCGAGCCCATATACATCTGTTTATCCCCATCCAAAACAAAGTAATCTACTCGCCAGCGTAATACGCTTCCCGATGCGATTGGGGGATTAAGCTGCGGTAGCTTTAGAGACAAAGGCGGATCTTCTGTAGCCAAGTCGAAATCATTACTCCAAAGCAGATCGTTGTTCTCGTCCCATACAAGAACGCGATAGAAACCAATACTATCATCTGCTAAGCCCCACACAAAGCTGAGACCTTCCGGAGTATTAAGATTCACATACGCATTGTTCTCCGGAGATATCAATCCTGGCTTACTCAGAATGGCATAATGCACAGTGTCCGATATACTGCTATTCCCGCTAATGTCAAACAGTTCAATAAAGTAATAATACCAGTGCTTTTCCACCAAGTCATTTTGATCGAGATAGTCCCGATTACTTGCTGGGACTTGAGCCAGCTCCAGCGGATCCGGTTCGATATCGGAATAACGGTATATTTTCAAGTAACTTAGATCGTTATCGACAAAAGGTTCCCAAGTAAGGTGGATCATGTCACCTTCTGGAACGGTGTCGATACCGTTATTTTCATCGTTCAATGTGATATAAGTGTCTTCGTCCAAGAAGAAAACACCGTCACCGGTATCACCCCGGTGAGCGATCAAAACGGGCTTTACCGGAGGAGTGTTATCCTTTCCGATTTCGTCTTCACCCGAACAGGAGCCCAACATAAGGGCTATAAGAACAATCCATATAATGTTTCTCATTATTACTCCTAAAAACTGATTCTCAAACCCAGTCTGTTGGTTATCCCAACCGGGTTTGTGATAAGGGCATAATCCAGCATCACACCATATACTTTCACGCTGGCGCCACAACTGAAATTTGTATCGTAATAACCCAAACGCAGATTGGCTTTGTTATCATAATTCCATTCTATCCCATAATGATTGGTGCCGCCATACACATAATCGTAGTCATAGGCCAGTAGTATTGTACTTTTCAGCTTTTCCAAAGGCTGCACCAGAGCGACACCGGCCTTGGTATTGAAAAGAACTTCATCCCGAATCTCGCTGTTCGTATCCCAGCTGATCGTAGTCCCTGCCACATCTTGGAAATTGATACCTACATGTAGATCGCCCAGGTAATCCTCATCAAACAGTACGGACATATCGGTACGCAGCTTCACTCCCAGATCAAATCCAGTACCCGTACCCAAGTTGTCTTTCAGTTTGCGTTGAATGAATTTCACATTGCCGCCCAAGCCGAGTTCAAAAGGTATCTCAAAGAACTGCCAGCCCATATTTACACCAAACTTGATGTTCTTGGAAAACGCAAACTGGTACAGATCGTCCGTTGATCGGAAGTGTCCGTCCGGTATTCCCGGCAATTGGTTTGCAATGCTTTGGATTCTCTGATCCACTGTCCCCTCCAGATGGCTCTCGTCGAATATGGGGATATCGTCCACAGACAATCTGGTTAGGTTAAAGGCAATTGATACATCATTCGGCAATGGTTGCACATAACCCATATAATCATAGCTGGCCAAATTACCGTACAGGAAAGCATGCATCACCTGAACTTCAGAATCGCGGATTTGGGACAACCCTCCGCTGTTCCAATAGATCGCCGAACCATCGTCTGCCAGAGCCGAGAAAGCACCACCCATGCCCAAAGCGCGAACTCCGGAGCCTATCATCATGAAGTCACCGGCATATCTGCCCGCAAAAGCTGGTGCACAGCAGAACAAGCTCATAAGGCCAAGAAAGAATATCTTCTTCATCTCTGCTCCCCTTATCTCAGAATGGCCATTTTCATGGTCTTCTCGATTTTCTTGTTCCCCCGGCGGGCAACCACTCTATAGAAGTAAGTCCCATTCGCCAGAAGGAAGCCTTGTTCGTCCCTACAGTCCCATGCATAAAGGGTTCTGGGATATTCATGATATCCCACCCCCGTAGGAAGATCCCTAAATGTCTTCACCAATCTGCCGCTAATAGTATATACTTTAATGTAAACCTCATCCGCAGAGTCGGTTAGTACATATGTGAAACGAGTCCGACCATCATTCTTGGGATCTTGAGCCTGGCCTAATACCGGATTGGGATAATTGGCAATATTCAGTATGTTGAATTCGTCGTTTACGATGAATTGAGCTTCACGGGACATAACATTACCGTTTAGATCTGTACAAACAACCTTGAGGTTGTGATCTCCCTTCTGCAGATCGAGCTGATACTTCACCGGTACCCGATTGATGTTCTCTTTATTGATGCTGATCACATAATCTGTTTCGGGAATTTCTGAACCATTCAAAGATAGATGGATTCTGTTGTCGATCAAATCGATACCGTTGGCATCGCTCAACAGCAACGAGATCACTCCGTCTCCCGCCACGTAGCCGCCTACAGTAAATTCCTGATCCTGAACGTTCACTTCTATTGTTGGAGGTGTATTGTCCGTATTCCGGAATATGCAATAGGTACCCTGTCTTGCCACCTCAAAACTTACGGTGTCATTCGACAGATCCATGTGTCCGCCTACCAGAATCCACTTCTGATAGTCGGTATTGTAACGATATATCTTGAAGCTGTATTCAGATTCAAAGTCTTGCGTATCATCGTCATTTGAGCTGTACTTGAATGTGAGGTTCAGCTTTTTGCCATTATCGAAGAAACCCAGAGAATCCACCAGACTGGTATTCAACAGCTTGATCTCATACGGGATGGACAATTGGAGATCGCTGCCTTCCGCAGGATTCTGCATCAGGATTGTTTGAAGATCAGGCTGATTCAGCAATTGGATATTATCCAAGTCATTAACAGCAAATCCAACTGATCCGGAGTTCACAAATCCTGGAGGCACAGTACAAGTAAGGTTGTTGTCTAGGCTGTTGATGCTGGCTCCTCCGCTGTCCACACTGAAGTAATTCATAGGTATTTCAATGGGAATGTAGTTGTTTGTGTTTACAAAGAAATCCCATTCCTGAAATACAAAAGTGGTATTCACTCTCACTTCCAATTGATGGTTACCATTGGGTAAATCTTCCAATGAGATAGTATCCCAACGGTATTCTTCCACATCCAGAGGAGCAAAATCCTGCTCCGAAACCATTATCCAAACATCTCTAACCCTCTTGAACAGCCTCAAATCAGTTGTAAGCGACGCTGCGTTCCCCACATTGGTCGATTTTACTTTCAGTACAGGAATACCATCGTTTGCATCTAGAAGTATCTCCTGAAGGAATAGATCCGGACCTGCTACGTGGAAAGACTGCAATGGGCTTTCAAAAACCAGCGTATCCTTATCCGTGATATAATACTTGAATGGTATTTCACGCTTGGTCGGAAATTTGCGAAGCTTCGTGTCGGTCTTCCACAAGGTGTTGTCTTCAGCATCCGGACTCATGGAATAGTTCTCCCATAGCACTTCCCACGTTTGTGTTTTGGGGTAATAGACACTATCGGTTCTTACTGCCACATATAAGCTCATGATGTCCTGGGGATTGAAGACTCTTGCCATAAATACCGTAGAATCAGTATAAACAGGCTGGGCAGGAATAAATCCTTCGTGTTTTACGGCAGGACGTCCCACGCTGTAGAAAGTGGTGCCAATATATTGTTTGGCCGGTGAATATCCCGATACCATTATCTTGTTTGTATAGTTACTGGAGCCCTGAGGTATTTCATAGTTGGATAGGAACTCACCTGAGACCAGATCTATGTCGTATGGCACGTTTTTTACGGTCTCATTCTCGTTCATGATATACATCCGAGCCCTTGCTACATCAGCAGGGAATTGGGCTTGCACGCTCAAGGACTCTCCTGGTTCCGGATTGTGGTTCTGAGTAACCACTGTGTTATGCACTATCGGTTTGTTCAAGCTTATCAGAGGATCCCCCAAATAGACTGACCCATTTGTGAGGGCGTATCTGGAGGCAGCGCTGGAAGTGGTCGTATAGTACCTTGCCAGAGCAAATACATATGCCTCTCCCAAGGTATCGAAATCCATCTTGAACGCAGCTTCACTAAAGGCATGACCCCAGTCCTCATCCTGCATAAGGTATCCCAATCCGGAAAAGCCCAAGGTTACGATTGCTCCTTTATCTGGTTGAGCAATAAGCGCTTCAGATATCGATGCAGCACCGTTTGTATCAAATGCTGAGGCATAACATGCCAAAGATAGTACTACCGGAAGGACTTGATTGTTCAAAGTAGCCACATCATTGAAGTTAAACAAGTTGTAATCTGCCCATACACGACCGCCACCGTGCCCCATAAATTGGACGAATTGAGTACCGCTATTTATTGCGTCTTTCAAGTCAAATGTGCCCCCAAAATATTCGCTGCTGACGGTTTGAGTACTGGTATATACCCTAGTTACGCGATAGTGTTCTGGGATGCTTCTGCGGCGGATTCTCTCGGATTGCTGAGAGAAGATGTCGTTTCCATCGTCTATCTTGCCTCCAGCAGTTAATGTAACATGGTTGTTCCATTGACGGTTGGTGTACAGATTGTCTCGATAGGATTTAGCTTTCAGGGCATAGTCTGAGATTTGTTCTTCTGTCCATACATTGATGCGCGCAAGACTGATATCCGGCACCAAATCATCACCCACAATGCAGGCATACCAGGTATCGCTGGCAGTTGCTCCATGTTTGAAAGTCCAAGTCTTCTTTACAGGAATCAGGTTGTACTTGCGGCTAGGGCTGTTGTCCCTTGTATCATCAATACCTTCGCCCAAGAGAATTACATGACTCAAACGGGGAGTTCTCCAATGATTGTAAGCGTGTGTCAGAAAATCTTTAATTGCCTCGGCAGACACAATACCGTTGTTGAACTCATCATATATATCCTGAATATCTACTGTCTTCACAGTATGGCCTTCTGAAGACCAGAGATCGGTCAGCATCTGAGTCCCTTCCGATTCCATAAACTGATATGGAGTAATCACGACCACATTTGCTGAATTCATCGGATTCTTCAGATCTGAGGGCAGGTTCATGCGCAGTAGTTTTGGGCTCTTTTTGGCACCCTCTTCCACGGCATAATAGAGGACGGCATTTGAGGATACACTATCCTGTAAACTAACGGTCCAAGGAGCAGTACCATCCATTGTAAAAGGCTCTATTTGTAAGCCGTTAAACACACTGGAGCCAATCTTGTAAACAGATACATTGGGAGACGAAAACCCTCCTATATCAAATTGGAACAATCCATTGGGGCGATCAATGGGCTTAGTAAACTTAATGAAGTCTCTGTCGGTTCTATACTCTCTCCAATACTGCAGTTTGATGTAATCCAACATTACCTGTTCTTTCTCCAGCATCGTTGTGTTTCCGGAAAGACTGATATAGACATTATTGGTACCGTGGTGAAAGAACGAATTGGCAATCGGTTCCTTGTTTAGAAAGATCTTCTCAGTTTGCCCAATCCAGGAATGAGTGTTCACCATAGCCTGATTTATCCTGATGGATGCATCGTGATCGACCTGCCCTACCGAGAGAGTATCATTATATGTAAGGCCATGTAAAGCTATTTCTGTGTTCCCCTTGCGGACTGCACTATCAATGGGATACTCCAATTCGATGGGAACTATTTCCAGATTGGGTGCCTTGATTTTTTCCCAAAACCACACATCTTCACGATAAAACTCCTGATCACTATTCTGCCATCCCCTTCCCAGTTTATCGCTTACCAATTGTTTTTCAAAATGGACAGATTCCAGATATGCATCCGCCAGCATATACTCCATCGGATTACTGCTGATCAAACCTCCGTTTTCTACGGCCATGCGGGCTCCATATCCTTCTGTCACACCTAAAGTATAAACATTTTCGGCCGTATAATCGTCACTATAGCGTTCGTCTCCGTAATGCCGATCGCCAAAGAACTCGAAGAAATCGCCATTATCGAAGCTACCGTCCTCTTCTCCATGGAAGTGTATCGGTACTTGCCCATACTCATCTCTCAATTCCAGATTACGTGGATCCACCTGGTCGATGTTCCAACTCATCTCCACCTGCAGTGAATCTGTCATCTCCGCAATAAAATCTCTCAACTTACTGTATTGAACTTTGAATATGCCTTCGCTATCTACGATTATCTGGATATCAGACACGTGATTCTCAGATCCCTTGGGGCTTTCGTATTGATAATCCTGTTTTGGTAGCTGACGCCATGCTTTGGAACTGGCATTATTCACAAAAAAAGCATCGCCTGCTACATCAATCGGGCTGTAGCCAAGCTGCCAGTTCTGTGCGGGGCTCTTAGTTCCGGAGATATTTACACTGATCTCCATCTCTTGATATACTCTCAGCTCTTTGCCGGCAGCATTATACTGAAAGGGGTATATTCGAAGAGTCACAAATCTCCGATCTCCCACAAAAGCCGGTTTGGATACTTCCAACACCTGTGTGGGATACATACCTGCTTTTGAATAAGCACGAAAATCTCTCTTGGAACTGTACACCGGCATTTCGTCCCGCAAATCCATAGTTGGAACAGGATGGATCAATACTTCAGTTACAGTGTTTTGTACTGAAGATAGCAAGCGGGCAGAAGCTCCGCCATCGATGGGAACAGCGATAGGAACGCTAAACATCCTCAGTTCGGGATAGCCTTCGTCCGCTGTGCTTACACCATCATCCATCATCAGACGTTTGAATCGCAAACCATCTACATTGATTTCTGTTAGATTGTACTCGGGCATCACAAACTTCAGAGTAATAGTATCCTTGTTTTCGTTTACCACGCTGATGGGATTTGCCAAGAGAACAAGCGGCAACAAGATCAGCAAGCATATATATAGTCTTCTCATCATAACTCCCTTCATGAAAGCTTGTTTGCCCTAAGGCCGATATCTTTACGATAGACCATTTCCGGAAAACTTATCTTATTTATATCTGCATAGACTTTATCACGTGCTTCGACCAAACTGTCAGCAATTGCTAATACTGTCAACACCCTTCCTCCGGAACTGCGTAAACCACTTTCTGTTTTTTTCACTCCGGCAAAGTACAATTGGGATTCGAGCTGCGGTATTGATATCGGAATGTCTTTCCGATAAGTGCCTGGATATCCCGGAGCAGCCAATACCACTCCGACTGCGCAACGTGAGTCCCATTCCAGCTTCAGTTGATCAACCTTACCATCGCATGCGGCCACACATATATCCATGATATCAGTCTTTAAAAGAGGTAATAGCACCTGAGTTTCTGGATCTCCCAAACGGCAGTTGAATTCTATCACTTTCGGCCCTTCAGTAGTAATCATCAAGCCCATATACAATATCCCGCTATATGTGCAATGCTCTTCCCTTAACGCAGTTAGCACTGGTTCCAATATTTTATTTTCGATGTACTTCCGGTATTCTTCAGCTTCGCGTACAGGACAGTATGCTCCCATACCCCCTGTATTTGGCCCAAAATCACCATCGTACAACTGTTTATGATCCTGAGCAAAAAGAGTAGTACGGAAGTTTTCGCCGTCACAGATAGCAAAAAGGGATACTTCCCAGCCGTCCAGATATTCTTCCGCCAGCACTCCATTTGCTCCGCAATTCTGCTCCAGGAGTACTTTACACGACTTAATCGCTTCGCTAAGATCGGAAGATATCACCACTCCCTTACCGGCTGCCAATCCATCAGCTTTCAGGACTACAGGCATCTTGAAGCACTTCAGAATGCTCTCTGCTTCATTAATGTCTCGGATGATCCGATACCTGGCTGTTGGTACGTGATACTTGCCCATGATCCTTTTTGCAAATTCTTTGGAATATTCTATTGCAGCGGCGGCTTTTGAAGGAGCAAACACCATGATCGAGTGCTGTTTCAGGTAATCCGACAGACCTTCTGCAATTGGCTGTTCGGGCCCGATGAAGACTAGATCTATCCCTGTATTCTCACAGAAGTTCCTGATCTCTTCAAATCCCTCCAGCTTTATGCACTCAAAGCTTTCTGCTATTCCATCGTTCCCTGGACTTACGTAAATTTTGCTTGTTTTAGGACTACGGTCAAAGGCATCCGCTATCGCATGCTCTCTGGCTCCGCTTCCCAGTATCAATACTTTCACGTTACTCATTCCTTAGTGTATTTGCTAATTCCAAGATTGCTGCTTCAGCGGCTTTGTAGCGTATGCTTTCTCGATCGCCATTGAACACCTTGTGTAAAGCATATTCTTTATCCTGGATTCGCCAACAGTAGTATACTGTACCCACAGGTTTATCTGTTGAACCCCCATCAGGACCAGCGATGCCGGTAACAGCTACCACAACATCTGCCCGGAGCAATCTTTGTATCCCCTGCGCCATAGCCCGCGCGCATTCTTCACTTACGGCACCAAAACTCCGTAATATGGACTCATCTACCTTCAAGAGCTCGGCTTTTATCCGATTCGCATAGCTTACCACTCCGCCCAGGAACACATCTGAAGAACCCGGAATATCCGTAATAAAACGCTGAACCAGTCCCCCAGTACATGATTCTGCAACCGCCAGGCTATACTCTTTTTTCTTCAACAATTGCAGCAGATATTCTGCTGGAACTGTATCTTCATAGCCCCATACATAGTCACCGGTCTGCCTGTGCAGATACTGCTCCGCAATCTCAATAGCCGCAGCATCCTCGCCGTATAATCTCAAGTCCACTCTGCCTGTTTGCGGAAGCCAAGCCAAGCTTACTCCCTCCGGAAGCTCTTTGGGGTCCAACAATTCTGCCAAAGCAGACTCAGCAATACCATATGTATGCAGATTTCGCACCACCAACCCTTTAGCTTCGTGATATGCTTGTTTGAGTATTGGCTTTATGTAGTTTTCGAACATATACCGCATCTCCAGAGGTACACCCTGTAGCACAAATATATGCTTCCCATCGGTGTTATAATGCAAACCTGGAGCAGTACCCCTGTCGTTCTTCAAAGCTTCAAAACCTTCCGGCACCATGGCCTGGCTGCGATTGGATAGGGGCATTGTGACATTGCGGTGGGCAAACCTATCCTGAATGTGTTGCCAGATATTCTCGCAGAAGTGCATATCCTTACCAAAGTATTCAGCAATAGCTGCTTTGGTGATATCGTCCTGAGTAGGACCCAAACCTCCGGTGCTAATCACAACATCGTAGTTTTGCCAGCACTCATGAACTGCCTTTTGAATGGCCTCATAGTCATCCTGGATGGTCAAGCTGTACGCCACCGGTATGCCCAGTTCCGCCATTCCCGCTCCCAGATAGGCGAGATTACTGTTCAGGGTTCGCCCGATCAGTAGCTCGTTTCCGATGCTGATTACCGCACTTTTCAGTTTCATATCAATAGGATTTGGCAAATACTACGCGTCGTTTGGAAGTCTTGCCACAACAGATGCATCGCCCCTCTTCTTCAATAGCGTCAAATGGGATACAGCGTATCGTAACTTTCAGATCTTCCTTTATTTTCTCTTCACATGCTACATCACCGCACCAGTGAGATTCTGCAAAGCCACCATGAATTTCTGGCATTTCAGCGTTTTTGGGACTGAAGAATTTATAGAACTTTTTGTTGTCATCGATCTGCTTGGTGTTTTCTTTCCGAAAGCTCAGTGCGCGCTGATAGTAGTTTTCCTGAATCTCGCTCAGACTCTGTATTACATAAGCTTTTAAGTCTGCCAGCGAAACACTTTGTTTTTCGCGGGGTTCTTGGTCTCTGCGAGCAACAATCACAGAATCTGAGGCTATATCTCTGGGACCAATCTCGATTCTGAGCGGGATCCCTTTCTTGATCCAATACCAATTCCGTTCACTACCGGTAAGATCCCTGTCGTCCAATTCATAGTAAATTCTGATGTCCTCAAAGTACTCGTTGCTGAAGAATTGTTGGATCTTTTCGCAATACTGTAATACCGCAGCTTTCTCTTCTTCATCTCGAAAGATCGGTATAATTGCTATATGTGAAGGTGCTATCTTTGGTGGCAATGCCAAACCATTATCATCGCTATGCGCCATTATCAGCGCTCCGATCAAGCGTGTTGATACACCCCAAGATGTAGTCCAGGCATACTCAAACTCTCCGTTGCGACCTTGAAATTTGATGCCGGAGGACTTGGCAAAGTTTTGTCCCAAAAAGTGGGATGTTCCTGCTTGAAGTGCTTTTCTATCCTGCATCATGGCTTCAATACAATAGGTATTAACGGCTCCGGGAAATTTCTCCCCTTCTGTTTTCTCTCCGGTTATCACCGGTAGAGCCAGGTACTCAGCGGCAAATCTGGCATATACTTCCAACATCTTCAGAGTTTCGTCCATTGCGTCTTCCGCTGTTTCATGCACTGTGTGCCCTTCTTGCCAGAGAAACTCCGTGGTACGCAAGAAAAGCCTGGTACGCATTTCCCAGCGCACAATATTCGCCCATTGATTGATCAACAGGGGAAGATCACGGTAGGAATTTACCCACTTGGCAAATGATGCTCCGATGATTGTTTCACTGGTTGGGCGCACGATCAACGGCTCGGTCAATTCACCTGCGACCTTCAAACCACCCTCTCCGTCATCCTCCAATCGCGAATGGGTCACCACTGCACATTCTTTGGCAAAACCATCTACATGCTCTGCTTCTTTTTCAAAGTAGGATTTGGGGATAAACAATGGGAAGTAGGCATTACGATGCCCTGTAGCACGAAACATTACATCTAGAGATCTCTGGATGTTCTCCCATATTGCATAGCCCCAGGGTTTTATAACCATGCATCCGCGGACATCGCTGTTTTCTGCTAAATCAGCATTTTTAATAACTTGTTGGTACCATTCTGCATAATTTTGCTCTCGCGTAGGTTCTATAGCTGTCTTCTTTTGTTTGCTCATCAATACTCCATGATTTTTGCCTGATGTCACATTGATAAATGCAGTCATTCTGTCAATGAACTTTAGTATCCGCTGGCCCGGCCTAATTATCTGCTTTCGTATGACAGGGTTTATAAACTCAAGTAATGCAATGGAGTTCATTTGACCTTATGTATCTTATTGTATACCTCTATGTTATATGGTTAAATGGACTTAAATAACTGGGGAGGATACTATACATTGCATACAGTCCAAGCTACCCTTTAACTTATTTTATCAGAGATAGATAGCACAGGTGTTTGAACTCCAGAGCATTATTCGGGATTAAAGAAGCTATGAAACGTGACCAGTAGTATACAACTATCATTCTATCAACCAGTTAAGTGCTTTATCGAATGTGGAAGATTTTCTATCTCTTTACTCTACTGGCATGTAAACGGGTACTAAAGCAGATATCATGGGGTTATCATCGGGTGGCCACTGCTTTATAACGGCTTTATATCAGCTTCGGCACATATTGAACCATAGGGCAGTATTAACTTTTAGCAATGGAATCATCCAAAGAAAAGAGACCAGCCCAAGCGAGCCGGTCTCTCCTTTCTATATAATTGTTTGGGATATTACATTAATTCAGACCAGATCTTCGTGATCAAGGCTTTGCTATCCTCAATTTCCATGTAGGAAAGCGGGAAAGTAAACAGGTAAGCTCTGGACATTTTGTTGCTCTCGCCATTGATGTGTCTCATCCCAATTGAGCGTCCGTTGTAAAAATCAAACTGCTCTTGCGTAGGTGGACGTACAGGCCAATCGACAGGTTTTGCTCCGATGGAGTAGATGTTTTCTCCATTGTGGTTTTGTTCTCCGTTTGAATCATCGAAATAAGCAATACCGGCAAATCCCTGTAACAGGTTTACGACCGGATTTATCCATTCATCGTCCGATTCATATTCATAGCGCAGATCAAGATCTGGATACCCAAGTTGAGTATTGCCAACTGCTTTCATAAAGAACACATCATTGGTGGGATTGATAAATTCCTTGAGCTTGGGAACATTTGGTAGTCCAAGAGCCTTTAACAAGCTTGATTCTGAGCCGGTATCCGGTTTGTAGGTAAGTACTGATATATCTTCCAGCTTGGATTTTATAAAGCGGGAATATGATATCACCAAGTTACCTCCATTCGTCATATAAAGAGCAAGAGCGTCATTCTCATTACTCAGGTTGCCGCCGACCGTCGGATGATCACAATGATAGATCACCATTTTGTAGTTCTGTAGCAAACCGTAGGCCAATTTTCGCTTGCGGCCATCTGTCGGTAATGAACCCACACCATTGGGGCTGTACTTTACTACATCAATATCGCTGGCAGCAAGACCCAATCCGCTGGTCATTTCTCCGTAGAGCTCATCTACTATGGCATCGGGGGAATAATTTGCGTTATCTTCATCGTCATCCACAATCAGAACACCACTGCGATTTGCGGGATCTATCTGTTCTCTGATCACAAAGTTTATCACAGCGGGATTCTCAGAAGCGATTCCCTGCATGTCAACGCAACGAACTTCAAATTTGTGGAACCCAGGCTCTACCATATTTGTAGTGAGGACGATAGACTGATTAAGCGGAGAGGAAACCGGAAGTCTCAGCCATACCTTACCATTTTCATCCATGTAATTATACTCTTCACCAGGGAAAGGCGGGAATACATAAGGATTACCGTCGTAGCGAAGATCATAGTGGGTGATCTCGCTATAGTAATTCACAGGATTATCTTGATCTGGAGAGTTATCGCTGAGCACCACATCAACCTTTTTGGGGAACTTTGATGAGGTCGGATCGTTTTCATCATGTGTGGGGTATGTATTGTCTTTATCATTCACATATTCACCCCACCAACCCCAGCGTAACCAGATCTTCAGGTTCGGGCTGTGAACCACGGAGTAAATCTCAGTTGCCAAGGTATCGCCTTCGGGGATGATATTTTCTTTGAAAAGTGATGTTCCATAGCGTGTCCTACCACCGGAAAGACTTACAGGCGGAGTATCAACATTATAGCTATCGTTGCTGTAGTCATCAAAATGGTTATCACCTAAGGCAATAATTTTTTTGTGGTACAGCAAAGTGCGAGGGCTAAAGCCTGGCTTTACTTTGAAGGTAATAAAATTTGTAGAGTCTCCCACAGCAGGCTGTGATGTTGCGCCGGCAAGATCAGTCGCCCGGCCTTCAATCTTGGTGATTGTACCCAAATCCACGCCGTCTTCTGTATAGTCATATACCAGAGGGGGATCGGTAAATCCAGTTAGCAGATACTCGTCTATCCGGTCTGCATCATCTGTTTTAATCCAATCTGTCATTGTCCCAGGTACCGTCACTCCAGCTTCGTTGATCTTCATCATACGAAATTCAAATCTATGTGGAACTTCATCAATAAATGGATCAGAATCATGCATGGTAAACTTCAGTTTGATGCCGCTACCCACATCCTTGCCGTTGGGATTACCCTTGGTGGTATCCATCAGGCAAGTGGGACGGGCGGTATCCGTGCGGAATCTACGCCAGGCAGATTGAGCAGTGATATCACCACGGTTGTCGATTGCTATCACTTCAAAATGGCAAATCAGATTCAAAGGATTACCCAAGGAATCTGCAGCGGGGAAGTTGATGACAGCATATTTCTGAGTAGTCCATATAGTTCTATCAGCTTCAGGGCTGTCCAATGGTATGCTCTCGTCCGCACTTGGCAGATAGTGATACGCCCAGCCTTCTTTGGAATTGCCCTGGAGTGTCTCACTCTGCAAGATAACATCAGGGATCATGCCATCTTCAGCACTGCTGATGTATTCGTATCCGGGAGTTGGAATGGGTTCCATGTTTTCGTCCAAAACGCGGAATGCAAAGCCGGTTATTACGCCATCAGGATCGGTAGCATGCCAATAGATTTTCTGTTGAAATGAATACTTGAAAGATAGTGTGTCCACAGTGGCGGGAACATTGTCGTCAGTCCAGCCTTCATATGAAGTAATGCTGATCTCCGGAGGCAGGTTCTCAAATCTGCTTCCTGACTTTCCACATCCGGTTACAGAAAGCACTGTAACTGCCAGTAAAATGATGATTGCCAAGAGATTATATCTCTTATTACTCATCGGTCCTCCCAAACATCAGGTTGTGTTTTTTATTATGGTCTTCACTAAAATTGACGTCTATGATTTCGTCAACATATTTATTTATTCTTCTTGCCATCAGGTTTGCTTTTACCAAGTTTAAGTACAAAACAGAAGTGGTTATACGGCCAATTCCTCCGGGTACGGGAGTAATAGAACCAGCCTTTTTGGCACAGGCATCATAATCCACGTCTCCCACAAAAGAGCTGCTGCCATCAGGACTAATAATCTCATTGATCCCCACATCGATCAATACTGAGCCTTCACGAATCATATCAGCTTTCACAAAATGCGCTTTGCCAATGGCGGAAATCAGAATGTCTGCCGATCTGCATATTTGCTCCAGATTCCGGGTTTGGCTGTGGCATATTGTTACGGTGGCGTTTGCAAAAGGTCTCTTCCACAGCAAGATGTTTGCCAATGGCTTACCAACCACGTTTGAACGCCCCAGAATCACAGTGTGTTTCCCCTTGGGGTCTATCCCATAATATCTCATGGTATAATAAACCGCAGCAGGTGTACAGGGCAAAAACACCTCATTCTCCATCAGTATCTTACCCAAATTCACCGGATGCAGAGCGTCCAAATCCTTATCTGGGCTCACACTGATGTTTATTATGCTGTCATCAATGTCTTTGGGCAAGGGTTTCTGGATCATGATCCCGTGAATATCAGGATTATCGTTTGCCTCAGCAATAATTTTCAGTAGCTTTTCCTGCCCACAATCTATTACTAAAGCAAGCAATTCTGCCTCGCAACCAAGTTTTGCAGCTGTATTCACTATACTTTGTACATAGTAAGAGCTGGCGGGATCATCTCCCACTTGAATCAAAAGCATCTTGGGCTTCAAATCATACTCTGCCACCAAGCTTTTGGAAACCTTGTTGATTGCCAATGCTATTGCTTTTCCGGATAATACTTTTGGCACTATACCTCCACCGGATAACGTAGTCTCGAGATGTGGGTTGCTCGCTTCCCAACATCATCCAGATCTATTATAACCGCATTCACCATTAGACCTCCATCAGCAGATTCAAAGCGATGCGGTACTGAAGTACTCAGCTTTTCCAGTATAATTTCTTTGCGGACTCCGATCACGCTGTTGTGAGCGCCCGTCATGCCAACATCTGTAATATAAGCCGTTCCGCCGTGCAATATCTCCTCATCTGCAGTCTGAATATGGGTATGAGTACCCACCACCACTGCAGCTTTTCCATCCAGATACCATCCCATTGCGCGCTTCTCTGAAGTGGATTCTGCATGGATATCTACAAACAAAGGCGTCCCCGTATTCCGCCCACTCCAAAAGCTATCAAAAGCTTCACAAGGAGAGTTGCAGGGAGGCATAAATATCTGTCCGGTAAGGCAGATAATCTCCAAGCACAAGTCATCCTTCTGCAAAAGGAAATTGCAATTTCCCGGAGCCGCACTGGGGTAGTTCATGGGTTTTAGAATTCTGGGTTCGCGAACTATATAATCCAGGGACTCTTCGCGATCCCAAAGGTGATTGCCGCTGGTAACAGCATCCACACCCGCTGCGAACAGCGGCTTTAAGGTCTTTTCGGTTAGGCCTTTGCCATCGGCAAGATTCTCCCCATTGGCGATCACAAAATCGACTCGGTATTCACTGATCATGCTCTTCAGATGAGCACATAAAATACTTCTGCCGGGTTTGCCAAAGACATCGCCAAAGAAGAGTACTCGCATCTATTTTGCCATGGCTATCTGCCGCGTCTCGCGGATCACTGTCACTTTTATCTGCCCTGGATACTGCACTTGTTTCTCGATGGATGCTGCGATTTCTGTAGCTAACAGCGGAGTCTGATTCTCTTCTACCATCGTAGGCTCCACGATAATGCGCAGTTCTCGACCGGCTTGAATGGCGTAAGATTTGTTTACACCCTCCACCGAGTTTGCTATCTCTTCCAGCTTGGCCAGACGTTGCATATAGGTTTCCAGCATTTCTCTACGCGCTCCGGGACGAGCTCCGGATATGGCATCGGAAGCTTGGACCAAGGCAGCAAACACCGATATGGCTTCCACCTCTTCGTGATGCGCTTCTATGGCGTTTACAATTAGCTTTCCTTCCCCGTTCTTACGGGCCAGATTTGCTCCAATAATAGCATGAGTGCCGTCAAATTCGTGGTCAACCGCTTTCCCAATGTCATGCAACAATCCGGCTCTGCGGGCTATCTCCTGATCCAATCCCAGTTCTGCGGCCAGTATCCCGCAAATCCATGCAGCTTCGATGGAATGTTGCAGTACGTTTTGACCATATGAGGTACGGTAATTGAGCCGACCAAGCACCTTAATCAGGTTTGGTGAGATGTTGTGAATATTGGTTTCCAATACCGCTTTTTCACCTATCTTAACTAGGGTTTCGTCCATTTCTTTGGTTGTCTTTGAGATCACTTCTTCGATTCTACCGGGATGAATGCGGCCGTCTGATATGAGCTTTTCCAAGGATAAACGAGCAATTTCTCGCCGTACGGGATCAAAGCAAGACAGTACTACCGCTTCAGGAGTGTCATCGATGATCAGATCTACTCCGGAAGCCTTCTCGAAAGTACGGATATTGCGGCCTTCACGCCCAATAATACGTCCTTTCATCTCGTCCGAAGGCAAAGAAACTACCGAAACAGTGGTCTCTGAAACGTGATCCACTGCCATCCGTTGTATAGCAGTAGAAAGGATCTCGGCAGACTTTTTGGAAGCGTCCAGCTTGATCTGTTCAATGCTCAATTTGGCATCGTTTGCAGCAACCTGTCTGGCAGTGGTAATCAATTCCTGACGCAGGCGTTCCAAGGCTTCTTCGCGGGAGAGACCTGCCACTTCGGCCAACTTCTGCTTCTGTTCGTTCAACACTGCTTCATATTCTGTTTTACGCTGTTGAATTTCTTCTTCTTTGCTCTTTAGCTTTCGTTCTTGTTCGCTGAGGCTGTTTTCCTTTTTATCCAGAGAGTCTAGCCGTTTATCCAAACTACTGAGGCGCTCATTGTACTTCTTTTCCTGCAAGCGCAGTTCGCGCTGGCGTTCTTTCACTTCTTCGTCAAGAATGCGTTTTTGCTTGAACCAATCTTCTCGGGCTTCCAGCAGAGCAGCCTTCTTTTCGTTCTCCGCTTCCGTTTGTGCGGTTCTTCGGATGTTTTCTGCTATCTGGTTGCTCTGTGATATCAGTTTGAAAGCAGAGTTTCGCTTTGCAAGGTATATCACCAAGGCAATGGCAAAGCCCAAAACAAGGCCTATTGCCAACATGATGTATGCATTTGGCATAATAATATTTCCTTCGATCTATTTACGCCTCCCCAAGAAAGGGAAGGGCGGAATTAATGGCCCGCGAGTACCGTGTATGTTTGACTTTTTACAAAGCCGTTTTGCAGGTGGGTATCTACCTTGTGGGCTTTATGTATCCGAAACAAGTCGGCACGCATGCTACCCATGGCTCGATTCCCTTCATAGTGAATGGCTTTTATGCAATCCATATCACGCATACCGCAGGCATATGTTATAATGTCATCATTTTCTCGATCATTTGGTTCACTCGGTTCAGTTCACTCTTCAGGGTATCGTTCTCTTCCAGGGCCTTCTGTAGGTTTTCTTCCCGTTGAAAACACGCAAGGAGCAGTAACCGGGCAAAATCCAGATGTTCGTATGTTTCATATAGTTCTGTTATTTGTTGCGACAATTCTGCCGCAATCCTCTCTGTGCGGGTGGGATTGTCACTTCTCAGGCGAAAACGACGCCCAAAGATCTCCACCTCTACTGATTGCATGTTTTACTCACTTTCCTGAAGCTTGGGAAATATGTTGTCGATTTTCTTTATGGCATCATCAGCAAAGCTCTCTATGCCAAAGAGCATATTTTGCATTTCTTTGTGTTTGTTTTCCAGTTCTTTATGCTCTATTTGCAGGCTCTTCAGACTGCTCTCGGACTCTCCCAGTTGTTTGGCATAGTCTTCGATCTGAGACATCAGTTGCACATTTTCTTCTCTTAATTGTGCATACTGCTTTTTTAGCTCTTCCATAGTCTTTTTATCTGCGCTGTATTGATCGATCAGTTTCTGCAATCTCTCCTGCAGGTTTACAATAGGGCTTTCCATCCTTACCTCATTCTTAAATCATATTTATCTGTCAGTGTATTTTGAATTAATGTCATGACATGATCAACGCGTTCATCTGTCAATGTTTTTTCTTGGTCTTGTAGTACTATATGCAAGCTTAGGCTTCTAAAACCTTCCGGGATTTGCTTTGAACGGTACTCATCGAAGACTTGCACATCCAATACAAGCCCTTTATCCAAAGCCATGATATGTTCCCTGATCTCGCAATAACTAAATGCATCGGCCAGCAAGAAAGAGAGATCTCTTATGACAGCCGGATGACGGGGAATATCACGATAGCTAATGCTTTGCGTTCTGGAGGCAGATATCAATTCCTCCATCTCCCAGTTCATTATCCATACTTCTTGTTTCAATACGGTTGCATCTATCCCCCAAGCTTCCAAGACCGGGGCTGTGATTCTGCCGAAGTAACCCAGTAAACGATCGGAGAAGTAATAGGCAAACGACTCATCCTCAACCAGATATGGCAGCTTGATACTTTTACTTTTCCAATCGAGACCGATGCTATTCAAGAGGCCTTCAAAGCAGCCTTTCGCCCAAGCGTAACCCAATTGACTGCTTTTTGCGCTATAATGTTCATCTTGTACATTACCTGTGCAGATTGCTCCCAGATGTCTGGGTTCCACATGCCCGTCCGCTGTCTTGAGATACACTTTACCCAGTTCAAAGAGTCTCACATTACGTTCAGCATGGTTCAAGTTATAAGCAAGATTAGTCAAGAGTTGTGGTACCAGTGATACCCGCATCACGGATTGATTGCTACTTTGCGGATTGATCAGGCCTATATAGGGCAGTTCACTATCGGTCATCCCCAAGTTTTGCATCTGTAGAGGATCAGTGAAACTGTAGTTTAATGTCTCATAAGCTCCCCAAGCCACCATCCATTCTGCGGCTTTTTTCTGAATCCGGTATGCATGACGGTCCATCACTTGCTTGGGCGGAGTTTTAACAGGAACTTTATCGTAACCGATAAGCCTTGCAAGCTCTTCCAGGATATCTGCTTCCCGGCTTACATCCTTTCGGTAACCGGGTACACGATAGTATTGAGCATTGTCTTTTTCGCTTTTCGGATCCGCCAGATTCTGCAGATCTGCCACCGGTCCCTTTATGTAAGCTGCGTCTTTCAGATACACAAAACCCAGTTTCTGCATTATCTCTTTTATCTGAGAGGGATCTATGCTAAAGCCTACCAGATGCTCAAAGCGGGAAGGACGAACTCCCAGGATGATCTCTTCTTCCACGAGAGGATAGCTATCAATCAATTCACCCATAGCGCTGGCACAGCCAAGTTCCACCAGAAGCTGAGTAGCTCTATCGCTGATCTCTTTGGCATAGCGAGCAGATAGGTGGCGTTCAAAACGGTAGGAAGAATCGGAGCTGATTTTGTGATTATATGAAGTTTTGCGGATGTTCCCGGGATGGAAAGCGGCACTCTCCAACACGATGTTTGAGGTGTTTGCGTTGATCCCGGATAGCTTTGAACCCATCACACCTGCCAAAGCAGAAGGTCTCTTACCATCTGCAATCACCAAGTCTTCGGTATTCAGTCTGTAGCTTTTGGAATCCAAAGCTACAAAGCCTTCAGCTTCGCTGGCTCTGCGCACAACAATATCCGGATAACCCTGGTCTTCTTTGCGAGATGCCAAAACATCGTAATCGAAAGCATGCAGGGGATGACCGGTCTCCATCATCACATAGTTCGTAATATCCACCAGATTATTGATTGGCCGTAAACCGCTCTTTATCAATGCGATCTTCATCCATAGCGGCGATTCCTTTACGTTCACACCTTCAATCACTCTGGCAGTATAACGTGGACAAAGCTGGGGTTCTTCATTGTGCAACCCAAGCTTTAGTGCCGACTGCTTCAATTGCGGAAGCTTGATCTCAGGCTCCTTCACTGCCACGCCAAGCCGGGCCGAGAGATCGCGGGCTATACCTTTGTAACCCAGAAGATCACTGCGATTGGGAGTAATCTCCAGTTCATAAATCGTATCCGGTAATTCGAAGATAACATCCGCCAGTTCTCCGATAGCGATGTCGTCCGGTAAACGGATTATTCCGGCATGACTATCCGATAAACCCAGTTCACGTTCCGAGCATAGCATTCCATGGGAGTGTATCCCCCGGATCTTGGCTTTTGATATACTAAAGTCTTTTAGTTCCGTGCCGGGCAATGCCAAAACCGCCATCATTCCGGATTCACAATTTGGCGCACCGCATATTACTTGAATGCAGTTATTATCGTCCTTTTCGGCATACGTTGTATCACCGATGTCCACTACACAAAACTTCAGATGATCGGTCTTCGGTACCGGTTCAGCCGAGATGACTTTGGCAGCGATTACAGTGTTGCCCAAAGCTTTCAACTCTTCGATGGCCTCCACTTCGATACCTGCGAAAGTCAAGAGGTCAGCCAGTTCAGCAGCGTAATCTTGCAGGGGCAGATAACGCTTTAACCACGATAATGCGATTCTCATTACAGCTCTCCTTTGAACTGACGCAACATCCGCAGATCATTCTCAAATAGTATTCGCATATCCGGAATATTGTATTTCAGCATGGCGATGCGCTCGATACCCAAACCAAAGGCAAATCCGGTGTAAAGCTCACTGTCTATGCCCAGGATATCGAAGACAGCCGGATCCACCATGCCAGCGCCGCCCATCTCCAACCATCCGCTCTGTTTACACACGCGGCAGCCCTTACCGGCACAGACAACACAGGAGATATCCATCTCCGCACTTGGTTCTGTGAAGGGGAAGAAATGTGGTCTGATCCTGCTTTTCACGCTAGAACCGAACATGATGCTCGCAAAGTTCTGCAAGGTATCCTGCAAATCACTCATGCTTACACCTTTATCTACTACCAATGCTTCCACTTGATGGAAGACGGGGGAATGTGAGGGATCGGGTTTATCGTTTCTATAACATCGCCCCGGAGAAATGATACGGATAGGTGGTTTATAGCTTTCCATTACTCTGATCTGCACTGTAGAGGTTTGAGTTCTCAAGAGCTTTCTACCCTCTACATAAAAGGTATCAGCCAGATTGCGGGAAGGATGATCCTGCGGAGTATTCAGCGCATCGAAATTGTGGAATTCATCTTCGATGTCATTTGCTTCAGCGATCTCGAAGCCCATGCTGAGAAATACCTCGTCGATCTCTCTGCGTACTATTGTGAGGGGATGATAACCCCCACGTCCCAGATTCAATCCGGGCATACTGGGATCAAAGGTCTTTCGGTCCTGTTTCCAAGCAGCTTCTTTAATGGCTGTGCTTTGAGCGTTCAACAAGCTTTCTATCTTGGTTCGAACGGAGTTTAGCTGATTACCGAAAGCAGGACGCTGCTCCGGACTCAACTCCTTCATTTTGGCATAAAGACCGTTCAATTCACTTTTTTTGCCCAGGTATTTTGCTTTACTATTCAATATATCATTGGTATTGGAGCATTGGGCAATCTCCTGCTCCGCCTGTTTGATGATGAGTTCCAGCTTTTCTTGCACTATACAATCCTTTGTATCATGTCAATTAGCAAGAAAGCGGTTTTAATACCAAAACCGCTTTCCCTGTATAGATTGTGATGCTTTCGGGAGCATCCCTTAGTATATCATATCAATTAAGCGTTTTTGGCAATCTCAACGAGATGGGCAAAAGCGCCGGCATCGTGCCAGGCAAGGTGTGCCAAGGTTTTGCGGTTTATCTCTATATTGGATTTGTGCAATCCGTTTATAAATCGGCTGTAGCTCATGTCGTTCAATCTGCATGCGGCATTGATGCGGGTAATCCATAGGCTGCGGTATTGGCGTTTTTTCAACTTTCTATGAGCGAAAGAGAAAGCCATGGCACGCTCTACGGTCTGGCGTGCAACGCGGTAAGTCTTACTCCTGCGGCCAAAATAACCTCTGGCGGCAAGCATATATTTTTTTCTTCTGCGATGGGCTGCTACATTATTTGTAACTCTAGGCATCTTTATTCTCCTTTACATTCCCAGCATTCTGTAGATTCTTTTCTCGTCGCATTTTACCACGATGGCGCTGGTGCTAAGGTTACGTTTCAACTTACGCGTTTTCTTGGTTTTGATGTGTGCTGCCTTGGCGTGGTGACGCACGATTTTTCCGGTGCCGGTTAGCTTGAAGCGCTTAGCGGCAGATCGATTGGTTTTGATCTTTGGCATTTGTATCTCCTTAAATTAATCTCTGTAAGAGCCGGCTGATAATAGCCCGCCGGTAATATCTATTTACTCGTCGTCCTGGGAAGCCTTTGTTTGAGGAGCCGGAGTTGCTGCCGGAACCTCTTGGGTTTTATCAGCTTCAGCGAGGATGCGGTCAATATCCTTTTTGGGGGAAACCACGATCGAAAGAAGATTGCGGTCGGCTACCGCTTCCTGATCCACGTCAACAATGTGGGCAAGATCTTCCTTAAGCTTTTCCAACACCCGATAGCCCAGATCCTTGTGCGCCATCTGACGCCCGCGGAACCGAACCGTGAATTTCACCTTATTGTGTTGTCTTAAAAACTTGATCGCGTTGTTTTTCTTGAAGTTATAATCATGTTCTTCGGTGTTGGGACCGAATTTGATCTCTTTCATCTCTACTTCATGCTGTTTTTTCTTAGCTTCCCTGGCTTTCCTTTCTTTCTGGAAATAATATTTACTAAAATCAAGGATACGACATACGGGAGGATCGACATTGGGGGAAATCTCCACCAAGTCCAGCTCAACTTCTTCCGCTCTGCGTAAAGCTTCCCGAATGGACACTACACCGATTTGCTTACCATCAGAGCCAATCAGGCGAACTTTTTCTGCTGTAATCTGCTGATTAATTCTCTCTTTCGGTACCACTTCCTTGGTCTTAGCCTTGAAACGCTTAATCCGGATTATAAGAACCTCCTTCTTACCGGAAATGAAGCAGGC
>Ga0172378_10000915_pt1 | contig 26725 bp, 25 predicted proteins | sample GrowelOW332metaG_FD_119755 | JGI IMG/M metagenome (GOLD analysis project Ga0172378, IMG submission 119755) | Groundwater microbial communities from an aquifer near a municipal landfill in Southern Ontario, Canada - Pumphouse #3_1 metaG | ecosystem: Environmental > Aquatic > Deep subsurface >...
AACTTAAAATTAATCGATATGGTAAGTTTCAAGGAAATTGGCTTAGTGAATTCGAGAGAAATTTTTGCTAATGCTTTCAAAGGAGGATATGCAATTCCTGCATTCAACTTTAACAATATGGAACAAATGCAAGCAATAGTTCAGGCTTGTGTGGAAACAAAATCACCAGTAATTCTTCAAATAAGTTCTGGTGCAAGAAAATATGCAAATCAAACACTTCTTCGCTATATGGCACAAGGTGCTGTTGAATATGCAAAAGAACTTGGATGTAATATTCCAATTGTACTCCATTTAGATCATGGAGATTCATTTGAACTTTGCAAATCTTGCATTGAGTTTGGTTTTTCATCAGTGATGATAGATGGTTCACATCTTCCTTATGACCAAAATGTTGAATTAACTAAAAAAGTTGTTGAATATGCTCATCAATTTGACGTTACTGTTGAAGGGGAATTGGGTGTTTTGGCTGGAGTTGAGGATGATGTTGTTGCCGAAAAAAGCAATTATACTCGCCCAGAAGAAGTTGAAGATTTTGTTAAGAAAACAGGAGTTGATTCATTAGCAATTTCTATTGGAACATCCCACGGAGCAAATAAATTTAAGCCTGAACAATGTACAAGAGATGCTAATGGAGTATTACTTCCTCCACCATTGCGTTTTGATATTTTAGAAGAAATTGAAAAACGTATTCCTGGTTTCCCAATTGTTCTTCATGGCTCTTCATCGGTTCCACAAGATCAGGTTGCAAAAATAAATCAATATGGAGGTGCCATCAAAGACGCTGTTGGTATTCCTGAAGACCAATTACGCCAAGCTGCAAAGTCAGCAGTTTGTAAGGTAAATATTGATTCTGACGGACGTTTGGCTATGACAGCAGCTGTTAGAGAAGTGCTTGCAAATAGTCCAGCAGAATTTGACCCAAGGAAGTATTTAGGACCAGCAAGAGATAGTTTAAAGAACTTATATATGCACAAGGTTAAGAATGTTCTTGGCTCTGACAACAAAGCATAATTATTAAAAATCCCTATAAGTAAAAAACGACTTGCTAATTTAATTAGCAAGTCGTTTTTTTTAATTATTGGTTAATAGACAAAATAGACTTTAAACCATTAACCATTAATCATTAACCATTAATATTTATTTCTTTATTAATTTCTTTGTTGAAGTTTTCTCTCCATCATATAATGTTAGAAAGTAAACGCCTGGTTTTAATGATTCAATGTTAATAGATTTGGAAGGTGAATTTATTTCCATTGTTTTTTCACCCAAAATATTTGAAATAACTATTTTTGAAGTGTTTTCTGAGCCATTAATATTTATCATATTTGTTGCAGGGTTTGGATATATTGAAAGGTTATTAGTTTTTATTGAGCATAATCCCAATGCTCCTTGTCCTGCTCCAATAGGTGTATTAGGTGTAGATTCATAAGCTATTTTTTGGAATGTAGCTGTATATCCTGTTGTTGGAGTTCCTGATATAACAACTTTTGCCCAACCATAATGAGTGTTAGAACCCAATTTGAAACGAAATCCCATATATGACACTGTTCCTACTGCAAAAACAGGACTATCATCTGTCCAATTTGTTAGAGAACAATCTCCCATTCCAACCCAGTTTCCTGAGGTGCCTATTTGAGTGTTGAGAGTTAAGTTTTTTGGGATGTCCCAATTTTCATCCTCAGTTCCAATTGCCCAAATGTTATTTATTGGACTTGATGCGTTGTATTCTATGTAACAGTTTATGTTTTCTATATCGAATCCACTGTTACTAAGTTTGAATTCTAAAACGCCATCATTGTTAAAATCTAATCCAAATGCTGGAGTTGAAACATTTTGCCAATCAATGAAGTTTCCGTTGCCAACTGTTCCAACAACAATTGTAGCAAACATTGATGTACTTAATAGTAAAGAAGTACAAATTGTAAGTAATTTTTTCATGTGTTTTATTTTATTTGATTAATAAATTTACAAACACAATAACACTACTACTCCATGTTTTGTTTAATTTTTTTGAATTTTTTTTATTATTAATTTTCTTGTTGATAAATTTGTTCTTCTTTTTCAATTAGTTCATCAATAATCTCAATCTCATCCTTACGATCCTTAAAAACAAATATTTTGTTAAGAAAGAATGTTAAGAAAGAATTTGGTAGAATAACAATTGCTTGTCCAATTGCATCTCCAAGTTTATTTCTATCAATTGGCATATTGTGAATGAATTCAAGATAATTGTTTGAAAGAATAAGTTCATATAAGGAGGAATGTTTTAGAAAATATAACTCAATAACATTAATTAGATACACAAAACCATAAACTGCAAAGAATTTTATAAGCAGTTTGTTCGATTTGTTTTGAAAAACTAAATAGCCCGTTGTTTTATAATTAAATAGAACTCCAATTATTTGAGAGAGCAAAAGAGAAACTGAGTAGTGGAGTCCAATCCAGATAAGAAAAAGAAATAAAAAGTATCCAAAAGCAGTATTTATTGCTCCTACAAATAGAAACCTAAGGAATTTATTATTAATCTTCCACAGCAAATGAATTGGAAAAAGTAGTAAGCGTTTTATCATAAATTAAATTTGAATGTGCAAAAGTAATCTTTTTATACTTATCTTTGTAGATTATTTTTATGAATTTTATGAGAAGACCATTGATTTTTGTTACAAATGATGATAGCTATCGCTCAAGAGGGATTAAGTTACTTGTTGAAATTATGCTTAAATTTGGAGATGTTATATTAGTTGCCCCAACAACTCAACAAAGTGGGAAAAGCCATTCAATTACTGTTCATGACCCCTTGCGATATCATAAAATTGTTGAACAAGATAACTACTCGGCCTATGTTTGTAGTGGGACTCCAGTTGATTGCGTGAAGATAGGATTTAATATACTTATGAAAGATAGAAAGCCTGACTTGCTTGTTTCTGGAATCAATCATGGCTCAAACGCTTCAATAAACACAATCTACTCAGGAACTATGGCAGCTGTTTTTGAAGGATGTGCTGAAAACATACCAAGCATAGGTTTCTCTCTTGATTGTCATAGTGCCGAGGCAGATTTTAATCATTGTATTGAGGCAATTGAAAAAATCACTAAAAATGTTTTAGAAAATGGTTTAGATGAGGGAGTATGTCTTAATGTTAATTTCCCAGAAAAAGAACTTAAAGGAATAAAGGTTTGCCATCAGGCAAAGGCATATTGGAATGAAGATTTTGTTGAAAGGAAAGATCCAATGGGACATAGCTATTATTGGTTGACAGGAGTTTATTATTGTAAGGATGATGATAAGAGTGCTGACTATAATGTGCTTTCGGATGGATATGCAGCAATAACACCAATGCAAGTTGACTTCACGGCATATAAAGTAATTGATAGATATAAAACTCGTTTTGAAAAATGATAGATAAATTAAGAAAAAATAATTCTACTTTTGGAGTCCTTATTGGATTCTTATCAATAATAATAACGGCATTAGTTTTGCTATTGGGATTAAAGCTTTTTGGCAAAGTTTTTAGTGATGACCCTAAGCTTTTGTTATTTTCTTTCATTCCAACAATCCTTCTTATGAGGTGGTATTTTAAGATTGAATACATAAAAACTGCTAAATCACTAATTGTTGTAATCATAATTGCCTTTGTTTCGTTTTTTATTTACTTGTATAAAACAGGAGCATTTAACACAACTCAAATATAGTATAGATATGAAATATTATATAATTGCAGGAGAAGTTTCAGGAGACTTACATGCTTCTTTTCTTATGAAAGAAATAAAACTCCAAGACCCTGAGGCTGAATTTAGAGTTTGGGGAGGGGACAATATGGCAAATGAAGGAGCTTTTGTTGTAAAACATATTAAAGACCTGAATTTTATGGGGTTTGTGGAAGTGGTGGCAAATCTTAAAACCATTCTTACAAATCTTAAATTTTGCAAGAAAGATATAATAAACTACAATCCAGATGCAGTAATATTTGTTGATTACCCAGGTTTTAACTTGAGAATTGCTACTTTTTGTCATTTTAAGGGTTTCAAAACTCTCTACTACATATCTCCCAAAGTTTGGGCATGGAAGAAAGGACGAATCCAGTTAATGAAAAAAGTCCTAACAAAACTTTATGTTATTTTCCCTTTTGAACAAGAGTTTTTCAAAAAACAAGATTTGGACGTCGAATATTATGGGAATCCTCTTTTAGATGAAATTCAACACTACAACAAAACTCAAGATAAAGGTGCTTTTCTTAAAAAGTATGGCTTAGGAGACAAACCAATTGTTGCTTTGTTGCCAGGAAGTAGAGTGCAGGAAATTAAAACCATTTTATCTGTTCAAATGACCCTTGTGGAAAAATTCCCTGATTTTGATTTTGTTATTGCAGGATTAAACAATCATAAGGAAGAATTATACAGACAGTTTATGTCAGATGTTGATGTGAGGATAATTTATAACCAGATATATTCTATACTTAGCGTTTCCTATTGTGCAATTGTTTGTTCAGGAACCGCAACTTTGGAAACAGCTCTGTTTAATGTGCCAGAACTTGTTTGCTATAAAGCAAATCCTATTTCGTTTGCAATTGGAAAGATGCTTGTTAAGCTAAAATTTATATCTTTGGTTAATCTAATTCTCAATCGTCAAGCCGTTGTTGAACTCCTTCAAAAAGATTGGAACGAGGACAGATTGGAAAAAGAATTTAGACGAATTGCCTACGATGAGAGATACAGAACAGAAATGGAAATGAATTATTCTAACCTTAAGATATTATTGGGAGATGCAGGGGCAAGCAAGAAAGTTGCCAAAAGTATTGTTCAACTCCTAAAGAAATAAAAAAGAATACTCATAAAATTATTTGAATAATTTGAACTATGAAATTATTAAAGAAACTACTACTAATTGCATTTATCGGCTTTTCCCTTGTTTCCAATGCTCAAAAAATTAACGTTAGAATTTATGCAGCCAAACCAATAAAAGAAGTTAGTTTTGTTTCTTCGTTTGGTCGCTACAAAGTCAAGTTTGGGGAAAATGAAACTAATATTCAGAAAACAGATATAATTAAACTTAGAGCAAAGGATGACAAAGTAGAATTATTAATAAACGATTCTATAATTGGGAAATACAAAAATATTAGTTTTTTGTCACAGGGGCTTATGAACTTCTTTCTTGTTAGACCCAGTGATTCAACAATTAAAGAAGGTAGATACGACGATAACCTTATGGTTAGCATAGACTCTAAAAATCGACTCAAGCTTATCAATAACATTGAAACCGAAAGTTATATTGCAGGAGTTGTTCAAGCAGAAACATGGGGTGCAACAAAGAATGTTGATTTCTTTAAACTCCAAGCCATTTGTGTTAGGAACTATCTTTTTATGAACATTAACAAGCATATTAAACAAGGTTACCATATGTGTGATGATGTGCATTGTCAGGCATATAAAGGTAGGGCTAATCAGGTTGAGGTTATTCAAGGAGCATATAATAGCAAATCGGAAGTAATTGTGGATTCTGCTGGAAACCTTATTGAAACCTTATTTCATTCAAATAGTGGAGGCGAAACAGTAAATTCTGAAGATGTATGGAGTAAGCCATTTTCTCATCTTGTTGGTAAAAAAGACAGCTTTTCGGTTGGGATGAAGGCCTATGAATGGGAGAAGTATATAAAATTAAAAGATTGGAGGAGATACTTTAAGGATAAGGGAGTTAATATTAAGGACGACTCAATTAAAAATGAGTTAATTAATTTTTCTCAAAAAGAAGGCAGGAAGAAAGACATGTTTGGCATACCTTTAGTTCAAATAAGAAAAGATTTTGGTTTGCGTTCAACTTTCTTTGATTGTCAAGAGTGGGGCTCAGAGGTTAAATTAAAAGGAAGAGGATATGGACATGGAGTGGGTATGAGCCAGGAAGGAGCAATAAATATGTGTGACCAAGGATTTGAATATTGGCAGGTTATTGAATTCTATTTCACGGGTTCAAAAGTGAAAAGGATAGAAACGGATAAAATAATCAATAATATAAATGAGTTAATTATAAATGACAATAAATAATAATAAGAAATAAATAATAAGAAATGAAAAAAATAACACTAATAACCATATGCCTGATGCTATTTTTTAGCGTTGGCTATTCTCAAAATTCCGTTCAATGGCTAAAAATAACTGATGTTGAAAAACAAATTAAGGAAGATGGCAAAAACGCCAAAAGAGTTTTTATTGACTGCTACACCGACTGGTGTGGATGGTGTAAGAGAATGGATAAAGATACCTTTTCCGACACAACCATTGCAAAAATTATGAACCACTACTTTTATAGTGTAAAATTTGATGCAGAATCGAAAGAAACAATAAATTTTGGAGATAAAACATATAAAAATCCAAATCCAAATGGCAAAAGGGGCTCTGCTCATGAATTAGCCGTTATGTTATTGAACAAACGTTTATCTTATCCTTCTTTTTCAATCCTTAACCCTGATTTAACAATTGCAACAGTAATTCCAGGCTACTATAGTGCCAAAGATTTTGAACCAATGATGGTTTTTTTGGGAGGAAGATATGATCAAAAACATAGCTGGGAAGAGTTCTCAAAAATATATGAAACTCAAATTAAGTCGGATGTAATGAAAGAAATACAAAAAGCTAACAAAAAAAAATAATCTTCTAACCTAATCAAACCAATGTCTAAAGAAGAAATAATCCAAAAGCTGTTAAAAGAGAATATAATTTTAGCCACAGGATGCACAGAACCAGTTGCAGTTGCTCTTTGTGTTGCAAAAGCTAAAGAACTACTTGGTAAGCAACCTCAAAGAATTGATTTGTTTATTAGCCAAAATATAATTAAGAATGCTATGGGAGTTGGTATTCCTGGAACGGGAATGAAAGGTTTGCCCATTGCAATCAGTTTAGGAGTTGTTTGTGGTGATTCCTCAAAAGGATTAGACCTTCTCAATTGTGCAAAAGATCATTTAGAAGAAGCCAAACAATGGCTCAATAACCACAAAATTAACATTCACCATGCTAAAAATGTAGATAAACTCTACATTGAATGTATAGCTTTTGCGGACAATGAAAAGTCTAAAGTCATAATTGCTCAAACACATCAAAATTTTGTTTTTCTTCAAATCAACGACCAAATCCTACAAAATAACCTAACCGCAAATACTGAAAATAAGAACACCGATAATAATCCTTTAATAAATTCAAAAGACGTTTTTGACTATGCAACCCAAACTGATATTTCCACCCTTAATTGGATACTCGATACAGTAGAAGTAATTCAAGAAACATCAAAAGAAGGCTTAAAAGGAGATTATGGATTAGGCATTGGAAAAATTCTTATGAGTGACGAAGAAACATCGGTTAGAAAAAGAGTGATTGCCAAAACTTGTGCCGCCTCAGATGCCAGAATGGGAGGAGCTCCAACAGCAGTTTATTCAAATTCGGGTTCAGGAAATCAAGGAATAACATGCACAATTCCAATCTATGAATTTGGAAAAGAAACCAATAAATCCGATGAACAAATAATAAGAGCCCTAATGCTTTCCCACCTAATGTCAATCTACATAAAACAATATATAGGAAGGCTTTCTGCACTTTGTGGAATAGTAAATGCATCAATTGGAGTTAGTTCAGGATTGGTTCTTTTACAAGGAGGAACATATGAACAAGTGTGCTATACCATCAAAAATATGATTAACACAATAACAGGAATGATATGTGATGGAGCAAAACCATCATGTGCTTTAAAAATTTCGACAGGATTAAATACAGCCTTCGACTCCTCAACACTTGCCATGCGAAACATTGTGGTTGAAGAAACAGATGGAATAAGTGAAAAAGATATTGAACGTTCAATAAAAAACTTAGGAAAGATTGGACGCTATGGAATGGATTCAATTGATGATTTGATATTAGAAATAATGACATCAAAAGACAACTAAAAAATAGAACTTGATTCCACGAAAATAGAATCAAGTTCTACGAAATTAGAATCAAGTTCTACGGAAATAGAATCAAGTTCTACGAATCTCTTTTTTTTATTTTATTTATTCAAGGGGTTTTATTCCTTTTCTTATATATGTTTCAAGTTCTTGAATTGCTATCCTATCTTGATGCATAGTGTCGCGTTCTCTTATAGTAACTGTATTATCTTCTAAGGTTTGAGTATCGACAGTAATGCAATATGGTGTTCCAATTGCATCTTGACGTCGATAACGTTTTCCAATTGCATCTTTTTCGTCATATTGTACCATAAAGTTTGGTTGGAGAATATTCATTATTTCTCTTGCTTTTTCAGGCATATTATCTTTCTTAACCAGTGGAAGTATTGCCGCCTTTATTGGTGATAGTATTTTTGGCAGGTTAAGAACAGTTCTTATTGTGCCGTCTTCAAGTGTTTCTTCCGTGTAGGCATGTGATAAAACAGCTAAAAATGTTCTATCTAATCCTATTGATGTTTCAACAACGTATGGCACATAATTTTCGTTTAGTTCAGAGTCGAAGTATTGTAGTTTTTTCCCTGAAAATTCCTGATGACGTTTTAGGTCAAAATCCCCTCTTGAGTGAATTCCTTCAAGTTCTTTAAAGCCAAAAGGAAATTCAAATTCAATGTCTGTTGCTGCATTTGCATAATGTGCAAGTTTATCGTGGTCGTGGAATCTATATTTGTTTTGAGGTATTCCTAATGAAAGATGCCATTTCTTACGTGTTTCTTTCCAATATTCAAACCATTTCAATTCTTCTCCTGGACGAACAAAAAATTGCATTTCCATTTGTTCAAATTCACGCATGCGAAATATAAACTGACGAGCAACAATTTCATTTCTAAACGCTTTTCCAATTTGTGCAATTCCAAAAGGGATTTTCATCCTTCCGGTTTTCTGAACATTTAAAAAGTTTACAAAAATTCCTTGAGCCGTTTCGGGTCTAAGATAAACAATATTTGTGTCTTCACTAACGGAGCCCATTTGAGTGGAGAACATTAAGTTAAATTGTCTTACATCAGTCCAGTTTCTTGTTCCAGATATTGGACAAACGATACCAAGCTCTTCAATTAATAATTTAACTCCTGCTAAATCATTAGTGTTCATAAGTAAAGAAAAACGATGTGTTATATCATCAATTTTTGCTTGATTTTCAAGAACTCTACCATTAGTGTTAATAAATTGTACTTTATCAAAACTTTCTCCAAAACGTTTTTCAGCTTTTTCAACTTCTTTGTTTATTTTGTCTTCTAATTTTGCAATGTGATCTTCAATTAAAACATCAGCACGGTAGCGTTTTTTGGAGTCTTTATTATCTATTAATGGGTCATTAAAGGCATCAACATGTCCGGAGGCTTTCCAGATTGTTGGATGCATAAATATGGCAGAGTCAATTCCTACAATGTTTTCATGCATTTGTACCATTGATTTCCACCAATATTGTTTTATATTATTTTTTAGCTCAACGCCATATTGTCCGTAATCGTAAATAGCAGCCATTCCATCATAAATTTCAGATGAAGGGAATATAAAACCATATTCTTTTGAATGAGAGATTATTTTCTTAAATAAGTCTTCGTTTTGTGCCATATCTTTATCTTGTTTTAATTTTCAATATCAATTATCAGGTTTCTTAATCCAAATTTATTTATTGCCTTTTCATAATTATCTCCGTTAATATCATAAACAATAATATTATCTATCATATTGTTGTTGTTGTAGAATTCAATTTGTTTTTCACTTATTTTATGGAAGAAAGAGGAATAGAAATTTGGTCTAAGTCGTTTGGGAATATATTTTATTAATTTTTCTTTTCCAGAGTTAAAGCCTTCAAGTGCATTTGCAATTTTAGGGTATTTAAGTTTTGAATAGAAATGAGGCAAAAGTTTTGCATGAGCAACAATTACTTTATCCTCCATTTTATATTTCTCAATTAGAGAATAAAGTATGTTCAGGTTTTTAATGCTTGGGTTTTTTAGGTCAAGATAGTAAATTAGGTTGGGAAAGTCTTTGAATAGGGTTTCAAGCTCAATTATTCTCTGATCAGTTTCTTTCTTTTGCCAAAGAAGATTATGTTTTTGAAGCTCTAATAAATTATAGTTATTAATTTCTCCTTCCCTTCCAAGCATCCTTTTCAAATCCTTATCATGGAAAAGGACTAATTTGTTGTCCTTTGTGTTGTTGATATCAATTTCAACTGCCTTAAATCCGTTATCTTGCACTGCTTTAACTGAGGCATAACTATTCTCGGGAAGAAAAAAATCATAACCACGATGAGAAAACAATAATACTTTCTGGTTTGGTTTCCTATAACTACTTCGAATTGGCTCTTGATTGAGGTATAAGATTGCAAGAATTAATGTTGCACAAATAATACCAACTATGAAAAGCAGTTTTAGACTTTTCTTTTTTTTTGAGCCTAAATTCATCTATAATGTATTTAAGATACCAATAATTTCATTAGTTTGTTCAATTATCGGAGAGATATTATTTATTTTCTTTTTATCCATTTGCATAAGAGTATAAAGAATAATCTCACTCTCTTGAATAGCCAGAGTTATCTTTTCTCTCATTTCTTTTTCTGTCTTAACCTCCATAATCAAATCAATTGTAAGTCTAAGGTCAGACTCAGAACTAAGCAATTGCCTAACTTGATTACTGAATTCTTTGTTTAGCATCAATGGTTTACACAAAGTGCATATCATTGAAGAGAGAAGATTGGATTTTTGTTGTAAATCTAATATCTGATTCATTATTAACTATTCATGTTTAATAAGAATTCTTCGTTGCTTCTGGTGTTTTGAATTTGTTTTCTAATGAATTCCATAGCTTCAATAGTGTTCATATCCGATAAGTAGTTACGAATAATTCCCATTCTTCCAACAATACTGTTTTCTAATAGTAAATCGTCTCTTCTGGTTGATGATGCAACAATATCTATTGCAGGATATATACGCTTATTAGAAATTTTACGGTCTAATTGGAGTTCCATATTTCCAGTTCCCTTAAATTCTTCAAAAATTACTTCATCCATTTTTGAGCCGGTTTCAATAAGAGCAGTTGCAATAATGGTTAATGAACCTCCATTTTCAATTTTTCTTGCAGCACCAAAGAAACGTTTTGGTTTTTGAAGAGCATTTGCTTCAACACCGCCCGAAAGAACCTTTCCTGAGGAAGGAGCAACGGTATTATATGCTCTTGCTAAACGAGTGATTGAGTCAAGAACAATAACAACATCGTGTCCACATTCTGTCATTCGTTTTGCTTTTTCAAGAACAAGATTAGCTATTTTTACGTGTCTTTCTGCAGGTTCATCAAAAGTTGAAGCTATAACTTCAGCATTAACTGTTCTTTGCATATCTGTTACTTCTTCAGGACGTTCATCAATCAAAAGAACAATTAGGTATACTTCGGGATGATTTGCAGCTATTGCGTTTGCAATTTCTTTTAAGAGTGTTGTCTTTCCTGTTTTTGGAGGAGCAACAATTAATGCACGTTGACCTTTTCCTATTGGGGTGAACAAGTCAATGATTCTTGTAGATAAAGTTTCTAATTTATGACCCGTAAGTTTAAATTTTTCTTCCGGGAAAAGAGGAGTAAGGTAATCAAAAGGAACCCTATCTCTAATTTGATCTGTTGTCCTACCATTTATTAGTTCCGCCTTAACAAGTGGAAAGTATTTTTCCCCGTCTTTTGGAGGACGAATTTCTCCACTAACAGTGTCTCCTGTTTTCAATCCAAATAGCTTAACTTGTGATTGAGATACATATATATCATCAGGTGAGTTAAGATAATTATAATCTGAAGAACGAAGAAATCCGTAACCATCGGGCATAATTTCTAAAACACCCTCTGATTGAATAAGTCCTTCTTTTTCGAAATTGTAAACTATTTTTGGGGTTTGGTTTTGTTGTGAGTTAGGATTTTCAGTGGTTGTTTCTGATTTGTTTTCTTGAGAATAATCCTTTTGTTCAGCTTTATTGTAAGTTTTTATTTTTGGAGGAGCTTCTCTTGAAATAGTATGTTGTGGATTTTCAATGCTTTGTTCATTATTAGTTTCCTCAACCACAATATTTGTTTCCTTTGTTTCTTTTATTTCTTTATTGATAATTTGAGGTTTTAATTTGAGTTCAGTAGGTTTAAAATCGTCAAGGTTAGGAATTTTAGGAATTTCAGGAATAGAAAAATCTATTATTTCAATACTATTTATTTCTTTAACAGGTTTTTCAACTGCTTTATTTTGGGTTTTTGCTGGATTATTTGGTTGAGTTTTTGGTGGAATATTTGGTTGAGTTTTTGGCTCTGAAACATTAGGTTTGTTTTGCTTTATATTATCCTTTGTTGGAATATTTTTTTTAACATCTGTTTTTGGAGTTTCAGTTGATTTAACTGAAATATTTTTAGAATCACCAACATTTGACTCAGCCACTGGCTTAGGTTTAAGTCTCGTCCTTTTTTGAGATTTTTGAGTTTTGAATGTTTCTTTTTCTAAATCTTCTTTTTTGGGATTTGCCGCCTGATGATCTAAAATTTTATAGATTAAATCTTGTTCTTTAAGTTTGCTGATTTTTGTTATTTTAAGCTCTTCAGCAATTGTTTTTAATTCTTCTAAAGATTTTGTGTCTAATTGAGATTTGTTATACATATAAGATTGTATGATAAATAAATTTTTGGTTAATTTCGTCTGATTAATGAATGAACGTTTTGGGAAAAATCGATTTTGAAAGAATAATTTTATCTAAATTTCTCCAATCGACTTTGCAAAATTAAAAAAAAAATGGACAACAACAAGTAAAAAGGTTTTTTTTTATATATTTGCTCTCTTAAATAATAACAAAAAAACAGATGAAAAATTATATTAGTAACCTAAACGGACTGCATGTCAAATATTTAATAATTAATATTATTATTTCAATTGCAGCTTATCTTGTTTTTTTAGTTGTTGGCGATATTGGACTGGACAACAAAATAAATATGTATATCTCCATAATAATGATGATATTGATACTAAGCTTCTTTATTATTGGAAGAAAAAAATATCAATCAGACCTAATTAAAATCAAGGACTTGCCCTTTGGTCAGAAGCTAAACGACTATCAATCTATTAATAAAAAAAGATTAAACTCCCTTACCCTAATAACTGTTGTAGCATCAATAGGCTTTATTTTGTCATCAAATAAATTATATATATTTTTCTGTTTTCTATCATTAACCCTAATCCTTTTAAATAGAAGTTCTAAACAAAAATTATCTTTTGAACTTAATTTAACACAACAAGAATTAGAAAAGATAGAAAATCCGTCAAAATAATTTGTAGAAAAGCAATAAATAGAATTAAATAATATATCAGAATTTATGTTCAAAATTCAATCCAAAAGAAAGCTAACTGAAAACATCTATTTAATGGATGTTGAATCACCATGGGTTGCCAGAGCTGCAAAACCAGGTCAATTTGTTATAGTAATTATAGATGAAAAGGGAGAGAGAATACCTCTAACAATTTGTGATTTTGACTCCGAAAAAGGAACCGTTACCTTAGTGTTTCAAACAATTGGAAAATCAACACAAAGAATGGCTATGCTTAATGTGGGTGATAGTTTTAAGGATGTTGTAGGTCCGCTTGGAAGAGAAAGTGAATTTTTACATGAAGATAAAGAAACGCTTGAGAAAAAGAAAATTCTTTTTGTTGCAGGAGGAGTTGGAACAGCACCTATTTATCCTCAAGTAAAATGGTTTAAAGAACAAGGATTAGATGTTGATGTAATAATTGGATCCAAAACCTCGGACATGGTTATTTTGGAACAAGAGATGAAAAAGGTTGCAAAAAATCTATATATATGTACCGATGATGGATCAAATGGAAATAAAGGTTTGGTTACAGATGTGATAAAGGATTTGATAGACAATCAATCAAAACACTATGACGAAATCATAGCCATTGGTCCAATGATAATGATGAAGTTTGTTTCTCAACTAACAAAAACATACAATATTAAAACAACAGTAAGTTTAAACACTCTTATGGTTGATGGAACAGGAATGTGTGGAGCTTGTAGGGTAAGTATTGGAGGAAAAACTAAATTTACTTGTGTTGACGGACCCGAATTTGATGCACATCTTGTTGATTTTGATGAAGCAATGAGACGTCAAACCATGTATAGAACACATGAAATTGCAACCGACACACCAAAGCACCAATGTAATTTAACACAAAGTGTTCAAGAATCGGAAAAAGCAGCAGAAATAGTTGTTGAAAAATTTAAACGAATAAAAGTTAGAGAACAAGACCCTATAATCAGGGCTCAAAACTTTGAAGAGGTTTGTTTTGGTTACAATGAAGAGGAAGCAATTGCTGAGGCACAACGTTGTATTAATTGCAAAAAGCCTGGTTGCGTAACACAATGTCCGGTGAGTGTAAAAATACCACAATTTATTTCGAAAGTTAAGGAAGGAGATTTTGAATCAGCTGTTCATATTTTGGCAGAAGATACTGCCCTGCCAGCAGTTTGTGGAAGAGTTTGCCCTCAAGAATCACAATGCGAAGAAACGTGTATCATAGGGAAAAAGGGAGAACCTGTTGCAATTGGAAAATTAGAACGTTTTGTTGCCGATTGGGGAAGAATACATAATATTGAAACTTCAAAAAAAGCACCATCCAATGGAAAAAAAGTTGCAATTGTTGGAGCAGGGCCAAGTGGATTAACTTGTGCTGGAGATTTAGCAAAAATAGGATACGAAGTAACAATTTTTGAAGCTCTTCATGAGTCAGGAGGAGTTTTAGTTTATGGAATTCCAGAGTTTCGTTTGCCCAAAAAAGACGTTGTTCAATATGAGGTTGAAAATGTAAAAAAGCTTGGTGTTACAATAATAAATGATGTAATAGTTGGAAAAAGTATAACAATTGATGAGCTATTGAATGAAGAAGGATTTGAAGCGGTTTATATTGCCTCAGGAGCTGGTCTTCCTAAGTTTATGGGAATTCCTGGAGAAAATCTTAATGGGGTATTATCTGCAAACGAAATTCTAACTCGTTCAAATCTAATGAAAGCTTTCGAAGAAGGATATGATACTCCGATATATCCAGGAACAAAAGCAGTTATTGTTGGAGGAGGAAATGTGGCTATGGATGCTGCAAGAACAGCTCGACGTTTGGGTGCCGAAACTCATATTGTTTATAGACGTAGTGAAAAAGAAATGCCAGCAAGGGTTGAAGAAGTTCATCATGCAAAAGAAGAAGGAATAATATTCCACACCATGAACAACCCTGTTGAAATTATTGGTGATGAAAAAGGTTGGGTTAAGTCAATAAAATGTATTAGAATGGAGTTGGGAGAAGCCGATCAAAGTGGTAGAAAAAGACCAATTGAGATTGTAGGCAGTGAATATGAAATTGAAACAAATTGTGTAATAATGTCACTTGGAACAAATCCAAATCCATTAATAATTAACACTACAAAAGGACTTGATTCCGAAAAATGGGGAGGAATTGTAGCCGATGAAAATGGACAAACATCAAGAGAAGGTATTTTTGCTGGTGGAGATGCTGTTTCAGGAGCTGCAACCGTAATTCTTGCAATGGGAGCTGGAAAACAAGCCGCAAAAGCCATAGATCATTATATTAAAAACAAAAAATAAATAATCCATAAAACTATAAATAGAGATGCGTTGAAAAATGTGTCTCTATTTTTTTATTCTTTATTTTCTTCTTCTTCTTCTTCTTCTTCTTCTTCTTCTTGACTATTATCAATTTGCCAATAAGGATCATCATCTGATATTTCCTCCTCCAATTCTTCATTTTCATTTGCAATCGAAAGCCCCCTGTTTCGATAATAAATTGCAAACACAAAACCTGTTATTGCTCCTCCTAAATGACCCTGCCAACTTATTTTAGGACTCGATTGAAACATAGGGAATATTCCCCAAACCACTCCACCATAAAGAAATATTACAATAAGACTAAAAGCCAAACGTGGCTTATCTCTTTTTATCAAACCACTAATAATGTGGAACCAAGCCAAACAATAAACCAAACCACTTGCTCCAATGTGTATTGAACCGCTTGTCCCAATTATCCAAGCAGCAATTCCTGAAATAAGATAGAAAATAATGAATAGGGTAGTGGCAAATTCTTTATAAAAAATATATAATCCAAACAATAGAATCAAACACGCTAAGGTGTTTGAGGCTAAGTGAGAAAAAGAAGCATGAAGTAGAGGCATGGTAATTATTCCCCTTAATCCCTCAATTGTGCGAGGCTCTAAACCATAGTCGGATAAAGAAATACCACTAATAGTTTCCAATATCTTTATTGCCCAAAGCAAAAAAACAAAGCCAAGAGGCAGAATTAAAGCATTTATAAAATCTCTTTTTTCTTTATTCATCATAGAGTGCAAAGATAATAAAACTCAACAATTTTCAAGTTTTCTTCTAATATTTATGCATTCTTTAACAAAGAAATATTATATTTGCAAATTGAACTTAGAGTAAGAAAATATGAACAAAAAGAATATCTTATCAGTTATAGCAATTCTTCTATTGCTAATAAGCGGTGTTAACGTTTATGCTCAAAGAAGCAATAGAGCACCTGAAAATAGGTTTGGAATAAGAGCTGGTTTTAATATGAGTGACCTGACTTCTGCCAAGGGATTGGATATTTATAATGGATTAGCTTTCTACAATAAAGATCTTTCCTATGTAGGTTTCACCGACACCAAGCCTTTCCAATATGGATTTAATGTTGGTGCAATAGGACAAATTAAAATTGCAGGACCATGGTTTATTCAACCCTCACTAATCTTTACAACCAAAGGCTATAATTTAAATACTCAAAATCAAGGTAATCTTTCCCAAAACGTTGAAATTACAGCTCAAGCATACTATGTCCAACTCCCAATTGATTTGGTTTGGAAATACTCATTTAGTAATGATTTTCGTTTTCTTGTTCAAGCAGGAGGATATTTAGGATTTGGAGTTGCAGGCGAAACTCATTTTCTTGATCATTATGGTGAAAAAACAATGCCAAGAAATCGCCACGAGCAAACAATAACACCTGATGCAGATAATGGCTATATTGGATATGACTACACAGTTCACCAACTTTTAGATGAAGATTATGATGCTACTTTTATGACCGAAGGAACCAATCGATGGGATGCAGGTTTAGAATTAGGATTAGGATTTGAATACAAAATGTTTCAAATATCTCTTTCCTATCAATACAGTCTCACACCACTCTACGACTATTCCTACGATTTCTCTCTTCGTTATCTTGAAAAAGGGATTCAAAACACATCCAACTCCTTTGAACACTTAAAAATAGAATCACCAAAATCGCCATCTCAACACGTAATATCAATAACCCTTGCTTATTATTTAGACCTATTCTCAAATAAAATTAAATATTAGAATAAAAGCATAAGTTCTTTCGTTATTAATAATTATGAAAAGGATTATACTTTATATTGCTTTAAGTTTTTTCAATCTAAGTTTGATGGCTCAGGAAAAAGAAATCCTATTGCCAAAGGATTCTATAATAAATATTGATAGTTCTGATTATATAAACCAAGAAAACCATTTATTTCAATATAAAATTTCAATGGGAGCAAGCTTTGGAAGAGGATTTTTTGGAGAAAATTTTACATCAACCCATATAGCGCCTTCATTTAGAGTAAGATTGAATGAACAAACCCATCTTAGAGCAGGTTTCTTGACTGGAGATGTATGGCTAAATGGAAAATCTTCAAACACCACACTTGTTGATAGAGCTCCATACGCAAATAGATACAAACATAATGCAGCCTATGTAGGTATGGATATTGAATTAAGTCCAAAATTAGATCTTTTTGTAACAGCTTTTTTCGATAGGTATAATCCATTACAAACCCCAAGCCTTAACCCCAAATCACAAAGCCTTTATAACTATGGTTTTGATGCGAGTTTAACTTATGAAATGTCGAAGAATAGTTTTTTGAATATTAGAGTTTCTTTTTTGGAAACCAACAACCCATATATGTTAATTCCTTATCATCATTCAGCCTTCAATTCAATGGGAATGCTCAATGAAGGACTTTTTACCAATTCTCTTTTCCCAAATCATAGTCCTTTTGGTTGGTAATTGAATATTTGTTTTAAAAAACTACAATTTTCTTCCCATCATTAGTCCATCTCTTATAGGAATAATCACGTTTTCAACCCTTGTATCTTCAGTAATAATTTGATTGAACCTATTTATTGCTTGTGTTTCCTTATCTTGAGGCATAGGATTTAAGCCCACTTTCCCATACCATAGAATGTTGTCGGCAATTATCACTCCACCTTTTCGTAATTTCTCAACACAAATATTATAATATTGAACATAAGAGGCTTTGTCTGCATCAATAAATATTAAATCAAATTCTTCTTCAATATTCATTATAATATCTAAAGCTTTTCCAATGTGGAGTTTTATGTTTTTGTTTGAATATTTAGCAAAGTTTTCTAACAAAAAGTCCTCATATTCTTCTTCTTTTTCAATTGTGTGAATTACTCCTCCATTTTGCAACCCTTCGGCAAGGCAAATTGTTGAGTAGCCGCTAAAGGTTCCAATTTCGAGAATATTTTTTGGGTTAATCATTTTAGAAATTAGTCTTAGAAAGGTACCTTGCCAGTTGCCACTAATCATGTTTGGACGAACAAAATGAAGATGAGTTTTCCTGTCCAATTCCTCTAAATGTTTTGGCTCTTTGCTCACATTTTCTTTGCAATAATCCTCAATTCTTACATCAATAAAAGGATGTATCTCTGTTTCTGTCATATTATATTTTATAACTCTAAGATTTTAAATTCAACTCTTCGGTTTTTTGATCTCCCTTGGTCGGTTTTGTTGTCGGCAATTGGTTGAGTGGCACCATAAGAGCTATATTGTAGGCGTTTTGGAGAAATGCCTTGAGAAACAAGATAATCATAAACAGCTTTCACCCTACTATGAGATAGGTTTTGGTTGTAACGGTCAGAGCCTTTGTTGTCGGTGTGTCCGGAAAGTTCAATTTTCATGGTTGGATATTTGCTTAGCAGAGAGATAAGATTGTGAAGCTCAACAAAAGATTGAGGAAGAATAATACTTTTATCGAATTCGAAGAATATATTCTCCATAACAACCACTTGACCAACCTCAAATTGCTTTTCATCCTTAGTTTTGGTGATAGTTATTTCGTTTTGAAGAACTTGTTTTTCTTTGCAACTAAGGCAAACGAGTGAAATATCGTCAATGTAGTAGTAAGCTCCTGGCAAAAGATATGTTAAGTAAGCTAAATCCACCAGATTGCTTTGAGGGGAAGGATAGAAATTGCCAATTGTAAGAAATTTCTCCCCACCAAGTGCAATATATTCTCCTTCAATTTTAGTCCATTTTTCGGTGTCAACAATAGGATTATTATAAGGGTTGACAATTTGAGGTTTTAAATAAGTGGATATTGATTGACTAATTCCATTATCATAGTTTGTTGTGATTTTTTGAGTTAGCATTTCACGAGTTTTTTCCTCAATCCTGTCATTTGTAAATAAAGCCCCAATTGTTGCAATAGCTCCCGAACTATATTCCGAAAGACTCACATAAAAAGTCAATTTATATTTTTCTCCCTCTTCCAAATGTTCCTTAAACTCAGTTTGGATATATTCTCTATAAGTTGTTTTTGAAGTGTAGATGCCAACCATTCCAACTCCTGTTCGTGGCATTTGAATTCCAAGCTTATTTTTTGGAACATTACATTGCTTACTACCACATTTATTATAATAATCGGCAGATCCCCCAGTTGGTTGCCACCAAGCCACGGCTTGAGACATATAGCCATAGGGTTCAATTTTTTGAGGACAAGTATAATACTCTTCAAATGAAGGATTGTAAATCAAATTACCATCCATTTGAGCCATTGTTTTTGATGAGTTTAGGCTCAAAAGAGTGATTATAACAATTATAGGAATCTTTATTTTGTTTTTTCTACTAAGCATTTCCAGTCAATTTTATTTTTTGCATCCACCCAAACAATATCTTTGTCTTTTCTAAACCAAGTCATTTGCCTTTTAGCATAGCGGCGGGTGTTTGTTTTTATATCTTCAATCGCTTTTTCGAGTGATATTTCGTTTGAAAAATATCTAAAAAGTTCTTTGTAGCCAACAGTGTTAAGTGCCGTTAGGTGTTTGAACGGCAAAAGCCCTTGAGCCTCCTTTTCCAGCCCCTGCTGAATCATCATATCAACCCTATTATGTATTCTTTCAATCAACTCTCCTCTTTCCCTAAAAAGTGCAAATTTAATTATCTCAAAATCTCTATTAGCTTTTGTTTGGGTGAGGAATGACGAATATGGTTTTGATGTTTGACGAATAATTTCTAATGCCCTAATAAGTCTTATTTGGTTTTGTTGGTCTACTCTTACAAAATATTCGGGATCTTTTTCTTTGAGCTCCATTTGGAGGGGGAGAAGACCTTGATTAATAAAAATTTCGTTTAGTTCTTTTCTAATTTCTTGATTGACCTCAGGCAAAGAATCAATCCCATTTAAAACTCCATCAACATACAATCCACTACCTCCCGTTAGAACAAGATTATCAAAAGACTCAAAAAGAAAATTGATTTTTTTTAATGCATCCTTTTCATATTGTCCAACGCTATATTCATTTTCAATTGATATATGTCCAATAAAATGATGCTTTCTTTGAGCCAGTTCATCTTCGGTTGGAGAGGCAACTCCAATTTTCAATTCCCTAAAAAACTGACGAGAATCAGCAGAAATAATTTCGGTATCAAAACTCTTAGCCAAAGCAATTGCTTCTTTGGTTTTTCCAACAGCAGTTGGACCCACAAGCACAATTAATCTCTTTTTCATTTCTTAGGCTTTAGTCCAAGTTTTTGTGCCTCCATAAACATCAATTCAAGAGCCGCTTCTCTTTCGTTTGGAATTTTTCCTTCCAAAATAGCCTCCTTTATTGTTGATTTTATCAATCCAATTTCCTTACAAGGAGAAATATCGAAAATACCCATTATATCTTCTCCAGAAACAGGTGGTTGGAAATTTCTTATCCTGTCGTTTTGTTCTAAGGAAATAAGTTTTTGACGTACAATTTCAAAGTTTTTTCTAAAACGCTGAACCTTATTATAGTTTTTTGAAGTAATGTCAGCAACACAAAGAGTCATTAAATCATCAACATCATCTCCCGCATCAAAAAGTAATCTCCTAACAGCCGAATCGGTAACAATATCTTCGGCAAGAATGATTGGCCTTAAATGCATTCCAACAAGTTTTTCAACATATTTCATATTATCATTTAAAGGGAGTTTAAGCCGTCTGAAAATATGTTTAACCATTTTAGCCCCCTTAACTTCGTGAGCATGAAAAGTAAATCCAATCCGAGGTTCATATCTCTTGGTTAGTGGTTTTGCAATATCGTGAAGAATTGCTGCCCAACGTAGCCATAAATTGTTGGTGTAGAGTGAAATATTATCTAAAACTTCAAGTGTATGCTTAAAATTATCTTTATGAGTTCTTTCCCCAACTTGTTCGGTTCCTTTTAGAGCAACCAATTCAGGAAAAATTATTTGTAAAAGACCCGATTTATCCATCAAACGAAATCCATAGGAGGGGTTGGAACTGAGAATGATTTTATTCATCTCATCAATTATTCTTTCTTGTGATATAATTTCAATCCTATGTGAATTTCTTGTAATTGCATCGAAGGTGTCGTTGTGGATATAAAATTTGAGCTGGCATGAAAATCTAATAGCTCTCATCATTCTTAGGGGGTCATCCGAAAAGGTAATATCGGCATCGAGAGGAGTTTGTATGATTTTGTTTTCAATATCCACCAATCCATTAAAGGGGTCAATTAAGTCTCCATAGGTTTCTTTGTTAAGAGAAATAGCCATTGCATTTATGGTAAAATCTCTTCTGTTTTGATCATCTTCCAAAGTTCCATTCTCAACAATAGGATTCCTACTCTCATGACTATAAGATTCTTTTCTTGCGCCAACAAACTCAATTTGCCAATTATAGTTGTCCTCATAATAATTAATCATAGCCGTGCCAAAGTTCTTAAAAACAGACACCTTCGAATGACTGCCAACATTTTTTGCAACATTCTTAGCCAATTCAATCCCACTGCCAACGCAAACAATATCAATATCCTTACTATCCCTTTTCAATATAACATCCCTAACCCAACCACCAACAACATAGGTTTCCAATTGCATTTCGTCCGCAACCTTTTGAACAATTTCAAATATAGGGTGTTTTAAGTGTTTTTCTAAATTCATATTATGCAAAAGTAATATTTTTCTTAGACCTGATAAATCAAAAATTCCTAAATAATTAAATTAGTGAAATAAATTATTTAATTTCTTTCCTTGTTGTTTTGAAAATAAGTACTAACTTTGCAAAAGGATATAGATAATTATCTATATAATAGTAAATAAAAACCCTAAAACAATAAATTAAAATGAAGAAAGTACATAACTTTAACGCAGGTCCATGCGTTTTACCAAAACAAGCAGTTGAATCAGCAATTGAAGCCATTCGTGATTTTGACGGGACTGGAATAGGTCTGCTTGAAATTTCTCACCGCACACCAGGTTGGGAAAGAATTATGGCTGAAACAGAAGCATTGTGGAGAGATTTATTAAAAATTCCAGAAAACTACGAGGTAATATTCCTTGGAGGTGGTGCTTCAACTCAATTCTTCCATGTTGCAGCAAACATTTTAAACAAAAAAGCTGCTTATCTTCAAACAGGAGTTTGGGCAAAGAAAGCTATTAAAGAGGCAAAATTTTATGGAGATGTTGAAGTTGTAGCTTCATCGGAAGATAAAAACTACTCATATATTCCAACAGGATACACAATTCCTACCGATGCCGATTATTTCCACATCACAACCAACAACACAATTTACGGAACAGAAATTAAAACCGACATTGACTCACCAATCAACTTAGTTGCCGATATGTCATCCGACATTATGTCTCGCCCTGTTGATATTTCAAAATATGCCCTAATTTATGGTGGTGCTCAAAAAAATGTTGGACCTGCAGGCGTAACCTTTGTTATTGTAAGAAAAGACATTCTTGGAAAAGTTGATAGAAAACTTCAAACAATGGTTGACTACAGAACTCATTTTGGAGCAGAACCAAGAGATAAATCGATGTTCAACACACCTCCAGTATTCCCAATTTTTGTTATGCACGAAACCCTAAAATGGGTTAAAGAACTTGGCGGAGTTGAAGCAATGAACAAAATTAACGTTGAAAAAGCCAATCTAATCTACAACGAAATTGATCGTAACAAAATGTTCAAAGGAACAGCAGAAAAGGCAGATCGTTCAATTATGAACGTATGTTTTGTTATGAACGAAGAATACAAAGAAAAAGAAGCAGATTTTATGGCATTTGCAAAAGAAAGAGGCATGGTTGGAATTAAAGGACACCGTTCAGTTGGAGGATTCCGTGCATCAATCTACAACGCATGTCCAAAAGAATCAGTTGAAGCATTAGTTGCATGTATGCAAGAATTTGAAAAATTAAACGCATAATCTTATGACAAAAGTATTAGTAGCAACCGACAAACCATTTGCAAAAGCAGCGGTTGACGGAATAAGAAATATTGTTGAAGGAGCAGGTTTTGAATTAGCTCTTTTAGAAAAATACACCGACGTTAATGATCTCTACAAAGCAGTTGCCGATGTAGATGCACTAATAGTTCGTTCCGATAAAGTAACAAAAGAAGTTATTGAGGCAGCAAAAAACCTAAAAATTGTTGTTAGAGCAGGAGCAGGCTACGATAACCTCGACCTTGAAGCATGCACACAAAGAGGAATTGTTGCAATGAACACTCCAGGACAAAACTCAAATGCCGTTGCCGAACTTGCAATAGGAATGATGATTTACATGGCAAGAAATTGCTTCAATCCAGGAACAGGCTCAGAACTAAAAGGAAAGAAATTAGGAATACATGCCTATGGAAACGTTGGAAAGCTTGTTGCAAAAATAGCAAAAGGATTTTCAATGGAAGTGTACGCATTCGACCCATTTGTAACAGAACAGCAAATGGAAAAAGAAGGAATACACACATGCAAAACAGCAGAAGAATTATATTCAACATGTAATTTTGTATCCCTACACATTCCAGCAACAGCAGAAACAAAGAATTCAATAAACTATGAATTGCTTTCAAAAATGCCAAAGGGAGGATGTTTGATTAACACAGCAAGAAAAGAAGTTATCAACGAACAAGACATGTTAAAACTTTTGGAAGAAAGACAAGACATGAAATATGCAACCGACATTGCTGCATCAAACCAAGAGGAACTAAATCAAAAATTTGGAACAAGAGTATTTGCATCACCTAAAAAAATGGGAGCAGAAACAGCAGAAGCAAACCTAAACGCAGGACTTGCATCAGCCAACCAAATAGTATCATTCATAAAAGATGGAGTAACCAAATTTAAGGTAAACAAATAGTAGATACCTAAAATAACTAAGCACACGAAAAGGCAATTCATTGATTTGAGTTGCCTTTTTTTACATATTATAATTATTTTATATATAAAATTGTATATTTGCCCAATCAAACAACCAAAAAATTGACACCATGCAAATAACAAAGAAACTAATTTTGGCACTACTACTACTAATAATCACTCTTAAGGTCAATTCCCAAATCAACCCAACACAAAAAGAAAGACTAATTGTAAACGAAAAGAAGATATCAAAATTTCATCACACCATAGGGCTAAACCTAACGCCGATAATGTTGGGAGGATATAAAGTCTATGATATTCTTGGATTTTCAGAACCCTATAAAGTAAAATTTGGAGGAAATCACTATTTAAACCTCCTGCCATACTATGAAATAGACTACAACAAAAAAATATCACTAATCACCTACATACGCTACAATAACATATCCTATAACTCCGACATGTTCATCTACAATCTAATATTCACCTACAACTTTCTCAAGCCCCAATCCCCAAAATTTTTCAAAATAGGAGCAGGCGGAACATACCAGAAAACCCCCTCAATAGGAAGAATAAACTATGTAGCCTACCTCTCATATAAGGAAATGTTAAATAAACATTTTTCCGTAGGACTAACCTTAGACTTCTCAAGCTATGGAAGCACCACAACCACACGCTACTTCGACGGAATGAAAGAAGAAAAAACCGTAGGAGGAAGCACAACATTCCACGCCTTTGTCAACCTATCATACACCTTCTAAAAACTCAATAAAAAGAGTATTACTTGACATTTGCTCCTAAATATCATATCTTTGTAATTGAAAATTTGTTCTAAATATTAATTTTTAGTTCAGAATTTAAATAAAAGTAATTTATTAAACCATTAAATTTTTAAGACTATGAGTTATAATAAGATTTTAATAGCAATAGATGATAGAGAAAACTCATCAACAGTTGCTCAGAAAGGATTTGAGATTGCCGACCAAATGAAAGCAGAAGTAGCAATAGTTTATGCCGTAGATATATCGAAGGTTGTTAGAAATTACGATATGATAAATCCTGAATTGGGAGCTTTTATTAAAGAATCAATCACCAATTCAAAAACTGATGCCAACAAAGCCATAGATGCTATAATAAAAAAGTTTAACAGAGATGCCAACACAAAGAGATTTACCCCAGAGGGCTACCCAAGAGAACTAATCCTACAAACAGCAGAACAGTGGCAAGCAGATATGATAATAATAGGATTACACGGCAAATCAGGCATAGGCATATTCTTTATGGGAAGCATCTCCCAATACATATCCCTACACTCAAAAGTCCCAGTTTTAATTATCCCATAACAATCCCATAGAAACGTCGATTTATGGCGTCTCAAACAAGACGCCACGTAAGTTGTGGGAAATATTCCCGCACGACGGAATTGTTATTGTTGTGGATGAAATAACTGATTGTAAAATCCCTATTGAAAAATAGTGCGGCATTTCAAATACCGCAAGATGGGTTTGTGTTATTTCTTAATTAATACTTCATCTTGATTATCGTAGTAATATCCAATAATATCACCATTTATTATTAATTCAATTGCTTGATTAATAATTTTCAAAGGGACAATAAACCATTCTCTTGGGGAATATCTTACTCCTTTTGAATCAAATATATCAACATTCAAACAAGAATTACCAAATAGCTTTTGAATAATCAGTTCAAACTTTTGAGTGTCAAGATTAAAACATTTATATTTTGCTTCCATTCTAACATCTGCCATTAAGTAAGTTGGTTCATTCTTTGCATTTGCTATTCTGTTTTCAACTTCATTCTCTGTAAATCCTATCTTATATAAATTTCTTATTTCAGATATTCTTAAATCGTTACTCAATGACTTTAAAACATAAATATATCCTGTTGGTTTATCTTTTTTAGTAATCCCTGACATATTGTTTAATAACACTTCATTTAGGTTATCTTCTGTAAAAGTAACGGAAAAGCCGTTTTCATATAATCTTTTAATTAATGAACGCAACATCATTCTTGATTCCATGCCATTTTCAAAAATTATTCTTGTTCTCCCATCCATTTTTCCATCACTTCCTTTCTTTAACTTACCAATATATTCAAGATAAATCATAACACCACCAAGCACAAAGAAAGCACCTTCTTGAACTGTTTTTTCTCTAAAAGAAATTATCTCTCTTTCTTTATTATTTATCTCCTTATGACACTTATCAAATAAAGGAGCAAACTTATTAAAGTCTTTACACTTCTTTCTATATTGA
>Ga0172378_10000917_pt1 | contig 26698 bp, 19 predicted proteins | sample GrowelOW332metaG_FD_119755 | JGI IMG/M metagenome (GOLD analysis project Ga0172378, IMG submission 119755) | Groundwater microbial communities from an aquifer near a municipal landfill in Southern Ontario, Canada - Pumphouse #3_1 metaG | ecosystem: Environmental > Aquatic > Deep subsurface >...
ATGGAACAACGGAATAAAGTGCATGCTTATTCCAACACCCATACTTTGCAGCTCCTTAGCAAATGTGTTTCTGTCGCAGTTAAGCTTTGACAAGTCAAGACGCATTAAGTACAAATGCCATGCATTGCCTTTGCTTGTTGGTGGAAGCTTTATGTAGTCTAGATTTTTAAAAGCGTTGTTGTAAAGCTCAACGGTGTGCTTTCTCTTTGTGTCAAAAACATCAGCCTTTGTAAGCTGCACTCTGCCAATTGCCGCAAGAATATCCGGCATGTTGAATTTAAAGCCCGCGTCAATAATGTCATACTCCCAAGAAGCGCGTGGGGAAGTGTATCGGTCCCATGTAGTCCTGTCCATTCCGTGCATTCTCATTACAGTCATTCTTTTTGCAAGCGCCTCGTCTTTTGTAGTGACCATGCCGCCTTCACCTGTTGTCATTGTTTTTGTTGCATAAAAAGAAAACACTCCAATGTCGCCAAGTGCGCCTGCATATCCAAGTGCTGTCTCTGAAGGAAAGGAGTGCGCGCAGTCTTCTATGAGCTTAACATTGTATTTTTCTGCCAATGCTTTTAATGCTTTCATATTGCAAACATTTCCGCCAACGTGAACAGGCACTATTGCAACTACGTTTTTACCCTTGTTGCTTTTTAAAATCTTCTCAACAGAAACTGGGTCAATGCTGTATGTTTCTTTTTCTATATCAGCAAAATAAACGTCGCCGCCTAAATGACGTGCGCTTGTTGCAGTGGAGACAAAAGTGTAGGGCGTTGTAATCACAGCTTTTCCGGGCTTCACTCCGCAAGCTTCCATTGCTAAAATCATTCCGCTTGTGTTTGAATTAACAGCAAGAGCGTAAGGAACATTTATTCTTTTAGCGAATTCTTTTTCAAAAGCAAGCGCCTCTTTGCCTGTAGTAAGCCAGCCGCTTCTAATTACTCTAACAACTGCGTCTTCCTCTTCTATAGAAAATGAAGGCTTAAAAAAAGGAACTTTTAGTCCGTCGCTGTCTGCCATTATAATGCCACCTTAACTGAAGAAGCCAAGTCAACACTTCTGCCGTCTTCTTCTTCTGATTTATAAAATTCATCTAGTGAAGGAACTGCTTTTCTTAAAATTGAAACAAGCTCCTTTCTATTTCTAAAATGCTCATTGTTAACTTCTTCTGATTCTGTTGATTCAGATGCATAACAAATTGGCTTTAGCTGAGTAAGCAAGTCGTTCAACGCAAAAGTCTTTGGAGGAATATTATTTAAAACAAGAAGCTTCTGATATTTAGTGGGCGTAGGGTTTTCCTCTTTAAGCCAAAGCGGTTCAACAAGACGTTCACCTTTTCTAGCGCCAATAAATTTAATGTCAATGTCCTTGTAAGGCTCAAGCCCGCTAAAACGAATTATCTGCTCAGCCAAGTCTAGAATCTTAACAGGGTCGCCCATGTCCAGAAGATATGACTTCCCGTTTTCTCCAACGCCGCCTGTCTGCAACACCAAAGAGCAAGCTTCTGGAATTGTCATAAAATAGCGCTCCATTTTTTCATCAGTAACGGTAACAGGCCCGCCTTCTTGAATTTGGTCCATAAAAATAGGAAGAATTGAGCCACGTGAGCCAAGAACATTTCCAAACCTAACGAACATAAAAGCCTGGTTTTCTTTAGCCTTCTTAGAATATTCATTCACAAGCTTTTCACAAAGCATCTTGCTAACACCGTAGACGCTCACTGGGTCAACAGCTTTGTCCGTTGAAATAAGAACAAACTTTTTTACGCCAAATTCAACAGAAGCGTCAAGAAGATTCTTTGTGCCAAACACATTGTTTTCTATGGCGGCAACAGGATTTTCTTCCATCATAGGGACATGCTTGTAGGCCGCGCAATGGAAAATAACATCTGCATGTGTGTGTGAAATTATGTAGCGAACATATTCCCTGTCCTTCATGTCGCCAATTATAGGAACAACAGAAGCCTTTTCGCCAACGCCTTCATTTTGCAGAACATGAAGCTCCCTGTAAATATTCACAATTGAATTTTCGCCGTGCCCAAAAAGATAAAGCCGTTCCGCTCCACCAGAAAGAAGCTGCCTTGAAAGCTCGCTGCCAATAGAGCCGCCCGCTCCTGTAATCAAGACACGTTTTCCCCTAAGGTATTTAAGGCTTTCATGAAGTGGAATAATAACAGGGTTTCGTCCAAGAATGTCCAATGGATCAATGTCCCTTGTTTGAGCAAGATGTGCTTTTCCGTCTATTACCTGGCTGATTGAAGGAAGAATCTTAATATGAAGAAAGCCGTTGTTTTTTAAGCAAGTGTAGATTGAGCGAATTCTGTCAACAGGCGCGCTTGGAATTGCAATAACAGCGCCGTCAATCGCGTCAATTCTAATTAATGATGCCATGTTGTCTATAGGCCCTAAAACTGGAATGCCGTCAACAGTTGTTCCTATTTTGCTTTTATCATCATCAAGAAAAGCAGCCACTGTGCCAAAAATCTTTTTTCTAGAAATGTCACGGGCTATCATTTGACCAGCAAAGCCAGCCCCAATAATATAAAGACGTGCGTTATTTTTCATTTTTTCCCAACCACCACTTTTAAGGGAGCCTCTAAAAACTCCAGCTTTTAGAGGCAACTTTGAAAATGCGATGTTCTAAGTCGCGCTATTACAGCGACTTAAAACTCGCAGGCATCTCTGAAAAATCACAAAAGTGAGTTTTTAAAGATGCCTAATAATACCATACAGTTGTTATTTCATCAATGAACATATTTTTGCATTGTGTAAAAAAAATTGCTATGTTCTAAATAAAGTGACCGCCGTCATTCCAATCTAAGTGGAGGAGTCTGTGCACAATTATATTTTATATGTTTCCATAAATATCACTAAACTAAACTTCCAAAATTCCGATTATGTAAAAGAGGACAAAAACATCAATTTGTTTTCGAGGGGATAAAATGGACACTAGGAAAAAAACTACACTTATATTTCTGCTCATGGGTTTTGCAATAACAATAGCAAATGCAAGCGCAATCTCTTTCCAAATTGTGCAGACCGATTCCACTCAAGACAAAGTTAGGGCTTCATCTTATGAAATTGAAGACACTTTGATGAACTATTTTTTCAACGCAGGCCATATCGTAACAAATTCAGTAACTGTTATTGCAAATGACTCAGACAAAAAAAATGATGTGTATAAAAAAGCTTTCAATGAAGCTGTTGACGGTCAATGTGACTTTTTAATTACAATGAATATTGAGTATGATGTTAACTCTTCAACAGGACCAGATTTAAGTTTGCTTAGCAATATAAAAGAAATATATTGGGAAATAACAGAAATAAATACTGGTAAGAAAATAAAAACTGGTAAAGAGCGAATAGGAAAAGTTTCTGCAATTGATGATAGTGAGCAAGGAATTCAGGCAGTAGCAAACAAGATTGCAAGTATAATAAATAAAACCATCAAGAGTATACAATAGGGAAGGAAGTATATATGAAAAGATTTTTTAGTAAAATTATATTAGTTTGTTTAAAAGTATCTCTTTTTGCCGCAGCGCGTCCGTCTTTAGATGGTAGGGCTGTTGTGGCTGATAAAGGTGAAATGCCAGAAGGCCTATTCGCCAAAACAGTAGGATATTTACCAGGAGACAGTGTAAGCGTTACAAATCCTACAAGCGGCATAACAATAGAAATTCTTGTTTTAGGCGCAATTGATCCTTCTGAAGGTGTTGCCATACTTCTTTCTCCTGAAGCCGCAGAAAAATTAGGAATACAAAAAAATTCAAACATTCAAGTTAAGATAACAAAACGAACAGGTCAGCTTGATGTAGCTGTAAAAGGATCAGCTGTACTGGCGCATTCAGACGGCAGTATGGATGAATTGCCACCTGTTGAAACAAGCAAATCTTTGGCCTTCGCAACAGAAACTCCAATAGCAGACAGCACAGTTCCTACAGAACAATATGAAGAGACATCAGTTGATTTTACAACAGAAAAAGAACAGCTAGAAAAAAACTCTCCAATTGAAGAAACAGAAGCAAAAGAAGAAGCCGAAGCAGCCCCTCTTGAAGCAGTCAGTCCAGAAGAAGCTGATTTTGGAAATAAATCATACATTGTTGAAGATGAAAATAAAATTGCAAAGGCTGATAATATTGAAACAACAGAGCCTTTAGCATCAGAGCCAATATCCGCAGAACCAGTTGTCGCTGAGCCTGTAACCGCAGAACCAGTTGTCGCTGAGCCTGTAACTGCAGAACCAGTTGAAACAGAACCAGTTGAAACAGAACCAGTTGAAACAGAACCAGTAACCGCTGAACCTGTTGACGCAGAGCCTATAGAATCTGAAGAAATTCCTACCCAAGAACAAACTGTAATAGAATCTGCGCCTGAAGCTCCAGTTGAAAATAAAATTATTTCAGAAGAACCTATCTCAGATGAGCCAATTGAAGAACAGCCTGTTGAGTCAGAAGAAATTCCTATGGAGGAACCTGCCGAAATTGAGCAAAATGAGCCGGCTATTGAAGACGCGACAGAGTCCTCTGAGCAAATTGAAGCAGAAGAGCTGCCTCCTGTAGAAGAACAATCCACAGAAGCGGCAGAAGAGCCACCTGTAGAAGTTCCAGCTCCTGTTGTTACCACAGAAGCAGATGTTTCAGAAAAAATAGAAGAAGATATTCCTCCAATTACAGAGCCTGTTGAAAATGAAGTTCCAGAAGTGGAAGAGGAAAATCCAGACGAACCAGAAGCTGATTTAACAATTCCATCAGAAAAAGAAAGTGAGGAAATTGTTCCAGAGGAAAAACTTTCGCCTGTTCAAAATGATGTTTCAGAAGAAGAGCCAAAAGAAAGTGTTGAAACAAATGAATACAATCCAATTGTTCTTGTTCCTACAGAATCTGTTGCTCCTTCTACAGATGAGCAAATTGTAGAAGAGCCAGAAGTAGAGCCTGTTGAAAATAATTTTACTTCAGTAGCAGTAACTTCTACAGAAGCAACTTCTACAGAAGCAACTTCTACAGAAGCGACTTCAAAAAAAGAAAGTACTCCAACAGCAAGCGTTGTTGAAAAAAATCAGGAGCCAAAGACAGCTGTGTCAAATAAAATAGAACAGCACATAGTAAGCTCAACTAATGAAATGAAAAAGGGAAGTGATGTCTACTACATACAAATAGCAGTGCTTGCAAATGAAGATAACATCAACAACCTAATTGATAAATACAATAAATATCCAATTATTCTTCTTCCAAGAGAAGGTGGCTCAGGCTACAAAGTTTTAGTTGGACCGCTGAACAAAGATGAGTATGGCAGTGTACTAGAAAAGTTCAGGGCATTTGGTTTCAAAGATGCCTTCCTAAAGAAAATTAAATAAATTAGGGAGCTTTTAAAAACTTCAGATTTTAGAGGTTGCAATTAAAATAAAAGAAGCCGTTTACAAAGTTAAGCGGCTTCTTTTTTTTTGAACAAAAAGTTTATTGACGATTAGTGTAAGATAAGTTATATTATTATAAGTTGATTATCTTATCAACAAATCGGAAGCATTCGGGGATGCACCGGTTTCGACAGATAAGAGTGATCTTGTGTTGCAGGTGAGGCCGCCTGTCCTCTAAACAGACAAAAAACATAACTGCAAAACGTAGAGAAGACGAAGAGTCTGATAACGAACAGTTAGCTCTTGCTGCGTAAGTAGCATAAGCCGGAACCCAAGTTGTGCTGTTCCTAACGGCCTGGTGTTCTGACACAAACAGGGACTTGCCGTGCATTTAGTCTAGTATTTGCACAGGACTTTATCTAGAATACGGAGACGACGCCTTTGAAGCCGCTACCGTTTCCCGACAACCACCTCGCTTCAATAAACCTGTAGAGATGCCTGGTCAGCTTACCTGGACGGGAGTTCAATTCTCCCCATCTCCATTAAAAAGAGACATTTGTTGTAAAAAAACAGATGTCTCTTTTTTTATACAATTTTTTTTCAAATAACAATATTGTTGAATTTATTTCATTAGAAAATATTTTTATAATAAAAAAAAGAATATAAAATTGTTTTAATGATACAAATTAAAGTAAAAAAAACCGCACCCTAAGGTACGGTTAAAAAAAATTATAATTAAAATTATTCAGCGTCGACAGTAACACCGTGGCGCTTTTGCTGGAACCTTTTAAGCATTGCAACACCGTTACGCTTGTCATTGTAAACAAAGCCTCCGTTCCAATACTCAAGGGCTGCAAACAAAGCGTTTCCACCATCCTGATCGTCTGATTTTTTTGTACGGAAAGACACAAAATTTGCTAATTCTTCAAAATTTGAATTATGAAGACATTCCATTCTCTTTCTGTTAAAATCATTCCATTTTTCAAGATCTTTAAAACCTTCGCCTTCATCTTCAACAATTAGATGTGCATGTGTCGGACTGAATGAATACCAAACTCGAACTTTTTTGTTAATGTCGCAATGGTTTCCATGTTTAACTGCATTTTTTATAACTTCACTAATCTGCTGCTCTAGTAAGTTGATCTCTTTAATTTCAAGAGGTGCTGACTGAACAATAAGTAATGTAAAATAGCGTATCTGTCTAAAATCAGAAGGAAATTCTTTATAAAGCATGTTGGCTTTATCAAAAAGAGGGTCATTTCCATCAGAACGTAACTCTTTAATATCTTCCATGTAATTTTACTCCAATTACTCGTTTATCATTAATAGGGCTTCTTCCACACTGTTAGAAATAGGGAAGTAACCCATTAGTTTTGTAAGCTCGATAACTTTCTTTACAGAACCATGAATATTAGCAATTGAAAGCTTTAAATTCATCTTTTTAATTGTTGAACAAATATATATCAACGCACCTATTCCAGATGAGTCAATATAATCAACCTGTTCAAGATTGATGATAAAAGATTTTACATTCTTCTCAAGCATCTTCATAACTAGTTCCTTGAGTTTGTAGGAATTGTAAAGATCCATCTCACCATTAACATCAATGATGTAAACATCACCATTTTTACGGATTTTCAGTTCCATAAGTTATGCTCCTTTAAATTACTTACTGAATTTTTATTACCAGCAATGTTTGATCGTCATGCTGACTTATAACATTACTGAATTTTTTTATGTCAGCCTTTACAAGGTTGGCTATATCTTTACCAGAAGAATTATGATTCTGCTTAATTATATTCCAAAGGTTGTCTTTACCGTACTGTTCGCCTTTGTCATTAAGCGTTTCTATAAGACCATCTGTGTAAGTTGCTATTATATCACCAGATTGAACTTTTTGCATGAAATCTTTATATTCCGTTGATTTTTCCACTCCAATAGGCTCGCTTGTCTGAGAGAGCTTTGAAATAGAGTCTGTCGCGGAATTATAATAAATTACAGGTGTTGTTCCTCCTGTTGAGAATTCAATTTTTTTATCAATAGAGTTATAGTTGATTAACGAGCAAGAGGCAAAGTGGTCAGTGCTTGAAGAGTCTGATGAGATGCCTTTGTTTGCCCACGTTAAAATAGTTCCTGCAGACTGTTTTGTATTAACAACAAGCCTCAGCATAGCTCTTAATGTAATCATTATGACCATGCTGGTTGTGCCTTTTCCTGCAATATCGCTCATTACAAAAGAAATCCTGTCTTTTCTAGAAGGAATTACATCGTAATAGTCGCCACAGACACCTTCTGAAGGAGACCACATAACTCCAATTTGAATGCCTTGTATAACAGGAAGTTTTGCAGGGTGAAGCGTCTCTTGAATACGGCAAGCTATATCTGCTTCCTTTGTCAGCTCGCTGTGCTCTACAACATCTTTTACAGTGATAACATTTTTTATAGCGGCTGCCGCAAAGTCAGACAGTGTTATTGTATTATTCAAATCTTCTTCTGTGAACAATGCATTTCCATGCTTACGAGAAAGAGCTATGAGTCCTATTACTGAATCTTGAACTTTCATTGGGGCAAAAATATAGCTTCCGCACTCTAGAAATTCCTCAGGACCGTTTTGAAAAATCCTGTCATCCTGTTCAGGTTTTGTTATAAGCTCAGGTTTTCCAGAACTTGCAACTTCTCCAAAAATATTCTCTCTGAGAGGAAATGATGAAAATTTAAAATTAGTTGAAACTCTTACAGGCTTGTGAGGCATGTCGCTTGGAAGTTTATATGGTGGTGGAAAGTCTCCAATAAATGATTTTACTGCAATAATATCATCAAAGTCATCTACCATTAAAATTGCGCTGCCGTCTGACTTTGTTGTTGTTAGAATAGTTTGGTTTATATAGTCAAGTAGATTATTCATGCCCTTTTCGCTTGTGAAAGAATCTGAGGCGTGAATCATAAAGTCCTTGCTAATGTTAAGCATGCTTACATCATTTTCAGAAAGTGCTTTTATTTCATTTTGTTCAGTGGAATCTGTTGCTTCTGAGTTAACTTTCTTGGAAGAGGAAGCTTCTAATTTTTGTATTTTCTTTGAAGGAAATGTGCAGAGTATAATGCAGTAAGGTATGAAAAGAAAAGCTGATATAAAGAGAACACAGCTTAATAGGAAAAGACCTTTTTCACTTGTGTTCTGTGGAGTTGGAAGCAATGCGCAAACTACGCAAGAAATAATAAGAAGTGCGTCAATAATAAAGGTAACAAAACTTACACGTGCGCTCTTCTTTTTGTAAATAACAATAAGAAGAACCAGTACGACAAATGCGCAAATGGCTGTTGCGAAAAGCGGAATGTAAGCAAAACTATCATTTAATGTCAAATTTTAGCTCCCTGTACAATATATCTTTTAGTATTGTAGCATTGAAATATTGTACCGTCAAGATTTTCATATTCTATTATCGACATAAAATTTGTATTATTGGAGATTTTTTTTCATAATTAGCTTAGCAAATATATTTTTAAGCCTTGTGAAAAATGAAGAGCCAAAATTTCGCTTAAAGTTTTCTGCAGCCATGTCAAGGCTGTAGTCGTTGCCAAATTTCTGCTTTAGCTCGTCCCAATATTTTATTACGAAAACATATAAATCAGATTTTGTTCTTCCCTTGAATCTTTTCATTATATGATATTCGTTAATTACATGTATTACAGGTAAATAGACATTTGTAAACCATGACATTACAGCATCTTGAAAAGGAATTTCCTCTTTCTTATCCATGTTGATATAATATTTATGTATTAAGATATGATTGTAAATGACATCGTATTGTCCTGTTGTTGAAAAATCCAAGCACCAGAAGTCTGTTATATCGCCAAAATTAGTTTCTGTGTAAAAAACACGCTTTTCATAAGAAATAACTTGCTTAATCATGTCTTCTTTAGTGCTACCGGGCTTTAGCTTAATTTCGCTTTGAAGGCTTATAACTTCAGCATCAATAAAATCACAGCCTTTTGACTTTGCAACAGAAACTCTGTGGTTGCCGTCTCTTACAAAATAAAGTCCACCGACTTCGTAAAGGGTGATTGGAGGAAGAGGAACATCCTGCAAGTGAGCCATATCAATTCTTTCCCATCTTTCCTTTAAGAAATGGCTTTTTGGAAAAAAATGATTGTCAAAATCATTATATCTACCTTCGCTTCCAACAATTAAGTTTATTGGAACAACCTGCATCCCTTTATAAACTTCATCTTTTGGCTTTAAAAGCTTTTTTATGTCTGTGAAAGAAATTAAAGTAGCTTCCTCTGGATTTAATAGATGCTGTATTTCATTTACAAGAGCTTTGTTTCTTGCTTTTGTAAAGTCGTCATCTGTCTGTGATAATAGAAACTGTGAAACCAAGTTCTTCTCCTTCTTTAATTTTGCTTTGATTTAAATCTATAACTACATGGCTGTAGGCGTTTACAACTGATGTTTTACCGCTTACTGTAAGCCTTTTTTCCTGTAAATCATAAAGGTGAATGTGGCCATGAACAAGCAGCGCTGGTGAAAACTTATTAATGAACCAGTTGAAGCATTCAAAGCCTTTGTGGCAGGGGTCTTCCTTGTCGTGTATGTGCCTAGGAGACGCGTGTGTCAAAAAAACATCGCAATAACGGCCGTACTTTATTTTATTCCATATAAGTGAAGGAGCTAATGACAAAAGCTGCCAGAACATTTCCCTGTTTGTATATTGGTCTTGGCCATTGTTGTATTTTAAAGAGCCCGAAACACCTGCAATAAGAAGAGGTGTGCTTTTCCCAGAAGAGTCTTTGAACCTTAGCCTTTTGCATCGAATTATTCTGTTGCTTACATAGTCTCCGCCGTGGTTATGGCTCATATCTGTAATAGCGCCTTGCTGCATGGAAATAGGGGAAGACCTTGGCTTATTGTAATAACGGAATTCAGAAAGGTCATGGTTTCCAAAAACAAAAAATGTTGGCTTGTTTATTGTTGTTACAATAAAATCAATATAGTCCATTGGAAGGTCGCCGGCGCATAAAATAGCGTCAACATCAGAATATCGTTCTTTTGCTGAATCAGAATAAATGAAAGGGTCTATCTGGTCGGAAACACAAAGGAATCTCATTAATTAAATTCCTGCTTTTGCTAGAATATTTTCCAATTTCTCTTTGCCAATAAGTTCTACAGGTCTATTTTCTGCAAAAGAAATTGCGGAACGTGTAAAGCCACCGCTTGCGCAGACTATGGCCTTTGCAAAATTTTGACCTTTAACTTTGTCGGCAATTTTTCTAATTCTGTCATCTTCTATAGGGTCTGTCTCTCTTGAAAAATCAAGAAGGAAAGCCTGCTGCCTAACATTCATCCAATTCTCAGTCTTGCTTTCTGTTGCAATAATAATGCATCCATAATTTGTTGAGTCGCATTTTGTGCTGGAAAGGTTGAACGCGGACAGTGCCACTTTTTTGCAAATCTCACAAAACCTGCTGGAGCTTGATGTTAAGTATTCCTTCATGCTGTCATTTGACTGCAAGTCTTTGTATTCAGAAAGCTTTGAGCCAACATCTCTGAATGAATGGTTTATTGCAAAAATCTTTTCCCATTGAGAAATAGCTTTGTCTATTTGCCTTGACTTTTCATAGCATGAGCCAAGAAAATAACGAGCAAACATTGTTTCCTGGCTTGAGTCGTCTTTAGAGCATTTTATTGCATGTTCAAATTCTACTATTGCGTTGTCTAAAGAAGATGCAGCCATATAGCATGAACCCCTTTCTATAAGGCATCTCTGGCGGAAGTTTGCGTCTCTTTCACCTTTTTCAAAGGCACTTAATGCGCCTGAGTAATCTTGGTTTTCTTTAAGTATTTTTCCTAAATAATAGTAGTTTGAATAAATTTCAGGGCTTAATGATATTGCAGTGTCGATTTCTTTTTTTGCTTCTGAAAATTGCTTTGTCCTATAAAGCAGGTAGCCTAGCGCGGCATGAGCTTTTGAATGTCTTTTGTCTATGTTGATTGTTTTCTGATAAAAGCCTAGAGCAATGTCAGTGCGCCCTTGCGCTTCGTATATTTGACCAACATTATAATCATTGTCTGGGTTTGCTGGATCCATTTTTGTAAGAAGCAAATATTCTTTTAATGCCTCATTCTTTTGATTGAACTTCAAATATAAAGATGCAATTTTCTGCCTAAAGGGAACTTCTGGAATTGAACCGTCAAAAAGAGCATTCTGGTTCACAAGCTTATACTCCATAAGTGCAAGCTCCATTTTATTGTCAGCGTAATATGCTTCTCCAAGCCAGTAATGGGCATTATAATCGCGTGGATCTTTTGCAATTATTTGCTTTGCGATTTTTTCAGCGGCAACAGGCTTTCCTTGCTTAATGAGTTTTTTTATGCTGTCAATTTTCTTAGGAGCGCTAAAGCTTTTTATAATAATAATCAGTATAAAAACTATAAGAGTTCCTAAAACACAAAAAACAATAATTTGAGGTAAGTTCATAACTCTTGAAAGAGTAGCTTTTTTATGCGAATATGTCAAATATAAAAAGTTTTATTCTATATAATTATTAGAATAATATTTTGAAAAAAATGAAGGGTGAAAATAATGAGAAATAAATTATTATTAAGAAAAATTTTGCTTTTATCATTATGCCTTTTTTCTTTATCATTTTATGCTTTTTCACAAGAAAATAACTTCACTAAAGGAGAGGATTTATTTAAAAGAAATGAGCCGGAAAAAGCTATTCCTTATTTGAAGAAATCAATTACTGAAGGAAACATGCAGGCTTATATTTACCTTTCTCTAGCTTACTATCAGATTGGAAAATATTCAGACAGCATAGATATTTGCAATGCTGGAATGAAGGCGTATGGCACTGATAAAAAAGTGCTTGCCTACAACGCAGGAAATACAGCTTACAAAATGGGCGATTTTAGTGGCGCGGAATCTTGGTACAACAAGGCTATTATTGCTGACCCTTATTATTCAGAGCCTTTGTTAAATTTGGCAAACACTTTGCTTAGTGAAAAAAAATATAAAGAAAGCAAAGCTGACTATGAAAAATATCTTGTTATGGAGCCAGAAGACCCTCAGTACGATCAAATAAAAATTCTTATTGGCCTGCTAGATGAACAGATTGTCGCTGAAGAAAAGGCAGAAGCTGATAAATTGGCAGAAGAAAAACGGCTTAAGGATGAAGCCGACAGAATTGCAGCGGAAGAAGCTGAAAGAAGAAAAAAGCTTCTAGAAGATGTGGCAAATTCTTTACAGGAAACAAGTACTGAAAATGTTTCTGCGGGCGCTGAAAGCACTGTTGACTACGACTATGAATCGGAGCTTGAGTAAGCAGAAAGTTAATTCTATATATAAGGGCATCCTTAAAAACTCATTTTCTATGATTTTTCAGAGATGCCTGCGAGTTTTAAGGCGATATAATAGCGCGACATAGAACATCGCATTTTCAAGGTTGCCTTTAAAAACTACAGTTTTTAGAGGATTCAAAAAAAGTAAAAGCTCCACAAAAAAGAGCTATATCAATAATTAAAGAGGGTAAAAAAGTGGCTGTTGAAAAAAGTGTAAAAAAAACATCTGTTGGAAAAGCAAAAGAATCTGATGGTGAGAAAAAAAATTTGGCTAAATCTTCTTCCAAAAAAACTGTGTCAAAAAAAACTTCTGTAAAAGCCGCAGAAAAGCCAGCAAAAAAAAGTGTTGCTAAAAAAACATCTTCTGTAAAAGCCGCAGAAAAGCCAGCAAAAAAAAGTGTTGCTAAAACAACATCATCAGCAAAAGCTGCAGAAGAGCCAGCAAAAAAAGGCGTATCTAAAACAACATCATCAGCAAAAGCTGCAGAAAGACCATCGAAAAACAGTGTTGCAAAATCATCGTCTTCTAAAAAGACTGGTGAAAAAGATGAAGCAAAAAATGCTGCAAAATCAACTGCTTCCAAAAAAACATCAGCTGCTAAGAAAACTGTAAAACAAAATTCAAATAGAACTTCTTCTGGTGAAGCGGCGGTAAAAGTTTCTAAAGAAAGTGAAAAAAGCACCAAGCAAAAAACAAATCAAATGGCGTATGAAAAAGCGCCGGATGAAGACGAACAGAAGAATGAAAATGTAATAATTGATGAAATACAAAAAGACAATGATGCAAGAAGATCTTTGCTTTCTGGAGTAAACATCAACAATGCGTATGTTGAAGAAGAAAAAAATAAAAATAAAGTTGTAAACAAAAAACGGATAATAAAAATATGCTGTGCAGTTGGAGCATTAATTTTATTGACTGCAATAATTTTATTAAGCGTAAAAGGCTGCTCGTCTTCAAAACTTAATAAAGAAAATGCAGCACGGCAGAACACGCTTTCTCTTGTTCAAAATTATATTGAAAAGGGGTTGTACGACCAAGCTCTTAATCTTTTAAATGATTTGATTATAAAAAATCCTGATGACAATGATGCGGAAGATCTGCTTGCAAAAACAGCTGAATTAAAAAAGAAAGCTGATGCAAATAAAAACGGTGGAAATGGAAATTACTCTGTGAATATTGACGCGAGCCAAATTACAGATGCAATGCAGTCAAGCATAGATTCCATGCAGGAGCAAATTGCAAAGCAGAATGAGTCAAACGCTCAAAACGCTCAGGCTATGAACGAATTGCTGCAAAAACAACAGTCGCAGGCGGAAAATGAAAAGCAGGCGCAACTTGAGCAAAAGGCACAGCAGGCAGCAGAGGCAAAACAGCGCGCGGCTCAGGAAGCAGAAAGAAAGGCTAAGGAAGAGGCTCTTGCAAAAGAGGACGCGGCATTTAAAGACCTTATGGGAAGAATTGACGATGAAATAAATCTTGGAAAGGGAAGCCTTAACTTAGGCGACACAAAAAGCGCGCTGTCTCATTTTAACAAAGCAAAATCTATGCTTCCAAATTCTTCGTCTGACCGCGACAAGGAATATTCAGCTGGAAAATTAAGCGAGATTGCTTCTGCCTTATATGATTCCTCTCAGTCTACACCAGATGAAAACAACGCGCAAAATTTGGAAAACAACGCAGTCTCCTATGCAAAGGACGCTTTGGAAAAAGACAGCCGTCAGGGAATTTCGCATTATGTTTTAGGAATGAATTATTTTCACAACAAGAGCTATGAAAGCGCAGAATCTGAGTTAAAGAGCGCAATTCAAGAAGATACAAATAACTTTATGTATTATTATCAATTGGGAAGAGTGCAGGCCACACAGAAAAAATATAGCGATGCCCGCTCAAGTTTTACTTCCTCAATAAAATATAATTCTAACTATGCGCCTGCCCAGTACAATTTAGGTTTTGTGAATGAAAGGCTCAACAGAACAAACGACGCTCTTTTGTCTTATAGAAAGGCTTATGGAATAGACACTAATTACGAAAAGGCATATCTTGCGGCCGCTAGAATTCTTTCTAAAAAAGGGGACTACTCTGGTGCTGTTAATTGCTTTACAGAAGCGCTTAGAATAAATCCAGAAAACATTCAGACTTACAAGGAGCAAGGTTCTGCTTATGCTTCTGATGGCAAGAATAAGGAAGCGGAGCAGTGCTTTAAAAAAGCAATTTCTCTTTTAAAGCCGAATGAAGACGACCCTGCGACTTATTACAATCTTTCTACAGTTATGTTCAACCAGGGTAAAAAAGATGACGCAGTTGCATACGCTAAAAAAGCTTATGATACAAAATCATCCGCGTCTAAGGCTGTGCAAGTAAATTCAATTTACAATTACGCTTTAATTCTTGACGAGACAGGCGACTACAACAATGCTATAAAATTATATCAAGAAGTTCTTAATGAAGATTCAACAAACACAAAGGCAAAAATAAATCTTGCTGTAATTTGCTTGGCTCAAGGTGAAAATGACACGGCTCTTGCTTTGCTAACAAGTGCTTATAAACAAGAGCCAAAAAACTTTGAAATAAACAACAACTTAGGAAGCGCTTATCTTGCAAAAAACGATTTTACAAATGCAATTACTTACTTTCAGGAAGCGTTAAAAATAGAGCCTAAGAATAACAAGCCGCGGGAAAACTTAGCAAAAGCATACGCAAGTGCCGGCCAGTACGACAACGCCGCTACTACATACAAGGATGTTCTTAAATATGACAATGAAAACTGGGACGCTTATGTGGAGCTTGCAAAAGTTTGCATTACAAAAAAAGACTCTGAAAATGCTGAAAAATATTTAGTCTATGTGCAGGAAAAGCAGCCTTTATTCCGTGCTGATGAAGTAAAGGAACTTCTTAATTCAATTACTTCATCTCGACCTGAAAAATAAAATTAAAGAGGTTGCTATATAACTTTAGGGTATTTTTAAGGACTTATGTTCTTAGAAATGCCCTTTGTCTTTTTAGAAACCACCACCCATGCCGCCGTTGTTAGGATGGCTTCCTTCCTGCGCGCCTTGGTTGTTCACAGTGCCTACAGTTGTTACTGTTGTGCTAGGTGTGAATGTTGTTCCCGAAGATGTGCCCGCTGTGAAATCTGTAATTGTTGTGTAAAGCCCGTTGAAAGAAGTGCCTGTTACGGTTGCGCTTTTGTATATTGTGTATTTTGTGCCTGTTGCAAGTTCCGGTGAAGAAAGAACAATCACGTCAAATGATGTAGAAGGAAGCGTGTATGCGAATGCGCATGTGCTGTTTGAAACAATCGCCAAAGTAGAGCCTGCTGTTGCGCAGGAAGAGCTAAGGACAACTGTGTTTTGGGTACACGCGGAAGAGCTTGGCTCTGTGAAGTTAGAAGTGCCAAGTCCTACAAGAAGACCTCCTGTAATTGCAAAAGTGTTTTGGTCGCAGTCAAAGGCGCACTCTGGCGTTGTTGTTCCAAGTGCCACAATTGTTCCTCCTGAAATTGTCAATGTTCCATTTGAATCTATTGCATCGTTTCCGGTGGACTTAACATAAATTTCTCCGCCTGAAATTTTCACAACCCCAGAAGTGGAGCTTGCGTTTATGCCGTCGTCTGTTGTATTGAGTGTTATCTTTCCACCTGTGATAAACACATCTTGCTTTCCTTCAAGGCCTTCTGGACTTAATGAAGTTGTCTCTGTAACACTTACACCGTCTGCATCTGTGAAAGTTACCGCTGAAGAAGAATCATCTAAAGGTGTTCCTTTTGTTGTTATAGAAATAGTGCCGCCTGTGATTTTTAAATATGGGTAAGGGTCGTCTGTAGTTTCTGTAGTCTCTGCGTCCTCATCAATATCCCACTTTGCTGAAACTGCTTTTCCAACAGTTGTGCTTGTAATTGTGCCGCCGTTAATAAGTATGAATCCTTCGCCTAGTTCGTCCTCTGAGCCTTCTACAATTATGCCTCTGCTTTGGTTGTTTGTGTTTGTTCCAGTTCCAGTAATTGAAATTGAGCCGTCTTCCATAATAAAGCCGTTCACACTTTGAATGCCGTTTCTGCCGCTGTTTGCAATAGTGATATTTCCGTTGTAAAAGTGAATATAGTCTTTTGAATAAATGCTGTGCTTGTACGATGTTGTAATATCTAAGCTGCCTGTCCCGCTGAACAAAAGCTGTCCTTTTGAAAACAAAGAGCCTTTTGCGTCTGAGCCGTCTTCAACAACTGTAACAGAAGTGTATGTTGCTTCTGTGTTAGTAGAGTCGTTTGTGTAGTCATCTCCATAAGGTGTGCCGTAGCTTCTTCCGTCTATAAAAGTGTTTGTTTTGCCGTCTTCCAAAACCACAAATGTGCGAATTGCGCTTTTTACATTTATGCAAGGATAGTTGCCGCTGTAAATTGTCACTCCATTTAAATCAAGGCAGATGTCATAAGAAGAGCTGTCGTCCGTGTCGTCATCTTCTATAACAATGCCAACTGTTGAAGTTGGAGAGCCTGTTCCTGTAAAAATAAATTTTGTTGTTGCTGTGGCCGCTGAGCAGTCAAGAGAAAGCTTGTTGTTTTTTAGCTTGGCTGAAATGTTGTCTGTTATTGTTTGACTACTGCTTGTTGCATCTGTGAATGTTGAGTTGTCTGTGGAAAAAGAAGGTGTTGCCATATCTATATAGATTATGTTTGCAAAAGTTGTGTTGTTAATTAAATCATCCGTAACATTTGAAATGCCTCTTTCATCAGAATTAGCACTGTATGTTGAGCTTGAAGATGTGTCAGTTGTACCTGTATCTGTAGTTCCAGTGTCAGTTGTTCCAGATTCTGTAGTGTCAGATTCTGTTGTTCCTGTGTCTGGTGTGCATGATGATAAAATAAAGCATAATGAAATAAATAAAAATAAAAAAATTCTCTTCATAAGAATACCTCTTAAATAAAGTATGAATTAGAATTATTGAGAAAACCTTGAAATGAGTTGAGAAAAATAAAGAAATGTTATTTAATTTGAGAAATAAGTTAAAAGAAAAATTCAAGAAAAGATAATTTTAAGAAATGACTATATTTTTAAATATTGCCATTTATGTCATTTTGACCGAAATTGAGAAATTTCTTTACTAGAAAGCACTTGTTTATTCACTGTCTTTTTACAAATTGAATATAGTCAAGGTTCATTCCTGTGTTGCCAAGCTTCTTTTCAGAGTTTGCCTGAACGGTTATAAGAATTGAACGTGGCTCATCAATTGTAAAATAAATTGGCACTCTTGTTGTTAATTCCCAAGTTCCTAAAGGAGGGTCGCTAGGGTAGACTCTATACGGCACATTGTCCAAGTAAACGTAGAAAGCCGAGTTGTCATTTTTAAAAGCCTTTTCACAAACCAAGCATTCGTAAGTGCCTGCTGGAAATTGTATCTTAACTTGAGCAGAGGCAGCTTCGTCCATAAGACGCGCAGCATATTGCCCGCTGGCTTCATTATCTGGAAAAACAACATAATGATATAAAAGCATAGACTCAAATTCGTATTTAATTCCAGCACCTTGAAACTGGACAACAGGAAGCTTTGTCAATAAAGGCGGAGTAGGGGCTGTTCCTTCTGTATTTTGGGGAAAAGTATTTTTTGTAGACTGGCATGAAAAGAGTATGAGTGAGCCTAATAAAATTGTAAATAAAAAAAAACATTTTCTTTTTATTGATAACATAAATTTCCTCCAAAATTTCTGCAAGCCATACAGAACCTCTAAAAGCTGAAGTGTTTAGAGATTTTCATATTTATAAATTTGTATTCTAAAGAGCACCTACATAATAACATAAAAAAATCTATGTATCAATTAGATATAAAAAACATTACCCGCTATATCTTTGGAACATGCGGCTTGGAAAGATTCTTAATCATATTCTGAAGCATTTCGTGCGCCTTTTCTTCAGACACTGCCTCTTCTGGCTCGTGGTACTCAACAAGGTTCGCTGGTATTTCATCAAGAAAACGGCTAGGGGTGCATTCAACAGAAGAATTCATTTTTCTTCTTCGCCTGCAGCTTGAAATAAAAAGCCTGTCCCTTGCACGCGTTACAGCCACGTAAAAAAGACGGCGCTCTTCTTCAACACCCGCATCCCCTGCTTCTTCAACAGCGCGCGCGTGCGGCATAAGGCCTTCCTCTGCCCCTGCAATGTAGACTATTGGAAACTCCAGGCCCTTGCTTGCGTGAATGGTCATCATGTTAACTTTGCCCTTGTCTGCGTCATCGTCCAAGTCGTCTCGGCTTAAAAGCGTTATTCTGTTTAAATAAGCGTACAAACTTGTGTCTTCATTCTCTGGATTGTTTTCCCACTGCTCCATGCTTTTTATAAGGCTCTCTATGTTCATATATTTGAACCTTGCGGCCTTTTCGCTTTTCTGATTTTCGCCAATCAAATAGTCCCAGTAGCTTATTTCTTCAACCATTGCCTGAACTTTTTTGCTAAGGCCTTTTCCGCTAAGCATTGTCTTGTTGTTTTCTATGATATTAACAAACGCCTGCAAGTCAGACTTTGTGCTTTCAGAAACAAGCTCCTTTGATTTTTTTTGCACAGGCTCAGGCATTTCGTTTGAAAGAGTAAATTCCTCGGCCTTCTGTGTGGCAGTTTTCCCGTGTGTGTCCTTTTCTTCCTGCGAGCCTTCCGGCACTTCAAGCAGCTTTTGAATTGCCTCCCAAAGCGAGATGTGGAAAATGTCAGCCACGCCGTTTATAGCTTCTATTGTTGTTCTTCCAATTCCACGGCGCGGCGTGTTTATAATTCTCAAAAGGTTTATGTCGTCGTCATGGTTCGCAATTACACGAAGGTAGCTTATTACGTCCTTGATTTCCTTGCGCTCAAAAAAGCTTGTTCCCCCGCTCATTATGTAAGGAATGTTGTTTTCAAGAAAAGCTTCCTCTATTGCACGGCTCTGTGTGTTGGCCCTCATTAAAACGCCAAAGTCGTCGTACTTTCTTTTTTCATCAGCGCTTATGGAAAGAATTGATTCCGCTATGAAGTCCGCCTCTGCCGCTTCGTTCTCCGGCATGTACAATTCAATTGGCTTTCCGTTTCCGTTGCCGCTCCAAAGCTCCTTGTCCTTGCGGTTAGTGTTGTGGCTAATCACACCGTTTGCCGCCGCCAAGATTGTTTCTGTTGAGCGGTAGTTCTGCTCAAGCCTTATTTCTGTTACATCAGGAAAATCTTTTTCAAAGTTTATTATGTTCTGGAAGTCAGCGCCTCTCCAGCTGTAGATGCTCTGGTCGTCGTCGCCAACAACAGCAACGTTTCTGTCAGAAAGAAGGTGCATAAGCTCGTACTGCTGGTGGCTTGTGTCCTGGAACTCGTCAACCATAAGGTACTTGTACCTCTGCCTGTACTGATCAAGAACATCCGGGTGCTCCTTAAAAAGCTTAATCGGCAAAGTGATTAAATCGTCAAAGTCAACTGCGTTAAAAAGCTTTAGTCCTTCCTGGTAGCCTTTGTAAAGCTCGCGGTACATGTCGTTCTCTGACTTCCAGTCTTTTCTGCCTGTCTTAATGTCGCTAAAAAGCCCGCCTATTTTATAAATGTCCATTGCGTCCGCTGTGAACTTTAAATCGCGTCCTGTTTCTTTTATTAATGAATTTCTGTCTGTCTCGTCGTAAATGGAAAAATTTTCCCTGTAGCCAAGCTCTGTTATGTTCTGCCTTAAAACTTTTACACCGAACGCGTGGAATGTGCTTATTGTAAGGTTTTGCAGCTTTCTGTTGGCAAGAGACTTTACCCTGTCCGCCATTTCCTTTGCGGCTTTGTTTGTGAAAGTTAGGGCAAGAATCTGGCTCTGGGGTATGCCTTTTTCAAGCATGTTCGCTATTCTATATGTAATTACTCTTGTCTTGCCGCTGCCGGCGCCGGCTATTATCAAGATAGGTCCGTCTATTGTTGTTACCGCTCTGTACTGCTCTGGGTTAAGTTCTGATTTTAAATCTGTTTCTAATGACATAACGCTCTATTCTAACTTTTTTTTTATGTAGTGGCAACGTGGTGCAATTATCAATTTTTAGGACGTTTTCTTTTTCCCTTGCTGCCGGACAAGCCGGAAATATTTTTTTCATCGGGCTTTGCGTGGCTCCGGCTTATGCCTACGGTGCTTCGCACTAGCGTTCCGCTACCACTTCAATCCTGCGTAGGCTTTTTTAAATTAGCAATAATAGGTGTGATGACGCAAAGACAATTGATAATTATCTACAATTCAGTTAAAATAGTTAATCATTTTATAAAAAGAAAGAGGACTATTTATGAATAAAGCAGTTGCCGCGTTTTTAGCAGAACACAATTTTTCATTGCACACGGATCTAAACACCGCTGTTGACAGTCTTTTGTATGACATGAACGAAGGTCTTGCTGGACGTAAAGCTTCAGAGGACATGATAAAAACTTACTGCAATCCGCCAAAAGAAAATGTAGCTGGAAAAAGCGTTATTGTAATTGACGCAGGTGGAACAAACTTCCGCTCATGCCTTGTGACATTTGACGCGCAGGGAAAGCCTGTAATTGACTTTATGGAAAAAACTTCAATGCCTGGAATTGGCAAGGAGCTTTCTAAAAAAGACTTCTTTAATCAGTTTGCGGACAACCTTGAGCATTTAAAGGACAAATCCCCATATATTGGCTTTTGCTTCTCTTACCCAATGACAATCACAGAAGACGGTGACGGCGTTCTAATAGGCTTCTCTAAGGAAATAAAAGCCCCTGAAGTTGTGGGCAGCCATATTGGAAAAGAGCTTTCAAAAGCATTGGCAGAACATGGCTGGAAAAAGCTTCAAAAGGTTACTCTTTTAAACGACACAGTTGCCGCTCTTTTAGCAGGTGCCGCCTGCCCTGACGAAGGCGCAAAATATTCTTCATACATAGGCTTCATCTTGGGAACAGGAATGAACGCCGCCTACATTCAGCCAGAATCTGCGGAATACAAGAATCTTGCAAAACAAATCATTGTATGCGAAAGTGGAAAATTCAGCAAAGTTAACCGCTCTGACTTTGACATTGCGTTTGACAAAAAAAGCGTAAAGCCAGGAACCTCTTTAATGGAAAAGCTTTGCTCCGGGGCATATCTTGGGCCTGTAAGCTATGAAGTTATTACTGCGGCTGCAAAAGAAGGCCTCTTCTCTAAAAAATTCGCAGATTCACTTCTAAAACTAGAAAGCCTTACTCTTATAGAAATGGACTCTTTCCTTCATGCGCCATACAGCACAACTTCTGTTCTTGGTGCAAAAGCCGCCGAATGTGCAGAAGAAGAAGACTACGCACGTCTTTATGAGCTTCTGGACGCTGTTGTTGAAAGAAGCGCAAGATGCGCCGCTGTTATACTTTCTGCTTGTGTTATTCAAAGCGGAGAAGGCAGGAACGCAAGCAAGCCTGTTTGTATTCTTTGCAACGGAACAACTTTCTACAAGACACATAAAGTGAATGAGCGTGTAGCAGGTTATCTTGATGAAATACTGATTAGGCAGAAGAATTTGTACTATGAAATAATAAAGCGCGACAACGACATAACTTTAGGAGCCGCAATAGCTGGCTTAATCTAAAGTTGTATTTATGCCGAAAATAAATTACAATGTTCCAATAAAAGGAATAGTGATATAAGGGGCAAAAAGTGGCACGTGGAAAAACATTAGCTAAATCAATTCTTCTAATAATTCTCTTAATAATAGTGGTGTTAGCAGGATTGCTTTGGTTTGACTATTTAGGCGTGATTCAGGCTAAAAAACTTTTTTCTCCAGTATACAAGCTTTTTGGCATGGAGCCCCAGACTACAACTTCCGCGTCATCGCCTGACAAGCTTGTGGAAGCAGATTTGGATAATGACCGTTTTGCTAAGCGTCTTGAAGCACTAGATATTCGTACAGAAGAACTAGACAAACGTGAAGTAGATATAAAAAAAGCAGAAGAAGCAAACACCCAGACAGCGCAAGAATTGTCAGATAAACAAGCTTCTCAAGAAGAAAAAGAAAAAACATTCAACAATGAAGTGAAAAAGTACGATGATAGAAGGGTAAACATCGAACAGATTGTGCAAAACCTTGAAGGTATGCAGCCAAAGAACGCTGTTGATATTCTTGTCAAAATGGACGACCAGGACGTTATAGATGTCCTTCGCCGTTCTGACGAAGATGCGGCAGCCGCTGGAACCTCTTCAATGGTCGCGTACTGGCTGTCGCTGATGCCGCCCGAAAGAGCCGCAGAAATTCAGCGTAAAATGGCCAACAAACCCCTTTCCCTAGAATAGATCTAGCAGGGTAGTCTCCGATGTTCTAACCGGAGGTAAGCCCATGCAACTTGCGATGAATACCTCTTCGCAGGCAAACAACATTCCGTTCCTTTCCACTCAGGCAAAACCTGAGCTTCCAAACAGCTTTGGCTCTTTGCAAGGTGGAAAAACAAGCACCTCTTTTTTAGACATGGTTAAGTCTTGTGAAATGTCTTCAGAAAGTGAAAGTTTAAATACTTCACAAACAGAAGAAAATGTTCAGACAAAAGAAAATGTCAAAACAGAATCTTCTAAAGACATTAAAAAAGAAAAACCTGTAGAAAAAGAAAATCAGTCTAACAACGCAACGGAAAAAAGTAAAAGCTCTGAAGAAGAAAAAAAGTCCAAGAAGACAAACTCAAATGAAAAAGATGAAAATAAAAACTCATCTGGAAAAAGTGTTTCTCAAACAGAAAATGCAAATTTACAGCAGCTCTCGCTTTCACAAAAAGATGGAAAATCAACAGATTCAAAAGCTTCTGTAAAAAACAAAAATGTTTCAGAAGTGAAGAATGCTAAGGAAAAAGACATTCAGGCAGATCAGCTTTCTTTTTTAAAAACAAGAGAGGACTCGGAAGATCCAGAGAAAATTATTGCTAATGTTCAAGAGTACAATTCTAAAAAGTCTGAAGACGACTTGCTTGAAAATGCCCAGAATCTTTCTTTAGAAAACCCAAAGTCATTCTTAGAAGAAATTGGAATTGCCGCAGAAAATCAAAATGCTTTAAATTCTTCAGTTGATAAAATGAAGCTTTCTAAAAATGGCATGGAGCTACAAGAAAAAAACTCTTCAAAAGAAAGCGCAAAAAAAATCTCCTCTAAAAAGAACAATGTTTTTACAGTGATTGATGAAAGAGGAAGCGCTTCTAAAGAAGAATCTGCAAAAACACAAAAGACAAAGCTGACTGTTTCAAAGTCTTCAGAAAACAGCAATGAGCTTAATCTTACAATGACAATGAACAAAAATGCTGAGCAGAACATTCTTTCTACAAGCAGCCAGACAGCAGGGGCAGCTGGCTCTAACTTCCAAGCAATGCTTTCTGAGCAGATTCAACAGAACGCTCCAGACTTTGTAAAGGCCGGCAATATTGTACTTAAGGATTCCAAGAGCGGAACTATCAACATGGTTTTAAAGCCGGAATCGTTAGGAAATGTTAAGATTAGTCTTCAACTTTCCGATAAAGTAATAACAGGACAGATCACTGTTCAAAGCCAAGAAGCTTATGATGCTTTCAAAGAAAATATTGAAAATTTAAAGCAGGCTTTCCAGCAGAGCGGTTTTGAGTCGCCACAGTTTAATTTGAGCTTTTCAAATAACGGCAACCCAGCAAACCCTCAGCAAGGGCAGCAGCAAATGGCAAACAGTTGGCTTGGAAATCAGACTTACGGAGATTTAGCTTCAAGCACTGAAACAAATCAGCAAAGTGATTTTGTTCCTTCAAAGAAAGATTCAATTTACGCAATAGATTTTGTTGCATAAGTTGAAAATTGTTTTTGCAAATTTATTTTTTAGGAGTAGTAAATGGATTCTGCAGTAGGATTAAATACTAAGTTAAGCGCACAAGACCAGGCGCAAGTAAACATGCAGGTCGATTCGTTTAACAAACAAAATACAGTAAATGGACGTACTGCATCTCAAAGTTTGGGCAAGGATGATTTCTTAAAGCTTTTGATAACACAGTTATCCAATCAGGATCCAACTTCTCCTATGGAAAATACAGAATTTATTTCCCAAATGGCGCAGTTCAGCTCTCTTGAGCAGATGACAAACATGAACTCAGAGTTTACAAAGTTGAACAATGTTCTTGTTTCTTCAAACGCTGTTGGGACAATTGGCAAAACAGTTGATGTTAAAATTGGCGACACAAAGACATCAGGCGTTGTAGACGCAATTACTTGTGGCGACAATCCACAGGTAAAAGTTAACGGCATGTTGTACGACATGAAGAATATTGAAGCCGTTTATGGCAACTGAAAAAATTAAGAGGGTAAATATATGATGAGATCACTTTATTCAGGCGTGAGCGGTATGCAGAATCATCAGACACGCATGGATGTAATTGGAAACAACGTTTCTAACGTAAACACATACGGCTTTAAAAGAGGCCGTGTAGACTTCCAGGACATGATTAGCCAGCAGATTAACGGAGCCGCTTCTCCTACAACAGAAAAAGGCGGTGTTAACCCAAAGGAAGTTGGACTTGGAATGAGCGTGGCGGCAATTGACACAATTTTTACACAGGGCAACTTGCAGTCAACAGGAGTTACAACTGACATTGCAATTCAAGGCAACGGCTTCTTCGTGTTAAAAAATGGCGACAAAACTATGTTCACAAGAAACGGCGCTTTTGGAGTAGACAAGAACGGCACTTTGGTGAACCCTGCAAACGGACTTAAAGTTCAGGGCTGGATGGCTCAAGATGTAAACGGAACAACAGTTCTTTCAACTTCAGCAACAGCTACTGACTTGACAATTCCTGTAGGCCAGAAGGACCCTCCTAAAGCTACAACAGAAGTAACATACGCTTGCAACCTTGACAAAAACACTCCTGAAATTCCAGAAAATGCTACTGAAGCACAAAGAAGACAAGGCACTTGGAGCACTTCAATTGAAATTTACGACACTTATGGAAAAGAGCACAACATGCAGATGAACTTTTCAAAAGTGCAGGGAAACCCAAACCAGTGGACAGTAAACACTGTTGTAGATCCAGAAAACGCAGACGCAACACAGACACGTGTAGGCTTTGGAACAACAGACGGCGTTGACAATACATATACTCTTAATTTTGACAACTACGGTGAATTACTTTCTATAACAGACAGCGCAGGAAATGTTTCAAACCCTGACGGTGAAATTATAATGCAGGCATCTTACACTGTACCTGACAGCAACGTTGATGAAAATGGCAACCCTTACCGCCAGACATTCAACTTAAACCTTGGAACAATAGGCTCTATGAAAAACACAATAACACAAAGCGCTTCAACTAGCTCAACAAAAGCCCGCTCGCAAGACGGCTATAAATTAGGCTACTTGGACAACTTCAAAATTGACTCAAGCGGAATTATAACTGGTGTTTATTCAAACGGCTCAACACGCACAATTGGGCAAATTGCAATGGCTAGCTTTACAAACCAGGGCGGTCTTGAAAAAGCAGGAGACAACACTTATGTTGAATCAATTAACAGCGGCATGGCTAACATTGGAGAAAGCGGAATTGCAGGAAAAGGCACAATGCTTTCTGGCACACTTGAAATGAGCAACGTTGACTTGACAGAGCAGCTTACAGACATGATTGTTACTCAGCGTGGCTTCCAGAGCAATGCCAAGACAATTCAAACAGCAGACACTCTTCTAGAAACAGTTCTTAGCTTGAAGCGATAATAACTAGAATATAGAACACTGGAAAAATAATAACGGCCGGCAAGGAAATAAAATTCCAAACCGACCGTTTTTTTTATATAATTTTTTTAGAACAAGTTTGGGCATAAAAAAAGCAGCCTGAATAAAATCAGACTGCCTTGTAAAATTACGTTTACTTACAAATTAAAGTTTTGCGTGGAAAGAGAAAGCCGCGCTCCACTTAAGGTTACGAACATCAATACATGCGCTTAATGATGTCTGGAACACTAAGAAGTTAAAGCTTGCTCCAGCGAAAAGCTGTGGCTGAATTGCAGAAAAGTCCCACTTTCCGTCTTCGCCATAAACATCGCTTATTCCATTGCCAGAAGAAACTGTTCCTTCA
>Ga0172378_10000918_pt1 | contig 26693 bp, 18 predicted proteins | sample GrowelOW332metaG_FD_119755 | JGI IMG/M metagenome (GOLD analysis project Ga0172378, IMG submission 119755) | Groundwater microbial communities from an aquifer near a municipal landfill in Southern Ontario, Canada - Pumphouse #3_1 metaG | ecosystem: Environmental > Aquatic > Deep subsurface >...
AGCATATTTTAGTCGTTTCGCCCACTTTTTCACCTAACTCATGCGCTAACTCATTGGAAATAGATCAGGTCAAAGTGAACAGTCTCCCTCTCCCCTTTTTTGATACAGAGCATTATCAACTGCTCATCCTCCAGCCTGTTACTAGTATTGAGAGAGTTTAAAACAAAGTCACCGAACTCTGCAAATCAATCACCGATGTCTACAAGTGATGTTCAGATATGCATAATTTAGCAGCGTATCTGTTTTGACTACTGATGATAGGTTTATGAGTAAGTTATACTGTTCCGTAATGTTTGATTCTGATGCGACGCCTTATATTTCTGAGCCTTGGAAATCTCCGTTACGGGTAATCAGAGCTTCGGAATCCTCCGCTACGGGGAACTTGCCATGTAAACTACCTGGATACTAGTGTCAGGTCAAGCTTGGTGTGGTAATCCAATCCAGCAAGGAATCAACATTCTACTAGCAGTTTGATCTAGTAAATCCGTTCTATCTGCGTCTCTGCGTGCTATATCTCCTCCATACACCACATAGTGCCGAAGCAGATATCAAGGTGTTATCATCCTGTGCTCACCCGATGATAACCCAATAATATCTGGTTCAAATATAGATATCCTGAGGAGGAATGAAGCGATTTAGTATGGGATCCACTTCGAAAAAGCAGTGTGAATTCCAGCCTGTAGATCGATTTTTTTTTGTAATCTGCAATTTTCCCAGAGAGAAACATGGGATTCGCAGATTTGAAACCTTGCTGGATGAAATGCAAGCGCTCTCATATATTTCGTTTATAGGTATGAGATAAAACTTTTACATGATATTGGCGCAAAATGTGCGAGTATCAGAATTTGAGCGATATATCGTCCAGGAGGTACTTATGAAAAAGATAGTATCCGTGATAAGCTTGGCATTCATCATGATGTTGAGCTTGTACGCAGAAGATTTTGCCATCCGCAAAGCCAGTGATCTGCGACTGGAAACGTATAGTATTGCTACTGCCGATGGATCCTACATGGTTTTTTGGAGTGATCGGGATTCTGGAGATGCAGATATTTACTGTCAGAAGATCAGTTCAGATGCCCAGGTTCTTTTCAATGAAGCTGTACCTCTGATAACCGGACCCGGAGATCAGAAGTTGCAAAGAGCTAGTCGTAGTTCGGACAACAATTTCTTCGTGATCTGGGCTGATATTGATATCGAAACCGTAATGGGCCAAAGGATCCAGAAAGTAAGCTCCAATAGCCAGGCACTTTGGGGAAATGGAGCGCAGTTTAGCAATACCCCGATTACTTACGGAGATATCTTCATCCTCCCCGACGACCAAGGAGGTGCCTATGTATTTCATCAACGTCCCTATCATAAAGAAATTATAGGTCAACATCTGGACAGCTTTGGCAATTGTCTGTGGCCGATATCGGGAAAGACTCTTGTAGATTACGACGAGAGTTCAATCAGGCTGGACTCGGTAGTTACAGATGGAGAGGGCGGTTTTATCCTAAATGTAGCGTACCAGATCAATTCCATCTGGAATTCCCGTCTGCTTCGCTTCTCTGCCTCCGGAACTCAAATAGGAGAAGAGCCGATCCTGCCACACAATGCACTGGAGTTTATAGATTACCAGATCCTACCTCCGGTGAACGGCCAATATGTGATTTACCGAGCTCCCGATCCGGGATCCAAAACAATGTATCTGAACAAAATGGATGTTAACGGCAACCTGCTCCTGGATACCAGCTTGTCTTACGAACTCGGAAGCCTGGATTACGGGACTTTGAAAAGCATTACCAATACTCCCAATGCAGGAGTGGCAGTCTGTTGGACCGCTCATGAAACAGATACTGATATCCAGTTCCAAAGCCAGCAGTTCAGCCCTTCACTAAGTGCAGTGTGGAGCCAGCCAGTTACCGTATCAGCGGAAAACATCAATGTAAGCAGCACTAAACTCAATCCACTGGCAGATGGCAGCTTATGGCTGTTTTGGCATGGTAATTATGAGGATCCTTATTTTAAGACGCAATTGCTGGATAGTGCGGGATACCCCATCTTTGAACAAGGTGGAAAGCTGATTACAGACCAATCTTCCAGTTATCTGGGCATTGGCAATCAAAATAAAGGAATCATGTTGTGGGAAACCGTTGAATCCGGTTATAAGAAGCTCAATATTCAGGGCGTAAGTTTGAATGGTGCCCTCAGTTACTCTGAAGGGGGATATACCCTGCAACAATGTCTGAATTACAACTGCCAAATATATGATACCTTTAGCCTGGGGAATCGCTATCTTAGCCTTTGGCTGGATAATCGGGACAATACCAGTATCAACTTCCAGCTCCTGGATCAAAACGGACAAGCACTTTTGGAGCCCGCTGGCAGAGCTGCCACAACCAATATATTGGGCACCATAGATATCAAGGCAGCTACAACCACCCAGAACAATGAACTGGTGTTTATCTATAGAAGCACTACCGACACTCCGGACGGTCTGGAGTATGTCACATATTTGCAAACAATTAATGCCATGGGAGAACTGGGATTTTCCCCCAATGGTCTGGTGCTTCCAGGCAACGCCGAGCGCTTGAGTGCGGTTGACAATGCCATATACATCACGTGGGTCCAACCTTACGAGAATTCGTCGTCTGGCATCATGGGACAGAAATTGCTCAATCATCAACCAGTATGGGGAGATAGCGGCAAGCTCATCAAGATTATTCCTGAGAACCTGTATACCGAAATAGTAGGCATGGCAGGACACTATATCATTTGGGAACAAATAAGCCTTGACGAAGATTATATCACACAATGCAAAACCTTGCGCATAGACGATAATGGCGATCCGGCTTCGGGTTGGGATCCTATGGGCATGGATATTTTCGAAGGCCTCTCATATAGAGATGAGGAGCTGAAAGATGCTGGCATTATCGATGATGATCTGGTAGTGTTTGTATCGCTATTCAAGTATAGTACGCACTCTCAAAGAATCCAGCGGATAAATGCAGCTTCTCAGCGCTTGTGGGGAGCCGGTGGACTGGTTTTCGGAGATACCAATGATTTCAAACAAATAGCTTCTGTAGTATATGATGATGAGATTTCATATCTGGCTACCGGTGCGAATAACTGCATTAACCTGCATAGAGTATCTGCAACTGGGGAACCGATTACTCCAGTAGAGGGAGTAGTAGTGATTCCCAATCCCAATCACTGCTATGATGCCGTACTGAAGAAATTTGCAAATGGCTCCATGCTCTGCGCTTATAGCGATAATGATGGATACTTGATCCAGAACCGTGATCTATATATCCGTCATATCGATCCTTATGGCATTCCTTCGGGGGATTCTCCAATCCTTCTTTGCGGTGAACGCTATCAGCAGGAATACACCAGAATGGCGGTGATCGGTAATGATGCCCTGATTACCTGGGCTGATAGCAGAACTGGGATCATGAATGGCGAAGAAACCTGGGCCGGCATCTGGGGACAAATGGTATCCAGCCAGTACGTGGCTACTGACGATCCTCATGCCAGTCTCGTAACCGTACCAGGAATCATTGGAAACTACCCCAATCCCTTCAATCCCAGCACCAACATCAGCTACTCTTTGCCATCTCCAGCAGCTGTATCCCTATACATCTACAACCTCAAGGGACAGAAAGTGAAGACACTGCTTTCGAACGTGAATAGTCCTGCTGGAACTCACGTGGAAATCTGGAATGGCACAGACGACAGCGGTAAACTTGTAAGCAGCGGCATGTATTTCTGCCGGCTTGAGGCGGATGGCTACAAAGCTGTTCGCAAAATGATACTGGCGAAGTAGAATAAAAACACTTAGCTGTAGGGGCGCTCACTGTGGCGCCCTTTATCGCTGTGTTAATTCTGCTTGCCAGTTATCCAATATCGGAAACGATGAGTATGACAATAGAAAGTATTAAGGAAAAGTGATGCATATCAAAGACGCACAGCTATTTAAGGAGATAATGGCACTTGTAGAAGAGTATCTCAGTGCCAGAGCTAATGCCCAAAATGTAATCAAATACTCCCGCTATTTTAAAGAAGGCTACAATGCCTGGGGTGCTTCGTCTGAAGATGTACAAGCAGCATTCAGTCTTGTTCAGGAACAATGCACATCTTTGAGCTTGGATAAACTAATTGAGCTAGGCAAGCTGATGTTTCTACACGGTAAATACGAAATGGGCAGTCTGGCAATCCTGCTAATGGAGAAGCGCTACAAAGAATACGATAAAGGCACATTTGCAGGCATCAAACAATGGTTCGACTTTGGCGTGGGCAATTGGGGTCATAGTGACCACTTATGTACAACTGTATGTCCTACGTTCTTGACCCGTGATATCGTAGGGATAGACGATTTCCTGCCCTGGCGTGATGCTGAAAGCCGCTGGACGCGAAGAGCGGCACCGGTTACCTTTATCAAGATCAAAAAGGAAGCCGATCCACAAAAACTGCTGGATTTCGTACGTCCGTTGATGACCGATTGTGAGCGTGTGGTTCATCAAGGCACTGGATGGTTCCTGCGGGAATTGTGGAAAGTCCATCCCCAGAAAGTGGAGGACTTTTTGTATGAATACCGGAATAGCGCGGCTCGGTTGATCATTCAATATGCTACTGAGAAGCTAAGCAAGGAAGAACGCTTACGTTTCAGAAAGGATAAACTGGGAACTGATAAATAGAAAAATCGCAGGGAACATCCGAGAGGAGTTCCCCACGTCTTGGAGGGCATTTGTGTAAGGTCTAAACCTTGATTATTTAGAAAATCAATTCCACATAACTGTCAATAATTTTCAGGGAGCTTCATTCAATTTGTCCCACTAGAGTTGTTGATTATTTGACACAGTTCATTTATCCTTGTTATTGCAAGGCAGATATAGCAAGTTCCGGAGATGGCGTTAAGAAATTGATTCATCCATGATGCCCTATGCAAATCAGGGAGTATTTTATCTGATTTCGTTACGAAGCAGGTTATGGTTAGTTGTGGAAAAGAATAGACACCTCCTATCTTGTCTGCCGAAATTATGGGAGCCTTCTTCTTGACAAAGATGAAGGCAGCATTAAACTTAAAATAGAGGTCAAAATGTTAACGTTTCCACATAATTGCCCCGGAGATATCGATTCAATGAACGCTTGCACACGACATCCCGGAGGCAATGTACTGATTGAATATACAATGTTACAGCCTAATTTACAGCGATCAAGTGATATATGAAACCTGAATATTCGCATTTGATCCGCCACAAGAAGGCCATAAGCGCTTCCGGTACACTTGTATTGTATTGGATGCAACAAGCTCAAAGAGTATCTTTCAATCCTGCATTGGATTATGCTATTCATACTGCAGTCGAATTGCGCTTGCCCCTACATGTTGTATTTGTACTCAGCCATGATATTCCCGACGCCCAATCTGCTCACTATCGCTTTATGTTGGAAGGACTTGCTCAGACCGGTATTGAGCTGAAGAAGCTAAAGATCGGCTTCCACATCGTTGCCGGAGACCTGCCTGAATGCGTAGAAAAAGTAGCAAAGGATACCAAGGTATTGATCTTGGATCACGGATACCTTGCCTGGCAAAGAGCCTATCGCGACATTCTGTTCAGTTCTCCTGCTCTTTTGCATTGTGACCTGGTAGAAGTGGATACTGAAGCTGTGGTTCCAGTGCATCTGGCCTCGTCCAAAGAAGAGTATAATGCAGCTACTCTGCGACGCAAGCTTCTGCCCCAGCTCGGCTCATGGCTCTCCTGGCATCCGGAAGATCCCGGCGCATTGATCCCAGCCGGTATAGAATGTGCTCCACAAGGTAAGTACTCCGGTAGATTGGAGCACCGGGCGGAACTCCTCATTTGGGCTCGCAAGGTTCTGAGCTTGAGTGCAGAAACCGGTCCTGCTTACCTCATAAAGTCCTCACACAGCGAAGCACTGGCAACACTGGACAGCTTTATCAGAGACAAACTGAAGGACTATTCCACTTTAAGAAACCATCCCAATTTAGATGTCCAGAGCCACATGAGCCCTTATCTGCATTTTGGCCAAATCTCCCCTCTACAGATAATCCACCAAATCTGTGAAACCTGTGATGTCGATATGGCATCCATTCCAGAGCTGATCAACGGAAAAGCGGGACTGGATGGCATGGCGCAAAGCATTGGTGCTTTTGCAGAGGAGTTGATTGTCAGACGTGAATTAGCGATGAATTTCTGCCACTACAATCCAGATTACAAAAACAGCTCTGCCCTGCCGGACTGGGCGATTAGAACTCTGAACGATCACCTTGCCGATGCCCGGGAAGGTGACTACAGTCTGGAACGGCTGGAGCTTGCAGAAAGCTCCGATATATACTGGAACGCAGCTCAACGCGAGCTGCTGATGACCGGAAAGATGCACAATTATATGAGAATGTATTGGGGGAAACGAGTGCTGGCATGGTGCCCCTCGGTGGAAGAGGCGTATCAGATCCTGGCGTATTTGAACAACAAGTATGAATTGGATGGCCGTGATCCCAATGCTTGGGCAGGAATAGCCTGGTGTTTTGGCAAACATGACCGGCCATGGGCCCCTCGTCCCATATACGGTATGGTCCGCTATATGAATTCTGCTGGCTTACAGAGGAAATTCGACATGAAGGCTTATATACAGAAATGGAACTGAGGACAACTGATGAAATGTAAATTGATTGCCTGTTTATTGCTCTTCATCTGTATGGGATTGTGGGCTCAGGAAGCTACTGAAAAGGAAAAGATCATCATAGGCGGAGATTCTGATTATTGCCCTTATGAGTTTATCAACGATGAAGGCAATCCGGATGGCTATAACGTGGAGCTTAGCCAGGAGATAGCAAAAATATTGGGTAAGGAGCCGGTGTTTCGCTTAAGTAAATGGGCTTTGGCGATGGAACGTTTGGACACATCAGAGATCGATGTCGTACAGGGCATGGCCTTCAGCGTGGAACGAGCTATGAAGTATCATTTTAGTTCTGCCCATGCTGAAACATGGCGTACGTTTTTTTATCGAAAGGACTCCAATATATCCAGAGAAAGCGACATTATGAATAAGTCAGTAGTGATCCAACAAGGCGATATTGCTGGCGAGTACTTAAAGAAGATCGGATTCCACGGTACTCTCAATGAAGTACCCAACCAGGAGATTGCGTTGAAATTGCTAAGTAAGGGCGATTTTGACGTATCTTTATTAAACTATACTATTACGATGTACATCATTCGTCAAGAGAACATAAAGGGTATTAGGAACCTGCCCAATCGTATCTATCAACGCGATTACTGTTTCGCGTCCAAAGACCCGCAATTGATCTCGGAGATCGATCGGGCTTTGCAGATACTGCGGCAGAACGGTACTTTGGCAGCTCTCCAAAACAAGTGGTTTGTGAGCGAGCAAATGGAGCCGAAACTTGATAGCGCACAAACTATTGTCCCAGTGTTCATGGTTATCTTACTTGCTTTTGCCTTTGTCCTTGTATTGTTTTGGCACAAATCAGTCCGAAACAATACAAAGACCTTGGGAAAACTAGCTATGCTGGAAAAAAACTTACAGCAGCAAGAAAAAGAACTGAATCAATGGAAAGAAGAGTTTTCCCGCGGCCCGGTGGTCTTGTACAAGTGCAGAGTTCGCCCTCCCAAGATGCTGTTCATCTCCGAAAACGTAAGCAATTGGGGCTTTAGCGCTGAGGAACTAACCTCAACAAATGCTTCTTTCCTGGACATCGTGTTTTCTGAAGACAAAGAAAAGGTGAAACAACATTGTCAGAACCTGCAACCAGGCAAGGAATCTGCAATCTACTACAGAGTTCTGGGTCAAAACGGAGAACTATGCTGGGTGATGGATGTATGTAGAATAATAACCTCTCCGGAAGAGGAGGAATCTTGTAGATATGGTTATTTGATCGACGTAAGCGAACAAAAGAAACTGGAAGCAAGATATCTGGAAGCCAAAGAAAAGGCCGAAGCAGCAAACATCGCAAAGAGTCATTTTCTGGCTAATATGAGCCACGAAATCCGTACTCCGCTAAACGGTATCACCGGGTTTCTGCAGGTGCTTACACACATGGATGCCAGCCCGGAACAGCGCGAGATTTACAATCTCATGCATTCTTCCAGCCGCAATCTCCTGAAAATCATCAACGATATCCTGGATTTTTCCAAGATCGAAAGTGGCAAGATGGAGCTAATTGAAAGTGAATTCAACCTCCATTACATCATAGATGATATCATCAAGCAGTTTTCCCATCAAAACAAACGTGAGCATTTGGTGATGAACCACCAGATTGACGAGAGGATCCCGGATGTGATGAAAGGAGATCAGTTGCGCCTGAAACAGATCTTGATCAACCTGATGCAAAACGCAGTCAAGTTCACTCATCAGGGAAAGATTGAGATTGGCGCCGAGCTTTACACATACTCCGAAAGCGATGTCCGCATCCTGTTCCGGGTGCTGGATACAGGCATCGGCATCAATCCTGAAAAGCAAAAAGATATCTTTGACAACTACACTCAAGCAGACAGCAGTATCACCTCAAAATACGGAGGAACCGGACTGGGTCTGGCCATCGTAAAACGTTTGGTGGAGCTGATGCACGGCTTTATCTGGGTGGAAAGCCAGCCCAATAAAGGGAGCTGTTTCTTCTTTATCCTTCCCTTTAGGCAATACAATGAAATCGATGTGCCCGAACCCGAAATCAGTGCTGAAGTAGTGTATCACGATAAGAGCCTGACCGGAAAAATCCTCCTGGCCGAAGACGAACCCATCAACCAAATGGTTACCCGCCGTCAATTGGAAACCTGGGGCTTGCAGGTTGAGGTGGTTCCAAACGGTTTGGAAGCGCTAAATGCTACTAAGCAGAATGACTACGACATCATTTTGATGGATATCCAAATGCCAGTGATGGACGGTATCACTGCCACCCAAAAGATACGGGATCTGGAAGTTGCCCTGCAAAAGCATACTCCGATAGTTGCCTTCACTGCCGCAGCCTTGGTGGGCGATAGAGAACGTTTCCTGGCAGCCGGGATGGATGCCTACATTGCCAAACCAATTGACGTGGAAGAGCTGTATCAGATTCTTGGTTCTCTGCTAATTGCAGATAAAAAATAACGTGGACACTAAAGCAAAATGAAACAAGCAGCAAGACTGATCCTGATTGCCGGAGGGACCTGCTCCGGAAAGACCACCATCGCCAAGGCGATCGGACAGCGATTGAAAGACTTGAAGACTGTGATTGTTTCTCATGACAATTACTACAAGAACCTTGCCCATCTGTCTCCTAGCCAACGTGCAACTGTGAATTTCGACCATCCAGACTCAATCGACAAGGATTATCTTTTGAGAGATATCCACGATATGTTGGCAGGGAATGCGGTAAATGTTCCGGATTATGACTTTATAACCCACAGCCGTAGCGAAGGCAGTTATTGCATTGCAGATGCGGATGTAATCATTCTGGAAGGTATCTTCGCCCTGTATTACACAGAATTGCTGGAGCTGTCCGACCTCAAAATCTATGTGGATACCGATGCAGACTTGCGCTTGGCACGCAGAATGGGACGCGACATCATCGAGCGCGGCCGTGACGTGGAAAACGTTTTGGATCAGTATCTGCAGACAGTGAAACCATCTCATGAAGCCTTTATCGAACCCAGCAAAAAGAACGCTGATGTGATCATCCCGGGAGATAAAGAATTCGATAAAGTGCTGTATATGCTAAATGGCTATCTGCTCTATGAATTAGTGAGTAATACACGGCGCGGATCATAAATCCAGATCAGCACATACACGATTCTATCTGTGTCATCTACGTGCTATTCTTCCTCCATACATCACATAGTGTTGAAGTAGATATCAAGCCGTTATTATGCAGTCGTCACCCGATGATAACCCGATAATATCAGGTTCAAGTATAGATATCCAGAAGAGGGATGATAGGTTTTGTGGTACAGGCGCTCGCTGTAGCGCTACCTGCAGAACCGTAGCAATGCAGCACTCTAGCACTAACTAACTATGAACTAATGAACTGCTGCGAGTGCAGCGAGTCCTAACCCGCGAAGGCGAAGCCTGAACATTCAACATCTAGCCCCGGCAGAGGTGGTATTTAATAGCGAGGGGGTGAAGAATCAGATTGGCACACAATGTGATTCGTTTGATTGGTTACACTGAGTTCTATTTCAGGATCATTTCCTTCGTGGAAGAATAACGACCAGATGACATTTTATAATAATAGATTCCAGCCGCCGTTGTTTGGCCGGAGTTGGTTTTGCCGTCCCAGTTGAAAGAATGTTCGCCGGTTGACAGCTTTTGGTCGTTGATCAAGGTCAGAATAAGTTGGCCCTTGATGTTGTAGATTGCAACCGTCGTTAGACCGTTGTCGACCTGATTGAATTTGACGTTAGTGCTGCCCCAAAACGGGTTGGGGTAGCAGGTCAACTCAGGGTCGGGGGTGGTCGGGGTGGTGGGTCATCGTTGGACTGGGTGGTGGATAGCTCAGTCAACCAACTGGTCCACGCTAATTACTAGTGGTGCCCCATTTTGGGCCACCAGAGAAGCGACGTTGGCTATCAAGAAGATAATCAAAAAGATGCTACGAGTCCTCATCATGGGACTCATGTTTACTTTATCTATTATCTGCTCTATGAATTAGTAAGGAAACCCGGTGTAGATACTATATCCAGATCAGCACTTACTCTACTCTATTTGCGATGCAATACTATTGGATCAGAGGCACCTATCACAGTACTCAAGTTTCCTTCAATCGTTCCTGCATCAGCCGCAAAGCCGGGCTTAGGTGAGCCAGATTCTTCTTTGCCCTCGCCAACACTTTTTCCGCTTCCGCTATCTCTCCCAAGTAGATGTATGTCTTTGCCAGATTGGCGTATATCTCACTGAGGTAGGGCCATTTTCGTTCACTTTCTCTTAAGATTCGTATCGATTCCCGAGGCAAACCAGTCTTCAAAGCGGCCGCAGCAAAGCTCATCATGTGTTCTGGATTGTTTATCTTACCTGCTTCCGCGGCTTTCCGGTAGTTATAATACGATAGCATCCACATATCTTTTTGGGAGTAGATTAGCCCCGCAAACAGATAGAGTTGGATGTGTTCACCGGCATATTTCTGCGCAATCTGGATGTAGTGTAGAGCTTCATCTGTGTCACCCAGTTCCATATATTGTTCGATGATCACAAAATACACATATGGATGGTTTGGCAAGCGTTTACTAAGTTTCAACATAGTATTGATGCAGTCCCGGCTCTTTCCCATCAAAGCCTGAGCATAGCCGATATTATAGAGGATATCCTCACTGGGATTGGGAATGCGTTTGTAGTAAACTAGGGCCAGGCGATATTCACCGGTAGCCATGTAACAAGCGCCAATGGCTTGAATTATCTGGAGGTTATCCGGCTCTATTGATAATGCCCGCAGATAATGTTTGAGTGCCATGCTGTACTGCATACGAAAGATAAACAGCTCTGCCATGGAGGTATGCAAACGAGGTTCATTAGGGTGTTCATCTACTGCGCTCTGCAACACATGCATGGCATGCAGCCAGTTCTTTCTGCCCAATTCCTGGGCTTGGATGATTATCTGATCTATATTCATTGGTTCAGTTCTTGCAAAATCTCTTCTATAGCTCGTTGAAGCTGTTTATCGTTGTGGTCGCGGATATCGTTCAAACTATGTTCCACGATGATGTCCGGTATGGCTCCGGTTCCCTCCATATTGGTTCCGTCCACCTTATACCATCCCGTACCAGGCATGCGCATTGTGGAACCATCCAAAAGCTGCATCTCCCATGTACCGATCACAGCTCCGCTGGATGGGAAACCTATTACTTTACCTAGTTTTAGTTCTTTATAGATGATGGGAAAGATCTCGCCATCGGAAAAACTATGCTCGTCCACCAGTACGATGCTTGGTACATAAATGCCGTTGCTTGGCTCTACTCTGGGCAGGTTTCCGTATGATCTTCGAGTGGAATATGCGTATTGCTTCTTGGAAAGGAGGGATATTATTTTGTCGTGAACTCTGCCTCCTACGTTGCCGCGGAAGTCCAATATTATTGCCTCTTTATCGTGATTGTCACGATAGTAATCCCGGGTGAAATCCTCATAATTTTCCTCACCCATAGCAGGAACGTGGATATACCCCACTCTGCTGTTCGTGGCAGTTTCTACCATTTTACGGCTGCGCATCGTTTTGTAGTCATAGTACAGCTTACGTGCCGCTCTACCATCCAATCCGTTTAACACCCCGGAGATTTCCCTGTCCTTGCCGAGAATGGTAAAGTGGATGGTCTTGCCCACTTTGCCTACCAGAATGGAGTCTATAGGAGTAGTGGATTTGATCTTAACGCCATCCAAATGCGTCAACAGATCACCTTCTATTACTTTGTAGAACGCTGATATGCGTGTATTGGGATACACTTTGCTGATACGGATGCCTTCTGGAAGGGTTTCCGAATAATCCAGCTCCATTCCCAGATACGCAATGGGTTTATAAGTGCTTTCTTCATCTTCACGGGGATCAAAACCTGTGTGAGAGGCGTTGAGATCGCCCACCATTTCGTCTATCACGGCAGCAATCTCGGAGATATCCATAGCTTTATCAGTATAAGGAAGGTATTCTTCATAGAGTTCATTCCAGTTCAATCCATGCATATCCGGATCATAGAAGTTTTCAGCAAAACTGCCCCATACCTGTTCAAATACCTTTTGATTCATCTTCTTTTCGTCGTAAGAATAATCCAGTGCTACAGGTATTTCCTTGCGCTTCTTATCACTCAGAGAGTAGGATCGCAAAGCGCCTTTCTCCAGATAATAAAGATTATCGCCATAGAGCTTGAAGTTATCGCTTTCAGCAGTGAATACAGCTTCTTCCTTCTTGTTTTTCCCGTAGATATCACCTTTGTACAAACCGGCTTTATTATTACCGAACCAGGATTGCTCCACAAAGAGAAAGGTTGAATCGCTGATAACCTTGATGGGATACAGGTTTGACGACTGTCCTTCATAAAGAAGATGGAGGCGTTTATCAATACCCTCCCACTCTATCTCCACCGGATGCGTAACCTCCGGATGAACTTTGATCTCCATCACATACAAACCGTCTTCATCCACACTGTAGTCCTCTGTTTCCTTGTCCTCAGTTTCGTCTTTCACGCTGCTGGTGTCTGCTGCGGGCTTTGGATTCAGAATCTCATCCCAGGGATCCACATCAAACTCAAATTCATCTCTGGGTAGCAGATCCAATCGGTATAGATTGCGATTTCGTGTAAAAATGAGAGAGCGCTGGTCTTTCATCCAATGGATATTGGAAATGTTGTATTGATCCGAAAGCACTTTGCGATGGCTATCTGCAGCAAAGTCGTATATATACAGCCCGCGTATGAAATGCTTGTCGTCTATGGTTACATACGCGGCATGGCTTCCACTCTGGTTTATACTCACATTCGAAATTACCAGTTCAGGGATGTCCATTGCTTTGATGGTTTGAAACAGACTATCTGCCAAAGCCACTCTGCCGGAGTTTCTATGATCCATATAGCGTATCTGCCAACGGCCAAATTCGTCGCGGTTGATATCTCTCACGCTGAGGCTGTCTGCACCAAACCACTGCACCGGTTCCAGGCTGATTTCATGATCAATCTTGCCCCGAAAGAGGCTGGTTCTGCCCTTATGCAGCTTGAAGAGGATCAGGTTTCTATCGTCCAGAAACTCAGTTTGTGCCCATCCGGAGTGATCGCGGGTGATGGCCTTGGGTTCTCCGCCTTTAGCCGGTACCACAAAGTTGTCGTATTTATAATTGAAGGATATTAAGTTCCCTCCGGGAGATACTGAATAGTCGCTGATCTCATCCTTCATGCTGTGTTCCTGGATTGAATCTTCCCATTTATCCACAGCAAGGTTTATCTCCAGCTTTTCCACTCTGTCTTTGGAGATTTTGGTGGGATCGTACTTATAGATTTCATTGAAATGTTCAAATACAATACGGTCGTTGTTTCGGGCTATTCTGATGTCACGTACGCTGAAGCGGGGCAGATCACTGGAGGCAAAAATTCGCTCAAAATCCATGTCATCCACTCTCACCAGCTGGTAGTTGTCTCCATCGGACATAGCGTAAAACACAGAATTGGAAAAATGCGAAAACACGGGATAGCGCTCAGTAATCTCTGTACTTGTAAGACGGCTATAACTCTTGCTTTCTATGTCGTAGAGATGCAGGTCTCCATTTAGGGATCCCCGGTAAGATTCTCTGTGTGCATCTCCGTAACGGCTGAAAATGATCTTGCTATTATCTGGAGACAAGCTTGCCCAATAATCCCCAATCTCACCCAGAAGAACCGGCCGTTCTCCGTTTATGGGCAATTTGTAAAAGGAGCTACCGTGTTCAAATCCGTAACCGATAGCCAGGAGGTGTTCTCCATCATTGAACCAATCCACTACAGAGTAGGTTTCGCGGATAATTACACGGGCATCACCTCCACCAGCAGGCATAATGTAAGAATAGGTTCTGCCCTCACGGTTGCTTTTGAAAGCTATCCATTGCCCGTCCGGAGACCATACAGGCCCCCATTCAGAAGCTGATGTATCGGTTAAGCGGCTGGCTACTCCGCCTTTAAAGGGAACTTTCCATAGATCGTTATCATATACGAAGCATACCTCGGTTCCATCAGGGGAGATGGCAGGGTCTTTTGTAAAACCAGGCTCCTGCGCAAACAGCGGGACACAAACCCACACTACAGCCAGCAGCACCAGATACACTCTGAATCTCATAATAATCTCCATCTATTCTTTTTCTACAAGGCTGATCCCGGTCTGACGGGATTTGATCTGGTAGGAATGCTTGAGTACCCGAAACAGCGTCTTGGCATGGACATATCCTTCCACACGCAGGCTCTTCTTTTGATCAGCGGGACGCTTTAGAAACAAGTTTAGCTGCTTGTCCAGTTCATTTTCACAACGGCGGATGCGTTCATGCAGCTCGTCCAACGCTCTGTCATCACCTTCCTCACGCAAGCGAACCGCTTCTTTTGTCATCTGCATCAGTAAAGCCCTGTAGAAAGGACTAATGGCTATTTCTATCTCGGTTTCCTCACCCTCATAGGAGCCGGCTGTTCCGATGGAGATGCTAGCTCCGGATTGGGTGAGTCCTCCACTGATCCGGCTTTCCTCATACGAGCCTGTGATGTCGCCATCACAAGCTACTGTAGAGTGTTCTATATACTCATCAAAATCTATACTCTCTTTCACATGTACCCGCGATTGCCTGATGCCGCTTACTTTCAGTGATCCAAGTACTTGAATACCCGGATTGTTACAGGATATGATGTCACCCCTTACAATCAGATCGCCTTCGGTATAGATACTGCAATCTTCCAGGTTGCCATGCACGGTAATAGACTTCGCCCCAGCAATCTGCACATTGTTCAGATCCCCTTCAATCTCCAGCTTCAGCGGACTGCGGATAAAGACATCGGTAGGAATATCCTCTGCATTTAGCTTCAACTCCGTTAATATACAGATCTTGCCTTCAGTGTCCAGATATGGGTAACCGGTAGTCTCAGCTACAAAATCCCGGGCTTCATAGCGTACCCAATCACCTGCCTGCTGCATGGCTGAGTCTTCATCTACCACCGGCGGCGTGATCAGCTCGCCAAAGATATCATAAATGCTGCCATCCCGCTCAAAAAGGTTGTCTGAAAAACTGGCTACCACATCTCCTTCTTTCACATAAGTAATGCGTCCCAGTTCTTTGAAATTCAAAGACTTCAGATCTCTTGGGATTGCTTCCGGATCGAAGTGATAGTTCAGTGCGGCTTCTTTGCCGGGGCCTTTCATACATATGGCAACAGGGAAAGGTTTATCATATTCTTTTTCGATACCGTGTTCCCGGATTAGTTGCATAGCTTCTTCAAAACCGGATTTGATGCCGGCTTCATCGATGAGGTCCAAGATTTCCTTTTCATCTACCAGACGGCCACTGCGCTTGATCGTTAGCCAAGCAGAAGAGCTGTCTTGCCTTAGTTCCAGGATTACGTTTCCGCTTTTACCGGTTAGTATCTTATTCATTGCAGATCCCGATTATGTTGATTTGGCGGTTGTTTCCCTTATCTCTACGGTAGGAGAAATAAGCGAGGTTCTCAAATGTACAATCATGATGGTTTTCGATGTTGATGTATCTCAGGCCTGCCCTCAGTAACTGCTGAAAGATGGCAGCACGCAGGTTCAAATGGCGAACATGCTTTGTATCAGGTATTAGTTGCATCCGGCTCAGGCTGTGGTTGAAGTGATGCCACAAGGCTTCACTTACCTCATAATGCTCGTCGCAGATACCGGCTCCTACATGAGCCACGATATTGGCAGGATCACAGGAAAAGTGCTCTGTCATGATATTAACAGTTTCCCCCACAATGTTTTGTCTGCTGCCTTCACGACCACTGTGGACGGCGGCAACCACCTGTTGTTGCTCGTCATACAGCAATATGGGGAAACAGTCCGCAGTCCGGATGAGCAAGTATTGTCCCGGAATATTCGTTACTAAAGCATCTGCTACCGGGATCTGGGGATGGTTGCCCAAGCCTGCCCCGCTATCTTCTTCCCTACAGATATGCACGAGGTTGGAGTGAGTCTGCTCACATATCACCAACCTATGCACAGGGATGATGTTGCCTTCCAGCTCCAAATCCTGCTGCTGCTTCATCAGACCGCGATAATCAGGTTCTTTACCTCCCAGATGCCAGAAGATCTTTTTCATTTGTTCAGCCTCAATCTGGGAGTCCGATATACCGAGGAATTGGAATTTGCCACCAGCATCTTCAGCATATCCTTGCTGAAGCGGGGAAGATTGCGCAGACTATTCAGACTCCAGATAAAGCATACCAGAGCACATAACAGCATGGATGTCTGGGGACCGTATTTGCTAGTTAGCCATCCCACCAATAAACCGCCAAAGGGGGACATGCTTTGAAAAGTCATGGTATAAGTGCTTAACACTCTGCCTCTCATCTCATCCGAAACCATTGTCTGCAGCAGGGTATTTGTGGTTGCGGTGATGTTCATCATGCCAAAACCGATAAACAGCATCATCAGCATGCTGAGATACAGAAATGTGCTGTGTGAAAACAGGATGAGCGCAGAGCTTGCCACCAAGCCGACTACAATCAAGCGCATTTGCATACCTTTGATGTTGCTCCTTGATGCCAGGACAAAAGCACCGGTTAGTGCCCCAATGCCGGCAGTGGACATCAACAAGCCCTGAGTTCCGCTATTTCCATGCAGGATGTCCCTGGCAAATACCGGTAGTAATGTGGAATAACTAAAACCAAACAGCGTGTAGATCGCCAGGTTCATGATCAGATAGCGTATAGGAAAACTCTGATATGCATACTTCCAGCCCTCGGCAATCTTTCTTAAAGTGGATTCTGTTCTGGGTTTTAGCTTGGGATACTCAATGTGTATAAAAAACAAGGATACTATCACGGGTATATAGCTGGCAGCATTGATGGCAAAACATACTCCTTCGCTAAAGAGCACTATCAGCAAACCACCCACTGCCGGGCCGATCAGGCGAGCTCCGTTGAACATAGCGCTGTTAGTAGCGATCGCATTGGGCAAAAGCTTTTTGTCCCCCACCAGATCTATTAGCAGGTTTTGCCGCATGGGTGAATCAACCGCTTCGATCATGCCCTGAAACAAGGCAAGGAGTAGTATGGGATACTGCACATATTCGTTGATTACACCAGTGAGAACCAGAATTGCCAGCAAGCTGCTTTGTACACAAAAGGCTATTTGAGTACCAATCACCATCTTATGTCTGTTCAGACGATCTACCCAGGCCCCCACAAAAGGAGAGATAAACACCGATGGGATCATGGAAAGGAAGGTCACTACTCCCAAAAGCAAGGCAGAATTGGTGAGGCGATACACAAACCATCCCATGGTGGTTCGCTGGATCCAGGTACCGATCAGTGACACTACCTGACCACTGAAAAAGATCCGGTAATTGCGGATACTCAAGGAGATAAAGGTTCGTTTTATGAAGCTAAACATCAGAGGATGAAACGGGAGAGATCCTCGCTCTCTATCACCGGACTCAATCTGGCATTCACCATCTTTTGGCTGATGTTTACCTTCTTTAGCTTGGGATCCGGCATTTGAAAGAGAAAATCGTCTAATAAAGTATTCAAAATAGTATGCAGGCGACGCGCTCCGATGTCTTCCATCTTCTCATTAGCCGCTGCCGCATAATGCGCAATAGTTTTGATAGCATTACTGCTAAAGCTCAGTTCCACGCCTTCGGTGGCAAAAAGCTCTCGATATTGCTTGGTCAAAGCATTCTCAGGTTCTTCCAGAATGCACACAAAATCCTGTTCCGTAAGGCTGCTCAATTCCACTCTGATGGGAAAGCGACCCTGAAGCTCTGGAATCAAGTCACTGGGTTTCGCTTGAGAAAAAGCACCCGCTGCGATGAACAGGATGTGGGAGGTATCTATTGGCCCGTATTTTGTGGGCACACTGCTTCCCTCCACGATGGGCAACAAGTCCCGCTGTACTCCGCTGCGGCTAACATCTATGCCGCCGTGTTTATCAGTATTGGCGATTTTGTCGATCTCATCGATGAAGACGATGCCGTTTTCTTCCACTGCCTTCTTGGCGCATTCCGCAACCTTGTCTTTGGGCACCAAATGTGCCACTTCCTGTTCTGTAAAGGTCTTCAAAGCGTTCGAGACCGTAGTCTTATGCTTCTTTCCTCCTCTACTGGGCAAAATGTTTGAGAGCATATCGCTAAAATCCAAATCCAGAGTTTCCAAACCGAAATTGCTCATAATCTCAAAATTGGGTAGGTTATCCTCGCTGAATTCGATCTCAATCTCTTTGTCATCCAGCTTTCCGGATAGCAGCTTTGTTCTCATTTTGTCCCTACTGCGTTTCTGCCGTTCTACGAAATCCGGATCCTCACTATCCCCTTTTCTGCGCTTGAGCGGCAAGAGAACGTCCAAAACCTTCTCAATAGCCAGCTTCGTAGCATCGTCACGCACCTCTGCCACCATCCGGGCACGGGTCTGAGTAACCGCGTAATTCATCAATTCCCTGATCATGGATTCCACATCACGCCCCACATAGCCCACCTCAGTGAACTTTGATGCTTCCACCTTGATAAACGGTGCATCCACCAATCTGGCAATACGGCGGGCGATCTCGGTCTTCCCCACTCCAGTAGGCCCGATCATGATGATGTTGTTTGGCATTATCTCGCGCCTTAAATCCCCCTGCACACGCTGACGGCGCCAGCGGTTACGAAGGGCAATTGCCACACTGCGCTTGGCTGCAGATTGGCTGATGATGTACTTATCCAGCTCCTCCACAATCCGCGAAGGAGTCAATTCGTTAATATCTACCACTACAAAACCTCCAGAGTGAACTGATCATTTGTATAAACGCAGATCTCGGAGGCAATTTTCATGGCTTCCATTACGATGGTCTCTTCCGAAAGCTTGGTATTGCGCATCAAAGCCCTGGCTGCTGCAAGAGCATAGTTACCCCCGCTACCGATGGCGATTAGTCCGTCATCCGGTTCCATCACATCTCCCACTCCGCTTATCATCAGGATGCCGGATTTGTCTCCCGCAATCAGCATTGCTTCCAATCTGCGCAGATATTTATCCTGTCTCCATTCTTTGGCCAAGTCAACCGCTGCTTTCTTCAGATTTCCTTTATTCACTTTCAGCTTTTCTTCAAATTTCTCCAGTAGTGTAAAAGCATCGGCTGTAGCGCCGGCAAAGCCAGTGATTACCTTGTCTTCAAAGATGCGGCGGATTTTCAATGCTTTGGCTTTTACCACTGTATCTCCCAAGCTTACCTGACCATCTCCGCATAATGCGGTTTTACCCTTTCTGTGTATTCCGATTATTGTAGTACCATACATGTTATTCATTGTTGTCTTTTGTTTCCTTTTCTGCACTCTCTGCTTCTGTGAGCTCTGTATCTTCCTTGTTATCTACAGAATGCTCGAAGCGCATCTCTTTAGCGCGCTCAAATTTGGCTTCCACCAAGGCTTTAGCATCGCTCTCCAGATTGTCCAGGATCAGGCTGAAGATTTCCTCTGTGCCCAAAGTCTCTTTTTCCTGTAGTTCAATAGCCATTTTATCCAGAAGATCACGGTGCTTCAGCAAGATCTCTTTGGCTGTCTCATGCGCTTCAGTGATGAATTTCCGGATCTCGCTGTCCACCATGCGGGAGGTTTCGTCGCTGTACACATCCCGGGAACCAATCTCTTTGCCCAGAAAAACCTCATTGTGCTCTTTGCCGATGGTCATGGGTCCCACTACATCACTCATACCCCATGAACATACCATTTTCTTGGATATATCTGTAGCGCGCTCCAGATCATTTCCCGCTCCTGTAGTCAATTCACCAAATACCACTTCTTCCGCGGCTCTGCCGCCCAATAGTGATACCATGAATTGCTTCAGATAATTGCGGGAATACCCCGTTTTATCGCTTTGCAGATAGTGAGTAGCGCCTCCGGTGAATCCACGCGGGATGATGCTCACCTTGTGCACCGGTTCCACCTTATCCTGAAAAATGCTAGTGATCACATGGCCAATTTCGTGATAAGCAGTAAGGCGTTTATCCTCTTCGGGAATCACTCTGCTTTTCTTTTCTTTGCCCAGAGTAAGCTTGTCCTTAGCTTCTTCAAAATCTGTCATCTGAATGCTGGCTTTGTTCTTACTGGCAGCTATCAGCGCCGCTTCATTCACCAGATTTGCCAGATCCGCTCCGCTAAATCCCGGAGTTCCGCGGGCAATGATTTCCAGATGAACATCGTCTCCCAGAGGAACCTTATCTGAATGCACCTTCAAAATCTCTGTCCTGCCTTTGATGTCCGGGAGATCAACCGTTACTTGACGGTCAAATCTGCCGGGACGCAGCAGTGCGGGATCCAGAATGTCGGGACGGTTCGTTGCGGCTATAATGATCACTGCCTCATTGGGTTCAAATCCATCCATTTCCACCAATAGCTGATTCAGGGTTTGCTCCCGCTCATCGTGGCCACCACCCAATCCGGTTCCCCGATGCCTGCCCACCGCGTCGATCTCGTCGATAAAGGTGATACAGGGAGAATTCTTTTTAGCGGTTTCAAAGAGGTCGCGCACCCTCGCAGCCCCTACTCCTACAAACATCTCCACAAAATCCGAACCTGATATGCTGAAAAACGGTACTCCCGCTTCTCCGGATACGGCTTTTGCCAATAGGGTCTTACCGGTTCCAGGACGCCCTATGAGCAACACTCCCCGGGGAATCCTTCCACCCAATCTTCGGAAACGATTGGGATCTTTCAAAAAATCCACTATCTCTTGCAGCTCTTCTTTGGCCTCATCCACACCGGCTACATCCTTGAAGGAAATCTTGGATTTGCTTACCTCATGCAGGCGTGCCTTGCTTTTGCCAAAACTGAATGCTTTCGAATTCTGATTGGTCATCCTTTTCATAATCAAGAAATAGAAGGCTATCAGTATTATGAACGGCAAGAGCGACACCAGCAGACTGGTCCATCCCGCTGGTTTGACCGTGAATACTTTGATGCCCCGAACCAGAAGACTGTCCACCAGACGCGCATCATCAAAGGGGATGGTAGTGTGGAATTTCCGTTTTGACACGTCGGTATATACGATATCCCGGTCTGTAAACTGTACTTCTTCAATGGTATCATTATTCACCCGGGCCATAAAGTTGCTGAAGCTTTCCTTGGTTACTGTCTCACGCGAACCGCCATAAGTAAGCCATAAACTGATTGCCAGCATGATGATGATTACTATGAATGGAGTCCAGAATTTCGATTTTTTCGCTGGTGCGATCGGCTGTCCCTGTGCATCTACTTTGGGAGTTTCCGGTTGATCTTTGGAGTTCAACCGACGCTTGGCCTGGAGCATTCTGAACAATCCGATCACAGAGATCAGGATAATGCCATAGACAAACCATCTCAGCATGCTGGTAAAGCCATCCATAACTGCGGGAATCTCGCCCAGAGCGGGATTCAGGCTATCTGCTTTTTGCGCATACAGACTGCCTATGCCTGTCATGATAGCTGCGATACAAGTATATTTCATGTGTAACACTCTTCCTTTAGTATCCCAATATAGGGCAGATTGCGGTACCGTTCGGCATAATCCAGGCCATAGCCCACCACAAACTCGTTACCTACTTCAAAACCCACATATTCAAATATAGTCTCAATCTTGTGAGCCTCAGGCTTATCCAATAAAACACAGGTCCGCAAGCTCGAGGGTTTATGCTTCCAGATATAATCCTTGATATACTGTAATGAGAGGCCGCTATCCACGATGTCTTCCACGATGATCACATCTCTACCGGCAATATCCAGATCGATGTCTTTACGAATCTTTACAATTCCGCTGCTACTGGTTCCCGCACCATAACTGGAGATGGCCAAAAAGTCGATCTCGATGGGAATGCTAACTGCGCGCACTAAATCGCTCATAAAGATAAAAGCGCCCTTCAACACTCCGATTATGACCGGAACCTTGCATTCATAATCACTATTGATTTGCTGCCCTATCTCTCTGATGCGCTTTTGAATACGCCGCTCATCAAAAAGCACTGCCGATATATCACAATTCATCAGATTCATTGATTCCTCTCTTCTTCCGGCTCGCTGCCCGGTTAGATTTATTGATTAAGTTTTCTGCATCGATGCACAAATAACGACTGCTATTTGCATCGTATCGTACCCGATTGTCTAGGCGATACGGACAAATCCACAAGATTTTTTCGTCATCCTCAAGAATGGGTATCATATCCCTATCGTATTTAGCTACTTTTTCGTCAATAAAAAAGTCTTTCAGCTTCTTGAAACCATTCATTCCAAAGGGAATAAAACGATCCCCTTCCCGGCGGCTGCGAATCCGGATCTTGCCTACAATCTTCCCCGCATCCAGGATCACCCTGGTTCCCATCACTTCTTCATCGTCGGCTGGCAATACCTTGAGGTATCTGAAGCTGAAACGATGATCCATGTGAACTGCCCGGGAGCGATCACTTTCGATCATAAGTTCCTGCGTGGGCGGAGCTTTCACATCCTCTTCAAAACTGCTGATAAGGAGCTCTTGATAACGCTTGATGGCATACACCTGATGCGGCAGGCTTATGTATTTGCTGCCCATAGCATCAAGGAGCCCCTCAATCTCGCGCAGATTGCTCTGGAAGAAATCCTGAGTTGTCCCGCTTACCATGCTGTATGCCTCGCGCAACAGGTAAAAACACTCAATTTGCGGAGCTTTTAGCAGGTCGGGAATACTTATGATCACCCTGCCGTGGCTATTGTCCAAACAGATCTTCTTGTACCGTCTCAAGGCTCGTTCCAAGATATACTGTTCGGCTTGCCGCAATATCGTAGCTTCTTCGGCAAGCTTGTCTCTGATCTGCGGATTATAATTCTCTGCCAGATGGGGCATCAAGGTATTCCGAATCCGATTTCGGGTAAAACGCGGATCCTCGTTCGATGCATCTTCCCGCCAGGCGATATGGTTTTCCCTTAAGAGAGCCTTTAGCTCCTCGGGACCAAAGGCCAGCATAGGGTGCGCGATCACACCCTGAATAGGCTTGATTCCCGCCATCCCGCTAAGCCCGGAACCCCGGAAAAGATTTAATAACACTGTCTCTGCCAGATCCGATTTGTGATGAGCAAGCAGTATTTTATGAAAACCATAGCTTTGGAGAATCATCTGAAAGGTCTCAAACCTGGCTTGTCTGGCGCGGTTCTCCAAGTCCCGTTCTCCTTCCAGCTCTATGCGCCGGATTATAATCGGGACATTCAATTGCATGCAAATGCGCTTGATCTGTTGCTCATCCTGATCGCTTTCCTCCCCTCGCAGTTGGTGGTTGATGTGCACCGCAAGCAAGGAGAAGTTTTCGCTGTGGCGTAAGCGCGAAAACAGGTACAGCATCGCTGTGGAATCCGCACCGGCCGATACAGCCAGTAAAAGCTTCTCCCCCTTGTTGAGGATCCGCTCCTGCGTGCTATAGTCCACTAAACGCCTAAGATATTCATTTACAAGGCTCATCTCATCTCCGCCAGATTTTTTCCCATATTACACAAGTCTTTTCGAAATGCCCAAGCTGTCAACTCTTATCTGCATCTTTTGGATATGCATCTTGTATCTTGCATCCGCTAATTCATCATGATACTGTCTTCTGATTTTGTGATGTGACACTGATGGATATCTTCACTACAGTAATCCATGGAACCCCGCAAACGAAAAAACGGCTGGGAAAGTGTCGCTATGCTCTCCCAAGCCGGCTTGTTTATTGATCTTATGGTCAGTGCTTTTCTACTGGTACCCAAATCTCCATTACAGACTGGGAATCACCAAACTGAAAGCGTTGATCGTACAGCTCGAAATCATCCGCTTTTTTACGTTCATAACCACTCTCTGGCAACCAGTTATTATAGATGAAATCATAGGTCTCGGATAATGTGTCCAAAGAACCATGATGCTCGAACACAGCGTAGTCTGCTGCGGGAACATCCCTATAAACCAATCCTATGGGACAGTCCTTCTCCGGAGGATATTCCACTCCGGCCAGATACGTGAAGGGAGTATCCTCGTTCATCTCGATGTGATCCAGATAATAACAGATACCCAAGACTCTTCCGGGATGTAGCGCATCCGGAACCTTGCTGCATATTTGCTGGTTAAAGTCATTCCATAAAGCAGGTATATTATTATTCTTCATGGTGTTCTCACACGTAATTCCCACTACTCTGAAGGCATCCATGTGTTTGATCTTTGCTTTTAGCATTTTTACTCCTTTAGTAAGCGGTGATATAGAGTTAAAATATTGTAAAGGACCTACCTGGCGTCTTAACTTCCCGGGCGTGACGCCATATACTACAGTGAACGACCTGGTAAACGCTTCCTGAGATTCATACTGATACTCGCCGGCAAGCTGTTTGATAGGCTTTGCGGTAAAGACTAATTCTTTGGCCGCTTCACTCATCCTGCGTTTACGGATGTACTCCCCCACCGTGATTCCCGTGGAAGCCAGAAATACTCGGTGAAAGTGCCAGGCAGACATATTGGCTTTTTCGGCGATGTCTTCCAAAATCAGCTTTGTCCTCAGCCCCGCTTCTATATAACGGATTGCTTTGTCCAGATTGTTCTTGTTTGGCATATTTGTTCCTATCGCGCTTTGATAATATTTGCTGTATCAGGCGCAGCAGGATCAGTCAAGAAAAAAGATTTGACATTTTTTGCTCCTTTCCTGAATAGATGCGTACGACCAGGGACAGCGAATGTCCAACCATTCTTCCCAATTGAGCCCCATATCATACGACCTCATGATTACGCCATCACCGAGTCCAATGAGGAAATCTTCATACATAAACCTGTCTCGAGTCCCCATATTTGGTGTAAATTCCAATTCTTTGCACCTCAAAGTCTCTGAAACATCTGCTAAACCTTTTCTTCAGTTTATTATATTTAGAGCCTATGAACCAAGATTATCCTACTAGATTTTATGTCAACATTTTCTCTGCATTTCTACAGTCCGCATTATATTATTTTTGATAATCTTACCTGGCATTTATCATTAATAGAAACCTCAATACGTGAAACACCCATTCTATGAATCCTAGGAGTTATCTGCGGTTCATAGCAGGATACAGAGCATCTCCGGACAACAATGATTTAATTAGATACAACTGTAGTTCAGAAACAAATTATCGTCCATTACTGGATACACTTTCTCTTGTAGCACAATCCATTATCAGATCATCTGCCAATCCTGAATTTGAGCTTGTGATACTGCCTGCCGTTAAATTCCAACACCTTATCATTTTCGATAATTTCAAAACCGATACTAATGGCCAAATGCACCATCCTTTCATTACCAGACCATGTTTCACAGTAAATGTAATCCAATTCATGGTTTTTAAACATGTATCCAATCCACTTTTGCAATGCCTCACGGCCTATTCCCCTGCCCCAAAAATCCTCCTCCGGGATGGAAATGCCTACTGCCAGAAAGCCCGGCTTACTCTCAATGTAATAAGAAGATACCCAGCCAATATGTGTGCCATCTACTTCAATTTCAAGGCGGGTTTTTATCTCTTGGGGACCTTTTGATAGTCTGTTAGATAGCCTCTGGATAAAGCTCTGAGCAAATGTATCACTCATTTCTTCCCAAGGTGCATCCCATTTGGTCCATTCGAGCCCTTTCTTAAACCATTTTCGATAATCGTTCAAGTCAGCTTCGGTCAGGTCCCGTAAAGTAACTTTTTGTCCGTTTATCTCGTAAAGCATTTCAATACCCTCCCATATTCATGCGTTCCAGATACTCTGTGTAAATTCATCTATGTCCTCAGCCCCGCTTCTATATAACGGATTGCTTTGTCCAGATTGTTCTTGTTTGGCATATTTGCTCCTGTCGCACATTCAGCATGCTTATAATACTTGTCGTAGTAGTGATTGCTGAATCGCCGTGCAACATCGAACTCATGCGATCCCTAGACCGCCTGTAATCTATATTTCTTTATTCAGATACTGGTATCCCGGAATTTCTGGCAGGAGTTCCTCTTCAACCGCTGTTTTCACAGAGCGGCAAGGAAGTTGCAGCTCCACAATCTGTTCTCTGGTGATGGTCTTGAGATTCACCTGTTCCGGATATTTTGCCTG
>Ga0172378_10000919_pt1 | contig 26685 bp, 39 predicted proteins | sample GrowelOW332metaG_FD_119755 | JGI IMG/M metagenome (GOLD analysis project Ga0172378, IMG submission 119755) | Groundwater microbial communities from an aquifer near a municipal landfill in Southern Ontario, Canada - Pumphouse #3_1 metaG | ecosystem: Environmental > Aquatic > Deep subsurface >...
ATGTTTTGACATCAGCAGTTGGCGCTGGCGGAACCACCGTTTCCGGGGATAATGCAACGATTACCCAAAACAAAGCAGGCGGAGACGTGAGCACGTCTTTGGTTGAAGAAGTACCAGCGACCGAAGAGGAAGTAATTGATGAAGGGGCAATTGATGAAACAAAAGCCACGGAATAAAGATGATGACCGCTGGCATGTCCAGCAAATGCCAACGTTGCCGACACAAGACGATCTATACTCGCCGCGACACAACAAGACGAAGTTTTTAATGATTGATGTCAGCTGGCTGTGGCGTTGGATAAGGGGAAAGAAATGAAAGGAATGATGATTAAACTTGTACTGCGCTTTGTGGCGAAGAAACTCGACGGGAAGAAAACCTTCATCATTTCAGCGGGGAAGATTTGTTTTGCTATTGCAATACTCATTTCTTACGTTTATCCGCAGTATTCGTTTTTGCCGGATGACCCGGACAAAGCAATCGAAATCATCGGTGCGGTCTTTGGTGGGCTGTTCGGAGCCAGTGCAGTTACGCAGCGACAAGCGATTGCAAAGACTGGCAAGAAGATAGAAGAGATTCAGGAATCCCAACTGAAAGAGAGGCCCCCGAAGAAATTTATTAATCCTGGGCATGAAGTGAAGTGAGGGACAGCAGCCAATATTGGCTTAAAGCTATAAAGGAGTAAATCATGGCTAAATGGTACAGTTCTTTTCTCGCCCTTTTCCGTAAAGATGTTCTTCCAATTATATTACTGGCCGTTCGCGTGGCCGTGCAAAGCCTTATTTATGCAAATATTCCAGGAACAGCAAAGAAAGCTGCAGCAATGTCTGTTGTTGATTTTGCCCTCACCTCTACTGGGATTACTGCAGACCCCGACTTAATCGACAAGTTAATCGAATCCTGCGTAACCGAGCTTAAACAACTTAAACAGGGGTAAGCAATGGCAACAGCTGGAAAACTCATAACCTCCGCAATGCGGAAATGCAATGGAATCCTGGCATCCGGTGAAGCCCCTACCGAATCCGAGTTTTCCGATGCGCTGGAAACCCTCAACAATATGCTTGACGCTTGGTCGATTGAGCGGCTGGCGGTTATTGCTACCACGGAGCAGATTGTTACTTGGGGGGCGGGGGAGGCGACTTATACACTTGGGCCGACCGGGGAGATAGTGGCGGAGCGACCAGTTTCCCTTCTCCCTGTCACCTATTTCACGCTTGCCGACACTACAACCAGCTACCCCTTAATCCACCTCAACCGAGATCAATACAGCGACATCCCAACGAAAGCGGATACGAGCAACCTCCCTGGTTTCATATACTTGAATATGTCGATGCCAGATATCTCCATCTCCCTCTATCCAGTGCCGAGCCAGGAACTTCAGCTCCACATGATTTCCACAACGCCATTGAGCCAGGTATCAGACATCTATGCGGAACTCTCCCTTGCACCTGGTTACAAGCGAGCGATAATCTACAACCTTACCTGTGAACTCTGCGGGGAATTTGGCTTAACGCCATCCGCGACCGTTCAGCGAATTGCCATGGCCTCCAAGCGGGCAATAAAAAGAATCAATAATCCAAAGGTGTTGCTGGAGATGCCACTGGGTATTGCAAGGAGATAAGTGTATGAAAACCCCAATAGTTGGTGGCCAATATGTAACTGCCTTGGTGGACGCGGCTGACAACCGTATGATAAATATGTATGCCGAGAAGGTGCCTGAAGGTGGGAAAACGGCTGGATTTATCTCCCGCTGCCCAAGCTTACACCTGGAGATTACTGTTGGTGACGGGCCAATTCGTGGTATGATAGTCCTGGATCGAGAATTTGCTATAGTGGTTTCTGGAAAGGAAGTTTACTATATGTCTAACAGTAGTTCATCATTGGGTAAAAGCCATTATACCGCAGCATTAATTGGAACAGTTACGGGTGAGGGGCCAGTATCTATAGCTCGTAGTGGTGGGCAGGTTTTTATTGCTTGTAATCCTGATGCCTTTATAGTAACCCTCTTCGGTAACCAGGTGCAGGCCTTTACCAAGGTAACCGATCCTGACTTTCCTGGAGCAGCAACTGTTGTTTATATTGATGGATTTTTTCTATTCAACGAACCACGTTCACAAAGGCTATGGGTCACAGAATTGCTTAATGGATTTAACATTGACGCATTGGACTTTGCAAGTGCCGAGGGCCATCCAGACTTTGTAATGGCTGTAGATACAAACAGGACTGAAGTTTGGGCTTTTGGTAATGGCTCCATTGAAGTATTTTATAATTCCGGTATCGGTGGCTTTCCCTTTGTCAGAGTTGAAGGTGCCCTTATTGAACAGGGCTGTGATGCTTATGCGTCAATTGTTAAAATGGATAATGCCTTTTTCTGGGCTGGGAGAGATGATACTGGAACATATATGATTTTTCGTTCTAATGGGTATTCAGTTGCTCGGATTTCAGATCATGCCATAGAAGCCCTTATACAAGAGTTTCTTGATATCCGTTTAGCAGAGGCTTTCGGCTATCAGTATCATGGGCACTCTTTCTACATAATAAGTTTCCCCACTACTCAACGAACTTTTGTTTATGACGTTGCCACCAGCCTTTGGTATGAGTGGGCAGATTATTCCAACGCAGGGGGATTCACACGCTTTCGTGGTAATTGCTCAATGGGCTTTGAAAATGTCAGACTTATTGGCGACTATAAAAATGGAAATATTTATTCTCTTAACCCTGGGGTATATAAAGAGGGGGACAGGCCACAGAAATGGCTCAGATCTTGGCGAGCACTGCCTGCCGGAGAAAATACCTTAAAGCGATTGATTCACCATCATTTACAACTGGATTGTCAGACAAGTGTGGGGAATTTAACCGAAGACGGAGCCAATCCGCAAGTCGCCCTTCGTTGGTCTGATGATGGAGGCCATACTTGGTCAAACAGTCATTTAGCCCCTCTTGGGGCCTTGGGGGATACCAGTAAGCGGGTTATATGGAGAAGGCTGGGGGTGTCCCGCGATCGGATATATGAGCTTTCAGGCACTGATCCAGTTCCAGTCACTATCCTTGGTGCCGAGCTTCAGCTCTCTGAGGGTGCAACATGAAAATTAAAATTCCTGCCGCAATAGAAGCATTAATTGACCCTAAATCAAGTCTTTTAACCCATCGCTGGTACACGTTCCTCCGGTTACTTCTTGATAGAGTTGAGCCTGATTACTCTAAGTATGCGGTTACAGTAACCTCCAGCACAACAATCAAAAATGGTATGAGGTATATTGCTGTTCTGTCTGGGACGGTTTACCTTTATCTGCCAGCAAGCGCCCTGCGTGATGGATTAATATCTATAACAAATACTGGGAGTGAATGCACAGTTACAATCGTGCCAGTTACTGGGGAAACTATTCAAGGTAGGACGTTTATTGCACTTAATACTCAGTGGAGCTCTGTTTGCCTTTACCCAGGCCCTCTTGGGTATAGTATAATTGGTTAGATGAAGCAGGGAAAGAAGGAGTAAATATTCAGTGATAGTCTCAAGAGAGTCCTTTGATAGTGCTGATGAATCAACTAAACTATTATTGTTATATGATATACTAAGTGATCAGCATAAAGTATTACTTGAAAGCGCGGATGAGCAAAAAATCACTTGCAATAAACAGTGTGAAGCGTATAATAAAAGGATAAAAAGTATTGAAAACAGTAAGCTGATAAATAGTGGATTAGCAGCTGCCGGTGGTATTGTAGGTGGAATTACAGCGGTAGTGCTAAATATTAAGTTTTTTAACTAATTCATTGGGATTAACAATTATTACTTCCCCGGAGAAACTATGAGTACCACCCTACCAGCATTAGACATAAACCAGATAAAAGACAGAATGCTGGCTATGCCACAAGCCCCTTGCCCTGTGGTGCATCGCTTCGCCCCTGGCATGTATATTAGGGAAATTCATATACCAGCCGGAACCCTTCTCATGGGGCATTTGCACAGATTCCCACAGCTTAACATATTCATCCAGGGGAAAATGCTTATGCTTGCTGAGGATGGGAGTACAAAAGAAATTGCCGCTCCGCAAACATTCATGGGGGTAGCAGGTAGGAAAATTGGCTATGCCATAGAAGACGTAATTTGGCAGAATATCTTTGTTACGGAGGAGACCGATATTGATAAACTGGAGGACTTGCTTGTGGACAAGGAGGATACTCCGGTGCCGCAAAAACTGATAGTCGGAGAAAGCAATTTAAAAGTTATCCATGATGCTTATTATACAATGCTGAAGGAAATTGATGACCCACAGGGGAGGATTAAATGGGAAACGGAATCCCAAATCCCAATGCCAGAGGGATGGGTTAAAACTTGTGTACGGAAGTCAGATATTGACGGGCGCGGATTGTTTGCTACTTGCCCATTTTCAGCCGGCGAGGTGATTGCACCAGCGCAGATAGGCGATAAGCAAACTCCAGCTGGTCGATACACAAATCACTCGCCAACCCCCAATGCAGATATGCTTTTACTGTCCGGTGATTTAGTTCTGGTGGCTAATAAGCCAATTTCCGGCTGCCTTGGTGGGGGGCCAGGAGAGGAAGTAACCGTTGACTACAGAAAAGTGTTAAAATTTCGCAATAATAAAGAGGTGCAAGAATGTCAGTAGCAATAGCAGGAATAGTAGTCTCAGCTGCCAGTACTGCGGCTGGTATTTATGGGGCCAATAAATCAGCTAAAGTTACTTCATCAGCGGCAAAATCTGCAGCTACTGCCTCAGCTGAGGCAGCTGAGAGAGCTGCGGAAGCTACTGCCTCCGCAACAAAGTACGCCGCCAACCTTCAATTAAAGCAATATAACCAAATAAGGTCTGATAACAAACCTTGGCTGACCCAGGGCACAAATGCCATAAATGTGCTTGGCCCAGAGGTTATTAATGGTACCCTGAACAGGCCATTTACCCTTAATGATTTTGAAGCTGACCCTGGATATGAGTTTAGAGTGTCTGAAGGGGTTTCGGCTTTGGATAATTCAGCAGCAAGTAAGGGGGCTCTACTCTCTGGTAATCAGCTAAAAGCTATCTCCAACTACGGGCAGAATACAGCAAGTGCTGAATATCAAAATGCCTATAACAGATTTGTAGCGCAGCAAACTCAGCGGTATAACCAGCTTTCCGGCGTCTCAACGTCGGGGCAGAATGCAGCAAATCAAATTGATACTGCTGGTACAGCTTATGCCAATTCTGTTAGTGATAAGGCTATATCTGCTGCTAATACCTCTAATGGGTATTATAGCGATGCCACAAACACAGCTATTAATGCACAATTTGCGGCTGCCAATGCACAATCCAGTGCTTATGCAAGTTATGGAAAGTCTATAGGCAATTTTGTTAACTTCCTTGGGAATTATAAAGGATAAGGAGCTGAGGATATGACAGAGGTCAATTGGAATCTATTGGATACAAGCGCCCCCAGTGAAGTGGTAAATGCCTACGATTGGGGTGGGGAATTTTATAAGGGGCGAAACCAAGCAAGTGCCCGGCAAGCAGCTGAGCAACAAATGAAAACAAATGCGTTAGATATGCAAATTAAACAGCAGACTTTGGATGCTGCACCGGCCCTTGCTGCCAGGCAAGCTGAAACTGCCCGATTAGCCCAGCAAGGGGCACGGCTAAAGAATGAAGCTGATCTGCAGGAGGTTAGAATGGCAGCGGCGGATAGGGTTAGTGTTGCTCCAAAGGGACTGGTATTTCAGGCTTTTGTGCAAGAGGCACAGAATATTGCCAAAATACTCAGCATTGACCCGGCTGAAAGTATAGCCTATGGGGAGCAATTGATGGCAGCGGGGGGAGAGGATGCGTTAATAGCAGATGCGCGAAAGCATTCTCTGGAAGCAAAAGACCGTATAAGTAAAATCTCCATGCAGAATGCTGGGAAGCAAATAGTCCCTTATGAGACTAATCCGAATGCTCCAGGGTTTACAGGCACACCAATCGCCACCACTACCACGCCAGGACAGGATGCTGCAGCGGCCACCGCGCGGATGCAGGACGCTACTGCGCAGCAGCGAATTGCCGCCAGCAACCGAGCAACCGCCAACAATAGCGTTTATGGCATGATGACTGATCAGGGCCTTGCTCTTCTTGATAAATCGAATGCTAATAATGTTACAATGGCAAGAGGGCCGAATGGGGAAATTTTGATGAATCCTTATACTGACCCGAATTCTGTCTCAAAAACAGCAGCAGCTAAGACGACAGGAGCCTCCGGTGCCGCTTATGATTTCACTCAATTCCAAGCAGCAGAAGAAGCTCCGCGCGAGATCAAAAAGCTCGATGATCTGATCGTTAAACTGGAAATGTCTGATGCAATTACTGGCCCTGCGGCGGAATTGATTACGAGGGTTAATCAGGTGAAAGCCTTCTTCGGTGATGATATAGCAAACGGAAAAGTTACCGACACCCAGATGGTAAATGCTATGATGGGTAGAGGCGTGTTCAGTATGCTGCAGGCCATGGGACTGACAAGTAAGCAAATGGATACACCGGAAGAGCGGAAGTTTATGCAGCAAATGCTTACTGGTGAAATTTCAATGAACAAGGATACGCTGATCCAAATGGCTAAGATGCGGAAGGCGGAGCATCAATCTGCTATCGACCGCTGGGATAAGAAGGTTGAAAGTGGAAGGGCGGATAGAACGCTTCAAGCACTGGGAGAAAGCAAGCCGGAAGCCAGCGCGGAGAAGTGGAAAGCTGCCTCGGATGATGCTCTTATAGAGGGGTTATGATATGAATGAGGCTAATGCTGAAAAGCTGGCTCGCTATCAGGAAATCGTGAATCGCGGATTGGTTGACCAACTTCCAGAAGATAAGCGAGTGAAGGTTGGGATTCTGATTGATCGGGGAGTGTTGAAAGCAGCTGAGCCGGTTGAGGCACCGGGGCAAGCAGCTATGCCCGAACAGACTGCTATGCCCGAACAAGCCGCTCCGGTTCAGCAGGAAGCCCCTGCTCCAACCATGTCAGAGCAGTCCACTCCAGCTGCCCCTGCTCCACATAAAACTCTCACGCAAGCGGCTCAGGATGTAGTCGCCCCGCTTCCGCACAATAATGTCCTCAGCTCAGAATACTGGACGCAGAACGTACCGCTATCCCTCGCTCGGCTGCCAGTAATGGCAACAGTAGGAGCAGCGGGAATGGTTTATGATGCAGCTAAGGAGTTCACCGATCCCTTTGTGAATTTACTGGACAGTCCTATGAAAGGAAAAGACTGGTTGAAGGCCGGGAAGGACTTGGCCTATGCGCCAAATAGAGCGGTTATGGGGGCCGTGGAGGGGGCGAAGGAGTTTGTGAATGCACCTTTAGGCATGAGCGATAAAACCTCCGCGAGCGAGGCGTGGGACGACCCCGCGACATCCCTTATGACAATCTCCCCGTTCCTCAAAGCCGGTGGGAAAGCTCTTCCGAAAGGGAACCTCGGAGAACACCTTACCAGGAAATCCCTTCAATTCTCCCCCACCGTTCGCACCGCTGTGCAGAAGAAGGTCGCTGAAACGATTCGCAAAGCCAAGGTCAATGTCACGGAAAAGGGATTAGCTGAGTTTGGCGAAACTCTTAAAGCTAAGAATGAGCAGGTACGGGCGGCCTTGGAGCCAGTTGCTGATGCACCGATCAACTTCAACCTTCGCGATATAGTTAAAAAGCGGATTCTTGCTCTGGAGAATACCAGTAAAAAAGGTAAGAATATTAAGAAAACACAGCAGTTCTTGCAAGAGTTCTATGATGATCATATCGCCAAGTTCTCCAAAGACGGTGAGCAGATTGGGGAGAAAACCCTCACCGTTCGGCAAGCGCAGCTTATAAAACAGGACATTAATAAGGAGCTTACGAATTATTGGCGGGCGAAAGCCATGGGTGGGAAGTTACAAACCGCTCAGCATGAAGCCATGCGGTCGATTGGAGATTCGCTCCGAGCAGAGATTGAACGTCATGCGCCGGAGACTAAGCAGATAAATACTGAAATTTCCGATATGATTACCGCGCAACCGTTTCTGGAAAAGGCGGTGTCCAAGGCCGGGAAGAGTTCGGTACCTGGGTATAAGGACTTAGTTTCCGGCGCGGTTGCCGGGCAGATGTTTGGTGCGGAATTTGGCCTTCCGACGATTGTTGCCAGTAAGGTTTTGCGTGATCCAAGGGTAATTGGTGGAGCAGGGAAGGCTCTATATGCTATTGAAGAGTTTGGGCGGCGGATTAAAGGAATGATGAAGGGGCCAGAGCTGGAATTGCTGGTAGCGGATATTGACAATCAGCTCCCACAACAGCAACTCCCAGCAGGGCAGGCTCAGAACCAACTCGCACTTCCTCCGGGTAAGGGGCCAGCTATACTTATGGGCGAGGCACCGACTAAACCGATACTAATGGGCGGCCCCCCTGCGCCGAAACAAAACCTACTCGCCCTTCCCCCCGCCGAACACTTGCGCGGAGCGGCGGAACTCTCTCCGATCGAACGGATGTATCAGATTGCTCAGTCTGCCGAAGGTAAACGATTACTTCTGGAGCGGCTTGGAAAAGAAGAACGGTATTCTAAACTGGTAGCGGAACTGTTTAAAGTCCCCACCACCTCGCAGAAATTGCTCCCGGTTGGGCAGGGATTTGAAATGGTTACTCCAATCGGCGCAGAAGGGCGGCCAAGTATGAATGCGCTGGATCGCAGACAGGAGTTTGCTAAAAAGCGTTTCGGTGATCAACGGCCATACCCGTTTCGCAGTCCAGAAGAGGTTGCGAAGGATGCAGAACTGGCCGCAGCGAAAGTGGCAGAGAAAGCAACAAAGATTGCAAAGGCTAAAGCAGCGAAGAAAGCGAATAAACCTGTTAAAAAGGAGACTCTATAATGGCATCATTAGTCCCGGCACCCAGAATGCAGTTTTTCGATGAAGCTGGCAAGCCGCTCATAGGTGGGAAACTATACACCTATGCAGCTGGCACCACTACCCCACTCAGCACTTATAAAGATGCAAAGAAAGTCGCGGTGAATACCAATCCAATTATCCTGGATGCACGCGGACAGGCCTCGGTATGGCTGGATTTTATAGCATATAAATGGATATTGTATGACAGTAACGGTGTACTTCAGTATTCCGAAGATGATATAGTTCCATACGTTGCTGATCGCTCTTATCTAATGTCGGGAACCAGCCTTAACGCAAATGATGGTACGATATTAACCTGCAATTTGAATATGAATACGGCATTTGTAGATAATCTGGCCGAGGGGCAGTCACTTGTCTTAATGCTTACTGGTGCGGATGCCTACACGGTTAGCTGGCCAGCTATGGTTTGGGTCTCTGGCACTGGGAATGTTGAGCCAACTTATTCCCCCTCCGTTGTTATTGTACTCTGGAAAACTCAGGATGTATTGTATGGTATGTACACTGGAAAATATTGAGTGCGCGACTTTAATTATTTAACTGCTTGGGGAGGGAATAAATCATGCTGGCAAAATGGCTATCTTTACAATCTGCTGGTGAGGCACGATACACAGTGACCTGTGCAGTGCAAAATCCGTCAGCTACCGTCCTAACCCTTGACAACGGGCATCCTGCACCTTTCGTTGGGCCAAAGAAGCTCTATTGTTCAGGGATTAAGGAGTACAACTGGGGGGGAGTGGGACTAAGTGATATATCTGAGGGGCTGGAATACCAACGATGGTGTTGTAGGCTGTTTAGAGGTTATATTATATTAGAGGCAGAGGAAGTCGCCCCTATTACTGTTTATTCAGGAATTAACATTACTGAGTGCAGCTTTGCCTTTGATGCTGAGATGGGTTTAGTCCTGGCGTTTATGGATGGTGCTGCTCTGAAGGTAAGTTTTTACAATACCAGTACGCAAAAGCGGGAAGTAAATACTATAACCACAACGGCTGTATCACCAAAGCTCCTATCTTATAAAATGGGCAATTATGATGATGTTTTATTGCTTTTTATTGGGTCTGTTGGGGAATTGAAATATATGAAGTACAGTGATAAATTCTCCGGCCCCTTCCATATTCTCAGCGAGAAAGTACATAAGAAAATTAGAAAGGTTGGGGTGAATGCGGACGGACGGCTGCAGCTCTCTATGTTGGGGGTTGCTCCAGCATAGGGATTAGGGGAGCCTAACACACAGGCTCCCCATTTGTTTACTTAACTAATACTATCTGGTGCCGGATCAACCTCAAATCGAACAGCTTTGATTGTCTTTTCTTTTAGCATTAATGCCTTTATTATCCTGTGACGACCATCTAATACTGCTCCATCAGCATTAAGGATAATAGGGTAAGTAAGATCAGCAGCATTTACTGCATTAAGGTGCATAGCCATATCGCGAAGTGAGGCTTTTGTATAGGCGTAATCAATGTTTAAATGTTTTAGAGGTACGTTCATCACTGGTAAATCAGCCGAAAGTGCAATAAGCCTTACAATCGACCATCTTTCCCCCTCTACTACTGCATCTTGATCTTTATAATCAACCCACTTTTTAATCTTCATTCTTCTCCTTTTATCTGAGTGATTTCAGCGTTCCTCTTGCTATATCTAATTCCACAAATCCTGATTTAATCAACCCCTCCAGTACATCCTCGAAATCCCGCGCGGAGGGGAAATACACATGGACGAATCTATAAGCCTCCTCGTAAGTTACGGTATCGGCCTGTTGGATGAATTGCAACAGCTGATCCGCGTAGAAGGAATAATCCGATTTCCCCACTTGTGAGAACACCCGCGACATATCTGGTTCGAGGTCGGAAATCATAGTGTTAGCAATGGAGAGGTGGGAAGCTGTTATCTCCATTTTATTCCCCTCAGAGGCTGCAAGAATCATAGCGAGCTTATGGATATGAGTTTGCTTCCGGGCTATGTACCCGCCGAAGCGTTCTGCATCCATGGACATCGCTATTTCTGAGTAGTGCCTCGTATACCATTCCACGCCCCACTCTTTCGCCTCTGGGGTTATGGTATATGGGCCGAGCGGGGTGGTGGCTATATCCCGGAGGTCTTCAATTAGCTTTCTCCCGGTTTCATCATGATCGGCGGGTATTACATCCATTAGATACGGGACAAGGCGCGTTTTCTTATCCGCATACACATACACGCACCGGGAGGAAAGACCACCGCCAAGCATGTATTCCGGGAAGTTAGCGGCAATCCACGCCGGAGTGGTGCAAGCGATTAGATTAATCCATGGATTCTCAACCGCATCTGACCCGCAGTGCTTTGTCTTCTTCCTGAAATCCCCCTCCTTCCCGTCCCACAAGGAAACCATTAAATCCACCATATCCCTGTCGCGCGGGTCGAGGAGGTTGCCGAGTTCTGATGCCTCCATGGTGATTGGAGACTGCACACAAGTTTCTCCATTATACTCAAAGGTCTCTGCTGCCTCCACGAAAGAGGAGATCAGCGCCTGCCAAGTTACAATATCCGGGCCAAATTGCACTTCCTCCACCTTCCTTAACAGCTCCATGCCTATGGTTACAGTGGAGGATTTCTGCACAATCCCCGGAGGAGCCACCAGGACTATGTAAAAGTTTGGGAACCATTTGAAATAAATCTGATCAATCCAAACCCGCCTGCGCAATGCACCAGCTATGGCACTAACCCCAGTCCAGAATGTCATATGTTTCGGGGCTTCCCCATAACCAGCATAGTCGATATATGCTGTAAGCCAATCGGAATAATTACGTGCCATGGGGGGTCCTTTAGGCTGAGGGGGGATTAGACCACAAGGATTGTGGAGTTTGTTTGATTCGATTTACCATTTTATGCAGTCGGATCATAGGGGTGTCAGGGTTGATTGTTACGGAAAAATTGGTATTTTGGAGCTTTATAATCCCCCCTCTCCCAGATTCCTCCACCGCTTTCATGGTTGCCAGCATCTGTTTTTTATCCTTCACTGTATAGGTATCCATTACTTCTCCCCCTTTGGTGCAAATTCCATTCTGACGCTGTTTAGCATTTCTTTTACCCTTTGATTAACCCAACCAGGAAGTTTTTTAGCTACTACCCGCTCTGCTTCCTCTTCAATCTTCCCCTTAATTTTATCTGTTATAACAAGTTTTATTTCATTATTAAGTTGACCGGCAAGTACCAGTTTAATCTCCTCCCGCAACAGCGATTCCATCGCATAAGACAGGTTTTGATTTGAATGTAAAAATACAAAATCATTTACTACACGCTTAATTGTATTTTCAGGTATCTCTATTTCAAATTTCATCCTTCACACCCTCCCCAGCTCTTCTCAGAGCACTTAATCCCAACTGGGATAATCATAGGGTCATCGTAAGGCAGGATTATTTGTGCCTCTTCAATGATCCGCCTCTTGCACCAATCAGCCCGCGCTATCGGATACTGCCCGGCGAGGGAGTCATGGACTTGCAACTGCACTTCTACCTCTTTCAGATTATTATGAATATTCATCCATATGCGATTTATCAGACACCCTACTGTGCTCTGCGGAATCCAAGCGATAACCTGATTCATTATCGTCCCTTCTATCCGCTGGAAGATATAATACCGATAGCCAAAAACATTCTCCACCATGTGACGGGTAGTGACCTGATTAATGATCTTCTTATGCCATAGTTTAATCTCCGGGAACTTGCCAAAGTACCATTTCTGGAGCACGTCTACTTCATGGCGAAGGAGGCCAAGGCGATCGGCGAGGCCAGCAGAGGTGCCGAGGTAGTTCGTCCCATGGCAGAAGGACTTGAACATTCGGTACTGCGGAGAGTGCTTCGTCATTGTCGGGTCGTTGTAATACTCCTTCATCGCCTCCACGTAGACCTTTTTTCCCTCCGCAATCATCGCTTTCATCTCTGGCACGCCCGCCTCATAGCAAACAATGCGAAGGTCGGCGGAGTCCAGGTCAGTGTCGAAGAACTCATAACCCTGGTCGGGGATGAAGAGGGATTTGATATTCGGCAGGACAAGGCCGGAGTCTTCATCCCCCCCGCCTGCCGGGACGTTCTGCAAATTCATCCCGGAGCCGAAAGCGTTCTTTGTGCTGGCAAAGCGATATGTTTCTGTCCCGCCTACTTTAAACATACATCGGATTTTCCCGTCTATGTCCAGAGGGGCGCGGACAAAGGTCGAGAGGAAAACGCCGAGAGAGCGAAGTTCTGAGATTTTATTCGTAAGCGGGATCAGTAAAGCCTCCTTGTCGGCTATTTTCCGCAGAGCTTCCGAATCAGTCGTAAGAGTATGAACTACCCGCTTGAATACCTTTGGCTGTCCTAAATCCTCGTAGAAGAGCTGAGCCATTTGCAGCGGGGATTTGATATTTACTTTATAGCCGAGGAGATCAAATATCCATTGCTCCCGTTCAGCAATTTCCTCAAACAACAGTGCCGCGAACTTATCCCGCTCCGCGCGATTCACCCGCACCCCGCCGATCATGGTGTTGAGTACTGGCCAGAAGAGTGCATTCTGGAATTCCGCTTGCTCCCGCAGTCCCATCTGATCAATCGCTTTCCACTCTTCCGTGTCTACTTCATAGGTGATAACCGCATCCTTACAGCCGTAAGTCCATAGCTGATCCTCATCCTCTTCCGGTGTCCACTCCCGCCCCTCAGCTTTCCAGAATACATGATGCTCGCAATACATGGAAGAGAGGAAGTCCAGGCTCTTCTCCATGGTTGAGAACATAGCATGTTGGGAAATCAGCGTATCATGGTACAGGTTCGGGGAGAATAACAAGTACCGATAGAAGTACTGTGCATCGAAGTGAAAGTTCTGCCCGATTACCTGCACGTTTTTATGCGTGAGGAGTAAGTAGAGCCGGAACATTAATGCGGACTCCTCTTCCAGCGTCCAATACCCCTCCCCGCGCTCCACACACATCAGCGGTATGCAAATCGCATCGAGGTTTGACCAGGCGATTTGCAAGCAAGCGATGTGATAGGAACGAGTTTCAATGTCTACCGCGAGCTTCAGGGGACCGGGAGTGTTAGTGGCCTCGGAGAGCAAGCGGTTCAGGAGATTGTTTGCTGTATCGAAATCCGGGCGGATTATGAATTTGTAATCCGGGCGAATAATCTCCGGGAATTTCGATTCCTTTACAACCCTTCTCAAATCCATCTGTGCGATAGGTCGCCATTCCCACTTCGCCAGTACCCGGCCTATCGGATACACAGGAATAACCTTCGGAGTGTAGGAGAGTCCTGGGAGGGTGCATTCAAGCGTTGAGCCGCGCCAACTGGTAATCCCCCACTTCCCTGTGAGGAGGATCATTGCTGTATTGCCAAACGCGACTATGATGTTCGGATGGCAGGATTCAATCTCCCGCACTAAGGCTTCCTGGGCCTCGTGTACGCAAGGGAGAGCTGGTTTGCCATAGAAATCCCTGTGATCCGGCGTAATGTCTTTTTTCCGACTGGCAAAGAAATCCTGCCCGCCGACCCCAGAGTATTGGTGGACGGCCCAGGTGGAATAGCAGCCGGAAAGGGAGATGCCTACCTCGGCCAGAAGGCGGCCAAGCTCCTTGCCAAGGAAGCCAGAGAAGGGTTTTAGGTCTTCGAGGTCGGCCTTCCGATAGCACTCATCGACCAGCATTATCCGAGCAGGAAGCGGCCCCATAGGGATAGGGATTGCAGGGGGTGTTGTTGTTGTTGGTTTACTCATTATTCCTCCCAATTATGCGTAATCGCGTCCAACCCCTTCAGCCTCTCCACGCACTCCGCGTAGGATTCAGGAACTGCCTCAATAGCAATCACCCGACAATTGAAATAGTGCGCGGCGGGGATAACCGGGCCAGTTCCGGCAAAAGTATCAAGCACTACATTTCCGGGGATTACTGACCGTTGCAAGAGATTCTTGAACAGGGAGACTGGCTTACATGCCCCGTGCGTGGAATGGCGATCAGCGGTTGCAGTGATAACATCCGGGTATATGCGAGTTACCAGCTTCCCGCCTTTAATCGCATAGAGGAGGAGTTCGAATTGCCTGCGCGGGCCTTTATCCGGAAGGGGAACGCGGGAGGCATCTGGCTTCACATAGACGAACGGTGTGCGGAAGACATACCAGCCAGCCTCTTGCATCATAGCCTTTAGTTCCGCGAACCGCTCAATATCACAGAATACATAAGCATGGGCCTGGGCTGTGCATATCTTATAGGACAGTGGACACCAAGTGCGCATGAGAGCCTGCCAGTTCTCGTATGAATCATCATAATCATGCGTGGTTCCGGTGAGGCGGCCAGCTCCATCATTGAACTTATCCGCCCCCATGCCGTACGGGGGGTCAGTGCATATAACATCTACCAGGCCCTCTGGATTCTCGGCCACTCGCGCTTCCATCCAGGGGAGGCATTTTTCATTATACAGTTCATGATTACTTACGCGGAGGGCTGCCCCAGTATCCGCTGCCAGAGCACAATTCCTCTCCCTTGTCTCCAGCTTCTTCAGCACCTTAAATGCTTCATCCATGGTTTTTGCTTTCTGCACTTCCGGCTTGTCGAGGTGCTGGGCGACGATTAATTCCTTTCTGATCTTGTTCTGATACGCCCCGTCCGACCGCCCCATGAGTTCCAGAGCAGTATCCGCTACGGTTTGTGGGAGGGCTGTTGGGGATTGCTCTTTCTGCGCGGCCCGGAGTTTATGCAATCTGGTATGGGCATTAGCGAGTTCCTGCCAAGTGAGGTCCGTGCGTTTGAGATTCTCGTCCAGCTCCGCCTCCTCTGCAAGGAGTTCCGAGTCTGCGCCGATCAGAGAAAACGGGATTTGCCCCATTGGCACTTCTTGTTCATTGTACTCAATAGTCTGGCCGAGCATATTGAGTTCTTCTATCGCCCGGAGGCGGCGTTCCCCGGCGACCAGTACATAGCCCTTCTCCGTTTCCCGCAGGACGATTGGGTGCATGAGACCCAGGGAGATTATAGAATTAGCGAGGGTGGTGAGGGCGACTGGATCAAATTCCTGCCGTTGGCGTTCGGGGGAGATGATGACGGCGGTGGTCGGTATAAGTGGCATTGATTGTAGCTCCGTTGGTGGTAGGTAGGTGAATGATTTAGAAATGGGCGGTATGATTATACCCGCAAAGGCAAAACGCCGAGGAGCGGGCTATAAACCCATTCCCCGGCGGATTATTAATTATTACTTCCCCGGAACAATTCCGATTACAGCTTTTCTACCCGCTTAATCTCTGCATAAATGTTTTCCCCTACCACCCGATGTGTGACAAATCCGTGGGCCATGATCCCCTGGATCATGTTGAAGGAAAAAGGTTCGGAGGGATCATTGAGTTCCAGTGCTTCGCGGAGCTTGCCAAGAGAGATGTTCTTTCCTTTGGCCATGTTCAGCGTGCCGTCGTTATTAAGGTCAAGCATGATTCCCTGTTTGCAGAGTACCTTCTCCCGCCCGCAGAACTCTTTCACGGATTCGTCTTGGATTTCCCATTGAATATCGAGGGCGAGACCAGCGACTGACGGGTCGTCTTTCTTCTGCCAAGTGCGGACTGCTACCTTATTGGCCAAGATTGTATAGGGATCGCTGGCTATGTTCTCCGGGGGGTTAATCATGGTGGTATCGTTTGAGCCGGTTACAGTTTGGTTAAGAAAGTCATCAGGATTAAAGGCCATTTTGTTCTCCAATTTTTTAATTTGCGCGGTGCGCGGTTGATTTAGCTGTTTGGTGCTGTTTGGTATTACAGTCCGGTGCTTCGGATTTTATTTCTCATATCGCTATGGATTTGGTGCAAGCGCGCAGTGAGAATGCGAATTTCGTTAAACAGTGATGGAATTGCAGGAATTGTCTCCTCTTGGCCTATTGCCTCTTCTGGTGGTTGTTGAAAGGCAACAGGTTCAAGAATATCACACATTTCGCAGTAGAGCAGCTCCGCTGCATCAACTTCTTCCCTTAAAGTTTTTACAGCCAATTCTGCAGGACTGCTTATATGTGCAGGAGTAGTGCACTGTTTATTTTGTATATTATTCATCTCCATTCCTTTCACTCCTTGCAAAAGATTTTCATTATACTCACACTGGGCTTGTTGCTCCTTCTCAAACCTCTGTGTAAGATCAGTATTCCAATCCATCAATGTCCAAGCTCCTTTATCTCTGCATGTATGCAAGCAAGCAACCTCGCATCAGGATCCTTCCCCCTTCGTTTGGCATCTGCGTCTGTTCGCTCGAATACCTTACAATTCCCAAACATTGGAATGAAGAACGGGCAACCAGTGCAGGAATCCCCTTCTGGTTCGATTTGGACAACGACTTCAGTCATTTTTCTTTAATCTCCTTTATTTTCACTAATACGTTTCTATAAGCGATTGCGTGTTGAAAAGCCTCTGCCATTCCTATTGTAATATTCCCCCTCCCTTTTGAGCTATCAGTTGATTTAATCACATCCTTATCATACCATTCCTGAACAATCCCTTCCAACTCTGTTAGCTTCTCCGTCGCTTCTCCCAGGTTGAGATTATAGTTTTAAAGTCCGGTTTATTTTTATTGGCGATTGGGAGGTTCCGGGTTTTCACATCTGCCTGTGCGGAAGCCGTATCCCAATACCATTCAGTTCCCGTGCGGACGGTGAGAATGGCGTCTGAGAACATAGGGGAGAGCTTCGGCGGAAGTTTGCGGCCAAGGGTTGATACCATAAGTTTAACCCCTCCCAGGACTTCATCCGTCTCCCGCTCTACATGGGCGAGCAGGACGAAAGTATAGCGGGAATCATCGCACACTTTCCGCAGGAGCATTTCAAGAATGTTCTGCGCCAAGCCCCAATCCTTCTGGTCTCTATCCGCCTTTCCGCCTACCACCGTCTGCATACTCGCCGCAGAGAGCCCGGTGAGCCCGTCGAATACCACTGCTTTATCCGGGCCGAAATCATCGAGACAGCCGTAATGGTTGCCAAGATCATCTGTTACATCATTGAACGCCCGAAGGAACTTTTCCAACTGATTGTACTTCGACTTCTTCGGGTCGGACATTTTCTTCAGCGCATCGTACGGGAGTTTGTTGACGAAGCCGATTGAATCGGCCATATCCGCCCAGCCCGCTGAAGCTGATTTCACTGTGATTATGTGGAGGTTTGCCGGAACTGGTAAGCCTCTATCCTTCCAGTATCCGATGAGCGATTCCGTGCCGCTTTCAAAAGCGAAATAAAACACCTCAATATCGCAATCGACCAGGGTTCCTATACTATGCGTCTTCCCTGTTCCTGTCGGCCCCATGAGCAATACATTCGGCCCTGGGAGGTCGTTTTTAATATCCTGTTCCCGTTCCGGTACTATCGCTTGCACTTGTTGTTTATCTTTTGCATCATCCATATCTACTCCCTTTTTAAAATAAAGTCAATTAAAATAATGAGTTCCTGACAAATTAATTCTTTCGTGTAATTCTTACTTAGCCCGAATGGCCCAGGTTCCCACACAGACCCCGGATGGAGGTCGGCGAAGATTCCAGAATCGGGCGGGGAGCAGGAAGGGCATAGTCCTACTCTGGGCAGCCAGATGCTCACCTCTGTGTTGTCTGGGAGGTAGACTGGCATCTGGGAGTACGTGCACCCGCAGACATAGCAATACCAGAAAATGCTGGTTGGTTTAATTACGTAAGATGGGAACTGGTAATAGCCGAAATCCTGGTTGTTTATGATATATCTGCGGATCATGGTTCAGCGTCCTAATAGTAGAGTTGTAATGCCCCAGGGGTTAATAACAACAATAAGCACCAACATCCAGTAAATAAGATTAAGTCGACGGCTTCGTTTTATTGTTTGCTCAGCAAATACTCCGCTTACAATTATACACCAGGCTTCAAAATTAGTCATTAGCAGTTATTCCTTCTCAGCAAGTAATAAATCCCCATTCAGCAATTCACAAAGCCGTTTTGCCTTTTCTTGCTGCCATGTTGCTACATTCCACTCAACATCATCTCCATGAAATGTAGTAGAATCTCCAGACCAGAAAGCTACTACATCTGGCAACTCCTCATGGCAACCAGGAGATATTCGATAATTCACCCGCTTTCTAACTGCAATGCAACCTGTCCTTTCATCTACGTAGAATTCAGCTTGTTTGCTCATAATTGCTCCTCACCTCCCATCCCTGTTCCCATTCTTCCATGGTCAGTTCCTTATGCTGCAGCGGGTCCCATACCCTTTGCGCGAAGCTGCTTTCCAACAGCCCTTCAGGATTCTTCGCCCGGCATACTTCCCGGAATGGGCATCCGCCGAAATCATTGCAAGCTGGTTCAAAGTTCCTATCCCAGGCATTGCCCATGCGGACACAAGCTCCATCAAGAACCATGCGCGGAGGGAGGTTGCTGTCCATCATGCGGTGATACATCTTCAGCATCCGCTCCAGATCCCTGTACAGCATCTCTTCCCATCGGTCGAGTTCCCAACCCTGGCGGGTGGTCAGAGCTTGTTCGGTGGCGAACTTAGTCTTCAATATCGACACCCCTCGGATGATAGTTCCCTGAATCGGTACCTTCATCCGCCGCCCCGCCCAACAATAGCTGGTGAACTGCGAGCGGAGATCCCACTGATTCGCCCACTTTGCGCCGAGCTGTGTTGTGGTTTTCTCATCTATGTTATAAATGCCCCCTGCGAAATCTACCGTCGCATCTGATCGCCCGGAGTAGATAATCGGGTTTCCGGTCTGCGGATGGTTGACCTCCAGCTCCTCCCGGAACGCAAACTCAATTCCCCGGCGACCGTCCGGCATGGTGATCGGGACACAGACATCTCGCTTTAATGGGTACTGGCTGAAATAGAACTCCAAGGCCCCGCAGAGGCGCGTAAGAGATTTAGGGGAATCAATCGGGCACTCGAAGTCCCCGTATTCTGTAATGAGTCCAGCAAGGCCAGCGGCTTCTGCTTCTACCTGATCCGCCCCCTGTTCATAGAACGCCCGCCGCGCACATTCCACGCCTTTCGCGAACGCTCCACCAGCTACCAAATGCACGGACTCGAATTGTGGTTTCCAGTGCATCATATAGGTTAGAAAGAACTTATACGGGCATACACGGAAGTCAGAGAGCATAGAGGAATCCACGACTTGTGGGAAATAGGCTTTAGTATAATCGGTCATAATCCTTTCAACTCCCCAAGCAGTTCATTTGCATCCACTACTTTTTTACTGGTTCCTTTTTTCTTCGCCTTTACCGTTGCCGCCCCGCGTTGTGAGCGAAGGTATTCAATTGCCTGTACCATCTCCGGCATGGTAAGGAGGCCAGCTGCCGCCTTTGCCCGCCAATCGGTTAATTTTACTTCGAGAATTTCATCCACTTTTACATCCTCCCCAGAATTAATTTAGTAGTCGGACGGGTAATTGCTACATTCAAGCATTTAAACCCCTCCACTCGGTTTCGGTTCATCAGTATATCATCCCATACCACGAAGGCCGTCTTATACGTACTCCCCTGCGACCTGTGCGCGGTAATTGCATAGGCATACTTAATGCTGTGAAAGGCCTCCTGAAAGTTCCAAAAATCCTTCCACTTCCAGCTGGATTCACTGGCCAACGCCGCAAGCTCTTTACACTTGTTTGCGAAATCCTTCTGGGAATCAGGATGAAGCACCCAAAGGGAGACTATCCGATTCTCCTCCGACAGCATAGATATATGCCAGCAAGTGAACTCAGGAAACACCGGATTCTGCTCCACTTCAATACTCTCGATCACCCCCTCTTCATCAGTACTCCCCACCAACGCTCCGGCTTCATTAATAGCTGGCTCGGATAAGAGAATCCGATCGCTGGGCAACCATTCCTGCTCCTCCGGGTTGTCGAAGAGTTCCGCGCGGATTATCCGGTTGAAGTATTCTACTGTTTTATTCCGCCAGGCAATCACTTTCTCCCCGCCCTTTGAGAATAACTCCTCTCGCGCGTGGTGCTGAATGGTGGCCAGAAACTCCATCTTATTCATGTTCCAAATCCCTTGTAAGCCATCATTCTGCGCGTCAAAGGAGATGCGCGGGCAGGGAGAATCAATCTGCGTTCGGACAGTATCGGAAAGGATTTGAATTTGTGAGCCAAAGCGGATGATTTCCAGGAGCTTATACTGCTCCTCCGCCTTTTTCCAAACCAGCGAGACAACCTCATTAACCGGAGGGAGCTGTTTATCATCCCCCAGAAATACAATCTTGAGGCGGAATTGCTTAGCCGCTGCTGAGAGGTAATTCCACAAGTCCCCTTTCAGCATACTCGCTTCGTCCACCACCACCACTTTGTAGTCGGCGAGATTAACTGGATTTTTCGGCGCGCGGATTTTCCGGGCCTTCCCGGTTTTATCCATTTTCATTCCCAGTAAGCTGTAAGTGGTTTTACATATCGGGGAATAGCTCCGAGTGGTAAGGGTTTCCCGCAGAACTTTAGTGGCCTTGTTGGTCGGTGCGGTGAAGATGATTTTCCCCTTTACCTGCTCTGCAATCTCCTTCACACAAGTTGTTTTCCCTGTTCCTGGCCTCCCGGAGAGCAGGAAGAAGTGTTTAGCAGGGGAGTTGATAAAAGACATAATTCTATCAACTGCCTCTGCCTGCCCTTCGTTTAATATCAATTTCTCACTCATATCCCCGCCTGTTTCCTTTGCTCCAAGTCATTCCTGAGCAACTTTGTTACCAATCTCGACCATGCCCCGTGCGGCACCCGGCCCTCCAGTTCCGAGAACAATTGCAAGTCAATCCTGCAGACTACATCTTCCGGGATGGAAATGTTTTTTTCCACTGATTTAATCACATTCTTCGGTCGGCCCATCTACTTTCTCCTCAGGGGTGTTGACCCCAAATACCTGTTTGAATGGTTTAAAGACGGCTGGCACTTCCATACACTGGTCGCAATATGGCACAAAGCGTTCAATGACTGCATCTTCTATAAGATCACTACTTAAATCCTTGTTAAACTTCTCACCTGTTCTCCAGTTCTCTACCCCATTGTAGCTCCACAACTCCATGCTGCGTTGAAAGGTTAAAGAAACTAGTTTACCGCAATTCTTGCAGGTAATCTGCACCCATACCCGTGCCCCTCGCAGCAGCTTATACTTAATCAGCTTATTTTGCTTCCCTCGAAACTCCCGGATTTGGTCAATCGTATCCCAGCTCTTTCCCTGCTTAGCATTATTCCTGGGTTTCGGAGAACTGGCAGCGAGAGCGAGAATTTTGTCAAGCTCGCCAAGGCCATCGAGTTCATCTGTTGCGATTGCTGTTGCTGTTGCTGTTGCGATTGCTGTTGCTGTTTCTGCTGAAGTCCCCATTTTTCCATCTCCTTAATTATGCGCGGTTTATGCGCGGTGGTTTAGTTCCCCGCTTGAAGTATTCATTAATAATACACGCGAATAACCATTAATGCAATGTTTTTCTCACCTATCTTACATTGAATTGAAAACCTTTACATGAATTACATTATTTTGAAAATAAAAAACCCCCCTCACATGGGTCATTTTGACTCACATAAGGGGGGTTTCCGGGAGGAACTACTTACAGCAGGTGGGAACTACTTACAGCAGGTGGGACTGATTCAGCTCAATTCTGACAACAGTGCAGAGCTATCAATTGCTGGTTTACCAGTATCTTTCTCTGCAAGCCGAGCTGCTTTTTCATCTTCCAAGCGGTCAACAATAGCTTTAACTCCAGCATTCTTGCGCAGGGCAAACTTCTCTGCATGAGTTTTCGCGGAGAGGAATTCCTTAACCTTCTCAACATCCTGGCCAGAATACTCGACAAGGGCGCGAAGGAGGATGGAGCCGCCAGCGAGTTCGCTGGATTTACGTTTAACAGCCCATTCACCATTTTGCAGGCGGGTGATGGTTTCTTCCATGGCCAGAACCGCATCATCAGTATCCACGATACCTGCGATGGAATCACCAAGTTTCTGGTCGATTCCGTGCATAGCAAACTGATCAAGCAAGGATTCGGGGGCGGTGAAGGTGAGAATGCGGCCATTTCTAAAGTACAGGGTAGTGTTAAAGGCCCCGCTTTCATCGGCAACTGTATTCTTGATAAGTTTTTTCTTTGCACCAGAGAATACAACTTCCGTACCGTCTTCCATTACTACTACTTCTTTTTCAGCCATTTTAGGCTCCTTTAGGGTTGTTTGTTGCTGGATTTGGGAGGCTGCTTGCCACCCTTCGTTGCATCACGACCTCACATTACACGAGCACAGGCAGAGAGTCAAGATTTATTTTCCCGCGCCGAGTCCCAATCTATCTCTTTTTCTGAGATTATATAAAGTGCATAATGGCGCAATAAAGGTTCGTATTTGATTCTGGTGCGGATTTTTCGCCCTTCACGGTATTTATTAAGTGGATGGAGGGGGTAGTATGCAAGAGAGCGTAGAAAGGCGCGATACCGCCGCGCAAGGGCGAGCAGAGGCGGTTTTTCTTTGCTCTTCCCTAATCTCCATTCCTCTTCCCCCCGCGCAAGAACCTCTTTAAACAAAGCAGGGAATACGTCTGGCGGCTTGATCTTATCTGTTGACATTGCTGTCTCCCGATTTGCAGGTTACAATATATGGTGGCTTGATTACTTGTTGTGAATCAATAATCCCCTGACTCAGTTTCCGCAGCTGTTCCGCAAGATCATTCGCCAGAGTGGGAGCTTGTTCCGCTTGTTCCTCTGCCTGCTCCTCCCCGCCATCTTCTACCATATCTTCCAACTGCCCCAGCATACTCCCATAGAAAGAGTTCTCCGAGTGGTTTTGCAGAGTGATGGAGAGCTTATCCTCAGATAGGCAAATTTCGCAATTCTGCACGGCGAGGGTGAGAGCTTGAGAGACATTTGCTGCCCGCCCGGCATGAAGAGCTTTCCTGACTTCCTTTGTTGAATTATATAAGGCAAACTTCGCCCGTTGTGCCTCCCGCTGTGTCTTAAAGGTTAAAGTTTGCGGGGAGTGGTAGGCCAGTTTCCATAACCCCTGGCATTTCCTGTACATTTTTGAAGTATCCATTATCTCCATTCCGATCGCAGGCGGCACTTGTTGCTGCGTTTAAGGGTTATCATGCGATAAAGAGCGAGAAGAAGGAAGTCTGTCTGATAATAAGTTGGACGGGAATTTTTATAAACTGTTTCTTGTAAAACCAGATATTTTTTATCCCATCTCTTCGATTTGTTGCTGCTTTTCATCCTTTCTCCCCCCTCGCCATCTCCTCCAAATCCTTAACCTGTACTTTATAATAAGCAAGCAGGTATTCCTCTTTGTTCTGGTGCTGGTCAGTGTGGCTCGACCCCGGCAAGCTCACCCAGATATTATTCACCTTCTGCATGGCCAGATCAATCCTCCCCTCCTCCACGAATTTAGCCCCGCCCTGCTCGTTAATCAGGTGGATAGCAATGGCCCTCTGGGAATCGTAGGAGAAGTCCGGGAGGTTGAGGAGTTTCCGGTAGTGGTCGTATATGTCCGATTTGATCTGAAAGCAGCCAGCCGCCGTTGACCAGATAGTTCCATTAATATGCACTGTAACGCGCGGATGGTCTGAATAATCATGGAGTTTAATTTCATGGCCGGGGCGGCTGCCAACTATCATGCTCGCTCCTCGGTCTGGGCGACTGGCAAGATTGCCGAGTTCAGAGAATGCGATTGTATTCAGAAATGCCTGCATGTTTATACTGATCATTTGTTAAACTCCTTTGAGCTGAAAGTGTTTTTATATTCCTCTGCCCACCAGATGTCCTTCTTCCGTTCCAAGTAGATACAGAGAAGGACGGATTCAATTGCACAGGTCATGATAAGAATAAAGAAGAAGATAATCATAGCTCACTTCCCTCCTGGTTTAACCAGACACCAGAGAATGAATAAAATTAAATACCAGTAGCTCATTGTTCCTCTTCCGGCTCTACTTCTGATCGGGCTAAGATACCGATAGTCGGAGCAGGGATTCGAGTGTATTGATCCCGCTCGAGATTGAAAACATGCTGCAGTTTAATACAGAACTTTGAAGACCTAACCTTCCCCTGTTCCCCAATCTCGAACAGTCGATAGTAGGTGTAATCCATATCAGGGTCCGGCCCCTCATCATCATCCCTGACAACATCATCTCCTTCTACTATCAGGAACAGAGAACTACTCCCGGCTTTCAGAAACCAATCTCCCGGCATATCCTGTTCCGGGACTTTTTCCAGTACGAACCAAGGGAAGAAATACTCGCCCAGCTTAATTCCAAAAGAGTCTACCCTTGTTGCGCGGAATGTTTTGCCAACAAATTGTCCCATTTTGGAAGACCACGCGCACCGCCAGCCCGCCTCCATTCCCTCTGCCGACCGCAGGATTTTAAACGTATCGCCTATTTTTGCACCGAAAGCGTTCTGCAAAGTCATATAGGCTCGCAGTTCTTTATCTCTTTTTGCTTCGTCATCCCGTTCACCCAGTGTCTTGTCTCGCATAATCTGTATCCTTTTCTGTTAGTTGTTGGTTGTTAATTACTTCTCTACTACCACTCCCCCAGGCCCATTAATCCGCTGATAACAGCGGCGGGAAGGGGTGAAGAGTTCTGGGATAGTGTTGCATATTCTCCCCCACCTGTACGCCTCCCCGTTTATCCCTAAAAACTGATAGCGAGGTTTACCATTGAACATACCGCGACAGACAATCATCAGCTTCCACTTACTCCCGTCCATCTGAAACCAATCGCCAGTGGAGTCTGGGTGAGGGGCGGAGACTGGCTTCTTCCCGGTAGACGACCAATGGAAATAATTATCAGGGGAGGGAAGAGTCTTCGCATATTTTGCTTTTGCTGCTACCTCATACCAGGATTTGTCGGCAGTAACTAAACAGGTTTCTTTGGCTTCCAGCTCCTGTTGCTCCATCTCTCTGCTGTATGCCCTCGCCTCTTCCAATTCCCATTTCAGCTTTTTCGGATAGTTGTAATAATCTATGAGTTTGTTCATGATTTTGTCTGAAACCACAAACGGCCCCTTACTGGTGTAAAGCAAATAGGCTGATCTAACTCCATTCCAGTAAATCTTCTCATACCATAAATCCTTTTCAATTTCTTCTTCCATCTTCCTGCCTCCCTTTATTCAATTAATACCTCTGCATAGGCTTCCCTGTCGTGTTGACCAAGGCTCGATTAACCACTTCCCGGAGACTCGCCCCTGGAGTGTACACAGTTAGCATAGTCAAGCGAAGCCAATCGCCCGCCCCCTTTACAATCTGCCTGGCCAAAAACTCCTCTTTCGACTTTTCGATTTCCAGTTCCCTACTCCGCTTTTTCATCTTCGCTCCTTTTCCAGTTTTCAGTTTTCAGTTTTCAGTTTTTCGTTATGAAGCAAGAAAACCCAGAACGCTCATAATGCGTTTTTTGAGCGTTTACGATTATTTGATTTGCGTATAGTAGCATGGGGACGGGAGGTGCGCAAGGGGTTTTTCGGGAGTATGGTGGAATTGTACACGGGAGGGAGGGAGGGAGGGAGGGAGGGAGGGAGGGAGGGAACCGTACAACCGCCCTTGCACCACGCAACCGCACCACGCAACCAACCGCAAAAACCCCGTACAACCGCCTCCATGCCCCCTTCACGTCATTTTCATCATTTCCGCATATAACCCTACTCGTACCGCACAACTCGCCTTTCCGCCCCCCGTACAACCGCTGGGACTCCCTCCCGCCATTTCCGCCCCTCCCTCGCATTATTCGCCCGCCCTATACCATAATATAGACTGAAGGACAAAAAGCGCGTGTATATGGCAAAGAATTGACCAGGGGGCGGAAATGGGAATTGGTGACGGAGAGTTGAAATAGGGAAGAGCTGACGGAAAGGCGGAAAGGCGGAAAGGGGAG
>Ga0172378_10000920_pt1 | contig 26674 bp, 27 predicted proteins | sample GrowelOW332metaG_FD_119755 | JGI IMG/M metagenome (GOLD analysis project Ga0172378, IMG submission 119755) | Groundwater microbial communities from an aquifer near a municipal landfill in Southern Ontario, Canada - Pumphouse #3_1 metaG | ecosystem: Environmental > Aquatic > Deep subsurface >...
AACTAAAACACGAAAGCCTAACTAAAACACGAAAGGTCAACAAAAACACGAAAGTGTAAATAAATGAAAACTTAAGATATAAATATTTGTAAAAATTTGACAAAAAATAAATTTCATGTTAGAATTTTAATAAATATTATAAAGTCAATTATTTAGGAGGTTGTATTATGAGCAAACGGGTTTACATTAGCGCAGATTACTCAAGTGATAGTGGCGACCGTGATGTTGTCGGTACTCTTAATAAATGGGGCTCTGATGACTTACACAAGGTAGATTTTGAAAGTTATGTGGAAAGAGCGATTCTTGAATATAGATAGAGTACCAGATGAAACAAAGTGAAAAAGATATCTCTTAGTCAATTTAAAAAAGTTTACTAAAAAAGAATCTATTTCATCGTTTACTAACTCTTCAAAAAGAGCATCAAGACCGATATTCTTATAATAAGCTTTTAAATCTAACATCTCTTTATTGTAATGATCTACGAATAAATTAAAAGTGTATTCTGAAATATCGAATTCAATGCAGATGTCTTCGATCTTATTTTGATCAATAAAGTAACACGAGAGAACCTCAAAAATAAATGATACTGAATATGAACAGTAGGGGATTATGTTGAAATCCAAAATTGCATGAGTTTTATTACAGTTAGTACATCTAACTCTTAATACAGTAACTTCAATTTTGTCTTTTATAAATATGTTAGCAACGCAAGAAAAAAGAACTAAAAAGCGAACATAAAACCCATGACGATAAAACTGTCCTTGAGAGTTACACTTTGGACAAATCATCTTCATTAATTCTTGTTCGCTTGGATTAATATTATAAATGTATTTCTTGTTTTTTCTATCAATGTATGATATCATATTATCGTGGTGAAGATGAAAACGGTGCTTCTGAGGCTTTTAGTTTTCATCTTTTTCCTTTTCTATTGTATTTTAATTGTCGGCTTAAAGTGACAATTAATTGGCAAGTTAATTATACAATAAAAAAACAAAAATTGAAACAATTTGACAATATATTGATAATATTAATTGATTTAAATTGACTAATAACAGATAGCTCTAGAAATTCCAATTTGTCGATCTAATATAAATATTAATCTGAATTGCTAACACAAAATGGAGTTACTCGTAAGACATAGTAGTATTAAATAATGGAGGGCGAATGTGATAAAACAAATCTTTGATGAAAATACAAAGAATATTATTTCTAAAAAAGTGTTAGATGATTTAACAGAATGGTTTGGATTACCTGAATACACAAATAACTATATTGTTCAAAGCGGTCTTATGCCATTCTTTGCAGCATATGTAGATGAGGAGCCAATTGGATTTATTTCATTAAAAGAGACGAGTCCCGAAACAGCAGAAATATATTGCATGGGAGTAATGAAAAACTATCATAGGAAGAATATTGGTAAACAATTATTTGAAAAGTTTGAGCAATATGCTAAAAGCAAAGGGTATAAACTATTGCAGGTTAAAACTGTACAATTTGGAAAATATGAAAGCTATGATAAGACTAACTTGTTTTATCGTTCTTTAGGTTTTTATCAATTAGAAGTTTTTCCTACCCTGTGGGACGAGTGGAACCCTTGCCAAATTTTAGTTAAGCCAATTTAATATTTTTAATTAATAGCTCTGTTAATTCCTATATATCTTTCTAACACATTTCAAGAAAGGGTTCATATGAAAATTGAAGATTTAGCATTAAGACAAAATCTCGATGGAGGTTTTGGAAGATTTCATAGTATGAGTAGTGATAGTTCTATAACTACAGAAAAGGCATTAAGACGTTTTCTTTTTCTTGGTTTGAATAAAGATTTTCAAATTGTGGAAAAATGTTTACAATATGTAAAGAAATGTTTGTATAAAGAAATTATAGTTCCAGATAGAAGAGAAAAAGTTATTAATTGGGACGTTTTTGAAGAATTGATGTTTTCTGCTTGGTTAAATATGTTTCAAGTTGAGGATGAAAAAGTTGCTTCAATTCAACAAGTTTGGAAAAACGTTATAGAAAACTCGATTATTAATAACGAGTTTAGCTTTATGGAATATAAAAAACAATATCGATTCATGCATGGTATAAAAGGGTTAAGAGAAATTGGTCCATCTTCTTTTTATATGGTATGTTTATTAAAAAATAAGTTAACGCCAAGTGCTAAACAGGCATACTTTCAATATGTTATGGAACATGGGATATATTATATATATAATAAAAATCTTAATGAAGTACCAACTGTATTTGATTCTAAAAACACAATATATTACTTAATAGCAATTAAATTAATTTCTGTTTATGCAAATTCAGAAATGGATTTAAACTTTGTTAAGACGTGGCTAAATAATAACAAATCAGATGATTATTGGGATATGTCAAATCTTAAACCAGATGGAATAGTTTTTCCGACAAGCGATAATTGGAGAATATATGAAAATAAATTGGTAGATATTAATAATTTTATTAATGAGGTTTTATCAGAGTTATAAATTACAAGAAGGTGTTTTATCCCATATTGTTAAAGTATAGGTAGTTTTATTAAAACTTTAATAGAGAGAAAAATTCCAATTTGACGAACGATTAAGATTTATAGGATCTTAGCCCAATAAACGATGTTTTATAAAATAAGTAAAAATAAACAACTCAACAATTTATAATATGCTATTATTTACATAAGGAGATAATATGGGTTTTGATTGCGGATTTATTCAAGAAAATAATTGGTTTCGATATAGAGCTGCTGCAATCATTATTGAAGAAGGTTATGTATTATTAGCTGGAAATGCTAATACCGATTATTTTTATTCTGTAGGTGGTGGAGTACATATGAATGAAACTGCTGAAAGTGCTGTGACAAGAGAAGTGTTTGAAGAAACTGGGATTCATTATGAGATTGAAAGATTAGCAGTTATTCATGAAAATTTCTTTAAAGGTTATGAAGGACCTATAGAAAGATTAAATTGTCATGAGATAGCTTTTTATTTTCTTATGAAACCAAGAGGAAGTCGAGAACTTAATAGTAATAGTTATACATTAGGAGTAAGAGAGGAAATGCATTGGATTGAAATTTCAAAATTGGATAAATACAAAGCATTTCCTATTTTTTTAAAAGACTACATAAAGGATTTACCTAGTCATCTAATTCATATTGTTACTAATGAAATTGACAGTTAAATAGTAAGTTATCGTTCTATTAAAAGAATATAATAAAGCATTTAAAATGTAATGAAAGAAAATAAAATATTCAATGGATAGCACCATTAATTAAAACTTGTTTTCTAACACAAATAAATATATTGAAAGTGAGAATTATACTATAATGCGTAATGTTATATTTAAAAGAGATAGAAAGTTTAATGCATTTATTGTGCCAGTATTCATTTTTATAGACGAAAAAAAATAGGAAAAGTTAAAAATGGAAAAGAATTCATGCATTCAATTGATGATGAAGAGCATATTCTTTATATTGCATGGGCGGTTTCTACAGATCCCAAAAACACTTATAAATATTCAGAGCCGTTTAAAATTGATAAATCTAGCTTTGATATAAAAGTTAGGATTAAGAATAGTTATTCATTAAAACAAGGATCTATTTTTGAATTAATAATTTTTGATTAAATTCCAAGTTGTATGGCAATTAATATAAAGAATAATAAATTTAAAACTATTTTTTATTAAAAAGGGAGTATATGAACTTAAAGAATAGATATCAAAATATATGGTAGAGTTAAATTTTAAGATTTCGGGAAGGATTTTATTATACATTATTTGCCGGAATTAGAAAAAAGATAATGTTGAGATTTAAACAATCTCAACTTTTTTGCATTTTTAATCGAAAAAAGTAACAGAAATAATTGACATTATTTGGCATATTTGTTGTAATTAACTAGAAATTAAATAGAGGTGGTAATTATGAATATTAGTCTTAAAAAAATTGGAACTTTAATCATTTTTATTGTTTCAATTTTTATTTTGTCGGGGTGGGGATTATTCGAACCACAAGCGACGATTACTTCAATTGAAGTAGATGCAGCGACACTAGCAGAAAGCTATGATATTGATACTTTTGAATTGTCAAGCATAAATATTAAAGTTACTTATTCTGATGGCAAGTTTCGATTAATACCTATTACTGAAGCAATGTTATCTAGCGAAAGATCAAGCACTGTTATCAACCGTAGGAGAGCATATTATTACAATTAATTATGAGGGATTTACAAAAATAATAACCCTTAATTTAAGTACTAAATTGACGTCTAAAAAGTATGTGTACTTTGGTTCTTTCCCACAAACAGTTGTTGCTGATAGTAACTTAATTTCTTCACTTAATTCACTTACCTCAACAAATACCAAAGGTTACTATGAATATGAAGGTTGTGAATATATGAAAGCGAAAGCAACTCCTTATTCGAACATATATCAATTTATGAATGGTGAGACAATTAAATATGGCACAACCTACTACTTTAAAGTGGAACCAATTAAATGGAGAGTATTAGAAGAAGTAGATGATACTTATACTTTATTATCTGAATATATTATTGATAAACAAATATTCGACAATTCAAGTAATAATTATGAAAATTCTATAATGCGAGAATGGTTAAACAATGTATTTTATAATTTATCCTTTTCAACTCTTGAAAAGACTAGCATTTTAACGACAGTTGTAGATAATAGTGCATCAACAACAATTAGTAGTTCAAACCCCAATGCATGTAACAACACTAATGATAAAGTATATTTACTATCATATCAAGAAGCCATATCATCAACCTATGGTTTTACTCTAAATTCAGCAAGAACTTCATTCACAACCGATCTTGTAAGAGCAATTGGTGTATACATGGCAATCGACTCAAAATACTACGCAAACGGAAATTGGTGGCTTCGCAGTCCATACCTTTTCTATGAATTTCAGTCAATGAACATAGACGATTACGGAAGTATTCAACCATTTAACCCCGTCTACACTGCCGCAATTGGCGCCCGACCAGCTATTAGAATAATAGCTAGTAAATATAATCAATAATTACCCCCGGCTAAAATCAAAAGTGGCTTGCATATTTTATACCGAACAATATTCTGCGTTGTAATCAATTTTGTCAATCCACCATTATTACTTATACTAATATTGATAAATTGTGCAAATTACCATTAATTGCTGTTTAAATAATAAAATGTTTTTTAGTATGTTATAAAAAAAGGGAGTATGAAAATGAAATTTTATTCCAAACATTTAAAATCAATAGTTGTGATTATAGCAACAATGTTTTTAATCCTTATAATCTTTTCAGTTGTATTATTAAGGAAAAGAGATAATTATTCCGCTGTTAGAGGCAACGCTGCAAGATTAGCTGACGTGCTTGTAAGCCAATATGGCGTTTCAGGAATTCAATACGCCTTGGTCTGTCAAGGTAAAATGATTGTATCGGGTACCGCTGGCGTTTTTAATAAAGAGAATACACAGACTTTAGATAATAATTCGTTGTTCGGTATAGGTTCGACAAGCAAAATGTTTGCCACCACAGCCATAATGATGCTTTCAGACGAAGGAAAAGTTGACCTTGACCAACCGGTGTTAACGTATATTCCAGAATTTAAAATGGCCGATGAACGTTATAAGCAGATTACAGTGAGAATGCTTTTGAACCATTCCTCTGGAATTTACGGAAGTACGTTTCAAAATGCCTTTTTATTCGATTATCCATCTCCTCTTGCTCATGATAATTTATTATCAAATCTTGAAACTCAAGGGCTTAAAGCAGCGCCGGGGGAATTTTCTGTTTATTGTAATGACGGATTTACTCTTGCAGAGATTATTGTTGAACGAATAAGTGGAATGAGCTTTACAGATTATATAAAGCAAAACATTACTGAACCTCTAAAGATGACTAATACATATACTCCTCAAAGTGATTTTGACAAAGAACGACTAGTCCGAACTTATGTTGGTAACCAGGAAACGCCTGTAGATACAATAAACGTAATCGGTTCGGGTGGTATATTTTCAACTGCAGAAGATCTATGTAAATTCGGACAAGTATACATGTCAAACCCATCAATTAAAGTAGCAAAATCCATGCTATCAAAGAACGCAAAAAATAAAACAAAGCAAAAGGAATATCAAAATGGGTTTGGGCCAAACCAGCAAGATGGACTTTTTGGTTATGGACTAGGCTGGGATTCGGTAGATGCCTATCCATATAGCGAGTATCACATTCAACCATTAATAAAAGGTGGTGATACACAGCTATATCATAGCAGCCTAATAGTGATTCCCGAACATAACATTGTCTTCGCAGCCGTCTTATCGGGTGGGTCTAGTTTTTTTGGACATGTAATGGGGCAAAAACTCATACTTGAGACATTGTTATCAGTTGGTTATATAAATGAAATCATCGCGCCAGTAAAGATAAAAGTTCCCGAATTGTCTTCAATGCCTGCTGAGAAAGTCGATTATTCTGGGATTTATATAGGTGAAGACTCAGTAAAAAAAGTAACTATTATAAGTGAAGGCAAAATGACTATATCTACGCTTTATCGCGGACATGTACCTGATGAGATATATCTGTATACATCTGAAGGTTGGTTTGTCAATGAAGATGGCAGTAAAAAGCTGACTTTTGTTGAAGAAAGTAATGGAAGAATCTATATATGGGTAAAATGGCAGTTATTAATTCCTGATTTAGGACAGGCTTCAATGAGTTCATATGATTATGAATTGATACAATCTAATGAAGTAGATAATGATACGCAACATGCTTGGGATATGCGAAGTGGTAAAAAGTATTATATTGTAAATGATAATCCTTATGCCCAGCAGTATTACATTCCTGGGAGCATTTGTTTTGAAATTACTACAAGTGAACAAATACCAGGTTATGCAGCATATTATAAAATTGCTGACAAAAATAAAGGAGTAAAAGATATACAAATACCTTGTCTTGCTGGCAGAGATACTTCGACTCTCGAAATATTTGAAATTGGTGGTGCAGAATATTTGAGAATAAAGGATATGGTATATATAAGCGAAAAAGCCATGACTGATTTACCTACAAGTGAAAATAATGAAATAACCGTTGAAAATGACGGTTACGCTCGGTGGTATACAGTAAACCCTAAGGATATCGGTAAAACATTAACTGTTAATATACCAGAAAAAAGTTCTTTCGCCTTATATGAAGACGATATATGCGTTTATTTTTCAGTAATACACGGGAATCATCCAGTAATACTTCCCGAAAACGGAAAAGTTGTTTTTGTTGGTGAAACACCAGGTGTCGCTTTTACCGTAAATGTAAATGAGAAGTAAAAGAAAGAATCAGCACATAAATACTATAAATGAATTCAAAAAAGTGTAAGGAAATGAATAAATACGACATTAGTACGATTTGTATTATAATGATCGCCGTTCCACATATTTAGGAACAAAGGTGGGAAAAACAAAAGTCAAAATAATTAAAAAATGGAATAAATAATAAAACAAAAGATTATTTTAATATATAATTTCACAATAAATAAAATGAAAAACGTTATTAATGAATGAAGGTATTGATATGAAAGGATATAAGTTTGTCTCGCCACAAAAGAATAAGGTTATCTATATAATAATTAATTTGCTTATTGTTATTACAACTTTGGCCTTACTATTTATATATTCAAATAAGACAATTGTTACCGGTTTATGTTTCAGTGTTTTGTTATTATTTAATGGTATTTGGGGTTTTAATAAGAAGAACTATTCTTTTATTCACAGAGATGATAAGAGTTATTCTACGCAGTATGCATGGATTATATTCTTAATTCTAGGCTTTTTATTGTTAATACTATGTATAGTGTATTTCATTGTGTATATATATTAATCAAAAGATTGGAACTGATCGGTAATGGTTGGTTCTTTTTATATTTGTAGCAGTACTACTTCTCCGCAGGGCGATAAGTAATGGAGTTGTCTCAAGAAGGACGGATGCAACCAATCATTGCCAAGCGAATACCCTTTATATATTGACTTCAAAAAACAGAATTGATATACTTAACAAAAAGAAGAATTTACAATAAATTGCTATATAAGATGATTATAATTAAACCATTATCTTATAAAAAAGAGAAATAGCTTTTTATAAATAAAGAAATTGTATGATAGGAGGTACTTTTATAAACTAAGAAAGAAAAAACTTTTAATTGGTCGTTCAATCTATTGGAAGATAGAATTGATAGAAATGAGAAATTATTGAAGAAAGAAAAAGATGTGGAGGATTAACTTTGGAAGAAAAGGCGCATATCGTAAAAGAGTTCATTTATGCTGTTAAAGAGGTTGCTAGCATTGATAAGTTATTTATCTATCAAAAGATTTTGTATGCAATATTGAGTTCAGTAAATTCATTTGCTTATGCATATGTAATTAGAGTAGCCGTATCAGCGATTGAGCAGAATAAACCAATTGAGATTTTTATTAGGGATGTATTAATCGTTTCTGGTATTGCATTTCTAATCTCATTTGGCAGAAAAATGCTAGATCAAACGTTTTGGTATAAGAGTGATAGAATAGCAACAATTCTTAAACAACAAAAGAGTATTCGGACTCTTGAAATGGATTATGAATTATTAGAAAGACCAGAAACCCAAGATGCTGCTGAAAAAGCAACAAGAAGAATTAATGCTTGGAATGGGGTAATGGGGTTAGTTAACAATGGCTTTATGCTTATTGAACATTTTTTAATGTTTATTATTGCATCAGCAATCGTTATTAGTGTAAATTGGCTCTTAATTATTGCCATTCTTGTTCTTGCACTTTTCAAGGTATTATTCGAAAATAAAAATCAAAAACGAGAAAAACGTGAATTTTATGACAAAACACCACCAATGTGGCGGAGGATTGGATATACAAATAACATAGCATCTACTTTAACAATTGGCAAGGATTTAAGAATTTATGCTATGGATGAGTTTATTAGCCAAGAAAGAAATGATGCGACCGGAGAATATCTTAAAATTGCTATTAAGAATAGAAAGAAAACGATTATTAATAGTATTTTAATTAATTTTATAACTTTCTTTGACACATTGCTTTTATATGGATTTATGATTTATGAAGTTATCTATAACGATATGAAAATTGCTACTTTTACTTTTATGGTATCAAGTGTTTATACATTAACTAATGCTTTGCATATTGTTATAAGGCAAAATGCCCATGTCTTAAGAAATAGTTTGGAAACAAAAGATTATCGTAATTTTATGAGTATTGAATATGTTAGAGAACAAGAAAATCAAACAATAGAAGCCGATCATATCGAAGTAGAATTTAAGAATGTCTATTATAGTTATTACATGCAAGAGGGATATGCTTTAGAGGATGTTTCATTTAAGATAAAAAAGGGTGAAAAGATTGCTTTAGTTGGATATAATGGCGCTGGTAAAACGACACTTGTGAAATTACTAGGCGGGCTATATCATCCAACAAAGGGGCAGATTCTTATAAACGGTATTGATATTGAAACTTTAGAGAGGGAAAGTTTACAAAAACTTATCTCGCTTGTTTTTCAAGAAAATATCATGTATGCGCTCGAGATAGCAGAAAACATAGCTATGGCTACAACTGAGAATGTTGACTATGAAAAGGTTGCTGACATTGTAAAACTAATTGAACTTAATAAAAAGGTTGAATCATTGCCCAATAAGATTAAAACCCATATTACAAGAGAATTGGACGAAACAGCCATTGAATTATCTGGTGGTGAAACCCAACTAGTAGCCCTAGCTAGGGCTATGTATAAGAATGCTCCTTTGTATGTTCTAGATGAACCTACTAGCGCCATGGACGCTTTAAATGAAGTTCATATGTATCGGAGTTTTAATGATATTATTAGAGGTAACACGGCTATTTTTATCTCTCACAGATTATCATCAACTAAATTTTGTGATCGTATTATCTTTATAAATGAGGGTAAGATTATCGAAACAGGAACCCACCATGAATTAATGGAACGAGATGGAGAATATAAAAAGATGTTTTCGATGCAATCGAACTATTATAAGGAGGCAACTAATGAAGAAACTCAAAATAATTAAGAGAAATTTAGAGTTCTTTATTCCAATGTTATTTCGCCTTAATCCGTGGATTGTTGTAAATACAATTCTTAGTGCATTGTTAAGTTCGGTGGGTAGATTACTATGGATATTGATTCCAAAATTTATAATTGAAGAGTTAATGGGAAGTAAAGATATTAAAGTTTTAGCTATGCTAGTTTTAGCACTAGCCTTATCAAATTTTCTTACTCGATCTATTCAAAATTTTATTCAAGGTCTAAATTACATTAATGCTTCAAAAGCTGATTTTGCGATTGAAGATATGTTTAGTAAAAAGATTATGAAGGTTGACTATTTTAATATTGAAGATCCCCAATTTGCAGATCAAATAAAACGAGCAAAAGAAGGGATGAATAGATATAGCAATGGTATCTATTCGTTTATTTATACGCTTCAAGATCTTATATCTTCAGTGATTACCCTTTTAGGAGTAATTGGTATTGTTTTATTATCAAAAGAATATCTTGTTATTTTGGTCTCCTTAGTCGGTGTCATGATAAGTGCCTTTAACTACAGTAAAATTCAGAAACTAGATAAAAACTTTAATCATAATTGGGTTCGTCACTCTCGAAGACTTTGGTATTATAATGACGGAATTACCAGTTTTAGATTACAAAAAGATTTGCGTTTATATCAAGCAAAAAAAATGATTAGTGATGCTGGTGAAAAAGAGATAAAGGAAGCATATAGTGAGTATAATAGAATCGCAAAAAAGAAAAAGTTATGGGACGGAATGGATACATTTGTAACACATTTAGTGACTAGACTTATTACATTAATTTTATTGGCTTATGCTGTTTATGATAAAAATATGACGATTGCTGTTTTTACAATGCTTTATCAATCAATAAATACTTTTGACAGTTCTATGGTAAATTTAGTTTATTCAACAAGAACCTATGTGCAAGACTGTGCTTATCAAGAAGAGTTTATCAACATTATGGAAAAACAATCGATCTTCGCTGATGGTACGCTTCCTATTTCTGAGTTTAAAACTTTGGAATTTAAAAATGTATCATTTAAATACCCAAGAACTGATAATTTTATTATTAAGAATCTAGATTTTAAAATTGATAGCAAAGAAAAAGTATCTTTAGTTGGTTTAAATGGGTCAGGTAAAACGACCATAATTAAACTAATATGTCGTTTTTATGCGATCGATGAAGGTGAGATTTTAGTAAATGGCATCAATATAAATAATTACAAATATGAAGACTATATGAAATTAATGGCTATTGTTTTTCAAGATTTCAAAATTATCTCATTTAGTATTAAATCAAATGTTGCTATTCTCGATGAAAATCAAGATAAGTTATATGATTGTTTGAAAAGGGCTCAAGTATTAGAAAAAGTATTAAGTCTACCCAAAAAGGAAAATACTTATATTAATAAATGGTTTGATAGGACTGGGGTTGAATTTAGTGGTGGAGAAATGCAAAAGTTTGCTCTGGCTAGATGTTTGTATAAAGATGCTGACTTTGTTGTCTTAGATGAACCCACAAGTAATTTGGATCCAATGGCCGAAGCTGAAATTTATTATAATTTTAAAGATATCGTCGGCGAAAAGCTCACAATCTTTATTTCACATCGATTATCTAGTTGTATTTTCTCTGATCGAATATTTGTACTTGATGGTTCAAGTATAGTGGAAGAAGGAACTCATAAAGACTTAATGAATAATAAGGGTGGTTTATATCATAAAATGTTTACAACTCAAGGAGAGTATTACAAATCGTAAACAGTTAATGGGTTGTTTTAAGTAACTTGTTATTTAAGCAGATATAATAAATAGGGCCAAGGTCGGTCCTATTTATTATTTTAGCATCGTATTTAGGGAGCTCTTATCCCCCCCATTTACCACCGCCAGAGGACATTTAATAAGATGATAATGTTTATTAGTAATGCAAGATGTGGTACAATTAATATTATGTTAAATATAAATAAAAAGATATATGTTGCCCACGAATGTTAGAAGTCAATAAAAATATACAACTTATATTCGTAAGAAGTATAAATTAATAATATTTTATGTTCATCAAATCTATTTAGATTTGATAATCTGATTCAAGTCTAAATATTTATAGTATAGTATCGATAGTTGCGGTTGTGACGAAGCGCTAGACTTAGAACTATGTCTGATTTGGAAAATCTTATTAAAAAGTGTTTACTTAAGGTTACTACTTCGAAAAGTTAGTTAGCTTAAAAACATTAAAAAGATTATTAGTTTAATTTAAGGAACTAATAGTCTTTTCGATTTAATAACAGTGAAGTGGTATTAGTAGAAAAATGCAGAAATATTTCAGCTTGTTAAATTTCATTTATCAAATTAATTATAAAAAGTTGTTTGACAAAAAAAGGAAAAAATAATAAAATGATTGTGAAAGCGTTTGTAAGGTGTAAGGATCGTGAGAATTGGCTTAATAGGAAAGAACTCAGTTGAATATGTTCAAAATTTAATAGATATTTGGAATGAAGGTAATTGTGCTGTTCTAATAGATAGCAGATTACCTATTACAGAAATAGTAGAACAATTAGTTTATGTTTCTGTAAGAAAAGTAGTAGTTTCAAGAAATATATTTGATAGTTTCTCTTCATATTTTAAAAAATGGGAATGTATAATATACGACGAAAGTGAAGAAACTTTACTTCCGGACAGTATACAAAACAATTTTGAAGAGTCTTATTCAAAAAAAGAAGGGCTTATTTTGTTTTCGTCAGGAACTAGTGCAAAGAGAAAAGCAATAGTATTATCTCACAAGGCTATAAATAAAAATGCCGATTTTATTATTGATTATATGAGGCCTACAAAAGACGATAAAATTGCTATTATAAAGTCTTGTTGCCATTCTTCCACTGTTGTTGGAGAATTATTAGTTGGATTAAAATCTAAAATGAAAATTATCATTTTAAAATCGTCCTATTCTCCTAGGTTGTATATAAACCAATTAATTAATTCAAAAGCGACCATTATTGGATTAAATCCAATTGTGTTTGATCAATTTACTGAATCAATTTTATTAATGGACATAAAAATGGAATTCTTAAAAAAAGTTTATGTTAGTGGTTCAAAAATAATTAAACCTATAAATTATTATAGAAAAATATGGAACAATGTGAATATATTTTTATGCTATGGATTAACTGAAGCAGGTCCGCGGGTTTCGTCTCAACGAGAAATAAAAAACATAAGCAATGAATCAGTAGGAAGAGCTATTAAAAATGTAAAAATTAAAATAGTAAAAGAACCTAAAAAAAGAGAAACCGAAATAAAATTTTCTAGTTGGGGTCTTCCATTTTCATATATTACTAAAATTCCATTTAATAATAAAATAAAAAAAGAAAACGTGTATTCTAACTTTTTAGAATTTTTTGATCAAAATAATGAATTAAAGAATATAGGGGCTGTTAATTATTTATCAAAAAATATTATTGAAATCTGCAAAAAAATTAAAATTGAAAGAAGAAATTATGACTGTATAGATATTTTTCTATTTTTGTATGATTTTTGTTTAATACAAAAAAGGCAAGTAGAATTTTTAAAATTAACTGATTTGATAGAAATAATTAATTGTATTCTACAAAATATTGAGCTGTGTAAATTATTATATGCTCGTTATATTTTCAAAGATGATGAAAATTATTTGATTAAAATTAAGGAAAGATTCGATACAATTCAAATCAAGTATTTAGAATTATATGATAAAATGAAAGCAAACAGTCAAAGATTTAAAAAACTAATATAATATATTAAGCAGGAAATATACTTTTAGAGAGTTTTAGTATCAATAAAGTAAAATCAATATATAGTATTGGTTATTAATAATGTAAGAAAGAGAGGCTATTTATTAATGAAGCTTAAAAATCATGACTACATATTAACATCAAATATAATAATAACCGGCATATTACAAATAATTTATTTTAATATTCTCGGTTTAATAAGTGTTATCTTGAGTATCGTGTACTTATGTATTCTTTTGTTCACAAGTTTCAGATCTCGCATCTTATTTATATTATATGTTTTATCTATTGTTAATGGTATGGTATATTATTTGATTAATCCTATTTTTTCAAATAGTAATACATCGATGAAAAGTATTTTTCCTGCAATATTTCTATTACTCGAAATCTTCCATGCCATTACCATGCCAATTATGAAGAAAAATTCGTTTTTCGGGGTAAAGACACCATTAGCTTTAGAATATGATGAAGTCTGGAAAAAAGTTAATAATGTAGGATCTATAATTTGTTATATAACATTATTTCCTTTTTATATAATGATTTTTTATTTAAATGATTATTCAAAAACAGGTTTAAGTATAGTGACTATCATACTGTTTGCTTTTATAACACTAGGAATAGCACTTAATATTGAAAAAAAATATAAGAATGAAATGAATCGACAAGAAAAGATTGCTCTTCAAAATCAAAAAAAGAAAGAAACTGGTGGGTAAAACATAATATAATAATTTGTTTGTGAAGAAAAAAATCCATAATACAAACAAATTAATTTTAATGTAGTTGAAAAATAATGTGTGGTAATCGGTTAAATCTCTCTGAATGTCGTTTTAAAAACTAAGGTTTTCCTTTATGAGAAGATGACCGATTTTTTAAAATGTATTGTTGAGAATACAAATAAAGTTTTTAGGTGAATAAGAATATGAATTATATATTGAAAAAAAACTTATATATAACAAAAGCTTGTAAAAAAGAACCGCTTTACATAGATAAAAATGATTACATTGTAATGTTTGATAAACCAATCAAAGATTTCAATTTAAATTTTAACTATCAATATGACTATAACAAACATATTGCTATAGTTAATCGCAATCCAGCAGGGAAATTATGTATTAATTATTATTGGTTTGAAATAAATGTAAAAAATAAAGACGAATATATATTATCATTTGATAATTTTAATAGACAATGTAAATTATGGATAAATAATAAGTTTGTTGGGTATTACAATTTATCTTCTAGGATTATTCTTACACTTAATAAAAGTAAATGATCTTAAAGGTCATATATATGGAGATCAAGTTCTTGTTGATGTTGCTTTACTGATGAAAAAAAATATTAGAGAAACTGATTATGTTGGTCGATATGGTGGCGAAGAATTTATGATAATTTTTCCTAATACTAAATTATCTGTTGCTTATAAAATATCTGAGCGAATTAGAAAAGCAATTGAAGCAAATAATTTTGTTGATGGATTAAAAATTACAATTAGTGGTGGAGTTAGTCAATTTAATAAGGAATCAATTACAGAATTTGTTCATTTAGCAGATAGTATGTTATATAAAGCAAAGCAAAATGGTAAAAATCAAATAATATTTAATAAATAAAACAGTGATTTTTATTTTTTGTTAACTAATAATTTATTATTGGTAATTATAAAAATAGTGTTTGATAAAATTTATCAAATCTTTTTTTATAATATTTATAAAATTATTAATTATATAGTATTTTTAAAAATATATTTTAATTTATTAAATTAACTATAATTATTAGTAAAAATTGTGTATAATATAAATGATTATACAATGTTTCTTGTTAATGTTTATATTTTACTATTTTGGAAAAGAGGGATATTATGCCTGAAAATTTATATGATGGTGAGTTTATTTATGAGCCACTGATTGCATATGATAAAATTTTTAAAAAAGAGCATCATAAAAATGTTGTTGATTTTTTTGAAGAATTGGTTAAAAATTCAAAATTAGATAAAGAAGCAAACCGACTTGCAAATAAAGAATTAGTGTCTTTGGATAAAAGAAGAAATTCAGTTCAGAAAAAGATTAATAATAATAAATTTTTAAAAGGTTTTTTGATATTTTTAATGGTAATCTTTGTAATTTTGTTTGGAGTATCAATTTATTTATGGGTAAGCAAAGGATTTCATTATATTCAGGCTATATTAATAGGAATTAGCACTATTTTATTTCCTGTTTTCTTATTTATTATTTTAAAAAAGTTAAATCCGAAGTTACTTAAACTTAGCGATGAAAAAGGAAAACTAGATCAAGAATATAAAGAAACCTTAGATTTAGCGTGGAGCCAGATGGAGCCATTAAATAAATTGTTTACATATGGAATGAGTACTTCTATTTTTAAAAAGACTATCCCTTTGATTAAGCTTGATAGAATGTTTGATAGTAAAAGATTAGATTATATGGTAAATAAATTTAAATTAGATGATACACCAGATTTAAATAGATCAGCTTTGTATGTTCAATCTGGAGATATTAATGGTAATCCTTTTTATATTGCTAGGGATTTAGTGCATCAATTAGGTACTAAAACATATACTGGTTCTATTACTATTCATTGGACAACTGTGGGTACAAATTCAAAGGGCCAATTAACTACAAGGCATCATACGCAAACATTAACTGCTGAAGTAACTAAACCATGTCCTTATTATCATGAATCTCCATATATTGTTTATGCTAATGAAGCAGCTCCAGATTTGATATTTTCTAGAGAAGATTCAGATGCAGAACATATGGAAGAAAAACAAATAGAACGTCATGTTAAAAAAACAACAAAAAAACTACAAAAAAAGGCAGAAAAAGGGTTAAAATCTGGTGATAATTATACATTAATGGGTAATACTGAATTTGAAGTTTTATTTGGGGGCAGCAATAGAAACAATGAAGTTCAATTTAGATTGTTATTTACTGCATTAGCTCAGAAACAACTTTTACAGTTGATGAAAGATAAAGAAATTGGTTTTGGAGATAATTTTGATTTTAAAAAACATAATATGATTAATATTGTATTACCAGAACACCTTAAAAATATAGATTTAAATATTAATCCTGAATATTTTAGAGATTATAATATTGATGAAACAGAAAAGAAGTTTTTAGATTATAATAATAATTTTTTTAAATATATTTATTTTGGGTTTGCGCCGATTTTATCAATTCCACTTTATCAACATCAAAAACCACATGAGTATATTTATAAAGATAAATATAATAGTTATGTTTCATTTTATGAACATGAACAATTAGCTAACTTGATGAATGAAAGAGAGTTTAAACATCCTCTTTCAAAAACAAGAAATATTTTAAAAACATCAACTGTTAAAAGCGGTGATTATTGTGACACAGTCAAAGTAACTGCATATGGTTATGATATGATTAATAGAATTGATTATATTAATAAAATGGGTAATGATGGGAAATTACATACAATTCCTGTTCATTGGGTTGAGTACATTCCTGTTTCACAGGATACAGATATTGATATAAATGTTGTTGTTGAAGATAAAAAAGCAGAATCTTATAATGATAAAATTAGAGCCATCTTTGAAGAATTTAAAGATAGACAGATTACTAAAGATGATATGGTTAAAATAGGACCATTTATTGTTTATCTTGCAAAAAAACAAAAGAAATAATATAATATAAATAGAAAAGGAGAAAAAAATGGGAAACGAATTAGATGAATTAAAGGGTCCAGTAAATAAAGAAGGACGCGACATTAATGTTATTGAAAAACAATTACCTGTAAAAATAGGTTGGGGATCAACTTTATTTGAGGTAATGTTATGGGTTTTAGGAATCATTCCTGGTGTTATTTTCTTATTTATGAAGATTAGCGCGAGAAATTATTTGAGACAATTAGAACAACGTGTTCAACATAATGCATCACAAATCGATAATTATCTTGAACAAAGAGTTCAAATTTTACAAAATGCTGTAGGTATTGTTGAAAAAAGCATCGATTTAGACAAGGATGTAATGAAAACTGTTGCGGCTTATCGTGGAGGAGTTCATCCTGATGATACTAATCGTAATCAAGTTGCAAATGAAATTGATCAAGCAATGCGTAGTATTAATGTAGCTTTTGAAGCTTATCCGGATTTAAAGGCTCATGAAACACTTGCAGATGCTATGCAACAAAATTCTTATTTACAAAGAGAAATTACTGCTGCTAGAGAAGTATATAATGATACAGTATTAAAATGGAACACAGATATTTTTAGATGGCCAACTAAAATGATTGTTGCAGCAAGAGCTGGCGTAACAACAAGAATTCCTTTTACTGCATCTAGAGAGACAAAAGAACAAGCAAGAGCAAAATTCTTTTAATTATTAATATTTATTAAAGATTATCTTAGTATTCTAAGAGTTTTGATAGATTATGTTTTTGAGATGAAAAAAGGCAGGTCTATTTATTAAAAAACAACTCTTTCGAGTTGTTTTTAACTATAAGGGAGTGTTAATAATGAAATTCATTTATTTTATATTTATTACACAACCTATTTTAATTGCTTTAATTATCACATTAATGATTGAATTAACTGTGTTAGTTTTTTTTAAGATAAAAGATTATAAAATCTATCTTGTGATGTTTATCACTAACTGTATCACGAACGTAAGCATGAATTTAAGTTTAGAACTGGTTTCTTATGAACAAGATACATTGTATTTAGGATTTTTTGAAATATTGGTATTTATAATAGAGGGAATAGTTTTATCTTATTTATTAAAAAATGTACGCTTAGGATTTTTAATTTCCTTTGTTGCAAATATAGCAAGTTTAGTTTTGGGCCTTATATTAATGCCATTAATTTATCATTCAGTATAGTAAGGGGGATTTAATATGAAAAAAGTATTAATGTTATTTTTATTTTTGTTTATCAATTTCTTTTTAAGTGGTTGCTATAATTATAATGATGGAATTGTTAATGGACAATTACAAGATATTAAAATTTATTACGCTGAAAGCGATGTAGAGCTTGATGTAGAAATTGAAGAATCTCGTTCTCCAAATTATTTTGAAGGTTATTCTGCTTTTTATGGGCCTATTAATCTTGGATTAGAAAAAGTTAACTCTCCACAACCTTTGTGGTTATATTACACAACAACTGTTGAAGAAACAGCAAATTGTCTAGTAGAATTTAAAGTAAAAGAAAATAATGGAAGAACATTTGATTCTATTACAATTAATGATATAAATTATAAGAGAGAAGATTTTAATAAAATAGAAGAAGCTGAAGGCTTCTTATATGTTACTTTACAAATTTCTAATATAAATATAGAGAACCAAGAATTTAATATAGCAGATATATTTTTTATAAAAACAAATGATAATGATAGCACTACAATAGTAAAAGGTACAACATGGGTTGAAGTAAGAACATATATAAGTGGAGTTTACTTTTATCTTATTTCAAAAGAGCCATCAGATACACTTAAATATAGAAATTTTTAAAAAAATGAAAAACAGACTTATATTTTTTTATTAATTAAAAAAACTTTGGTATACATCAAAGTTTATTTGCTTAAATATATGTTAGTTAAATGATGATAGCACTAATTTTTTATAGCTTATAAACGTAAAAATTATCTTTTGAAATAATACTTAAAGAGAGTTTTTATAATATGATATAATATATTAATAATAATTTTGGAGGATTATTTTATGACAAAAACTGAAAAATTATCAATTGAAGAAAGATTTTTATTATATAAGGGAATACTTTTTAATAATCAAAAGTTTGACAATGAAATTAATATTCCCATTAAATATCATTTTGATTGTCCTGAGTATAAAGAATTATTAGAAAAATATGAATTTGAAAAAATTGCTGGAAAAGGTTCTAGTTTTACAAGAGCCAAAAGATTACTTCACTATTTAGCTCCAAAATTAAAACATTCTTCATGGTATGATAATCATATTGAATGTAATTCTTTGAAATTATTAGAATATAGTTTAAATAATGATAATCAAGGTATTAATTGTTTGAATAAAGCAAAAATTTTTGAGGAATGCTGTTTAGCTTTAGGGATTTATGCAAGAAGAGTATCAATTTTACCTTTTTCACCTTATGATTTTGACAATCATGTAGTGAATGAAATTTATGATGAAAAGTTAAACAAGTGGATTATGTTAGATCTAACAAGTGATGGATTATTTGTTGATATTAACAAAAAACCATTGTCGTTACTAGAGATGAGAGAAAAGTTTGCAAATGATGAGTTTATTACATTTGTTAGTTCAACAAGTAAACTTAGTGATTTAAATAAATTAAAGCAAAAAAATAGCGAAGAAAATACATATATTTGTAAGAATTTATTTTATTTTATCATTGGAACAGATTGTAAATTTGGTGTTAGTAAAGATTATTTATTTTTTGTACCAGTTGGTTATTCTGTGAAAAAAAATAGAATTGTGAATATTAAATATAGAATTAATCATATTTTAGATGAACATAAAGAGTTTATTCCAAATTTGAATGAAAGATTAAAAAATGCTGAAAATTTTATTGAGCCTAAAAAGGCAGATATTAATATTATGTTAAATTTTTAAATGTTATAAAAATTGAATTAATATGTTTAAATAATATTTTTAGGTATTATTGATTTATAAAAATAGCATACAATAATTAGTAAGCACAATATTTCATTTGTAATCAAAATAGTGATATAATATATTTTCTTTAATACTCATAATATAAATTGTTTTAATATAAATATATTGATATTTAATTATTTTTTATAAAACAATTATTAATTGAATATGAAGAAAAAATTTAAATAATAAGGAGAAAAAAATGATTGAAAAAATATTTGAATTAAAACAAACTGATGATAAAGTTATAGAAAAAGTTATTGTTAATGAACATTTACATTATATGCATGCGATTCTTCCGCAAAATGAGGGGTTACCTCTTCACCAATCTAATGCAAATGTGTATATGACAGTTTTAAAAGGGACTCTTTCAATTTCATTAAATGATGAAGAAACAAGAACTTATTCACCAATGAAGGTCTTAAGTATTCCGTTTAATACTAAAATGAATGTACGAAATGAAAACCAAGAGATGTTAGAAATTATTATATTTAAGACACCAGCTCCTGGAGATTATTATAAATTAAATAATAAATAATTTTATTAATATAAATGCTCTCTGAAAAGTAAAATTTTCGGTGAGCTTTTTTTAAAAAAGAGTTGTTTATAAAATATCTATTGTTATATAGAAAGGCTATTGTTCTTGTAAATATAAGGTATATAATGTAAAATAGAAATAATTAAGTGATAATGATTTTAAACAATTTTATTTATATAAAAAATGTATTTATAGTTAAAATTATAAGTTTATAAGATATAGATTGATTATAGTTTTAAAATTATTGAAAGGAATTAATATTTATGTATACTTCAACAAGGAATAAAGTAAATATATCTGCATCGAAAGCTATTTTAAATGGATTAGCTTTAGATGGCGGATTATATGTATGTGAAAATATTAATTCACAATTTTTTAGTAAAAAATTACTAAACTATACTTACAATGAATTGTCTGAAGTGATTTTTGAACAGTTTTTAGATGATTACTCAAAAGAAGTAATTAAAGAAATAATCAAAAATTGTTATGATGAAAGTTTTTTACCTAATCAAGTTAATCTTAAACATTTTGATGATTTTTCTTTGCTTGAACTTTTTAATGGAGAGACTTTTGCTTTTAAGGATATGGCGTTGTCAATACTTCCAAAAATATTTAGTGAAGCAAAGAAAATAAATAATATAAATAATAAGACAATTATTCTAACTGCTACAAGTGGTGATACTGGAAGTGCAGCTTTGAGTGGTTTTGGTAAAATAGAAAATACTTTTGTTATTGTTTTATATCCAAAGAATGGTGTTAGTGAATTTCAAAAATTACAAATGAATAGTTATGCAAAAGATAATTGTATTCTTATAGCTGTTGATGGTAATTTTGATGAGTGCCAACGTATTGTAAAAGAAATATTTCAAAAAGTAAAAGTTAAAAAGTCTATTTTAAGTTCAGCAAACTCTATTAATATAGGGCGAATTATTCCTCAAATAGTGTATTATTTTTATACCTATTTTAAGCTAGTTAGAAGTAACAAGATAAAATTTAATGATAAGATTAATTTTACTGTTCCAAGTGGAAATTTTGGGAATATTTATGCCTCATATATAGCAAAACAAATGGGGTTACCAGTTAATAAGTTGATAATAGCTTCAAATTCAAATAACGTATTAACAGAAATATTTAATGATTATAAATATAATATTAATAGAGAATTAGTAAAAACTATTTCTCCCTCAATGGATATTTTAGTATCGAGTAATTTTGAGAGATATTTATATAGTATTATTAAAGATGAAAAAAAGATAAATAATTATATGAATGATTTAAAGGAAAAGCAAATTATATATATTAGTGAATTAGAACAAGAAGTTACTTTTAATGCTTATTTTGCATCAGAAGAAAACACTAAAGACTTTATAAAAATATTTTATGATACATTTGGTTATGTGATAGATCCTCATACTGCTGTTGGATATTATTGTAATGTGCAGTATAAAAAGGAAAATAAAGATAATTCATACAATGTAATATTATCAACCGCTTCACCTTATAAATTTAGTGAGTCTGTATTAAATGCGTTAGGTTTATATACAACTAAAGGATTACAAGAACAAATTAATTTATTAAAAACAATAAGTATAGAAAATTTTGATAGTCGTATTGAAAAAGTTTTAAATGCAAAAGTTAAAGCAAGTGATTTGTCTACAAGTGAAACTTTTTCATATGTTAAGAAAGTAATAGGTGATATTGATGATCAAGATTAAGACACCAGCAACAACTTCAAATTTGAGTGTAGGGTTTGATACTGTTGGAATAGCACTAAATATATATAATGTATTTTCATTTAAAGAGCATAAGAAAAATGTGGTTAAGGGATTTAAAAGTTCATTTTCGGTTAATTCTAATCTTGTTTTAAAAGCATATATTGCTTTTGCTTTAAAGTATCTAGAAGAAAAAGAAATTAAAAATGTTGAAATTACTTTGGAGGAAAATAATATACCAGTATCTAGAGGCCTTGGAAGTAGTGCCAGTTGTATTTTATCTGGTATACTTGCAGCAAATGAAATTAATAAACTTCATAAATCATTGGATGAATGTGTTAATTTTGCTTGTGAATTAGAAGGTCATAGTGATAATGTTTTTGCTTGCGCTTATGGGTTTTTAAATGCTTCATGTAAAAGTGGAGATAAATATATTCATAAAGTATATGAAGTAAGCAATAGTTTAAATTTTTATTTAATGATTCCTCCTCAAGAAGGTCAAACAAAAGAGCTTAGAAATATTCTTCCTAAAAAAATAGATTTTACTGATGCTATATATAATCTATCAAGAATTATCTTTTTGCCTGATGCTTTTAAAAAAGGAGATTTTAAATTGTTGAAAAATATTTTAAAAGATGAACTACATGAAAAGTATAGATATCCGTATATTCCCTTATATAATGAGATAAAACAATTATCTACAAGAGAAGATATAATTGTATCTATTAGTGGTTCGGGGACATCAGTTTTATTAATTTCTGATTTAGAAACAATTGAAATACCTGAGATCTTAAGAAATGTTTTTAAGCTTATTAAAGTTGATATTAGTGAGGGGACTAAAATCGAGGTGATAGAGTGAAAGTTGCAATTTTAGGATTGGGTGTAGTTGGTAGAGGTGTTTACGATATTCTTGCAAATGACTTTAAGGATATTACTGTAAAATATATTTTTGATAAAGATGATAATAAAACAAAGGATGTGAAACATTTACTTGCTGAATCATATGAACAAATAATTAATGATAGAGAAGTGGAAGTTGTTATTGAATTAATTGGCGGTAAGAATGTAGCATATGATTTTATTGTTAAAGCTATAAAAAACCATAAAAATGTAGTTACTGCAAATAAAGCATTAATTAGTGAAAGATTTAAGGAACTAAATGAGCTAGCTAAAAAGTACAATGTAAAGCTATTATATGAAGCAAGTGTTGCTGGTGCAGTGATTTTAATTGATCCATTAAAGAAGATTAGAGAAATTAATCAAATTAATAAAATTGAGGGAATTTTAAATGGTTCAACAAACTATATACTAAGTAAGGTGTTTTTAGAAGGTGTTGAATTAAAAGAAGCAATATCAAACGCATATAAACTTGGGTATTTAGAAAAAGGGTCTGATGATGATATGAACGGATTAGATTCTTTGAGGAAAGTTAATATTCTTTCTATGCTTTCTTATAAAACATTTTTGAAAGAAGAAGATATATTAAGAATTTCACTATTATCACTTAATGAAAAATTTACTAATTATGTAAAAGATAAGGGATGTTTTATTAAGTATATTGCCCAGTCTGAAATGAGAAATAATCGTTTATCAATAAAGGTTGAACCATTAGTAATTGGTAGTCAATCCATTTTTGCAAATATAAATTATGAAGAAAATATTGTAAATATTTTTGGGAAATATCATTTGAAACAATCATTTGTTGGGCAAGGTGCAGGAAGATATCCAACAGCTTCAGCTGTTATATATGATTTATTAACAATAAAAAGTATAGCAAATGAATGTTTTGAGTTTAATAAAATATATCAAGTAAATAATAATGACGAAAGATATCATTTTTTAATACAAACTTTTGATAAAATATATAAATCTAAACTTATGACATATGGAGAATTACAAAGAAAGAAAGACATTATATTCTTTTCGCGTATTGAAGAGGGATTATATGAAAAATTATAATATTGCAATTGTTGGAGCAACAGGATTAGTTGGATCTACATTTTTAAAAATTATTGATGAATATAATATAAGCTTTAATAATATAAAACTTTTTGCTTCTCTAAAATCAAAAGGGAAAAAAATTACTTTTAAAAATAAAGAATATTCATTAAATATACTAGAAGATGGTTGTTTTAAGAATATTGATTTTGTGCTTTTTAGTGCAGGCGGTGCTGTTAGTAAACAATATGCAAAGCAAGCTGTTTCAGAAGGAGCTATAGTAATCGATAATTCTAGTGCTTTTCGAATGGATGAAAATGTTCCATTAGTCGTTCCAGAAGTAAATATGAGTGATGCTTATCAAAAAAATTTAATTGCTAATCCTAATTGTTCAACTATTCAATGTGTTGTTCCGTTATATGTGTTAGATAATAACTTTGGTATTGAAAGTATTGAGTATAATACATATCAAGCTGTTAGTGGAGCTGGTATTAAAGGTATAAATGATCTTGTCTCTTCAAATGGTAAATTTGAAAAACATTTTCCATATGATATTAAAGAAACTTGTATACCACATATTGATATGTTTATGGAAGATGGTTATACAAAAGAAGAACATAAAATGATGAACGAAACAAGGAAAATACTTCATAACGATAATATCTTAATATCAGCAACATGTGTTAGGGTTCCGGTACTTAATTCTCACGCTGTTAGTATAAGAGTTGTTTTAAAAAATGATTTTACTGTTGATGCTATTAGAAATATTATGAAAAGTACAAAAGGTATAGTTGTTTTGGATGAACCAGAGAATAATATTTATCCAACTTCAATACAAGCTAATGGGAATGATAATATATTTGTTGGAAGAATAAGAAAAGATAAAGTTAATAAAAAAGCAGTTTTGTTATACGTTGTTTCAGATAATATTAGAAAAGGCGCAGCATCTAATACAGTGCAAATTATGAAAGGAATAATGGATTATGAGAATTCTATCTAAATTTGGAGGAAGTAGTTTAGCTTCTGCTAAACAATTTAAGCAAGTTAAAAAAATTATATATAGTAATAAGGATAGACAAATTATTGTTGCTAGTGCACCGGGTAAGGACGAAGAAAATAAAACTAGAATTACAGATTTATTATTACTTTTAAATGCGCATATAGAATATGATATTAATTATGATTATTTACTTAATGAAATTTATGAAAGATATAATTCTATAATTAAAGAATTAAATATAGAAAGTATATTTTATGAAAAATTTAATTTGTTTAAAAAATCAATATCAAAAGTTTTAAGTAAAGATTATATAGCAAGCAGGGGTGAGTATTTTAATGCTATTATATTAAGTGAGTATTTAGGATTTAAATTTGTTGATGCAATTGATGTTATTCGCTTAAATTTTGATGGTTCTGTTAATTATGAAAAAACAAAGAAACTACTTAATAGTATGATTAGAGAAGATTTATTTTATGTAATACCGGGATTTTATGCATCAACTCCCGAAAGACAAGTTAGAGTATTTAGTAGAGGAGGTTCAGATTTTACTGGAAGTATTATTTCAAAATGTTTAAATTTAGATTTTTATGAAAACTGGACTGATGTAAGTGGATTGTTTGTTGCTGATCCTAAGATTATTATAAATCCCAAAAAGATTGAAAGGATAACATATAATGAATTGAGGGAATTATCTTATCGAGGAGCAAATATTATTCAACAAGAATCAATTATTCCACTTGAACAAACTAATATATCAATTCATATAAAGAATACAAATAGACCAGAAGATTATGGGACTGTAATTTCTAAAGAGATAGGAGGTAATGGAGGAATAATTACTGGACTATCAGGTTCTAAAGATTTTACTTCACTTACTATTTTAAAAGATAGTGATAAACCTTTTGCAAGTATCTTAGTTGAGGTGTTAAATTTATATATTAAATATAAACTTAAGGTTGAACTTATACCAACTGGTATTGATACTTTTAATATTCTTACAAAAACGAATGAGTTAAAAAAAGT
>Ga0172378_10000921_pt1 | contig 26670 bp, 25 predicted proteins | sample GrowelOW332metaG_FD_119755 | JGI IMG/M metagenome (GOLD analysis project Ga0172378, IMG submission 119755) | Groundwater microbial communities from an aquifer near a municipal landfill in Southern Ontario, Canada - Pumphouse #3_1 metaG | ecosystem: Environmental > Aquatic > Deep subsurface >...
AGATGTCTGCAGCACTGTCATATCCCTTCAGGTCTGTGATAAAACGATTCTGCTCCTGCGGGATTTCGATGATCATCTGTTCTTTCCAGGAGCTGAAATAGATACGTCCCAGGTCATCAATGGCGATGCCATCCAGATTGGAGTACATGGTATCCTTAAAAATACTGACGCTCATATCCCGGGTGTCCAGGCTGAGGATGGGAGATTGTTCCTTATTACCTACAATGAACATCTGACAGCGGGGGCGATCGTAGATGATGCCGTTTGGCGCTGAGATGAGATCGTGAGAAATCCGCTGCTGTGTCTTGGATTGGGGATCATACACGAATACGCTGTTGCCGGGAGTGTCCGTAATATAGAGTTTACCATATTCATCCATAGCGATGTCGTTCAAACCCACCGCGTCATTAATGGGGTAGCTTTCGATTATCTTGGCTTCGCTAACGCTCACCACATGAATCTGAGCAGGATCGGTTACATAGAGCAAATCACCTACCAGCAGTAGCCCTTTGGGAGCTTCGAACCCTTCTTTGATGAACTCGCTGTATTGTCCCTGGTTATCCATCGCCACGATGCTGCCGTCTCCCACGTTCGAGATCAGGAAGCGTTCGCCTACAGAATCGTAAGCCACACTCTCGGGTTTGTTCAAGTAGTTGTCTTTACCACCTGCGAGTACGTAGATTAATGCTGCTACGATAGCCAGGATCACTATTATCAATATGATGTATTTTTTTTTCATGTTTCTTTTATACTCCATGTGCTGCCTTGTGTACTGTCTTTTATCTCTATACCAAGCTTCTGCAGGTCATCGCGGATTTTATCCGAGCGCAGCCAATTCTTCTCTGTTCTGGCTTCTGCCCGGTAGGAAAGGATCAATTCGATCAAAGAACCGGAAAGATCAGGTATGCTTTCGCTTTTAGCTTGGGTTTCTTTTTGGAAAAATCCAAGAACTCTTCCCAGTTTAAGTAACATCGCTGATGCTTCCTTGCAGATTATCGGATCATTTGCCTGTTTTTTGGCTATATGACTCAGATCAAAGAGGATGGCTATTGCCTTAGCAGTGTTAAAATCGTCATCCATCGCAGCTTTGAACTCCTGCTCCAGAGCAAGGATCGCTTTATCCTGATTCATGAGTTGCAGGAGATCGTAATAATCATGTCCGCCCATTGCTTTATGCAGGTTTTGCATGGCTTTGTGAGATTCCTCAATCAGTTCCCGGGTAAAATCGATGGGAGAGCGGTAATGCTTTGATAGGAAGAAATGTCGGATGTCTTCAGCATCATATTCCTGAAGGATATCACGTGCGGTAAAGAAGTTCTTCAGACTCTTACTCATCTTTTCGCCGTCCACATTCAAGAAACCGTTGTGCATCCAATAGCGTGCCAAGGGTTGTCCGGAGAGTGCAATCGCTTGTGCATTTTCGTTCTCATGATGGGGAAAAACCAGATCGATGCCTCCGCCATGGATGTCGAAAGTGGTACCCAGATAGTGCCGGCTCATCACCACGCATTCGGTATGCCAACCGGGGCGGCCGTTGCCCCAGGGACTTTGCCAGAAGGGTTCTCCGGGTTTGCTGGCTTTCCACAAAGTGAAGTCCGCGGGATGCTTTTTGGCGGTATTTTCCGCAACTCTGGCACCTGCCATCTGATCGTCTACTTGCTTGCCAGAGAGACTGCCATATTCGGGCAAAGAAGCTGTATCGAAATACACATCTCCGTTTACTTCGTAAGCAAATCCCTTCTTCTGCAGATCGTGGATCAACTCAATAATCTGGGGCATAGTATCAGTGGCTCTAGGCTGATGGTTTGGGGCTTTGATGCCCAGAGCTGCGCAATCTTCCAAAAAGGCCTGAGTATATTTCCCGGCGATATCCCGGAATTCACGTCCTTCACTTTTCGATTGCTCAATGATCTTGTCGTCTATATCGGTGATGTTTTGGACATAAGTCACATCGTAGTTCAGGTATTCAAAATAGCGGCGCACTACATCAAAAAAGATGAAGGCACGAGCGTTTCCGATGTGAAAGTAATTGTAAACCGTAGGACCACAGGCATACAGCTTTAGTTTTCCCGGTTCCAGGGGAATGAACTCTTCTTTCATGCGGGATTGGGTATTATAGATTTTCATATTTTATCCGTTATTTATAAACCACAAAGCGGTCACGAGCTTCAGTGCTTTTGCCATCCTGCGTTTTGGCCTTTACACGGAAGAAATAGGTATTATTGGCCAATTTATCGTTAAATTGGTCTCTGCCATCAAAGGGGATTTTGTTAAATCCTTGCTGGGCAGTTGTCTCAATGCGACGAATGCGTCTTCCGCTCATGGTAAATATTTCCACAGTTACTTCTGCGCTTTCGGAAATTATGAAAGTGATGTGGGCATCCTTCTTCATGGGATTGGGATAGATCAGCAGATTCTGTAATGATATGGGGCCGCTATCTTTGGCGATGAAATGCGTAGTGGCTACAGAGGGAAGATTGAAGTTGTCAAAAGCGATAAGTTGGATTGTGTGAGGTCCCTCGTCCAGCGTTGGCATTGGAAATGTGAGCGTACCCGATACAGCAGAATCAACATCATAGGTGAAATATCCGGTTACTACTAATGGCTGCAATGAGTTGTCAATCACCAAAAGGATGTTGTGACCAGCACTTCCGGTTACGTTTATTCCATTGCTATCCGCAATTTTTGCATAGAGTACAGGGGAAGTATTCACGGTATCACCAGCACGGAAGTCGTAAGATCCCAGGAATATGTCAATCGCAGGCGGAGCTTCATTCGGCATGGAATCCGGCAGTACTTCATCAGAGAGATTGAGGGGGTGATAATAACTGATGTAGTCAGTATTACTGGCATTGTCCCAGAGATAGCTGAGTACCAATCCACTGTTTCCGCTTAAGACATCGTCGGGAACCCAGAAACCACCATGAAAACTGGATTCTTTTACTGTTACACTACCATTGAAAATGGGATTGCCCTTTTTACTGATGTCAATACCGGCAAAGGTATATTCTGAATCGGAATTGTAAGCTTTAAACAAGGCTTCTCCACTAATGCCTTTTTCGTTCATATGGCCGGAAAAACTAGCATGTTGGCGGGAGTGAAAGAGATTTTTATCTTTTCCTCCAGATATTGGTCTGATAGAAGGGATGCTTTGCGGGGGTACTGTGTATAGGTTCGGATCCCCCAGAATTATATACATGGCGTCGTTGTTTACGCTTTGCGTATAAGTGGTTTTTGCGGCTGTGAGCGCTGTGCCCAGAGGCATCCGGGAATTTGTCATATTTGGGATAAAGAGTTCCATCAGATCATTGTTTGGATCTGGGAAGCTCTTCCGGGTAGCAGCAACGGACGCTATAGCGCCGCCATTATTGACAAGAATAGTTTTTTGGCCCAGGCTTTCGTAAGACCAATGGTCGAATGCACTTATCTCACAGGATGCGGCGATAAAGAGGGGCAGCATATCCGGATTGCGGAATTTCCCTATGTCTGTAGAACCCGTAAAGTAGTTTTGCATACCCAGTGTGTCAAAAGAACCGTGACCGATATAATACCAGATCAACTTGCCTTCATTGATCTCTTCAAACATCTCGTCCCTTACCCGGGGTTTGTTCAAAAACTCATCGGTGTCGTACTCAGCAGCAAAGATCTTGGTGTTCAATACCTGGGGATTTATGAACGTGGAAAGTGACTGCATGTCTCTGGTATGTTGCCAGTCCATAGTATTGGTGCCGTTTACGTTGTCATCAGCAAGGAAAAGCAAGCTGTTGCGCCACAATCCCGGTTTGGGTTCTTGAGTATAGCGTCTGAAGTTTTCCATCATGATGTTCAAATCAGACAAAGTGCTTACCGGGTATCTCCCGATGGCAATTTCGGGGTGATTCAGGTTTGTGAGCATGCCGAAATAGTCGTCCGAAGTGATATAATTTGTAGGATGTTGGAATATCATCACTTTGTTTTTTCCAGCGGCGACCCGGGAGTAATTTCGCCAATCCATGGTACCCATTCCCAATAGAGTGAGCGATCGTATCTTGGGTTCCGGAAGGTTGTGATAAAGATACCGGAGGAACTGCCGGATAGCCATGGGATCGGGATAACCACCATTGAATTGGTTCATGATGTCAGATTGAAGTACTACTCTGGTGGCCATGCCCCAGTTTTGCCTATACATCTCTGCTAGTTCTTCTGCTTTCCCCGCGAACTCTTCGGGTACTACTATCACGCTTTCCACAGGATCCTTGGGAGCAGTAAGATCCTTTGGCTCGAGCACAGTGATAGATGCAGGGCTATAGAGTTCTGCAGGACGGGATACATAGAATTTGGTGTCGGCATTTGAGCGTGTAATAAAATGAAACGAATCGGATTCCGGCATTATGTTTATGTTGCTGATATTGTTGCCAGGCATTACCTTGTAAACTGTAATGTCTGAGGCATATCCGTTAAATATATACTTCACGGGCAGCATGAAATTGTTTTCCACTGCATTCACTGTATATTGCTCGTTTTTTTTGATTAATTTGCGAGCGTAGCTAACGCTGTAGTAATCCAGATTGATGTTGTTCGACGAGTTTCTGATCACTCTGATGGTAATCGTGTTGCTTCCTGCTACAAAGTATTGGGTTGATCTGGAGAACTTGAAGATCGTAGAACCATACCATGTATGTACGTTGGTATTGGTTTCAGAGCTGGGAACCAAGTTCCCATTCACATATACGCTAATCTGGTTTGTGACGGCGCCCGTTCCGGAATCCTGACGCATACGCATTATCAATTGTTGATCAATACTGGGATCCAGATCAGGAAGATCTATATCGAAAGAGTAATCCATAGTGGTATTGCCATTCATTCTGGCCATATACCAGGTATATCCGGTTATGGAGGGGCGGTAGGACTCTTGTTCAATATGTACGTTTGCCGTGTGATAATCGGTGCTGTCATTATAGGCGAACACGACGTCGTCCTGTTGGATTCGGAGAGGGGGACTGGGGAAGTTTCCGGCAAAACTAAGCCAGTATATACCATTGTGAGAGTATGGATTATGATAGATGCTCTGATCGGAGGTTTGTAAAATGGAGTTCTTCACGTATCCGGTACGATCCTCTCCATAGAATACTATGTAATCTGAAGCATCAAAACTGCCATCATCTGCGCCTACTACTTGGATTGGTATCTCGGAAAATCTGTCTCCTGGCATAATCTCGGTTTGGTCTTGATACTGCCCTGTCGTACCGAAGAGTCTGAAACTACGGGGATCAATGTCTTCAAGAAGAAAGTCACTTAGTTGAGATCTGTTGATGCGGAACATACCGGTCTTGTCCACTTCAATCTTTGCCCACCAGGGGGATTGAGAAAAGTCTGCGTATTGAACATCAGTGCGGTAGGTTTTCAACCAATACTTGGCATTATCTTTATTCAAGACCTGATTGAAGAAAACATCGCTCATGTGATCTGAGCGGAGGATGCCTTTCTGGTCTGTATTTCCTGCTATCTGCACATTTATTCTGGCAGTTTTAATTACTTCCAGACCCAGATTACCGTCGTAGATGAAGGGATTGATGATAAACACCATATAGGGGTGATCCCGGAAAGAATGAAGCCCGACACTGTACAATGCGCTTTGCTCGTAGGTGGTATACAGACTTTCGTTTATTTCATACAGATAGTCGGATATACCCTCACTAGAAATCGGTGTGGGAACAGGCTTTATCCTCTTATTAAGGGAGATACGGGTCTTTGTGCTGGAGATTATTGTAGCACTGGCGCTGCCATCTGAAGGAACGCCTATCTTGAATTCCAGAGTCGGTATGGAAGGAGAGCCGGGTATCTCCGGATAAGCTCCTTCGCGATAGCGTAGGGAACTGAAGTCTGGGCCCTCCGCAATATCGTAGTCATCGAGGATAAAATCCAAGGTTATTTCATCGCTGCTTTGATCTACCACTGTGATGCTTGCTTGCATCCATATAATGGAGAACAACATACTCAGTGCTAAAATGATCCGTTTCATTTGTCCTTCTTTGGGGTAAATATCTTCTCCAAACCATAGATCAACAGGTAGAATATTCCGGTAAACACAAATATCCCCAGCATGCCCTGGCCCATCATCCAGAGCGAGTATTGTATCGTTTCAGGTTTACTAAGCAGTAGTTGCAACATAAGGCATATCCTCTTTCATTCTATATGATACTGTCGGCCATTCTTGATCATCATGGCACGATATATTTGCTCGATCAGAACCAAGCGTGCAATTCGATGAGTGAAGGTGAGGCTCGACAAACTAAGACAAACATCGGCAGAGGCTTTCAGCTCGTCGCTGCTGCCATATACTCCACCAATCACAAAAACAATACGTTTACCGATAGATATATTAGTCAGAAACTGCGAAAAATCAAGAGAAGTTTTCATTGTACCTTTCTCATCCAACAATACCAGATAATCTCCGGTCTCGATTCTAGATAACACTTCTTGTCCTTCTTTCTTGATTACTAAATCTTTATTTCCGGTTTCTTTGATGCTAACATCGGGCAGTTGCACGATATCCAATTTGCAGTATGGCTTTATTCTCTTCAGGTACTCCGAAATAGCTACCGTCAGCCAGCTGTCTTTGTCTTTGCCCAGCTGTATGATTCTGATCTTCATCTTATCATGGAAGCCAGAGCCAGTGCCATGCAGAGCATCTTTATTTCACCGTCATCTGCTCTGGACGGTATCAGGATAGGGGCTTTTGTGCCCATTACCACATGAGCTACGCGGTACTTGCAATAGTAGGTCAACATCTTTCCGTAGATGTTGCCTGCTTCGATATTTGGTACAATCATGATGTCGGCATTTCCGCCAACTGGGCTGTTAATACCCTTCATCTTTGCGGCCTTGATATCCACAGCGTTGTCGAAAGCAAGAGGTCCTTCGATGATACATCCGGGTATCTGATTGCGTTCGTTCATTTTGGAGATCATCGCAGCATCCATAGTTGCCGGCATTTTTGGATTTACAACTTCAACTGCTGAAAGGATTGCTACTTTAGGGTTGGGATTGCCCAGATAGTGGGCTACCTGAACTGCATTCCTGATGATGGCGATCTTTTCAGAGAGGTCTGGCATGAGGTTGATTCCTCCATCGCTCATCAGCTTGATTCCTTCCGGATGCTCATAAGCCAAAACATCAGATATCACATCACTGGTACGCAGTCCTTTCTCTTTATCCAATACTGCACGCAGCAACATTGATGTGTCGGTCTTACCCTTCAATATAATGTCGGCTTTGTTCTCTCTTGCCAGAGCTACTGATGTCTTTGCAGCAAGAACAAGGTCTTTTCCTGTGTCCACTATCTCAAAACTATGAGAGTGTTCCGGAGCCAAGCGCTGGAGCAGTTCCCGGATGGACGGAGCATCACCCACAAGGATGCTTTCTGCCAGGGATTCCTCTTTAGCCAGGATAGCAGCGTCCAATACGCTTTCGGTGTGTGCAGCGGCGATAACAACAGTGCCACGGCGGGAATCTTTCACTTTTTGTACAAGCTCATTAAAATCTTTAATCATTTAGAAAGCTCCTTTGGCTAATAATTATAACGGTCTATGAATTCATCCACAAAGGCATCTTCTTCCGGTTTCAGTTCCACAAGAATTTTCTTCAGGGCTTCCTTCTGGATCTGTCGGACGCGTTCCCTGGAAAGTCCCATTACTTCTGCGATTTGAGCGAAATTCTTGGTCTCATGCTTATCATTTAGGCCAAAGTAAGTTCGGATGATCTCCGCTTCGCGGTGTTCCAATTTATCGATAGCATTGTGGATGCGTGATGTAAGTTTATCTTGTTGGTATAGTTGTTGCGGATCCAGGGTGTCTTTATCTTCCAGAAGATCCCTGGTAGTGTAGTCTTGAAAGTCTGTGGTTTGCATGATATCGTCATAAGATGAAGTATCCGGCATCTGTTCTTTGAGCAAATCCACTGATTTTTCTGTGATGTTTAGTCTGTCGGCTATCTCTTCTGAGCTGGCTTTTTCCCCGGTCTCTGCAAACACTCTCTCCTGAGTAGCCTTGATGCGGTGTGCAGTACTGGATTTTCCCAAGGGGACACGAATAAGAGACGATTTCTCGGAAACTGCCAGCATAATCCGTTGTTTGATCCACCAAATAGCATAAGAGATCAACTTGATATCCTTATCTGGATCGAACTTCTCTATGGCTTTGATAAGGCCGATGTTGCCTTCACTGATCAATTCCGATAGAGACAAGCCCCGATTCTGATAACGGGCGGCGATCTTGACCACAAATTTCAGATTCGCCTGAATGAGGCGGTTCATCGCTTCAGCATCTCCATTGCGGGCTTTCTTCCCCAATTCATGCTCTTCATGCCTGCTCAAGGGCTTGAACTTTGAAATCTCATTCAGATAGCTCTGCAGAGCTTTATCTGCAAAGACACTATCTCTTCTCACTCTTCTGGGCATATTCAAAATCACCCTTGTCCCAGAGGTAGAACTTTTCGAGGATTGATTGCTTTACCTTTGATGCGATACTCAAAGTGTAAGTGTGACCCAGTAGCGTTTCCAGTAGATCCGACCGTTGCAATCTGTTGACCCTTTTGGATCTTATCGCCCACTGCCACGAGATTCTTTTCATTGTGGGCATACACGGTCATCACAAAATCTGGATGCTCAATGACCACAACATTACCATAGGCTCCCTGCACACCGGAGTAAACCACGGTTCCATCCAAAACTGCGTAGATGGGAGTTCCGTTCTTTGCTCCGAGATCTATCCCCTTGTGTGGTCTGCCATTGCGCAAACCGTATTCTGAGAGTATCTTCCCTTCCACAGGCATTATTAGATCATCTCGTATCTTGTCTTTGTTGATGATGTCTGCTTCGGTGAGTGATACTCCGGAAGGTGTAGATCCTCCGGGTCTGGGGCTTCCTGCCAGATATATCTTTTGTCCTACCCGGATATCGTTTGAAAGCAGGGAGTTGATCCTTTTGATCTCATCCACGGTCATGTTGTTTTCCCGGGCGATCTTGAAGAGAGTGTCTTTGGGTTGAACTATATACACCTTTTCTATGACTTCAGTATCTGCATCTGATGTTGGTGGCGTAGTAACCGGGATCTGCGGTTTGATCTCATTTACATCAGTGTCTTCATTGTCACTTTCAGACTTTGGTGCCTTGTAGGGATCCTTTATGATGATCCGTTGTCCGGGGTAAATGGATACTTTTTCAGTTTCAAAGCTGTTCCACTTCAGCATTTCATGGAAGCTGATGTTATGGTTTTTGGCAATTCTAAAGAGGTTATCTCCCCTTTGTACTTTATAAAAGTAGTCTGCGGGAAGAGATGATCTTTGAAATGTGGGAGCTGGATCAGGAGCCGGAGTTGGAGTAGGTGAAGCTACTGTAGCTGGGCCTTGTTGAACGGGTTGCGTGGCTTGCGGTTTATCCCTTTCTACAGGAGCAGGGGTGGAAACAGGAGTTGTCTCTGAGACACGTACTTTCAGTACTTGACCAATGGATAAGTTGGTGGTGCTTAACTGATTCAAGTCCTGAATTTCCTGCACAGTCATTCCGTACTTTCTGGCCAGGCCGTAGAGAGTATCGCCGCGTTTTACAATATGGTTCTGCACTTGTGCCAATGCCATTACCGGAATCATCAATAAAACCAGCACAAGGCAGCGTATTCTATCCAATTTCAAAATCATGATACCTGTTTTCAGTGTTCATTATTTCTTTTGTGATCTGCTCTACCCGGGAAAAGCCATTTCCCCTGCGTAGCATTTCACAAAAGCTGTCGATCAGAAATTCATCAGCCTCAGCTACGATGTACACGCTTCGGTCAGGCAGATTGCGGACATATCCCGTAATCCCCATTTGCAGAGCGCTTTCTCTCGCATGATAGCGATATCCAACTCCCTGTACCCGGCCTCGAACGTGAATCTCGTAAATCGGCATAATTACTCACTTTCAGATTTAGGTTCTTTCTATTTCAGACTATGATATTTGTCAAGGATTCGTTTCAATACGGAATGTGCTCAATTGATATATCAGAAATCTGCAAAGATAGAGAAAGCAAACGACCGGGTTTCTGCTTTTCGCGGGTTTTATCCACTTTCGCGTTTGCGGGGATGAAAGGTACAAACTGGTACTTGAAATAGATAGCTTTGATAGTACTCAAAAAAGAATCGATGTAACTGCTCAACCTGGTGCTGGCTCTTTATCAGGCATTAAGGGACTATACAAATTCTGCCTTCAATTCACGTAACATCAAGTCTCTCATGGCTTCCTGCGGGTCTTTATCCTCGTACAAGATTCTATATACCTGAGTTACGATCGGCATCTCGACATCTAGCTTTTTCGCCAGTTGATACACACTACGGGTGCTGGCAACACCTTCAGCTACCATCTGCATGGAAGCTTGAACCTCCGCAAGAGTTTTACCTTTGCCAATCTCGTAGCCTACATAGCGATTTCGGCTATTGGGACTGATGGCTGTGGTAATAAGGTCTCCGATACCAGAGAGACCTAGAAAAGTCTCTGGTTGAGCATTCATGCTTTTTCCGAAGCGACTAATTTCTACGATTCCTCTTGTCAGAAGTGCGCCCATAGTATTGTCCCCAAAGCCCAATCCGCTTACAATCCCAGCTGCAATGGCAATGATGTTTTTGATTGCTCCGCCAATCTCCACTCCGATAATATCTGAGCTTCTATAGGTTCTGAAGTAATGATTGGAAAATACTCCCTGGAGTCTTTTCAAGAGCTCTTCATCACTACCGGCGATCACTACTGTGGTTGGTACCTCACGAGCCACTTCTTCGGCGTGACTGGGTCCGGAAAGGGCACAAATCTTGTTGTGTACGGTTTTGGGCAGCTCTTCAATGAGTATCCTATCGATGGTTTTCAAGGTATTTTCTTCGATGCCTTTGGCAACATTCACGATTGCCATCAAATCCCGTCGGAGCCAGATCCTGGCGGCAATGTCGGAAGGAATGGAACGAAGAGTATTGCGAATGAATTGGGAAGGAGTAGCCAGGAGCATAATATCACTGCAGAAATCAGCAACATCCGCAAAAGAATCGCTGAATGCGATGCTTTCCGGCAGGCTAATTCCTTTTAACAGAACTGGATTGGCATGGTTTTCTTTGAGCGACGCCAAAAAATCTGGATTGTACTCCCACACCAAGAGTTCATGCCCGTTTTCTGCCAGTAACTTGGCCAGAGCCAAGCCCCAACCTCCGCCACCGATGATGGATATCTTCATTTCTTTATCAGGTCGCAGAATGCTATTAGATCCTCATCATCTTCATCGTCATCAAAATCATCGTCTTCGTCTTCGTCTGCCACCCAATCCGGACAAAACAGGAGATCTTCTTCAAAATCCCAACCGTCCACATTAACAAAGCCGAATTTATCCAGAGTCTCTTCTTCCCAAAAGGAATAGTGGCACACACCGTCGGCATTTGCCCACACCAGAACCGGATTTTTAAAGTGACGTAATTCTATTTTATGATTCTCGACCAGATCCAAGAATTCCTTGATCTTTTTGCGATCTTTTTCTTGGTGAAACTCCATGATGTACCTCGCTGTTCTAAAATTTATGACTTACCGAGGCGGAGAAGCGGTTCTCGCTGAATTCTTTTAAGCGGAGCACGCTCTCATTCGGAGATTCTACATTCCTGTATATGTGCAAGTAGTCAAGTGATAATTTCCAATCCGGATGCAGCTTCAGGTCCAAGCCGGCAGTTGTGTTGTAGATACAATACTCCCGCCCGCCATACCATTGGCTGTCTCCCTGGTAAAAGCGGTCTTCACGACTTAACTCCAGATAGGGTTGCCAACTCTGATTTTTGGTGCTATCACCGCTGAAGGGCATTTCCTTCATCCGCAGAACACAGCGATAGATATTGCTGTCGTAGCTGCCATCGTCATCGTTCAGTTCATCATAACGCGTGTTATCGTAGGTTCGGAAAGCATAGGATCCTTGCAGTGTGAAAGCGGGGAAGTGGTATCTGGCGCCGAGTTCTGTGGTGAGCCTGTTGCCATCCGCTTCGCTGAAGTATTTGTTATAATACAAGTCTTCATAACGGAGGTTCCCAAAAGCCGTAAAGTGCTTCATTGGACGGATAATAATATCTCCCCGATAGAGGTTTCTTGAATAGGAGTATTGCTCGTGGTCTCCGCTACCGTCACTATCTTTGTAATGACGGTAATAAATATGGGGATAGTAGCCATACAGAGCGCTAATACTCCAATAGTGGCGATCAACACGGATTCTGGCAATGCTGTCTGTGCGATACTTATCTTTATTACTCAGGTTTTGGCTGATGGTTCCGGTAACGGAAGGCGTAAATGTCCACCAGCGATAAGGGATTGGATACGCTAAATCCACTCTTGTGAAGAGATTCAAGTCGTCAGTGGTTTCTGCCCAATCGAGGGCTGAACTACCGTTTTCCCATCTGGACAAATCATCATCTGACAACTGGAACAGATTATCCGAGTAACCCGCTCCAAGGCTTATCTCTCCTTCCAACTGGGCATGTGCCATGCCAAATGCAAGCAGAAACAGACTCAGGCATAAGATGATGGGGCGGAAGTTCTTTTTTCGAGCAAGACTGCGGGGGTTTCGCACTTTCTTCTCCTCAGGATACTTCATATCCTCTTGCTGATCCGGGTATATCTCGCGTTGAGATTTGGTCTCGCTACTGATTTCTTCTGTAAAACTCATGAATCTACCTGTTCTTTAGTAGATAGGGACGAGCCATGAACATATGTTCTGATTCTGCCCTCAATTCATATTGGCTACTGCCGTCATTAGCAGGCAAATCAATCTTTTTCCCTATGGTGAGATAGTTTACTCCCTGAGCACTGTATTTCGTGCTGCGAGACAGTCCGAATTCATATTCTTCCACCTTCTTACCGTTGTGCCACAGGCTGAATTTGGGCAAGGTACGGTCTGTAAGCCGGGCACGCACATACACTATACCGTCTTTGGCGTTGTTATGTGTAAAGCGGAATGCCTGTGTACTGTTGAAGGTATAGTATTCGCTGGTTGTGGAATTGTGGGAGATGTCTATCATACCGGCATGAGCATTAATTACCCGGTTTGGCACGGTCACCGGTTTCACTTTTGGTATGATCTTTTCCATCTCGTAAGCACGTAAATATATGCTGCGTTGATAGCAGAGCAATTCGATTTTTTCAGCACCTTCGGGGATCTCAAATTCGATATTGTTATAGATGTAGTATCCATCCAAGCGCTGGTTCAAGCTTAGTTCAAAGGGAATGCGATCTTTGCCGACCAGGATAAAAATCTGCGGTTTACGGAGGTTTTCTATGCTGAAACTGCGGATTTGGATGCGCTCAATTCCTTCGGTTCTCAGCGTCATGGTCTTTTCGGGCAGACTGCGATAAAACCAATGCTTAGCGTCTTCAAAATTGCGGATTCTACGGCTGCCGGGATTCTCAAAATCCATGATGCGGGTGCGATAATTTTGCCCAAAAGCTGTTAACGCCATGAGGCAAAAGAGGATCAGGAAGCTGATTTTCTTTGTCATTTATATAAAAGTCTCCTATAACTCGTCGTCCGGATCCACGATGTTTGCCATAAAACGTCTATCGTGGCGGTCAAAGATGATTACCAAGATGATGGCCAGTATCAATAGTGCAAGACAGATCGAAGCGACAGTAACATTCAGAATGGTAGAGCTGAATACCGATCCTTCTCCTGGAACTGGTTTTCTCTCCATAGTAAGGTGAAGGTTGTACTTGTCAGCCCATCTCAGAATACGGCGAATATGAAGTACGGGTACGTTTTGCTTTGCCATCTTCATCATTACGCCTTCTATCTCAAAATCGCGTTCGGCCAGCTTTGTGTTCAGTCCTTCAGGGATCAACCGGGCATTGGGTTCACTGCCTACATTGGCCAAACCTGCACCGATATTTACAAAGAGGCTATAGCGGTTGGTATCTCCCAAAAGCTCTTCATAAGCTTTCATGTGCAAGTCTATGTTGTCATTCAAACTTGAACCCAGCAACAGCGGTACTCCGTTTCTGCTCATGGCTTCCCGAAGAGATTGGAGACCGAAGTCCGACAGACCGATACCGCGGTCTTCACTGCCGCCGATGGAAGCATATTTGCTGCTAAACTTCAGTAGTCCATTATCCTTCAAAATCCTTTCCATATCCAGCCATGTCATTTCCTCACGGTTGGCTCCGTAGGAGGCTGAAGAAAGCGATACGATGATCTGCGGGTCCAATTCCAGAACGCTGATAGCGGCGTATAACGCCAAGTTTACTGCCGGGTTGCTGCCTGTGATACCTACGGCTATCTTGTCGCCTTTTTTGACACGGGATAGTTCTTCCACAAATATGGCAGCGATATTGGGATTGATAGCAGCTTGTTTCTCCGAAAGCAGACCCCGGTCTGTAGTGATGGAAGAAAGCCGCTGACCAATCAAACCGCTGTGGAAAGGATCGTTGATGGGATCGATCTCAATACCGCGAGCCATAATCTCTGTTTCCAGGATGTCCAGATAATCCTGCATCAGATTGACTGCGGCCAGTTTCTCTTCATAATTGTCGGTGCGAATCTCCACATAGTTGTTACTGGCTATAAGATACAGAACCACAGATAACACAAAGAGCATTATCAGTGACCAGCCGGATTTCAGGTTGGGACGGTACATTCTGTGATTCATCTTAGACCTCCCCGCCAAATATCACAATCAACAATAGTTTCACCAATACCGCAGCGATGGTTATTGTAGAAAGAGTCTTCCAAAATCCCTGACGCTCAAACCAGTTTGCGATCAAGCCGGGGATGATATATCCGATAGATTGCATTTGCAATTGGTGAATAGTAAGTTCATGAAAAACCAAAAGTCTGGAAGCCCAGCCCAGGATGAATCCGATCAATATGCTTAGTACCATTCTGCGTTTGCCAAAGAGCAGGGTAAATCTTCCCACCAAACGGATGATCCCCCAAGTAAGCAAACTGATAACCAAGGTACCCAATATCTGCATTGGTTTGTCTAAATAGAGCGCAATATAGCCGGGGACTACAATTCCGCCAGCAGATGCTCCCAACAATTCAGAAAAGATCAGACTAATGATAACGCCGAGTCCTACTGCGGCTTGTACTACTGCATCAACCACGACCAGCTCCTTTATTTACTTTTGCTATTTTATGTTTGAAATGCGCCACTATCTGAGCGCCATATTTGACCTCACCGGCTATATTCCCGATTCCCAAGACATGAGATTCCTTTTGGGTTAGATCCCAAACTTTTTGGTAGATATCTTCGGTGAGTGGTTGCCCCATTGCAAATAGCTTGTCTTTGGGAATGCCATGACTTAGAGCATAATTCTCTACCTTTTCAGGAATCTCTCCGGTAAGTAATACATAATCATATTTCACTTGCGATAGAGCGTCGATAAGCTGCTGAGATCGGAATAGACGATCCGCACGGGAATTCACGATTATTATAGTTTGCTCACCGTTCAAATTGCCGGTAACCATGTTAATAATATAGACTGTGGATTCCGGATCGTTTGCGGCGAAGACATTGTAAAAATGGATGTCTTTTCCCCTGTCTTCAATCAAGTACTTTTTCAGAGCGCCCGGATCCGGATTTGCGCTCTGCATTCCAGCGAGAGCCACATCCCGGGGTACTCCGGCTTCAGCACATACTGCCAAAGCAAGCTGAACGTTTTCTTTGTGCTCAATATAACGGAATCTGCTCATCTCTTCGTCTGTGACATCAGTGGGTAATATCTTGTGAATCTTGGTGTTACGGCTTTCAGCTACTTTTTTCAGAATGTGAAACTGGCTGTTTTCTGCCGTATAACACACTCCACCCACCGGAATCGAATTCGATAGGCTCATGGTGACACTTTGTACAGTTCCGCCCATCAGATCCAAATGATCGGGACGGCTGTTTGTTATTACCGAAATTGTGCTTTTTACAAACTTGCGTTCAGTAATCCATTGGAATACTGGATTCACAGCCATACATTCGATTACAATCGCATCGGGCTTTTCACTTGCAGCATAGCGGAAGATATATTTCTGCTCGATGATGTTCGCCCCTTGCAAGCGAATGATGGCGGCCTCTCTGCCATCGGGGAGCACTACTCGGGGTAAAGTTCCGGTAATCTTGGCGATGGTCTTTTTGCCCCCGGCACGCAAGCCAGCGGCAATCAACCTTGTAACGCTGGATTTTCCTCTGGTGCCGTTCACATGGATTCGCACAGGGATAGCCAGTACTTTATGCACATGTCTGCGATACTCCAATATCCAATGCAAGATCAGGATAATGGTCGCAATGATCAGTATTGTCATCTATTCCTCATAGTAGAAATGTCTGATTACGCTACTACTCTCGCTCATTTCGGGGTAGTATAACCTAAAGAATGTAATGGAGCAATATCCATTCCACTAGCAGGAAAATATCCTTTTCTTTTCAGAACTGATCGAAGATGCCTGTATAAACAAATCCCGGTTCTCTCCCTCTTGATCTTCGAAGGATGAAGCTGTTATAATCGGGTAATGATCCAGTGGTCACTCGATGATAACGGCTTTATATCTGCTTTGTCACTGCTTGAAGCAGGGAGGAAGGATAGCAAGCAGATGCCGCAGATCAAGCTGATTTACGAAGATTTTTTGTCCAAGTTATGCTTAATCTTGGATAATGCGAATGGATTTCACTAGACCTTACGTATCTTACTGTATACCTATATGTTATACGGTCAAATGGACTTCAATACATGGGGTGGAAACTATGTATTGTCCAAACCATCTCTTAACTTATTTTGACAGAGACAGATGACATAGGTGGCTAGAACTCCAGTGCATTATATGGGTCAATTACAAAAGGCCTTCCACCAGGGAAGGCCTTGTATGATGAGTCTGTATTATGCTTTTATTTGAAGCGCTTTTAGAAGCTCCGCTTGAATTTCAGGACGCTCCTTGAGGTCGCTTTCTCTCAAGAAGTCGATGCGCTGCTGGAATCTGTCTTTCAGAAGGCTGATGTAGTTATCCATATTGCCGCGTTTTGCAGGATTGTAGGTCTCATAATATCCGGGCAAGAGCTTTTCGATTGAATCTTTGGAAGGGATCAACGCACCTGGTAACAGACTCCATTCTTCCCATTCAATCTGATCGGTAAGGATAGCTGTCTGCAGAGTGAGAGAAGTCTTCAACGGGATAGCTTCCAGTTCGCTATCGGAGGTTTTCCAATAACCACGGGAGTTGAAGCAATAGAAATCGGCACCATTATCGGCAACATTCAGAAAAGCTTCCACATCACGATAGAGCTCATAAACACGGAAAGGATTGGCAAATGGCTCGAACACCAGTTTCTTTAATTCATCTTCAGTTACGTTTTCGGCGCGGTTACGCTGAGTCATCAAAGCCGCTCCCATGGAGATTGCGAGATACTTGTTTGTAAGCTTTAATGCGGGAGGTAAAACGCTGTCTTTCATAAGCCATACCAAGGCTTTGGGGAAGGCACAGCGGTTCACATAATTGCCCAGCAGGCTGCGATCCAGAAGTGCACGGCCGTTTTGGTTGCGCAGATCCTGACCCACTGGGATGCGTTTGCCGTCGATATTGAGTATGGCGTGGTTCATCAAGGCAAGAGCATATTTCCAGTCCGGATGGTCGATGGGGCGGGAGTCTGTCTTGTCAAAGAGGGTAGGTTCCCAAGCACGACATACTTTTTGTTCCAAGTCTATCTGGAAAGCATCGTCGTGCAATACTACCTTGGAAAATCCTTTGGGCAGCGTACCAGCGTTATCATGTGAATTTGTGTGGCTGGATTTTCCGGTTCCGGATAGTCCGTAGAATGCAATCGAGCGCTTACCGAATTTGTGATAGGCAGAGTCTTCGCAGGTACTGAAATCAATTTCTTTGATTCCGCCGTGACAAGCAGCCATCCCGATACGGATGCCGGAGGTCCATGCCATGGTAAGGGTTCCCTTTTTGCGTTCGCCAAAGTAGCGCATTCCCAAGTTCACCATCACATTGTGTTTTTCATCAACGAGAGCCAGTTGAGGAGCGCCGACATTGTTGTAGAACGGATCGTCGCAAGTCCATTCATTGAAGGCGATGAGGATGATGTCCTGAATGGGTAGCTTGGGGCTGGCAGCATACTTCTTTGCTACCGACTCATAGGGAGAGAAGTTCAATAGCCAGTTGAATACATTGGCGACGTCACTTTCGGTAGTGATAAAAGTAGCCTTGATCATCACATCCTGATCCATGCCCAACACTGCTTCGGCTTTAATCAGAGGATAGTGTTGCATCTGCCAAACAGCTTCGCGTAGATCACCTTCCAGCTTGTTCTTTTTGCTGGCATCAAGGCGGTGGTAAAAGCGTCTGGCTTTGGCTGTTCTGCCCAGGATGTTTCCATGACAATCGTCCAAGACCTTTGCATCAGCGGGAAGATTGTGCATTTTGACATATTCAGGGTACATCGGAATGTCCGTGACGGTCACACCGGGTTGGTTCTTCGCCATTTCATAGGCTTCTCGAATGTCAATTTTGCGCACTTTGTGGTTGTTCATCAATGTCTCCGCTATTGCGCGAATCGGGGACATCGCTTTTAGATCGCTGTAGTATTCAGCACTGCTCTTGCTTGCCATTATTCCTCCATCTATGGCTGATATTTAGTATCAAGTTTGTTAATTGGCATTTAAAACCTTTATGCTTTCATGTCAAGCAGAGTATTAAATAATTCCCAATTCCTTACCGATCATCCGGAATTTGTCCAGGGCCATATCCAGTTGTTCGCGGGTGTGAGTTGCCATGAAGGAACAGCGGATCAGACAGCCGTTTGGCGGCACTGCTGGGGGAATCACGGGATTTATGAATACACCTTCTTCTCCCAAGCGAGCCCACATTTGGAAGGCACGCATCATGTCGCCCACATATAATGGTATCACAGGAGTACAGCTGGACCCTGTGTCGTATCCCATTGCCTTGAACTCCTGCATCATATAATCGGTATTCTCCCAAAGCTTTGCTATGCGTTCAGGTTCTTCTTCCATAATCTTGAGGGCAGCCAAAACACTGGCCGTAGAAGCAGGAGGAAGCGATGCGCTAAAGATTAAAGCGCGGGATTTATGCTTCAAATAGTGAATCAGCGGCTCATCTGCTGCGATGAATCCACCCACTGAAGCCAAAGATTTGCTGAATGTTCCCATGATGAAGTCGGTCTTTGCCGTCAGGCCAAAATGAGCTGTAGCTCCGGCTCCCTTTTCGCCTAAAACACCCAGAGAATGTGCTTCATCAACCATCAGGATAGCGCCGTATTTATCTGCCAAAGCGGATATTTGGGGCAGATTGGCAATATCACCTTCCATCGAGAATATGCCATCCACAACAATAAGTGCGGATTTACCTCCCAGCTTTTGTAAACAGCGTTCCAGGGAGTTCATGTCATTGTGATTGTAACGCACCATAATGCCGTCCGACAGTTTACAGCCGTCGATGATGGAAGCGTGATCGTATTTATCAGTAACGATATATTCGTTTTTGCCTACCATGGCAGAGATGCAGCCTACGTTTGCCTGATAACCCGTGGGATATGCCAGGGCTGCTTCCTTTCCAACCAGGAGTGCCAATTCTGCTTCCAGCTCCAGATGGATATCCAAAGTGCCGTTCAGGAATCTGGAACCGGCACATCCGCTACCATACTTCTTCATGGCTTGGATGCCGGCTTCCTTCACTTTGGGGTGGTTGGTAAGGCCTAAATAGCTGTTTGAACCCATCATAAGCATTTTTTTACCGTTGCAAATTACTTCGGTGTCCTGCTCGGAGGATATCTCCCTAAAATATGGATAGTAGCCCAAAGCCATGGCTTTACGGGCATCGGTGAAATTGAAACACTTATCCAATATGCTCATCAGTTTCCTCTTATATTATTCGATATACTTTCAAATTCTTATACAACACACTTACTATACTATAGATCAGAAAAACCAGGGGTACGGAAATCAGCATCCATAGTATGCCACCATACCATCCGCCGGCAAGAACAGTAAGCAGTACCAGCAGCGGGTGCATATTTATGGTGGTTCCAACAACTACAGGGTAAACGATATTATTATCTATTACTTGCACAAGCCACATGGCAAAAGCGGCATATACCATCTGCAGGAAAGGGCCACCTGCAAAGAATACGGTGAAGACAGCTAACGCTCCACCAAAGAAGGGTCCGAAATAGGGAATGATATTGGCAAATCCTGCTGAAATACCGATTAACACGGGATTGCTGACCCCTACAATACTCAGTGCTGTGGAAGCCATAATGCTCACGGCAATCACTTCAAACAGCATGGCGCGCAAGTATGTTCCCACAGTTTTATCTATCTTACTCAGCAAAATGATCGCAAGCTCGAAATAGCGGTTTGAACTTAGTCCCAACATACTTCTACGAATCTTGTGCTTGTCTTGTAGTAAGAAAAAGCTGATCAGGGGAACCATTCCAATGAACGAGACGGCGCCGATGATGGAAGAATAATTGTCCAGAAGGAATTTTGGCAGGTAAGCCAAAAAATCTACGGCACTGTCCAATACACTCGTAAGCCAGGTGGCGGCATCCAATCCGGGAATCTGAGCGTCCAGATTGAGGGCATATTCGTAAATACTGTTTACAAATGGAATCTGGATCAGATAATCCACATTCATGACCTCTTCATGACCCAAAATAGCAAGCAGGCTGTTGCCTTGAGCAATCAACTCCGGAATCAGACGGCTGGTAAACCAGGCAAGAATGCCCAGAATGCTAAGGTACAAGGCAATCACTCCCAGCCAACGGGGCCAATGCTTGTATTCCAGCCAGGTAACTGCAGGATCCAGGATATATGTGAAGATCACGGCAAAGATCAAATAGATGAATACCCAGCGGTAAAAGATTAAGCCGGCAACAAACAGAATGCCCAGGATAAGGTTGAAAATCAGCTTAGTCCAATTCATGTTCTTTAGTGCCTGCCAGATCAAATATGAAGTGGCAAAACTCTTGGTTTATGGCAGATAGGATCTTCAATCCTGCTCGAGGCTTCAATTCCACAAACGAGCTAAGATCGGATTTGGAAATCACATGTGCCTCAATATCTGTCTTGGCTGTTGCGGTGCTGCTGCGCTGGTTACCATGGTACATATCCAGGATGCCCAGATGTCCCCCCGGACCTACTGTCTTGTTCAATTTACTGCCGTAGATGCCACTCAGCTCAATCTCTCCGCTTTGCACAAAATAGATCACTTCCAGAGGGTAGCCCTCTTCGTAGATCAATTCGCCAGCTTTGAAACTGCGTGTATGTATCAGCTCATTTAGTAGATATAGCTCAAAATCATTTAAATCTGCAAAAACCTGGTATTGTTTGAGTTCCAGATGTTTGCGAGATGCTGTAAAGCGGTTCTTTAACCATCTGAAGAAGCTGTCCATTTATTACCTCCCACTCCTCACAAGGGGGACAAACGCGCAGGATACGTTCTTTCGATATCTAAGTTCTCCGTTTTCACGATGGATGATGTAAAGAGTTTGAGCTCCGGCTTCACCCACTGGAACTGCCATAATCCCGCCTTCCGCCAGTTGCTCGCACAATCGGGAAGGTACTTCATCAGCAGCGGCAGATACTATAATCTTGTTGAATTCGATGTAGGGGGGATATGCTTGTTGCCAACCCTGCCAGCCATCACCGATGCGGAAATAAAGGTTGCGGAATCCGGCAGCTCTCAGGGTTTTCTGTGCCCTAAGAGAAAGGCCGTCCAAAAGCTCCACCGAACACACTTCTTTTACAATGCTTGCCAAAAGCGCAGTTTGATAACCACTGCCTGTACCAATTTCCAATACGATATCGGCGGGGCTAAGCCTCAGTTCACTAAGCATCAGGGCGATCATAGTCGGCTGAGAGATGGTTTGGGCTTCTAAGATCGGCAGAGGTTGATTGCGATAGGCATATTCACGGTATTCAGGTAACACATAGTCCTCTCTGGGTATCTTGGCAAATGCCTCCAAGACCAAGGGATCGGAAATCCCGGAATTCTTTAGCTTTTTAACCAGTTGCAGCCTCTGATCTTCAAAACGCATTTTAGTGAGTAAACTCCAATAGCTTCTGTGATTCGATCCAGCTCAAGATGGGTGGGAAGGCTTCAGCTTTGTTTAGCTCGAATCCCAAGGGTGTAATGGATATGTAACCGTCGTTTACAGCTTCTGAATCTGTGCCCGGCTCACGATCCCATTGGGGAACATCTCCACCTATTCGATAGCTGAAGCTGTCTTCGGCATCCGATACTATGGAAATAAAATTGTAATACTTACGATGCCCGGTGCGGGTAAGACGAACACCTTTTACATCTTCAAAAGGGATATTGGGGAAATTGACGTTGAGCACTTCATAAGGTTTTGCTAGATTATCGATGCCATGTCCCAGAAGCTTTATGAACCACTTTGTGGCAGAATCGAAGTTTTGGCACTTGTAGGCATTTATGGACAGAGCAATGGCACGCTGACCAAACATGGCAGCTTCCACCGCTGCAGACACAGTGCCAGAATAGAGAACGTCTTCTCCCATGTTTTGCCCGGCATTGATCCCGGAGACTACCAAATCTATCTTGTCTTTAATTATCTTCTGTAAAGCTATTACCACACAATCCACTGGGGTCCCGCCAATCGCCCATTCATTCTTCCCAATACGTGTGGCTGTGATGTCTTTCCTGAGTGTGATGGAGTGAGATGCGGCGCTGCGTTCACTGTCGGGAGCAACAATAATCAGTTCGTGTCCTGCTTCAGCCAAGGCTGCTTGTAAACTGCGGATTCCGGGTGCGTTGATACCATCATCATTTACCAGTAGTATTCTCAATGCATTCTCCTTAGAATAAGATATTCGGTCTGATGAGCATTAGTGCCACTCCAACCGCCAGTATTCCTAATAGCAGTAAGAAAGGCCAAGAGCTGCAGACTATGTGCCAAAGGCTGGGACGCATCCATCTGCGACGGTGCTTTTTGCGGATGTAGTGTGGAGGGCGTTGAATCCGGAATGGCCGGTGTCTGGTTACAGCATCCCGCATACCTAGTTGTGCCTGTGTGAGCCACTTAACATGTGATTTCTCATCCAGGTATGGCTTGTACCCCAAGCTCAAATAGTGGTTTATGCGAGCTTGGCTGAAGCCTTCAACTTCCTGTGGATCAAGCTCTTTAACAATCTTAGTCCGTTTTCTACTCATTTATGCTCCTGTTTTTCTTATCTCTTTTTGGTACAGGCTATTTGTCAAGGGAATTTTAGACTTTGGCTTTGGTATTTCCACCGGTTCAATGTAAAAATAAGCCTCCACTTGGGAGGCTTATTTTTGGTGCAGAAGGCGGGATTTGAACCCGCACACCCGTTACAGGCACAAGATCCTTAGTCTTGCGTGTCTGCCAATTCCACCACTTCTGCGAAAGCTCTATTCGCCCTGAACAGGCTGTGAGGGAGTCTCTGCCGGTGCGGGAACTGCAGCGGGTTCAGCGGGAGCTTCAGTATCAGCAAGTTTGCTTTGACGTTGCTGCACTTCTTCCAGGCTACCACCGCGAAGATCCTTTACCAGAAAAGCAAGCAGGATGCATGATGCGGCAAATACAAGAGCCAGGATCTGAGTCCATTTCTTTAGCATCTGAGACGCACCGCTACCGCCAAACACATTCATTGCAGCTCCACCAAGGTTGGCATCAAGACCACCTTTGGAAGTCTGCGCAAGGATCACCAGCACCAGTACGATGCTGATAATCACATGAATGATCAGGGCTATTGTGTATAAAACCATTTATCTATCCTCAAATTAGTGTTCTATTCTTTACGTTTGAGCACTCAAATTCTGATTGCCGTTTCTGTCAATATTTATTTTAGACAGGACAACTATAACCATAGCTGAAAGCATTAGAAATGCAACCGTTACGTTTCTAGTGGACAACGCTTCTGCTAGAAAAAGATGTGAACCCAATAGCGCAAACACTCCTGCTAGGCTCTGACTGCCCTTGCTTTGTGACACAAAGGCAAAGCCCCATAACGCTGCAGTGCGCAACATCAGCAGGTATGACCCCATCAATTGACGGTATTAGTAGTCAAACCACTTACTGTGGAGTCTGGCTAATTCTCCGTTTGCTTTGATGGTATTGAAAGCCTTCTGCCATTTTTCCACTATCTTTACGTTTGTGATCTTGGATATGGCTATGTAGTAATCTGTAGATAGCAGCTCCAAAACTGGTGTGAAAGTATCCGGTTCCACTTCCGCTTCTCTGCACAATTCCGCCAGAGTGACATCTGTGAATACTGCCAGATCAGCTTGCTTATTTGCCAGAAGCTTTACAGACTGAATCGGATCTTTGTTGCTTACTATGTTTTTGAAGCCAAGCTCCCTGAGGTGTTGTTCTGTAAACCAATTGGTAGTAGTGGCTATGGATTTGTAGGTTTTGGCTTTTTCAACATCATTTGGTACCAACATCCTGTCGCGATGGCAATAGAAGCTTGCCACGTTTGATCCCAGAGGACCTATGAAGTGGAACAATTCTTCCCGCTCCGGAGTCTTGTCCATAGTGAACAAAACTACATTCTCTTCACTAAGGGCTGTGGCATAGGCGTCCTCCCAACTGGTTAGCTGAATGGGAAAATCTGTACCCAGTTCAGCTTGGATGGCATTTACTACATCGGTTCCAAATCCGGTTACTTCCTCATTTTGAATGAAGGTGAGAGGAGGATAGTTTTCAGTGAGAAGCCTGAGCTCTTCCGGTGCTTTGTAGCACGAGCTGATGGTCAGCACTGCGATTACAAGCGATAGACATACAAGTGATTTGTACATTTCTTGCTCCTATGCTGGGCATTTATTTGATTTATTGGCAACACTAGGCCTTATTGAGTTGCGAATTTCAATCTTCGCCAATCTGGAATCCAGATCCCCGTTCTTTATGCTTTTGGACCAATGAGCTCGTAGGCGAAGCTTTGGGATCAATTCCTTTGATCCGCAAAGGATATAGGCTGTGCTTCCTTTGCAATGCTGTTTCAAATAATCGCCCAGTGCAGAGTATAGTATGCCAACGTCATCATGATTTCCCAGACGCACTCCATAAGGGGGATTGCTGAAGATGATGCCGCAAAAATCCCCGGAATAGCTCTCGAAGCGCATGGTCTCAAATTTTACCCGATCTCCAAAGGGTAATAGTCTCAGGTTTTCTTCCGCTGCCCTGATTGCTGTCTCATTGATATCTGATCCTCTGATCAATCCTTGAGGTAATTCACGTATCCCGGCATTTGCCTGCTTCACGACCTCTTGCCACAATCCGGAGTCAAAAGCCGGCATCAGCTCCAGCCTGCTATGATTCCTCAGATAGCCTGCGGGAATCCTGCAATACAGCATCAAAGCTTCCGCCAGGATCGTTCCGCTACCGCACATGGGATCCCACAAGGGCATTTCCTGATCCCAAGAGCCCATTTGGATGATCGCTGCTGCCAGAGTCTCCTGTAGGGGAGCTTCCACAGAGGCTTTCCGATAGCCCCGCTTGTGTAGGCTTTGCCCCAAAATATCCAATGAGATAGTCACTTTATTGTCATGAATATGCAGATTGAAGAGGATGTCCGGCTCTTTGTTTGTGAAAGCAGGACGTTCGCCAAAGCGTTCCCGGAAGTTATCGCAGATTGCATCTTTGAGGATTTGTCCTGCATACAATGAATGTCTGGTGAATGAGTTGCTTACGTTTGTATCGATTCCGAAGCTTTGACTCAGCCCAAACATCGTATGCCAGGGGATATTTTTAAACGCTTGCTGATATAGATATTTGATGCTGTGGCAGTCAAAATGCAGAAGCGGCATCAGCACCCGTTGTATGAGCCGCGCTTCATACAAAATGCGATACAGGCTTTCTTTGCTGCAGCAGAAATGGAGTCCCCGGGGAATATCCCAGATTATCCGGGCACCAAAATTCTCCAATTCCAAGCGGGCAATTTTTTCCAAGCTGCCCGATACTACAGCAAAATAATGATCTTGTTCCAATTTACATATCTTATATCTTAGGAATACAGGTAGCGCTTAATCTTCTGGGTAGGCGTCTTCTGGAAGGGTTCACTGGCGATCTGAACTTTGATGATACGGCTAAAATCCGCCAGTTGTTTGTTCACTTCACTACGATTTTTTTCCATCAGTTTCGGAATCTGGCTTTCTGGGATGTGGTCGTTGTCCAAAGCCTCGAAATCCGGATATATCATTACATGAAGCTGACGATTGCGTTCCAATACCAGCGATTCGCCCACATAGGGCATGTTGTTCATTTTTTGCTCCACCAGTTCCGGATAGATGTTTTCACCGCTGGGACCCAATATCACGTTTTTGCTGCGACCGCGGATATACACAAAGCCATCTTTATCTATAGTACCGATGTCGCCTGTGTATAACCAGCCATCCCGCAACACTTCAGCGGTAGCTTCATCAAACTTGTAATATCCCTTGAAGACCTGTTCACCCCTCAGTTTTATTTCTCCGGGGATTGTATGAGGGTCTTCAGACTCTACCTTGATCTGCAAAAATTCCACTTGTTTGCCACTGGATTCAAAACGGTGTTCATTCCAGTTTGCATATGAGATCAGGGGTCCGCACTCGGTCATACCGTAACCGATGGTGAAGGGAAATTTGATCTTTTTCATAAAGTGTTCCACTTCTGCATTCATAGGTG
>Ga0172378_10000922_pt1 | contig 26655 bp, 16 predicted proteins | sample GrowelOW332metaG_FD_119755 | JGI IMG/M metagenome (GOLD analysis project Ga0172378, IMG submission 119755) | Groundwater microbial communities from an aquifer near a municipal landfill in Southern Ontario, Canada - Pumphouse #3_1 metaG | ecosystem: Environmental > Aquatic > Deep subsurface >...
CCCGCATCGACAAGTCTACGCATTATTGGAATTTGGTTCGTTGGCTTTTTTCTACCCATTAATTTATTTTGCACTTCTACATCAGTTGCGTGAACTGAAACATATAGCGGTGATAATTTGTAATCGATTATCCTTTGTATATCTATTTCTTGTAAATTTGTACAAGTAATGTAAGAACCACTAATAAATGACAAACGATAATCATCATCTCTTATGTATAATGTATCACGCAAGCCTTTTTTTAGTTGTTGTACAAAACAAAACATACAATTATTGTGACATTCTCTAGGAGAAATTTCTACACTTTCATCAAAATTAAGACCTAAAGTTTGATAATCACTGTTTTTCTCAATAATTATATCATAAGGGGTTTGTCCTTCATTTTCTATTTTTAATGTACAGTTATCTAAACCATCAGCATAAATATAATCAAGTAAATCAATAAATTTATGTTCGTTAAAATAAGTAACATTGTCACCAATTTTTACTTTATCTGATAATACACTATCTTCTAGAATTTCTACAATTTTTGCCATAATGTTATTATCTTATATTTTTTGCTAAATGTCAAATAAACGCATTGAATTTTATATAAATAATGGTATAATTATGTTAATTAACAAACAATAATAAATAAAAGGAAATAAATTTTATGCCTAATGATGTAATTACTCTAAATGCAGTCGCTAAAGAACTTAATGATTTACTATTAAACGGTCGAATAGAAAAAATCTATCAACCCGAAAAAGATGAAATTTGTCTTCAAATTAAATCAAATGGTAGTACAAAAAATTTAGTTATTAGTGCAAATCCTGCTCATCCTCGTATTCATATATCTAGCCAAAAGAAAGAAAATTCTTATACAGCACCAGCTTTTTGTATGCTACTAAGAAAATATTTACTTGGAAGCAGTGTTCGAGATGTCGAAATTTATAATTGCGATAGAATTATAAAAATTTCTATAGATGCAAGAAATGAATTACAAGATAAACAAAAATATTTCCTTATGATAGAACTTATGGGTCGATATAGCAACATTATTTTATTAAATGATGATATGCTTATAATAGATGCAATAAAAAGAATTCATCTTGACCAAAGTACTACAAGATATATTTTACCTAATATAAAATACGCATTACAACCACAAACAAAAATTTCATTAAATAACGAAGATAAATTGAAAGAATTTTTTGAAGAAAACAAAAATAATCTAACTATTGATACTTTAATGCAAAATATTAGCGGAATTAGTAAAGATACAGCAAAAGAATTATTGGCTAGTCCAAATATTTTAGAAAGTTTAATCTTATTTAATAATATAAATTCAAGTAAAAAATATAAACCTTGTATTTACAAAATTGACAATCAGATAAAAGACTTTTATATATGCCCTTATACTACCCTAAAAGGCGAATTTTTGCCTCTTGCTAGTATGAATGCGTGCTTTGATTATTACTACAATATTTATGACCATTGCGAACGCAAAAAAGCGAATACGAAACAAATAACTATAGTTCTAAAAAGATTAAAGAAAAAAATTGATAAAAGAATTAATGATAATTACAGTAAAATTGCGGAATGTGAAAAAAGTGTTCAGTTAAAAGAAAAAGGTGATTTGATTTTATCAAATTTATATAAAATTAAAAAACAAGATAAAGTATTACTATGTTATGATTATAACAATGAATGCGAAACCGAAATAACACTTGACCCATTACTTAATCCAAGTGAAAATGCACAAAATTATTTTAAACGCTATGCAAAATCAAAAAGAGCAAAAGATATCGCACTACAGCAGTTGCCTGAATTAGAAAAACAAAGAGAATATTTGGATATTATAGATGCTAGTATATCAAATTGTGAATTAAAACTAGAATATGATGAAATAATGAACGAACTTACCCAACTAGGTGGTATGAAAAAGGTACAAAATAAACAAAAACGTAAGCCAAAACCTAGTATGCCTACACATATTGTTATAAAAGGTTTTGATATATATATAGGTAAAAATAGTATTCAAAATGTAGAAACTACTTTTAATATAGGAAACGGCGGCGATATTTGGCTTCATACCAAAGATTATCACGGTTGCCACGCAATAATTAAAGGAACACCAGATGATGATACAATTTATAAAGTTGCTTGCATCGTAGCCTATTATAGTGAAGGTCGAACCTCTGACAAAGTAAATGTTGATTATACCTTGCGTAAGTTTGTAAAAAAACAACCAAACTCTTTTATCGGTATGGTTAATTATACTAATTACAAAACAGTTTTAGTTCCACCCACATCAATAGAAGAAATCAAAAATAAATAAGTAATTTAAATATATAGAAAAAGTGCCATTTCAAAATGAAATGGCACTTTTTTTATTATCAAATTTTACTAAGAATTATTCTTCAATATTTTTAGCTTTAGCTGTTTTTTCTGCTACTTCTTCAGGACTGTCTCTATGTTCTAAAACATCTTCATCCATTACATTAGCAACCAAAGATACTGAAGCTTTATCACTTGCTTCCATTTCTTCTTCTGTTACTAGTTTTTTATTAGGAATAATAAGATTAAGAACAACGGCAAGTACTGTTGAGATAGCTAATGCACTGACTTCAACAAAGCCACCAACATCTGTACCAAAACCAACTTTTACTAAATTACCATTGATTCCATAATTACTCATAGCCGATACTATATCACCACCAAGGCTAACAGCACCTAAACCAAGACCTACTGATAAAGTTACTGAAACAACTAGCATATTTTTACTATCGCCAAAATCTACTTTACCATCTACCAATGCACGCAAGCCGTTTGCTGAAATCATACCAAATAATACTATACAAGCACCGCCTACTACTGCACTAGGAATAGAACTCAATATTTCACCGAATGGTACTATAAGTCCTAATAATACAGCATAGCAAGCCGCTACAAATACGTTACGAGGTGAATAATTGCCTGTTATTGCAAGTACAGCTGTATTTTCTCCATAAGTTGTGTTTGCAGGACCTCCTAGCATACCACTAACTACTGTAGCAACACCATCACCAAGTACGGTACGATGTAGACCAGGGTCTACCATAAAGTCTTTTCCGCAAACTACACTGTTTGCACTAATATCGCCTAAATGTTCCATAAATGTAACCAAAGCGATAGGAACGATAGAAAGCATTGCTGTGCCTATTAATGCACCAGTAAGACCATTCCAAGCACCCCAGAAGCCCCATACTTGTTTAGCTTGTTGGAATATTATTACATCATTACTAAAATCTATATGTACTAAACCAATTATTGCGGAATATGCATAACCAACTACAAAACCAAACAAAATTGGTATAATTTTCATAAAGCTCTTTGGTCTAGCAAAAGCATTAATTAAAATTATTGTAAGTGCGGTAATTAAAGCAGTTGTCCATTGTTTCCAAGCAACAGAACCGTAAACAACATAATTAGCAACAATATCATTCCAGAAAATGCTACCAGCTAAGTTCATACCAATAATAATTATTACTGGCCCTACTACAATTGGAGGGAAAAGCTTTTTAACTTTTTTTACTCCTACTTTCTTAATCAAAAATGAAAATACAACATAAACTAAACCAGCAGCGACTAATGCAAGCATTGCTGTAAGTGCCATAGTATTATATTGTGTTTGATTAGGATCTTTTCCAAATTGACTAAAAATTGTTATCAAACCTGGCATAAATGCAAAACTAGATCCCAAAAATACAGGAACTTTTCTCTGTGTTAGGAAGAAGAAAATTATTGTTCCTACACCTGCTGAAAACAATGCTAGAGGAATACTCATTCCTACAACTAGTGGTACAGTTATTGTTGCACCCAACATTGCGAACATATGTTGGAAACTTAATACTGCATCTTTTGCGGTAAATCCCTTAAAAAAACTTTTTACTGAGCTTAACCTTGATTTGAATTTGTTCATTAATACCTCCAATAATATTTATTAGTTTTATTTATTTATTAAAATTACTTCGTCTTTATCATCTATCTCTAATAATTGTACTTTTACTAATTCGCTTCTACTGGTTGGTAGATTTTTGCCGACATAATCAGGACGAATAGGCAATTCACGATGTCCCCTATCTATCAAAGTAGCGAATTGAATACTTTTAGGTCTACCCAAACTAATTATTGCATCAATACCAGCTCTTACTGTTCTACCTGTAAAAAGTACATCATCAACAAGAATTATATCTTTACCTACTATATTAAAATTTATTTCACTAGTATCTATGCTAGCCTTTTGTGTTATATCCTCTAAATCATCTCTAAAAAAAGTAATATCTAAACAACCGACATTTATTTTTTGACCTTCAAAATTTTCTATGTTTTCAGCTATTCTATTTGCTAAAGGAACACCTCTAGTTTTAATTCCGACTAAACAAATATTATCAACACCATTATTATTTTCAATAATTTCGTGTGATATTCTAATTAATGCCCTACTTATTGCCTTGTCATCTAGTATTAATGCCTTTATTTCCATTTTTTCTCCATAAAAAAAGTCTTAACCCGCTTTTCAGCACATCAAGACCCTATAGAATACAAATTTATTTAACTGCACCTTGCATTTAATAGTAACCTTGATGGCATCTCTGTACCAACCTTAAAGATTTCTTAAACATATGTTATCACAACAATAGTAATTAAGCAACAATTTTTTACATATTATTTTATTTTTTTTGGAATTCCATATATGCGGAGCAGCCACAAGGTAAAGTAATACCATCTTTACTCTCTAAACCTATCTCATCAGCATCTACAATATGAGTATTTTCCTTAAAAACTATATCTAAAATATTTTTCATAACAGTAGGTTGCAAACCTGTAGTATACGAATTTATTAAATAAAATAATGGATTATCCGACATAACTTCTTTTGTTGTATTTACCAAATTAAATATATTGTCTTCAAGTTTCCACATTTCACCGTTTGGACCTCTTCCATAACTAGGTGGGTCCATAATTATTGCGTCGTATTTATTGCCTCTTCTAATTTCTCTTTCTACAAATTTTAGACAATCATCTACTATAAATCTAACCTTTTTTTCATCTAAATTACTAATCCCCACATTTTTCTTAGCCATTTCGCACATAGACTTAGCAGAATCCACGTGACATACGCTTGCACCTGCACTTAAACAAGCTAATGTTGCTCCACCAGTATAGGCAAATAAATTAAGCACCCTAATAGGGCGTTTAGCTTTATTTATTGTTTCAATCATTCTTGCCCAATTTACTGACTGCTCGGGGAATACACCTATATGCTTAAATCCCATTAGTTTGCATTCAAAAATTAATTTTCTCCAATTCACATAGAATTTGTCGTCTACTTTTCCCAAATAGTCCCATTGTCCACCACCTTTTGCACTTCTTTTATAAACTGCCGATAGCTTGCTATTAGTTTCTAAATCATAAGGCGGTTGCCAAATTACTTGTGGGTCCGGTCTAAGCAAAATATTATTTGCAAAATTTTCTAGTTTTTCACCGTTCCCTGTGGCTAATAATTGATAATTCTTCCATTCATTATTTGTTTTCATATATTTATCCTATTAATTCTATTTATTCTATTTGTTTTATTTGTTCTATTTGTTCTATTTATTCTATTAGTTTTAATTGTTCTTTCTGTTCTATTTATTCTATTCCTTTAATCATTTCGTCATATGCATTGCCATCATCTATTTTCGTTAGTACATTTATGAATTTTTTTGCATCTATGTATCTATGGTGTTCTCTTAAAAGCTTAATGAATTCTACCAATTTTATTGATAACTGGTGTCTTGTCTCCGCTCTAACCTTAACAAACTCTGGATTTCCAAGATCAGGGGCAAATCCAACGCCATAAATATTAACTATATCGAGCATAATTGCTATTTTGTCCGCAATAGGGATAGCTTTATCAAAATTGCTCATATATTGCAAATATTGCTCAAAATCAAATTTATATTGTGGTAAAGTAAGTGTATATTTAGCATTTTTGTATTCCAACTTAAAACAAACATCATAATTAAGCAAAGTTTTTCTTATAATATTATTAGTTGTCTTCAAATTATTTATTGCACTTTCATATATGTACTCGCCCCATAATAAACTAAATATTTGGCTTCTTTCAATTCCTTTAGAGCCTTTATATATGTATAACATAAACAATTCTCTAGATTTTTTAGTTTTCCATTGCATTTCGACACCATTCACACAAATAGAAGTATCACTCATAACTTTAATTTGTACTTCTTTATCATTTTTCATTGGGGTGCCTATTGTTTGCTTCGGAATTTTGTTTAATTTTTTTACATATTCAACACAAATTTTTGAATGCAATGCAAACTTTAATATCGGCACAAAAAATACGGAATAATCTATAAAAATTGTGTCCAAAGCATTTGCTTCGCAAACATTTAACAAATTTTCTAAATATTCGGCTATTCCTTTTGTATCATTACAACTTATAGCATAATTAATTAGTACCGAACTTGAAAAAACCCATATAAGTGTATGATTTTTTGTAGCTAATAAGCTTTTACTAGCATAATGTTTTGCCTCTTCTTTTTGTCCATTTTGCCAACACCAATAGGATATACCTGCATATAAATCCGCAGCAAATTTTGATTGTTTTTTTTCTGCTATTTTAGCATAAATTAATGCTATTTCTTTTGGATATTCATCTTTAGAAAACTCTGCATAAACTATTGTTTTTGCCCAAATACTATAATATTTACAAGAATCACCACAATTTGTTGCACCAACTGCCTTATCGCTATATTTTAATGCCTCATTTTTATAACCCATATATGCATATATTCTAGCAAATAAACAAAATACATAAGATACATCTCTATATTCACCATATTTATGCGCATTTGCTAAAGCTCGTTTTGCCATATCTTCGGCTACTACCATATCTCCTGCATAATAATAATATTGTAAAAATTTATAAGGAATTACGTAAAATTCTACTTTATTATGAATTAATTGTAAATACTCTTGAGCTTTACGACAATTGCCTATATCAAAATAAGCTTCAGATAAAGCCTGCAATGCTTTAACATATAATTGATTGTAAGGTAACTGATTTGTATCAAGAAATTTAGTACAATTATAAAGTGCTTTTCTATTAATTTCATAATCACTATCACGAAATAATCTTGGTAAATACAAAATTATCATTTCATAAATTTTTATTTCATCAAAACTATAAGTATTAGGTAATAAAGTACGAATAAAATCAATAGCTTCATTAGCCCCTTTATAATATTCTAATGCACGCATTTTAATAAAAGCTGCTATCAAAAATTCGTAATCTTGTAAAAATTCTAAAGATAATATTTGATTTATTTTTTCCAAACAATCCTCATATTTATGCTTTACCAAATCTCTTATTGCAGAATATCCGTAACAAACATAATTTTCTATGCAAAAATATTCGTCCATAGTATCATTTTTTTCACTAGATGCAAAAACAAATAACCTTACAAGATAATCATTATCCAACAACATTGCTTTAATTGCATTCGTGAAATATTCAACATTAACTAATTTTATTCCCACTCTTAAGGCATTTATATATTCCTTTGTTTCCATTAAATAATTGAAAAGTTCATCATATATATTATTTTTATAATTATCCGTATTGTAAATATTATTATTTTGCAATAAACTTTTTAATATAGAACTTATTCCATATCTAGTTTTACCTTTTCTTTGAACATAACCTTCGTTACTAACTGTTATATAATCCAAAACAGTAACACCATTTTTATATATTCTTTTTGCAAATTCAGGAGTAATAGAATACAAATTTGAAACATAACTCAAAAACTGAATATCATCAGTATTCAAATCGTCCAATTTAAGCTCTTTAAATTCTAAATTACTATTACTAGGTAAAATATATTCGTCTAAAATTTTAGGTGCAAATTTACCTAATTTATTATAATTAAGAGGTAAGATTGATTCCGAAATTAAAATAACCTTCAAATTTTTTGGACAATTTAATAATAAATATTCTATTAGTTGATAATTAAAATTTTTAGGAATGCTTTCCAAGTTTTCCATTACCAACAAACAATCGCCTTTTTTCTCATTAATTTTTTGGAGAATCTCATTCAGAATTACTTTATCAACGCCAGGATTTTCACAATATTTTAATTGTAAATATTTTTGATGTGTTTCAGGTTCGTTAGGCAAAACTTTTTCGGATAAATCTAAACTTAACGAATATATATCATCTTGTTTTGCATTAAACCAAAATGTCGATGAATATCGATTACTTAGCTCACTTAAAAAAATAGTGTTTATACAATCTGAAGAACTTAATACCATTACAGATGAAGATGTATTAGACATAATATCATTTATAATTCTGTTATTTCTTTTGTTCATGCATTTTCTCCTTATATACCTACTTAATAATAGTAAATCAAAAGTAAATATAAGTCAATAAGAATATTAAATAAAAAGCCACTTTTTTTCAAAAAAAGTGGCTCCTAATTTATTTATTTTAATAATTAGCACAATTCTTTAATTAGTGCTTCTCTTTCGGATTTTTCTTCTTCAGTCATTTCATCTAATAATCCAGCTTTTCGTTTTTCAATAAAGTATCTTATTCTTGTTAACTTCTTATTCGTTACTTTATATTTAAACGAAGCTATTAAAGCTATTGATATCAATATAGCTATAGCACCGCCCATTAGTATTCTTATAGTAATTAATACTTGTGGCGATTGTTGAATATAATCGTTAGTATCTGAAACTTTATAACTAGCAAAAGACAATACCCAACCTACCATACCAACGCCAAAAGCACCAGCGATTTTTCTAATTAATGTCATCATTCCACTATAACTACCAGTAGGGCGATCGCCTGTTTTGAATTCACCTACATCAACTGTATCTGGGAATATAATCCAAGGCATCATTTGTGCCCCGCCAAAGCCTAACCCCATTACAGCAGCAACTATTGGTACTAAAATTGGTGGTGCCCAAGAAGGGGAAACAATGGCTAGCATAATACCACCTATAATATAAAAAGGTAATCCCATTCTAAAAGCAAATTGCTTACTTTTTTTGTCCATCAATACTCTAGCAATTGGAAAAGCTATTACAGCAGAAATCATAAGTGGAGCAATTATAAACATTGAAGAAAAATTCATACCGAATAATACACTTCCGTGCCATACATCAGTTGCATAAAAAACAGCCAAACAACTTATTACATCCATACACATAAACGCTGAAGCATACATAACAATATGCCACCTAAATGATTTATTTTTGAAAGGTTCACCATAATTTGCTAAGAATTTTTTCCAATTGAATTTTACTTTAGGTGTATCTATTGGAACATTAATTCTTTCTTTTACAAAAATACCACAAAGTATTAATCCCCCACCAAACGCAGAACCAAAAACTAAAGATATTATTAGCCAAAATTGGATATCAGTAATTTGTGGTAACAAAGCTTGATCTGGTGCCACATAAGCTTCTAATAACAATAATGGAACTAAATATGATATACCAGACGAAATTGCGTTAAAAATCAATTTTATAGTATTTGCATTATTCCTTTCTTTGAAATCAGGAGATATGTCACTTGCTAATGAACAATAAGGAACTTGAGTAATTGTAGAACAAGTATTCCATACTATGTAAAAAATTAAGACATATATTTCTAATCCGTGACCTGCTGTAATTCCTATTCTTTTAACTGGAGCAAACAAAAATACAAGTGCTATTAAAAGTAAAAAGCCACCCACTACCATATAAGGTTTTCTTCTGCCAAAACGACTTCGTGTATTATCTGTGATATGACCCATTAATGGATCTGTAAATGCGTCCCATAATTTAGCTATCATCATAATTGTAGAAGCTATAGCAGCGGCAATACCTATTGATGTCATATATTTCAACATAACACATGACATTAAGGCAACTCCACCACCATCCATTAAAGAACCTATTCCATAGACAACTTTTTCTTTTACAGGAATATAATCGGGATTAGTAGTTAATTTTTCCATTTCTTTTGTGTTCATTAATACCTCGCAAAATTTATTTTTCTTACTAAATTTTATATTTAAAAATATGTTTATTTAACTATAATTACAATTAATCTAACAAAAGTTTTTAATATAAAACACAGCTTTTTAAGTATAACCTATATATAATAAATTATCAATAGCAAATTTTGCAATACGTCAATTTTTTTGTTTTGTTAAATAAAATAGCAGATTACTTTTGATAATCTGCTATTAAATAATTAATTTTTATTTATATAAAATTATTTTTAACCTTCACCACCGGAAACAACATCTGTTTCTACAGGTGTTAATACATTAAGTGGAACAGCCGTAGTAATTCTATTAATAGAATCTAATAAATCTTGGTCTTGGTCATCATCAACAAATATAAACTTTTTATAAGGGAGTAACACTAAAGTATCACATTTTGATATAAAATTTTCAAAATTAGCTATTTCTTCAATCGCAAAAATATCTTCCTCATATAAACTATTTATATATACTAGCATATCATTATAGTTGTACCATGCATCAGTATAAAATGTTTCATTAAAATTGTAAATTATGTTTTTAGTTCCTACATGCAAAGCTCCTACCAAATATGTGGCAAAATTTAACACATCAAATTGAGCCGGGTTTTCTGCACTCAAATTATTATTAGCCACTCTACTAGCTACTTCATTCAAATCTATATCTGCCTTATATACACATTGCAAAGTACCATCTATTTTATCAAAATAATACCATTCATTTTGATAAACATAAAACGCTTTCAATAAATTTGCATGCTCTTTGTCAAAATATTCTATAAAAAAGAAATTGTCTGCTTCATCTTTTTGATATATTTTAGCAGATAAAACTATATCATAATCTTCTGTTATATTAAATTCTTTATTTATTGTCTTTATTGCATCATCTACCACAAATTTTAATGTATAGTTTCCATCACTATAATTCAAAAATTCAGCTTGATGTTCTTTATTATTTATAAAATCGATAGGTATTGGTTCTTTACCAATATTCATTTCTGAAAGTTCTATTTTTACATTCACATCTTCGCCATCAAACAAAGTATTGGCAAATTCATCATTTTGATCTAAAAATATGTCTACAGTACAATTACCAATATTGGTATCAATTGTTTCAAAATATACTTTAAAACTATAAGATGGAAAATTGTTTTGTTCAATATCTTCTTGGTTGATACCAAGAACATTACTAACAATCTTATTAACTTTTTCAGTATTAACTGTAGTATTATCTTTCTCATCAATATTTTTAACTACATTCATTAATTTTTCCAAAGTTTTAGCTACATTAACTTCAAAACTGTATTTATTTTCAGAAACAGTACCATTAAGCCTAGTTTGTCCATCAATACCTTCACTTGTCAATTCAATTACAGATTGCAACAAAGTAGATGCCTCTGAAACTGCTTTTGCATCATCAAAAGTATCTAAATTAAAAGGAAAAAGATCTCCCCACATCGTAACAGGAAATTTTGTTTTAAATTTGGTTGTACCCAAACTTACAAAAAGCTCTTGGTTATATAGATAAAGACCAAAAGTTACGTCTTCATAACTATTCTCTACCGAAGAAACTTCCAACGAAAACATTGCTTCTTCTTTACTTAAATTATTATAATTGATTTTGAAATTAGCCCAGTAAGTTTTGTCATTCAAATTAATTTTCAAATTCAAATTCGAGCTTATTCTAGGTGATGATTTTAATTTTTTACTTGAAAAATCTTTAGTTACATTTACAAATCCGCCCAGTAATTTTTTATACACATCACTAGGTGTCGGGGATTCTATAGTTGTCCACGATACTTGGGTATCAATAATGTCATTGCCTTCTGGCGACGTGTCATCATCACCAATACAAGATGCAAGTACCAACATTCCAAGAATTACAACGATTATCATAAAATAAAATCGTATTCTTTTCATATTGCCTCCTGAAATAAATTATTTGTTTTTGTTTATTATTTCATTTACTCTCATAATACAATCTGAATAATTACAATCTTCATGTATACTTTTATCTCTTGTTTGCAACTCTACATTTCCATTCTCTAATGATCTTGGGCTAATAACAATCCTTAACGGAATTCCCATCAAATCACAGTCCGAAAATTTAACCCCCGGAGATGCTTTCCTATCGTCAAATAGTACATCTATCCCATTCGCCATCATATCCCTATATAACTGATCTGCTTTGGTTTTTACTTCTTCATTGTCAGTTCTTAATCCACATAAATAAACTTGCCATGGAGCTATTGACATAGGTAAAATAATTCCCTTATCATCGTGGCTTTCTTCAATTACTGATGCTAGTGCTCTTCCGATTCCTATTCCATAACAACCCATTATCGGGTTTATCGGTTTTCCATCTTTGTTCAACACTGTCATATTCATTGCTTTAGTATATTTGGTACCTAATTGAAAAATATTTCCAACTTCAATACCGTTTTCCAATTTTATAGCCTTGCCACATATTGGACAAATATCACCTTCTTGTACTTTAGAAATATCGACATATTCAGCATTCGGAAATTCTCTTTCCATATCTATACCACTAATATGATATTCAGGTTTATTTGCACCAATGACTATATTATTGTTATCTTTTAAGGATTTATCATATAAAATTATCGTATTTTGTATGTCTAATTTATATGCTCCAATATTGCCTGCGGTTAAATGCTCATCATCATTTATATTAGCAGGTGCAATATCTTTTCCTTCAAGTATTTTTTTGAGTTTAGATTCATTTACTTCCAAATCACCACGTATAAAACAAAGTATAAGGTTGTTTGTTCCTTTTTCACAATAACAAACAGCTTTCATTATTTTTTGTTTTTTTACTTTAAGTAATTTTGCTATTTCTTCTATTTCTTTAGCTTCACCAGTAAATACTTCTTTTATTTCTTCACTAACTTCATCTCTTAAAGAAGGTCTAGTAGTAATAGCTATTTCCATATTTGCTTTATATCCACATTCTGGACAAATAACAATTGTATCTTCGCCAACTTCGGTAAGTAACATATACTCGTGAGCTATATTTCCACCCATTAAACCCGAGTCTGACTTAACTGCAACAACTCTTTTCATACCTATTCTCTTGAAAATACGTACGTAGGCATCATATACTTTTTGATAATATTCTTCCAAATCTTCATAACTATCATGAAAAGAATATCCATCTTTCATTGTAAATTCCCTAACTCTAATAAGTCCACCACGACTTCTAGCTTCATCACGAAATTTAGTTTGTAACTGATAAATCATAAATGGTAATTGTTGATAGCTATTAACTGCATCTCTTGCAAATTGTACAGCAGCTTCTTCGTGTGTCATTCCAAGAACTAAATCACGATTACATCTATCCTTAAATCTTACCATTTCATCACCAATAGAATAATAACGACCACTTTCGGCCCATAATTCTTTTGGCATAACTACAGGAAATAGTACTTCTTGTCCATCAATAGCATCCATTTCTTCTCTAATTATTTTTTCTATCTTTTGGCATGCTCTTTTAGCAGGTGTTGCCAAAGACCAAATACCGTTACTAACTAATTTTATATAGCCAGCCCTTACCATTAATGCATGAGATTCTATCGTTGCATCTGAAGGACTGTTCTTGGTGCGTTCACCAACTAATTTTGAAATTAACATATTCTCTTATTAACCTATCTTCTTATTTCTTAACTTTAACTTTTATTTTCCAATCACCGATAAAATAATCATCATCACCTTCACGCAACGCATATACTTTTACTATATATTCGCCAGCTTTGGTAAATTTTCCTTCATCGTCTAATTTCAAACTTTCATCATCATTGCCTACAAATTGTAAATTGTTGTTTACACTTATAGTTGTATCATCTTCCATTGTAGCTGTAATTTTGATATTATTAGTACTCATTGTGTCACCCACAAAAACTTCCGTATCAGTTATATCATAACTTTTGATATCATTAATGCTATCATTCTTTTCACTACAAGCTACCATACCTACAGTTGACAAGATTACTGCTGCCACTATAGCAATCACTAAAATAACTTTCTTCATATATACTCCCAACTTAGTTAATATTTTTCATCATTTTTGTTAAAAAATTGATTATTTTATACGCTATTATTATATAACACTTTATTTTTAATGTCAACATTTAAAAACACATTGATTATTGTTTACATTATTTCGGCATTATTTGCATCTTTTATATTTATCGATGCTGCTACACAACCACCAGCAACAACTAACGGTTTACCTTTACTGAGTCTATTTCTATCAATAAATATATCTTGTTCTGTATTAACAAAGCCAACTTCACCAGTGCTTGTAACTAAGGCAATATCGTATGGATCAACAACTATATTAGCAAATATCAATCTACCAACCGCCATATCAATTATTTTAACACCTTTCCTAGCCCTTTTCCCGATTTCAATATTACTTAATATTATTCGCTTAGCAAAACCATTGTTACCAATTAATACTAATTCGCCAAATGATTCATCGTAATCTAATTGTGTAAGACCACCAAAAATTATATTCGCATTTTTGTTTAACGACATACCAATAACTCCGCCTGCTCTTCTTCCTTGAACAGGATAATCATCCATTAAAGTATTAATACACATACCATCGCTTGATACAAAAAGTAAACTAGTTTGGTCGTTTCCGACTATTTCCGCACTTATTATTTCATCATTGTCTTTCAAAGTAGCTACTGTATAACTTTTTTTGTTTATTATATAATCACTAAATTTACTTCGTTTAACTATACCGTTTAATGTGACAAATATAACATCTTTATCTTTATTATTCTCATTATAATTGGCTACGAAAATAATTTTTTCATTCGGTACGGCGTCAACATACAAGTCCTGCAAGGAGTAGCCGACATCAGTCCACCTATTTTGCATTACTTCCTCGGAATTAAATACATAAGCATTACCCAAATTAGATATAAGCAAAACTGTTTCACCTTTATCCGCATAAATCATTTGCTTCGAAATATGTTGTCGTAATTCTGGAATTTCCTTCTTAGAAATTAGGTATTCTCTAGTAGAAATAAACCTAACATTGCCATCAATACTTAGTGAGAAATATCCACGTACACCGCCTTCTGTGGCAACTTCAAATGGCTTATATTCTAAATCTTCTATTTTATTAGCAATAATACTAAGCCTATTAGAAGGATATTTATTTTTAATTTCAATAAGGTCTTTTTTTACTTCTTCTAATTGTCTTTTTTTACTACCTATGATTTTTTCATATATAGCTATATTTTTTTCTATACCTTTTAGTTCTTCTTGAATTTTGCCAATTTCCATTTTAGTTAGGTTAGCTAGCTTCAAATCAAGAACAGCATCAGCTTGTTTCTCATTAATTTCAAATCTTTTTCTTAAGTTCTTTTTCGCATCATTTCTAGAGTTACTAGCCTTAATTATTACAATTACCTCATCAATAAAAGGAAAAATTATACAATAACCACTAAGAATATTATCTCTTTTCTTTGCAACATCTAAATCATAAATGGTTCTATTAAAAATAATAGTTCTTCTATGTTCAATATAAAATTGCAAAATAGGAATTAATCCAAGAAGTTGTGGTTTTCCGTTAGCAATTGCCATCATATTTACATTAAAAGAACACTGTAAATCGGTTTTTTCATACAAATAATTAAGTATTTTTACTGCATCTTCACCTTTTTTTAATTTAATAACAACTCTAATACCATTCATATCAGATTCATCACAAATTTCTTGTATACCGCCTAAAATATTTTCACCGATAGCTTTTTGTTTAGCATCAGGATTATCTCGCAAATCTTTTATTTTTATTTGCAATCTAGATTTATTTACACCATAAGGAAATTCCGTAATTATAATATTTTGTTTTCCTTTTTCAATGTTTTCAATCTCTACTTTTGCTCGCATTTGAAAACGACCATGCCCTGTAGTGTATATTTCTTCCCAAGAATCGTCAGGTATTATAAAACCACCTGTTGGAAAATCAGGTCCTTTAATAATTGTCAATAACTCATTTAATTTTATACTTGGATTATCAATTATAGCAATAGTTCCATCAATAACCTCAGTTAGATTATGCGATGGTATTTTTGTTGAAACACCTATTGCAATACCCGAACTACCATTTACTAAAAGATTAGGAAAACCACCTGGTAAAACATCTGGTTCTTCCAAACTATCATCAAAATTCTTATTCCATTTTACTGTATTTTTATCTATATCGTTTATTAATTCCGTAGATAAACTTTGCATCTTTGCTTCAGTATAACGCATTGCAGCAGCTGGATGCCCATCAGCAGTACCCCAGTTACCTTGTCCATCAATAAGTGGACAACGCATATTAAAGTCCTGTGCCAATTTTACCATTGCTTCATATACCGATGTATCACCGTGAGGATGGAATTTACCCAAACAATCACCGACTATACGAGCGCTCTTTTTAAAATCGCCTTCAGGTTTCAAATGAAGTTCGTGCATAGTAAAAAGTATTCTACGCTGAACTGGTTTTAATCCGTCTTCTACTTTAGGTAAAGCTCTTTCTAATATTATATATTCGGAATAAGGCATCATATAATCATGAATAGCGTTATTTAATGACCTTTCAATAATTTTTTCTTCTATTTCTTCTTCTACTATATTCTTCTTAGCACACATATCCTAGCCTATCCTCCGTATTTTGTCATAAAATTATCTTCTTTGTTAAAATTGGCATGTTTGAATATATAATTTTTTCTTTTAATTGCCTCTTCACACATAAATATCGTCATTAAATTATCTGCTTCCACTGCATCATCTAGAGTAACTCTTGTAAGCATTCTTTGTCGAGGATTTAATGTTGTTTCCCAAAGTTGTGCCGGGTTCATTTCTCCTAAACCTTTGTATCTTTGAATTTTGCAATTTGTTTTATATTCTTCCATAACTTTTTCTAGTTCTTCATCATCATAAGCGTATTTACTATCATTGCCTTTTGAAACTCTATAAAGTGGTGGCATACCCACATAAATTTTACCTTGTAAAATCAATTCTTTAGTTAATCGATAAAACATAGCAAGTAGCAAAGTTCTTATATGAAAACCATCATAATCGGCATCGGATAAAATTATAATTTTATCATATTTTAAGTTATCTATATTAAAATCCGATTCTGTATCAGTTCCTATTGCCGCAACAATATTTCTAATTTCTTCGTTTTCATAAATAGCAGCTCTCTTTTTTACTTTCATAACATTTAGTGGTTTTCCACGTAGTGGCAAAATCGCTTGATATCTTCTATCTCTACCTTGTATAGCTGTACCGCCCGCACTATTTCCTTCTACAATAAATAATTCTCTTTTTAATACTTCTTGTGAAGAACAAGAAGCTAGTTTTCCAATTAATGTAGAATTAGTTATAGAATTCTTATTACGTTGCAATTCTTTTGTTTTTGAAGCCGCAACCCTAACTTTAGCAGCACTAAGTGCTTGTTTCATAATAAATTCAGAAATTGTTTTGTTTTTTGTATTATTCAAAAACGAACTAAGTTCTTCATTTACAATACCTTCTACTATAGTTTTTACTTCAGGATTTCCTAATTTTGTTTTGGTTTGTCCTTCAAACAACGGGTCGTGCATTTTAATAGACAAAACTGCAGTCATTCCTTCCTTAAAGTCATCACCCAACAAATTTTTGTCTTTTTCTTTTAAAAATTTATTTGTTCTTGCATAATCATTAAAACACTTTGTAAAAGCTGATTTAAAACCAGTTTCGTGCCAACCACCTTCTATTGTATTAATATTATTTACAAAGCTATAAAGCCTGTCCGTATATACTTCAACATGCTGAATAGCCAATTCTAACTCAAAATTTTTAGTTTTGCGTTCTAAATAAATAACTTTATTTTTTACTTCGTCAGAATCTTCGTTAATATACATAACATAATCGCTAATTCCGCCTTTAAAGCAAAATTCTAATAGTTGTGAATCTTCATCACGCTTATCTTGGAAAGAAATAGAAATACCTTTATTTAGGAATGCTAATTCACGTAATCTATTTTCAATAATTTCGGCATCAAATTTAGTGCCATAAGTAAATACCCTTTTATCGGGTAAAAATGTAACTTTAGAACCGTGTTTTTGTGTTTTACCAACAACACTTAATGGCGTTTTAACAGCTCCACTAATTATAACATCTCCTTCTTTAGGAGAATGAAATTCTTCTCTATATATTTTTTTATCACGGTATACTTCTACTACCAACCATTCGCTTAGTGCGTTGGTAACACTTGCACCTACTCCGTGTAAACCACCACTAAAATTATAATTTAATGCGTTAAATTTACCACCAGCGTGAAGTTTGGTAAAAATTAATTCTACACCAGGAACTTTATAATCTGGATGCATATCAACGGGCATGCCCCTACCATTATCTTCTACACTTATAGATTGGTCCTTATTAATAATAACATCTATCTTGTTTGCATACTTATTCGCTGCTTCATCAATTGCATTATCAACAATTTCCCATACAAGATGATGCAATCCTCTAACATCTGTACCACCTATATACATGCCTGGTCTAGTTCTTACAGGGGATAATCCCTCAAGCACTTCTAAATTTTTTGCACTATAATCGCTTTGCGTCATTTATCCTCCAAATAACAATATCTATTGTATAAAAATAAATTACATACAACATATAGTAGCATAAAACCAATCTAATGTCAATATCAATTAGTCCTAAAATGGGTACAATTCAATACTATTAACTTCAGTTTTTACGGTGAAAGAACCAAAAATTATTATTTTAAATCAAATTATAAAAAAAATATTATAAAGTTGATAAATAAAGTTGCTTATACTTATTTGCCATTACTTCGGCATTAAAATTCTTTTGTGCTTCCTTACAAATATTTTCTCTGTTATAATCACGATTAACAATTTTTAATATACCTTCTGCCATTTCAGCAACATTACCTTGGGCTACTACAAGACCTGTTTCATCAGTTATCACTTCAATACTTCCACCGGTATTATAAGTAACTATTGGGCACCCACACGATAAAGCTTCAATATTTACAGTTGGGAAATTATCTTCATAGGTCAAATTTATAAATACAGATGCCATAGAATAAAGTTCGGCAAGTTGTTTTTGGTTTTCGGTTCTCATAATTGGAATTATACCTTCGTTTTTAAGTTCATTACTTTGAATTTTATCTACTCCAACCACTACAAACTCATATTCATTTTTATCAATATGTTTATTCAACTCAAAAAGGTCAGGATAGCCTTTTCTTTTTGCCCAATAATTAGAAACAGCCAAAATAATTTTTTTATTCCTATCAATCACTTTATCAAATGTATGCTTATCGATTGGATTAAAATTTTCCAAATTAATACCATTATTAATTACTTTTACAGGATAACTTTGTAAAAAAGACTGTTTTACCAAACCAGCTAACCATTTACTTGGTGTAACAAGAGTTAAATCTTTCACACCATTAAACGTCTTTTTCTTAAATTTATAAAAAGATTTAGACCTATCAAAAAATAAACTTCTAGGATAAGTATGAATATTTGAACAATGATGACATTGCGTTTTCCACTTCTCACACTTAACCATATCAAAATATGGACAATGTCCAGTAAAAGACCAACAATCGTGCAAAGTCCAAATTGTTTTTACATTATTTTTTTTAATATAATTAAATAATACTTTATAATTAATAAAATACCCGTGAATATTTTGCAAATGCAATATATCAATATTATCTTTTTTTAATTGTTTTACAAGCTTTTTAGTTGAAAAATAAGAACCAAGGCTATCTAAATCAAAAACTCCGCCTAGTATCCTATGAATTTGATGTTCAATATTATTGGTAAATTCTACTACATTAGGCTGATTAGTGATTTTACTGCATACATAAATTTTATTATTATCATCATTTAATACTGAAAAAATATCTCTTGATATTTTACCCGTACTACCTCTATCGCAAAAATTTATTTGTGCTATTTTCATCTAACAATATTGCTCCTAATAATTTAGTTACTATATTGTAGCATATTAACTGATATTATTCAAGTTGTAATTGGCATTATCATACACCAATTTTTTGTAGAACACTCATAAATTCTTTAGTAAAAGCCTCATTTGATTTTACAATAATTTCAGAAGGACAATTCGCTAAAATTGTAGCAATTGCATTACATTCTTGCTTTTCGAAAAAATTAAATAGTGATAATCTTTCTCCATTTTTAAGTAAAATAATATCATCTTGTTTTTCTACACTAAGCACAGCAAAATTATCATCTTCAACACCTAACATAAACATAGTGAGTTTATATAAATCTTTTTCAGTATTGCATTGGCTATATAGTCTATTACTTAAATAAGCTAAAGCTTCCCAACTTTTTCTTATTTTATTTAAACAAAAATTATAAATACCATCAAGGTTTATCCATTTACAATTCGGCAAACTTTCAAGAATCTGTTGCCTTTCTACTTCTATATCAATGCTAATAATTGCACCAACAAAGGCACTAAACAAGTAGTCATTATCAAATTTCGGTTTCAGAAATTTTGATATCTGTTTATATTTGTAATGTCCCACAAATATATCCGCTATTGCATTTTCTGCCCATTCATTATCCGTATTTACAATGAAATTTACATTATTTTCGTCTTCTTCATAAGAAAACATAATTTTTTCATTATCTAATAATTCGGATAAATAATCTACAATCTTGTTTGATTTCTTAGTTACACCAATAATTTTATCATTCATATAAATAGTATATGTGGCAGTCTATGAAAATATCAAAAAAAGGTTGACATTTTTGCCAACCTTTTTAATTTTTTTTTAATTAGTAAATTTATTTGATTTCTTCGGTTTTATTATCTCCTAAATTTATGTCAAAAGTAAGTTTATATTTATGTTCATTTTCTTTATAAATAACTGAAATATGCTCATTATCAACATAATTTACATCGATTACATTTTTAGTATTAGGCTCAAAAGTTTTTAACAAAAGTTCTTTTTGTTTTTCATCAAAATCGCCTACATTATCACTTACAAACAAAACATTACCACACATATTGTTAACTTTAGCTAATAATTCTTTTTGCTTATCAGTAAACACAAGCTTTGTCTTCTTTCCTGCTAATGGGTCAATGCCTTTAAGATTACTTTTTCTTACATAAAAAACATCTGGGTCGTTTACGAATGCTCTCCCATCTAAATGTCTGCGGAATAAAGTATTATTCATAGCATTTTTTGTGCTGATAAATTCTTGATTTGTATGTTTACAATAGAATTGATCCGTAAAACTTGGACCTACATCACTACTTATTCTACATAAATCTACTTTACCAAATGAAGGGAACAAAGGTACACCACAACCAAGTATAATTTTATCGCCTACACATTCACGTAAAAAGTCCATAGCTTCACACATTATTTGTCCACGACTCTTGTTATATCTAGGAGTACGGCAAATTGAATATAAGAAATCAAGTTTTACCATATCAAAGCCCCATTCGTTTAATACTACATCAAAAAAGTTTTTAATATATGCTCTTACTTCCTCTTGATAAAAATCAAGCGTATAAGCACCATTCCAAGCTATAGCCCCTATTTGACGATTGCCACTAGGATTGCGTACAAACCAATCCTTATGTTCTTTAGCTACCTTAGAAAATATTTGTGCACTAAAAGGTGCTAACCACAAACCTGCTGAATAATTTTTATCGTGAATTTTATCTACTAGGTATTTCATACCATTAGGGAATAAGTTTTTCTTTATTAAAAGCCAATCACCTGTAGCCGTTTGAAAACCATCATCAATTTGGAATAAATTAGCTTTATCTCCAACTGTTGACAAACCTTCTAGGTCACGAGTAAGAATTTTTTCGTTTATTCCACCATAATAATTGTACCAAGAAGTATAACCTGATAAATGTTTATACTTAAGATTTGGTAAATTAAGGATTTTAAAATACTCATCAAAAGCTTTATTATAATCGCCTTGAGTCATAACAACATCAAAAATTGTGTATGCAGAATTTATTGATACACCCTCAACATCTTTTTGTAATGTAAGCATATTTTTATTAATATCGTGATGAAAAATGGTAAAACCAGTTCTTTCATTAGTAGTTCCCCATACTTCAATATTGTTTACATCCCCTTTCCTCTTAATATAAGTATAGGAATAACTGGAAAATTCACCTTGTTTTCTAGAATAATTTTGGAAATTATAATCACCAAAAATTCTAGTTATTCTTTTTATCAAATGCAAATGTCTGCTAAGTCCACGCAAACCCTCTTGATAATCAGTAGTTTTAAATTCACGTGAATTAGTCCAAGATTGATAGCCATTACAAAATACGCGGTCTTCTTTGTCATATTCATATTCACACATTAAATAAGCATTTATTAAAAAAAGTTTATTTTTAGGCAATAATTTAATTTTTATTTTATTATCAGCATACTCACTTTCAATTTTATAATATTCAGTTTCGTTACCTTCTGCCTTAATTATTTTACCATAAATAGATGTTTTAAATTCTAATATAAATTTGAAATCTCTCAATTGTACCTCCTAAAAATCTTTTGTACTATATTTTTTTTATTATAACATATATAATTATAATATTCAATACGGAATTTACTATAAATACTATAATTTATAATAAAGCAAGGTTGACAAAATTTCAATATTACTATATACTTTATTAAGTTAAAACTAAATAAAGAGGTGAAAATTATGCGATTAGCATTACGAAAATTCTACTTTAAACACAAAAAATTTGCGACAACTATTTCTATTATTCTAACTGTAATAATATTAATTTTGGCATTTTTCCTATCAACTTTTATCCCAAAAGCACCTGACACAAATTACAATAGTGAAGTTTCCCAAAATAATCAATATATACAGGAACAAACTATGGTAAGTGCACATAGAGCTGGAGCAACAATTGCACCAGAAAATACTATGAAATCATTCAAAACTTGTTTTGAAAACAATAATTCTTATAAGGTCGATATACTAGAATTTGATTTACATATAACCAAAGATAACAAACTTATATTATTACACGATGATACCTTAGATCGTACTAGCGATTGTGTAGAAGTATATAATGAAAAGAATGTTAAACCAGAAAATTATACTTATGCAGAATTACTTAAATATAATTTAGGTTATAATTTTATTGATGAAAATGGTAATTATCCTTATAGAGAAGAAGATATTGACCTAACCGATTGTAAAGTGGTTAGTCTTGATAACGTATTTACATATATTCAAACAATAGTAACAGGCATTTGGCATACTGATTTGAAATATATTATTGAAATCAAAAATGGTGGTGAATTAGGTCTTAAAGCAACCGATATTCTTGTCGAAACAATAAAATCATATAACCTTTTAGATAGCGTTATTATAGGTACTTTCCAAGGTGAAGTAACCCAATATTTAGATAAAAAATATCCTGAAGTTACTAGAAGTTCAAGCGTAAGTGAAGTATTGGACTTTTATTTTAGTTGTATGTTTAATGTAGACCTTACAAAGAAAGATATAAAATATAAAGTTTTACAAATTCCTGATGATGATTTTGTAATAAATTTTGGCAAAAAATCAATAGTTGATTATGCACATAAATATGGAATTGCTGTTCAATATTGGACGATAAATAAAGAAAAAGATATAAAACATCTTCAAGAAATCGGTGCTGATGCAATTATGTCCGACAATCCCGAACTTGCATATAAAGTACTTAATAATTTAGACTAATTTTTTAAATATTTACAGACCTAATGCGGTGATAAAAATACCTACTAATACGCTAACTATATAAATAGCAAGAAGTAGTATTATTACACCGCTTTTATTTTTGGTTTTTTTGTAAAAAGTCCAAAATACTACGGTTGAATTAACACATAATCCAGTAATTAATGCACCCATACTAATGCCACCAAGTGCGTATATTTGCGTTATTACTACTGATGATGCAAAACTAGGTATCATAGCTAACAAACCAATTATAAATGGTTGATACCACAAAAAACTATTTAACAAACTGGCAAATTGCTGTTTACCCATTCCATTAGCAACATAATTGTAAACAAGACTTGTAATTAATACTATAAAAAATATAGCAACAGAATGCAAAAATGCTGGTATAAAATATTCTTTTACCCAGGAATTATCGCCATTCTTTTCTTTTAAAGTTTTTTCTGAATTTGCATCTTGAATTACTAAACTAGATGACACACCATTAATTTCCAAATTGTCAATTACTCTATTTTGCTCATTTACAAATTCTTTATAATTTTTTGTTTGATATTTATATGTTATCAAATCTACTACAAACCCTAAAGATATAGCAACCAAAATTTTTATTCCTAGTATTATTAGCAAATCACTTGCTTTACTATAATTGCCTAATAAAACAGGAATTGCATCATCACTAGATGCTATGAATATTGCAACAAATGCGCCTAAAGTAGCTTTTTTATCAAAATAATAGTCACATACCAACAAACTAAAATCATTTTTTGGGACTAAACCTAAAGTGGTCGCCAAGATAGGCGACCATTTTAATCTAAACAAATTTCTTGTTTTGTAATTAATTATATAATTTTTTATAAGAATTTCTACAATTAGATATATACCAATAAAAAGTGGCAACATTAATAAAGAACTCTTCAATGTTTCAATAAATATTATCATTGCATTTTTAGCTAACAGCTAACTCCAATATCTCAATAGTAGCTTTCTTCGTTATTATACCCGAATAATTGACTTCAGATACAAAGAAATCATCGCGTGAAGAATATTCTTTTTCTGGTTCATAACCGGTTGCCCCATCACTTAGCCAACTAAATAAATAGTTATTTACTGGATATAATACTTGACAATAAGCACCACTTAAAGTATCGATATAAACCTTTATACGATAACATTCAATGTCAATACCTGCCGATGTATATGTTTGTGGCGATTCTGTAAGCTCTATCTTTAAGATATGTTCCTTACCATCTAGCAAATCATTAGTCGAACCAATTTCAAATGATGATACTACTTGTTCTTTATATATTCTATCATATTTATACAAATACATACGCAATTCTCTAACTGTGCTTGACTTATTTACAATACTAAAATAAAGACCTCTATCTCCAGTTTTTAATGAATCAAAAGGATCCATTGGCATAAGTCTAGCTGTATTGTTAACAACGACTAAACGCAAGAATTCTTCATTTGGTATTAAATTATAATAATCAAGTGCTAAAGCCTTAAACTTAATTTGGAATTTTGTTGCACTGCTTACATAGGCTGTTCCATCAGCATTGCTTATCAATACACCTGTATCCGGTTCAATAACGTTTATACCGCTAATAAAATCATTGGTTTCGCTATTTATAAAATCTACCGAACCTAGCATTTTATTACCAACTTCGCATTTATATACTTTACATACTATATTTTTAAGGGATATTTCTGTATATGAAGCACCCGTATTAATTAACATGTCTCTTATATCAGTTTTTGTTAATTGCACTCCATCAACATTTTGGCATATTTTCTTTTCAAAAATTACTTGATTACCTCTAGTAAGTCTAATAACAATATATGAATTATTAGCGACATAAATAGCCTCTAATACATTTTGTTGACCTACCCAAGCATCTTCTTCACCTATTTTTAGTTCTCCTATATTAAGACCGATTAATAAATTACTATTCCTTATATATATTTTGGTAAATCCATTTTCATTTTCCACCATAATGCCATAATAATCAATACTAGTACCATGAGTGAAATCTTCAACTGAATTCTTAACTTTTAATACATATTGGGCGGTATACACAGCACCTTTAGGTGCAAAATCAAACACTATTTTGTTATATTTAATATCATAAGGAACTTCTGAATAACAAGCTGAAGTATGTTCTATATCATAATCGTAAATTATTGGATTACTTACAGAAGGTTTACGATATATCCCCAAATCTTCTTCCATAGACACTATGTTATAATCTTTCGATATACTTAATTTAACTTTTTTTACTTTACCTTCTAATTCTTTATATTCTGTGGTACCTACATATTTTAAGTACATTTTAATATTGATATTATATATACCATCAACAAAATCTTGAACCGCTAAACCTGTAGAATAACCTGGTTTGTCGCAATAAATCTTTTCACCATCAACATAATATTCAAAATAGTAATTATTTGCATATCCTAAATTAGAATTTATAGAACCTACTTCAAACAATTCCGACAAGTTAATAGCAACTTTACTATTGTTTTCAGGTATCGTAATTTGATAACTATAATTTTGATAAGTCGATTCTAAACTAGAATTAGGTATTAATAAAATATCTGCTAAATAATTATTATCAGTAAATACTTCAATACCCATTGATAATATGTCATATTTGGTTATTGTAGCTTTAATATTATTTAATGTCAATTTTACATTAGAATTATTACTTTCATCAAAATTGAATACTATCTGGTCATTCGTATCAGTATGCATAAATCTAAAATTCATTTTATAACAATCATCAATAA
>Ga0172378_10000924_pt1 | contig 26634 bp, 28 predicted proteins | sample GrowelOW332metaG_FD_119755 | JGI IMG/M metagenome (GOLD analysis project Ga0172378, IMG submission 119755) | Groundwater microbial communities from an aquifer near a municipal landfill in Southern Ontario, Canada - Pumphouse #3_1 metaG | ecosystem: Environmental > Aquatic > Deep subsurface >...
AGTGGTGCCTTTACAGGAGAAGTGTCAGCTCCGATGTTAAAATGCATTGGTGTTGAATATGTTATTATCGGTCATTCTGAACGTCGTGCGATGTTTAATGAAACTGATGAAGCCATCAACAAAAAGCTACAAACAGCTTTCCGTCATCAATTAACTCCCATTTTATGTATTGGCGAGTCACTTGAACAACGGGAACAAAACGAAACAGAAACAGTTTTATCTAATCAACTAACAGCAGACTTAAGTAATGTTTCAAGTCAAAATGTTAAAAAAATGGTTATCGCTTATGAACCAATTTGGGCTATTGGAACGGGAAAAACAGCAACTGCTGATCAAGCAGAACAAGCATGTGCGTTTATCCGTCAAACCATTGCCACTTTATATAACAAAGAAGTGGCTGCCAGTGTTCGTATTCAATACGGAGGATCTGTCAAAGTGGGCAACGTTCATGAACTCATGGCGCAAAAGAATATTGATGGTGCCCTTATTGGGGGAGCCAGTTTAATTGCTGAAGATTTCATTACGCTTGTCAAAGCGGCTTTATAAGTTATTATGCCACACGGTTTGTGTGGCATTTTTGATTATTCTTATTTAAAATAGCGTTTTCATTCAATTTTTCTTTGACATCTTGTTAATCTATTGTATAATACTTGCAATAGTCGCTTATAAGCAAACACAAGATGGGTCATTCCTGAGTATATGTGGTTGAATTCATAAGCCTTCGTGGCTTTTTTTGTTTATAAGGACAGTCCAAAGATCAAGAGAGTAAAATAAACGAATGGATAAGCGAGTCAGAGTGGGTGGAAGTCTGATGCATTTAATTATTTGAACCGCACTTGGGAGGATTTATTCTGAAAAGTCTCAGTAGGAATAACGTTCATTAGCGTTAATAATGTTCGAGTGGCTCGCATGCGAGCAATAAGAGTGGTACCACGGTAATTCGTCTCTTTCTTTAGAAATAAAGAAAGAGACTTTTTATATATAGGAGGAAAATATGAAAAAGTTATTTGGTTTTATGTTATGTTGTTTAACACTTGTGATGGCTGGTGGATGTCAAAAACAAAACGATGGCATCTTAAAGGTGGCAGTATCACCCGATTATGCCCCTTATGAATTTATGGATTTGTCTAAAACAGGACAAGCCAAATATGTTGGATCCGATATTGAATTGGCACAATATATTGCTACTCAATTAAACAAAACGCTTCAAATCGAAGAAATGTCTTTTGATGCTTGCTTGATGGCTATTCAAACAGGAGCAGTGGATATTTCTATCTCTGGTTTTTCATGGACTCCCTCCCGTGATGAGAACTATGAATTATCTATTAGTTATCTTGATGGGGGTGAAGGAGAACAACAAGTCATTATTTTAAAAGAAAATGCGTCATTGTATACTAGTTTAGATGATCTTAATAATCAACAAGTTAAAGTGGGAGCTCAGTCTGCTACTATTCAAAGTGAATTAGTTGATTCTCAACTACCCAATGCGACTAAAGAATTGTTTACTGATTTTGATTTAGCAGTGGTGGCATTAATCAATGGAACCATTGATGGATTGGCCATGGCTGAGAGTGTTGCGGAAATTCGGCTATCAAGAAATAGTGAGTTAATGGTTGTTCCTGAAAACTTTGTTTTCCAAGCTGGAAATGTGGTGGTGGCTAAAAAAGGAAATACTGTATTAATGGAACAAATTAATGTGATTATTGTAGATGTTGTTGAACAAGGGTTGTATTCTCAATGGTTGAATGCTGCTAAAGCACTTGCGATTCAATTGGGAGAAGAAGTTTTTGATTAATAATTTAAAATAGGAGGGGTTATATGAGCATCATTGAGAATGTGATTAAAATTATCATTCATTATTTTCCAATGTTATTAAGAGGATTGGGGGTAACGCTGGAGCTATCAGCGATCACGGTCTTTTTCGGGGCATTTATTGGACTCTTTGTCTGCTTATTGGTCATCTCTCCTATTAAAATATTATCTTTTTTGGGAAAAGCCTATGTAGAAATTATACGGGGAGTTCCGTTATTATTACAATTGTGTGCTATTTATCTCGTGTTTTCATCGGTGATTGGAAAATTTGCAGCAACGGCTGTGGCCCTTATTTTAAATAGCGGTGCTTATGTTGCTGAAATTATGAGAGCCGGAATTCAAGCGGTCGATAAAGGTCAAACTGAAGCGGCAAGAAGTTTGGGATTATCTAAAATGAAAACAATGATTAAAGTCATTCTTCCCCAAGCTATCCGGAACATCTTACCAGCGATTGGAAATGAATATGTTACCATTATTAAGGAAACATCGCTGGCTATGACATTCTTTGTTGGAGATTTAATGACGATTCAAAAAGAGATAGGATCTGTTACATATTTGTACCTAGAGGCGTATATTGCAGTGGGGATATTCTACTTCATTTCAACATTTACGTTATCTAAATTGATTCTAGCAATGGAGAGGAGGATGAAAAGAAGTGTTGGTTATTCGTGATTTATATAAAAATTTTGGAAAACAAGACATTTTAAAGGGAATTAATGAAACTATTCAATTAGGAGAAGTGGTATCCATCATCGGTCCAAGTGGATCGGGGAAATCAACCTTTTTACGGTGCATTAATTTGCTTGAGATTCCTTCAAAAGGATCTATTACCTGTCAAGGACAAGTCATATTTGAAGATGGGAAAATGGCGAAAGAATATGAAATCAATCATTATCGGCAAAAGATGGGAATGGTTTTTCAACAATTCAAATTTTTTCCTCATATAAATGTGATTGATAATATGATATTGGCTCCGTTTCAAACTAAAAAAATGACTAAAGAGGCTGCCATTGAAAAAGCCAAGGGCCTCCTCTTAAAAGTAGGGTTGATGGATAAAATGGTAGAATATCCCAGAACATTGAGTGGGGGTCAAAAACAACGGTTGGCTATTATTCGAGCATTGATGATGGATCCGGAAGTCATGTTGTTTGATGAACCGACCAGTGCGTTAGATCCGGAAATGGTCAAAGATGTTTTAAATGTGATTAAAGACGTTGTTTATATGGGGATGACGGTTGTTATCGTTACTCATGAAATGCGGTTCGCTGAAGAAATTAGCGATCGGGTCTTATTCATGGATGAAGGGAAAATCATTGAGTCTGCTAGCCCTAGTGATTTATTTCATCATCCCCAACACGTTCGGACACAAGCTTTTTTAAGTAAAGTCTTGTAAAATTGGTCAAAAGAATTGACAATATAATCTAATCGAGTATAATAAGTATGTAATCTTCAGGGCATGGTGAAATTCCAGACCGGCGGTATAGTCCGCAAGCCTTCGGGCATGATTTGGTGCAATTCCAAAACCGATAGTATAGTCTAGATAAGAGAAGAATAAACAAATTTTTTTGTGTTCTTATCAAATGCCTGTATATTACAGGCATTTTTATTATGGGAGGCTGTTATGCTTTTAAGTGCATTTTTTGATTATCTAAATAGAGAAGAGTTTAAGTATACCATCACGGTTGTCTTTGTTGCGTTATTACTCTTTTTAGTTGTTTATTCCTATTCTAAAGAAAGACGCACTCAATCACGAAGTATTGTCATTAGAAGACTGGTTATTGTTTCGATTTTTTCATCTATTTCGATTTTGTTGTATATATTTGGAATTGATATTAATATTTTTATTCCATTTATGCCGCCTTTTCTTGAAATACATTTTTCTATCATTCCGATTCTTTTAATTACCTCATTATATGGACCAGCTTATGGAGGTATTGCCATCATCATTAAAACGTTAGGAAAATTAATTTTAGTTACGTCTTCTAGTTTTGGAGTTGGGGAAATAGCAGATATTTTTATTGGCGTCTCGGTTGTGACGGTCTTTGCTTTTTTGTATTATAAAAAAGAATCATCTAAAAACTTAATTATTGCTTTAATTGTGTCTGGAGTCGTGTGGATAATGGCGGGTGTCTTTATTAATTGGTCGATTATTATTCCGTTTTATATCTATGTTTGGAATTTTGAGGCTGTCTTTGCGGCGCTGAAGATGATTCCCGGAATTACAGAAGCCAATTATATGGGAATATATTTATTAGGGGCTTGTCTTCCCTTTAATGCCATTGCCGCTAGTCTTAATATGTTTTTGTCTTACTTTGTCATTAGAAGCTTATCAAGGATTATTCCCCAGATTGGGACCCTAAAAAACAATTGACAAAAACCGTTTTTAGAAGTATAATAAACAAAGTGCAGTAAGAGCAGCACTTAGACAGTGACTAGGAAAGGCTAACCTGTAGAGGTAGTGAGTAGTCATGCTGATGGATGAAAACATTTAGTTAATATCTTTCCTAATCAAACGGTTTAAGTCCTTACAAATCATATATAGGGAGGAAAATAATATGGCACGTTACACAGGTCCTGCGTGGAAAATATCTCGTCGATTGGGATATTCAACCCTTGAAAGCGGGAAAGAATTTGCAATTGGTAAAAATGGTAAAGAAAGAAGAAGCTATGCTCCTGGTCAACATGGGCAACGTCGTTCAAAATTATCTGAATACGCAATACAACTTAGAGAAAAACAAAAAGTTCGTTTCAGTTATGGATTAAATGAACGTCAATTTCGTCGTTGCTACGATATCGCAAAGAGTATGAAAGGAAATACTGGAGATAATTTCTTGATCCTATTAGAATCAAGATTGGATAATTTGGTATATCGCATGGGTTTTGCCTCAACACGTCGTCAAGCTCGTCAATTAGTTAATCATGCTCATTTTACATTAGATGGAAAGAAAGTTAATATTCCGTCTCAAATTGTAAAACCAGGTCAAGTGATTGCGGTAAAAGAAAAATCTCGTCGCCTTCAAGCGATTCAAGATGCTCTTGCATCAACCGTTATTCGCAAAGAATATTTATCATTTGATGAAAATAAATTGGAAGGCGCATTAGAACGTCTACCAATGAGAACCGAATTTATGGAAGAAATCCAAGACAACTTAATTCTTGAATTTTACAACCGTTAAATAAAAATCACCCGAAAGGGTGCTTTTTTATGCCATAAAGGGTTTTTGATTTTGCTCTTGAGTATCACTCCTGCATATGTGGGGAAGATGTGATACAATATTCATGTAGTGTATAGTCCTTTGGGTGAATTTGCTTTCATATTCTAGTTCTAGAAAGATTATAAATTACTTTTTGATTTATTGTGTCTTTGGTCTGTCATCAATTGTAACACTACAATGTGAGTAGTTTGATTAAAATGATGTGAGCATTTTCATTAAAATGAGGTCTTGCAACTCTTTAAGAAATATGTTATAATAGTTGTAGTTTCGTTTTTTAAAATAGTCATTTAAAAAACGATAGTAGCAAATGCTAATATATAGTCAAGGAGGAATATTATATGGCAACTATATCAAATTTACCTAGTCAAGAAATTGGTTTAAAATCACCTAAAGTATTTAGTCGAATTCGGTCAACCATTGAAACAGCTTTCTATGGAAATAATGTCATTGAAGTGACCAGCGTTGCGCAAGCTTATGAATTGGCAAAAAATGCACCAGGAACAATCATTACCGATCAATTGGTCGCCAATGCAGCCGAGTTAGGATTGCCTGAAGATGCTCATGTCTTATTATTTAATGATGGGAATATTACAGGTCGTCAAGCTCGACTTCGTCGTCTTGTTGATAAAGACAATGCGGAAAAATTCGCATCGCTTGTTCGTGAAATTGAATTCAAAGCTCACAAAAAAACTATGTATCATGCTCAAGCCATTATTGGTCTTGATCCAGAATTTATGGTCAAAGCTCATTTGTTGGTTCCAGCAGGATATGAAAATACCTTATACAATTGGGTACATAATTTTCAATTTGTGAACGAAGAAACACTCGCTCTTTATAAAACATCTAAAAAGCTCAATGAAGCAGATATTTTCATTTTTGCTGATCCTGATTGTTATCCTGCAGAATTTCCTGAAGGACTTGCTTTATTTGATGAATTTAACAATTGTGCTTGTTTACTTGGATTGCGTTACTTTGGTGAATTCAAAAAAGGAACACTCACACTTGCGTGGTCTATTGCTGCTAGAAATGGCTATACTGCATGTCACGGTGGACAAAAACGGTTTAATCTTGAAAACGGACAACAACGCGTTATTGGGGTATTTGGATTATCTGGAAGTGGAAAATCAACCATTACTTTGTCTGATCACAATGGCAAATTTGATACCACTGTTTTACATGATGATGCCTTCATTATTTCCAATACCGATGCATCCAGCATTAGTTTAGAACCAGCATATTTTGATAAAACACAAGATTATCCAACCGATAATCCTCAACGTAAATATTTTGTAACTATTCAAAACTGTGCAGCAACGCGCGATCAAGATGGAAAAATCGTCGCTGTGACTGAAGATGTTCGGAACGGAAATGGACGAACTGTTAAGAGTCGTTTTGCAACAGCTAAACGGGAATATCGGTTTGCTAAAAACTGTGATGCTATTTTTTGGATTATGAAAGATAGTTCATTACCTCCTGTTGTGAAAGTCAATGATCCAGCCCTTGCCTCTGCGATGGGAGCAACTCTTGCTACTAAACGGACGAGTGCTGAATATACAAAAGGGGAAGATCCCAATAAATTGGTCATCGTTCCTTATGCTAATCCATTTAGATTGTATCCATTGGAACAAGATTTCTTGAAATTTAAAGATTTATTTGCTAACATGGGCGTTGAATGCTATATTATTAATACTGGATTCTTCCTTGAAAAGAAGATTACTCCGAAAGTAACCTTGGGATTGATTGAAAATATCGTGACTGGGAAAGCCACATTCCAAAAGTTTGGACCATTCACTGAATTACAATATTTACCAATTGAAGGGTTTGAACCCAATTTTAAAGATTCAAACTATGTTAAAATGGTTGCTGAAAGAATGCAAGATCGTTTAAGTTATGTTGAAGAACTTGATTCTGTTAATCGGTTACCAGAAGAGGCCCTATCAGCGATTCGTAAAGTGACTGAAGAAGCCAAATAAAGGAGATTATTATGGGAGTTAAAATAGTTGATACAGTATTACGTGATGGTCATCAATCTCTTGTTGCAACAAGAATGACGACTGAAGAGATACTAAGCTGTATCGATGAATTAGATAATGTGGGTTACCACGCCCTTGAAGTATGGGGTGGAGCGACCTTCGATTCATGCATTCGTTTTTTGAATGAAGATCCATGGGAACGACTTCGTTTAATTCGTTCTCGTTGTAAGAAAACGAAATTGCAAATGTTATTTCGTGGTCAAAATATTTTAGGATACAAACATTATGCGGATGATGTTGTTGAAGAATTTGTTAAAAAATCATTAGAAAATGGAATTGATATCATTCGTGTGTTTGATGCTCTTAATGATATTCGTAATTTAAAATGTGCGGTGGATTCCACTAAAAAATATGGAGGACATTGCCAAATCGCTCTTTCCTATACAACGAGTCCTGTTCACACGGTTGATTACTATGTAGACTTAGCTAAAAAAGTAGAAGAGATGGGGGCAAATTCTTTATGTATTAAAGATATGGCGGGTGTTCTTCTTCCAGAAGATGCGTTTGAATTAGTTTCAAAACTGAAAAAAAATACCCGTCTTCCCATTGAACTTCACGGACATTGTACAGGTGGAATTTGTGAAATGACCTATATGCGGGCTATTGAGGCAGGTGTTGATATCATCGATACGGCGTTATCGCCTTTATCAGGAGGAACTTCACAACCATCAACTGAAGCATTTCAATATGCATTGGGTGGGACTGCTGAAGACCCACATCTGAATGTGGCAGCGCTTGAAAGAGCTACGGCCATTATGACAAAAATTAAAGATCAATATTTAAAAAATGGTCTATTAAATCCGAAAGCTTTGACTTCTAACCCCAGTATTTTAAAATATCAAGTTCCTGGGGGAATGTTATCTAATTTGATGAGTCAATTAAAAGAACAAGGAGCAATGGATCGTTATGAGGAAGTACTAAGAGAGATTCCACGAGTTCGAAAAGACTTGGGATATCCTCCATTGGTTACTCCTTTATCACAAATGGTGGGAACTCAGGCGGTATTAAACGTCATGACGGGTGAACGCTACAAGATGGTTCCTAAAGAAATTAATGAATATCTTCATGGATTATATGGAAAAAGCCCAGCTGAGGTTGATCCCGTCATTCGTCAAAAAATCATTGGCGATGATCCGGTTATTACTTATCGACCTGCTGATGATATTGCTCCTCAATTTGAAGCCTTTAAGGAAAAGTACAAAGATCTCGTTCAAAGTGATGAAGATGTATTAACTTGTGCTTTATTTGAACAAGTTGCAGTTAAATTTTTAGAGAAAAAATATCACAAAGATCCGATTGAAATTATTGAAATTAATTTAGTTGTTGGTGATACGCATGTTTAATTGGCTTAAAAAAATAAAGCCTGAAGATGCTCCGGTGGTGACTCAAATAACTCCACCGATTTCCCTTGAGGATATTAAAGATGATGATATGATGGTGGCCGCTTTGGTTGCAACCATTGATTATGCTAGCGATGTGAAAACAGATATTCGGTTAACATCGATTAAACAAATAGGTTAGGAGAACTTAATATGAAAGTATATAAAGTAAAAGTAAATGGTAAATTGTACGAAGTAGAATTAGAAAGTGTTCAAGAAGTTGCTGCGCAAGCACCGTCTGTTGCGAAACCAACACCCGTGGCTCCTAGTGCTCCCGTTGTTGGAAAAGCGGCATTGAAAGCACCGATGCAAGGTGTTATCAATGAAGTTCGTGTTAAATCGGGGGATGCAGTCACTAAAGGACAATGCCTGTTTATTCTTGAAGCAATGAAATTAGAAAATGAAATTGTCTCTCCTTATAGCGGCATCGTCAAACAAGTCCTTGTTCAAAAAGGGCAAAATGTTGTTAATCAAGATGTATTAGCGATTTTTGAATAAAATAAATGCAAATTGATAGAGCACTTCGGTGCTCTTTTTATCTATACATTTCTTGAAAAGAACACTATAATGTGTTATGATATATGAACTTGGAGGTGCTTATGAATTATCATGTTGTCACGTTTGATTCTCTTCCATCAACTAACCAATATATAAAAGATCATTATATGACGCTTCCTCATAAAAGCGTCATTGTAGCAACCCATCAAACAAGCGGAAGAGGGAGATTTCATCGTTCTTGGATAGATGTAGCGGGGACGAATTTATTGTGCTCTATTTTGTTGAAAGAAACATGTTTTACTTATCCTGTAGAGCAATGTTCGCTGGTGGGGGCTTTAAGTGTGGCTAAAACAATTGACAAATATTGTGATAATGATATTAAATGGCCTAATGATATTTTAATTCATCATCGCAAAGTGGCAGGAATTTTATTAGAAGCCGTTTCAACAAGTTCTTTAGAAGCGGTTATTGTTGGAATTGGTATCAATGTCAATCAAAGCCAATTCGCTCCTGAACTGTCTCATAAAGCCACGTCGTTGGCTCAAGTGATAACCCATCCCATCGACCCCATGCAACTTTTAGATGAACTACTAGTTCATTTTGATGAACAATACGAACGTCTACAACGTGGGACTTTCTCATTATCTGATTATGAAAAACGATTAAAGACTCTCAATCAACTCGTTACTTATCAAGGAAAAACATATCGTGCTCGGGCCATTGATGACTCAGGTGCTCTTGTTTTAGAAGGAGACGAGGGGATGAGGACCATTTCCTCAGGGGAAGTGGAGTATTTAAATTTATATGAGACCGATTTTTGAGGGCGTTTTCCCATGGCTATTACTTGCTAAAAAGTAAAAACAATGGTAAAATAACACAGTAAGTGAAGAGGTCATATTATGAAAAAACTTGATTATGTTTTAATAATACTCATTTTTATCATTATTGGTGGCTTTTTCATTCATTATGCTAGTCGCTTATTTTTGGACACAACCGATGCCAAAGTCATCGTCACTTATAAAAACATTCAACTGGACTTAGTAGACTATGAAGACGGGTTGGATGTGATCTATGAGGTCGAAGTGAAGAGTGAAGAGCCTACGATTCTTATTGTGAAAAAGACCATTGGTGAAATTACCACCATCCAAACCATCGTTATTGCTGAAAGCACTCCTATTTATAATCGCATTCATGTTGAATATGAACATATTTATATGGAAGATGCCAATTGTGATAATAAAGTGTGCATGAGAACGTATATGAGTTCGACCCATGTCATTCCCATTGTTTGTACCAATGGCCTCATTATTGAGTTTATGAGCAAACAGCAATACATTGATGAAATCTTAGTTCCATAAGGAGATAACCCATGAATATCATTGAAGTTCATGACCTTCAATTTCAATATAACCAAACAGATGTTGCCGTTCGCAACGTCTCTTTTTCCATTCAACAAGGAGAATTTATTAGTATCCTTGGCCATAACGGCAGTGGAAAGTCGACCCTTGCCAAATTGTTGGTTGGATTATTAAAGCCAACAGGAGGATGGATTAAGATTAACAATCAATTGTTAACCGAACAAAATGTCGATGAACTTCGTCAATCTATTGGAATTGTCTTTCAAAATCCTGATAATCAATTTGTTGGAGTAACTGTTAAAGATGATATCGCTTTTGGATTAGAAAATCGGCAAATTCCTCGTGAGCAAATGCTTCAACAAATCCAACGCTATGCAGAATTGGTATCGATGCAAAATTTTATGGATCATAATCCAGAAAAACTTTCGGGTGGAGAAAAGCAACGCGTTGCCATTGCAGGCGTGTTGGCTTGTGAACCTGAAGTCATTATTTTTGATGAAGCCACCTCGATGCTTGATCCCAAGGGAGTTCGCGAAGTCTTATCAGTCATTCGAAACATCAAAGGCAATCGGACCATTCTATCGATTACCCATAATTTAGAAGAAGCCTTATTAGCTGATCGAATCATCGTTATGAATGAAGGGGAAATTGTCACAATTGGAACCCCAAAAGAGGTATTTCTTCAAAAAGACATCCTAAAAGAATCAAAACTTGATATATTAGAAAGTATGAAATTGATTGAATTAGTGGAACAATCAACGCTTAAAAATAAAGATCAAATTGAGGAGTGTTTATGGGAATTCACTTACAAAAAGTAAGTTTTGCTTATCACATTCCTAAAAAGCGCAAGTCAATCATCCACTTTAACTTGCAAGATATTTCAATTGACATTGCCTCACAAGATGAATTCATTGCGTTGGTAGGTCATACTGGTAGTGGGAAATCCACGCTTGTTCAACTATTTAATGCCCTTCTTCTTGCCACTCGTGGGAGTGTTCAAGTCGGCGAGTATCATCTCACTAAAAATCCGAAATTTGCACTGAAGCCTATTCGTAAACAAGTTGGCTTAGTTTTTCAATTTCCAGAATATCAGATTTTTGAAGAAACAGTCGAAAAAGATATCATGTTTGGTCCTAAAAATTTTGGGTTAAAACATCCCGACTTGATTGCTAAAGAAACGGCTGAGATTATGAATATTACCCCATTGTTATCAAAAAGTCCGTTTAATTTATCGGGTGGACAAATGCGAAAAGTTGCTATTGCTGGAATTTTAGCATCAAACCCTGATATTTTGGTCTTAGATGAACCCACTTCAGGTCTTGATCCTTTTGCCAAGAACGAGTTGTTGTTGTTTTTAAAAGAACAACACGAAGTCTATCATAAAACCATTATTATCATTACTCATGATATGGAAGTGGTTTCACGTTTTGCCCATCGGGTCTTGGTTTTAAAAGAAGGACAATTGATGTACGATGGAAGTAAAGATAATTTATTTAAAAATCAAGAGATCATTGAATCTTGTAACCTTGATTATCCGGAAACGGTTCGAATGATGAAGTATTTAAAGGAAATGCTTCATCTCCCATTGGATATTTATCAATATCACCTTGAAGATGTCTTTCGTGAATTGAAAGCAAAGGTAGGTGATGATCATGAATGATAAAATGATCTTTGGTCAATATTATCACAGTGATTCATGGATTCACCGCTTAGATCCGCGGACTAAGATTATTACATTGTTCGGAATGATGTTAACAGCCTTTATATTTGCCTCGGTTTGGGGCCTTGTGGGAATGTTTGTCGTGGTGATGATTCTCATTGCAACGTCAAAAATACCGATTGGGAAGTTTTTACAAAGTTTACGCATGATGGCGATGCTTCTCGTATTTACTATCTTTTTTCAAGTATTTTTTAGTCAAGGAATAGGAGATCCACGAGTAACGCTCACTTTTGAGTTAAGATGGTTGTCCGTCGGATTGATTGTTGGATTGCTGGGGCTCTTTTTTCTATCTAAAAAATGGTTTCGCAAAGGCAGAATCTTGTTGTTGATTGCCCTTGTTGGTGTGGCTTTTTATTTACAAACAGTGATTAAGACGACGTCGTTATTGACGGCCTATACCATTCGCATTTATGATGAAGGGTTGATTACGTCGGCTCGAGTTATTTTAAGAATTGTTAACCTTATTTGTTTTTCATCACTTCTAACTCTTACGACCAAGCCAACTGATTTGAATAACGGCCTAGAAAGTGTTGCTAAACCTTTAAAAGTTGTAAAGATTAATGTGAGTATTATGGCTATGATGATCTCCATTGCCCTTCGCTTCATTCCAACCTTAATCAATGAGGCGATGCGAATCTTAAAAGCGCAAGCATCTCGAGGAGTGGACTTCGCTGAAGGCAAAATTAAAGATAAAATTATGCAAATTATCTCACTTCTTATCCCTATGTTTGTTGTTGCGTATAAACGGGCAGAGGATTTGGCTAATGCAATGGAGGCAAGAGGATATATTCCGGGTGCTCCTCGATCGAAAATTAATGAACTGTTATATCGTAGGAATGATATATTAGCGTATTCATTTGGCTTTATATTTTTGGGATTAGCGATTTTCTTAAGGATTGCTTATGCGATATAAGTGTGTGGTGGCCTATGATGGGGCTAATTATCATGGCTTTCAAGTTCAAGGAATCAAAAATACCATTCAAAATGAATTAGAAAAAGCTCTTGCAGTGATTCATAAAAAGCCCATTACCATTTATGCGGCTGGGCGGACGGATGCAGGCGTTCATGCATTAGCACAGGTGTTTCATTTTAACAGTGAGATCGATATGAATGAACTAAGTATGAAAAAAGCGATTAATTCTTCGCTTCCTGCTGATATTTATATTCAATCAGTTGAACATGTTTCTGATGATTTTCATGCTCGCTTCTCCGCTGTGAGTAAAGAATACGAATATTTAATTGATAGGGGCGAATATAACCCATTATTAGCTCGTTATCGAACTTATTATCACTATCCACTCGATGTTGAAGCGATGAAGCACGTGGTGGATTTGATGATTGGAGAGCACGACTTTCGAGCTTTTACTAAAAATCAACGGTTAAAAAATACAACCCGTACCATTTATACTTGTTCGCTTGAACAAGAAGGAAATCTTCTTCGTTTCCGCATTCATGGAAATGGTTTTATGCATCACATGGTCCGCATCATGGTGGGTATGATGTTAGAGGTGGGAAAAGGTAAAATTACCCCCACTCAATTTGAAACTATTCTTCAAGCCAAAAATCGACAATTGGCTCCTAAAATTGTCCCAGCAAATGGGCTATATTTAGTTCGAGTTCACTATCAATAATCACCACGTCTCTTTATCATGAGTCGTGGTGATTTTCGCTTTAGGTCGTCTGAGACGTATGAATGGTTTCTTATTCAACAGCGGTGTAAAAAATGATTACACGTCAAAAAAAGGGCTAAATATAGCCCTCTACATTGATATAGAATAAAATTAATGTTAATTCATCAAAAAGTGGTGGTTTATGCCTTTTTAATTGAACGACTGGTTCGTTTAAAGATAATGATGAATAAAAAGATGATGATATTTGTTAAGACAATCGTCGACCCTGTGGGTAATTCAAGCATGTAACTACCAATTAAGCCAGCAAAAACGGATACTTCTGAAATGATGACGGCGATAATAATCGAACTCTTAAAGGAGTTAGACATTAAGATGCTTCCAGCAACCGGAATAATCATTAAGGAAGCAATGAGAAGAGCCCCGACCAGTTTCATAAAAACAGCGATAAATAAGGCCAGTAAAATCGTAATGATGCGTTGCATTCGCCGAACATTTAATCCAGATATTTTTGCATAGGTTTCATCAAAGCACAAAACAACGATTTTGTGATAGTAGAGGATTCCTAATGTAAGGATTAAAACAGCGATGGCAATCAAACTAATCAAATCAGCACTGTTAATGGTATAAATACTACCAAATAATAAGGAATTTGTTACATTATTGGCGTTTCCTTTGCTTAGGGCAATGAATATTCCTGATAAAGCTACGCCAAGTGACATGACAATGGGCATGGATAACTCTTTATAGTTGTGATAGTAATTCCGCAGTTTTTCAATAATAAGCGTTCCAACAATGGAGAAAACAACGCCTAATACCAAGGGAGATAAGTAGGTTTCAAATCCAGTTCCAGCTAGAGCATAGGATAAAAACACGCCCAAACAGACACCTGCTAAGGAAAAATGGCTTAACGTGTCAGCGATAAAGGAGATTCGTCGAATGACGACCACGGTACCAATCAAGGGGGCAATGACGCCAACGGTGATTCCGGCAATGACGGCATATTGAACCATGCGGCTTGAAATCAAGTCTTGAAAGAAGGTTCCCAAGCTTTCAACCAAAAAGATCATACTCCCTCACCGACCTTTTCAAATGAATAATCTAAGATTTCATCCAAATGGAGGAGATAATCGGCTAATTCTGTTGCAAATTCAAGGTGATGGGTAATCATGATAATAGTGATTTTTTGATTTTTAAGTTTTTTCAAAATTTCTTGAAGACCCAGAAGGTTCGATTGATCGACTCCGGCAGTGGGTTCATCTAAAATCAACAATTTGGGTTGATTAAGGAGGGCTCTAGCAATGAAAATACGTTGTAACTGTCCTCCTGATAGACAATTGATGTTATCATAATAGAAACGATTAATTTCTAAATCATTAATAATGGAAGTAAAGGATTGATCGCGCTTTCCTTGATAAGAAGAGGTTAAGACTTCTTTGACGGTGATTGGAAATTCAATATTGAAGTCGGCTTTTTGGGGAACATAACCAATTTTTGTTGTTTTCACCATGCTGTTGATATCCGCATCGTCGAGAAAGATGGTGTTGTTAGGAACTTTTAGTAATCCCAACAGACATTTTACAAGGGTAGATTTACCACTGCCATTTTTTCCAATGATAGCAAGGAAGTCTCCAGTTTCTAGTGAAAAAGAGACTTTATTTAAGACTGGTTTTTGCGTATATGCAAATGTCAAATCATGGACGCTTAAGCGCATATCGTGTCACCTGTTTCTTTTCTAGAGAAGAGAATCCTTTCATCAAAATAACTCTATGTTAATTTTAGCATAAATTCAGCGTATTCACAAGTAAATTGTTTCTTTTTCCTGATAATTATGATAAGATATAGATGATAATACAAGGAAAAGAGGAATAAACTATGAGAGGATTTTTAATTACATTTGAAGGAACAGAAGGAAGTGGAAAAACCACGATTATTGAATCCATTCTCCAAATGTTATTATCCAACGGATATGATGCCATTAAAACACGAGAACCAGGGGGTTCTATCATCTCAGAAGAAATCAGACAAACGATTCTCGATCCTAAAAATATCCAGATGGATGCGAAAACGGAAGCCTTGTTGTATGCGGCTAGTCGTCGACAACATTTGATCGAAGTGATTTTGCCAGCGATCGAACAACATAAAATTGTTCTATGTGATCGATACATTGATAGTTCTCTTGCTTATCAAGGATGGGCACGTGGAATTGGGGTTGATGAGGTGTATATTCTCAACCAATTCGCCATTCATGAACAAATGCCGGATTTAACTTTATATATTGATGTGAGACCTGAAGTCGGTCTTTCCCGTATTTGCACCAATCATCGCAAACAAGATCGCTTGGATATGGAATCTCTCTCTTTTCATCAATTAGTATATGAAGGGTATGAAGACGTATTAAGACGATTTCCCAAACGAGTCGTTCGTATTAATGGGGAGCAATTTTTAGATAAAGTGACTCACGATGCCCACATTGCGTTGTTATCGTTCTTGGAGACTCATTATGAGTTATGAAAACTTAAAAACATATCAAAAAAAAGTCGTTCGTCTATTAGAAAATAGTTACGAAAAAAACAGATTGGTTCATACCTACTTATTTGTTGGAAATAAAGGATCTTTGAAAAAAGAAGCAGCCTATTATTTGGCGTCCTTAATTTTATGCCAAGAAGGAGGAGCGTGTGAAGGCTGTGAGATTTGTAATTCGTTTGTTGAAAAACCCAATCCATACATCTTTTTTATCACTCCCGATGGAGAATCAATTAAGAAAGACCAAATTCTTCAATTAGAACATGAGTTCTCAATGACTTCGACCAATAAACGTATTTTTATTATTGAACACATCGATAAAGCTAGTACCGCTAGTGCCAACTCATTGCTAAAATTTTTAGAAGATGCGTGGGAAGGGTGTTACGGAATTTTGTTGACCGAAAATATCAATTTGGTCTTACCAACCATTATTTCTAGAAGTCAAGTCGTTAAGTTTTTACCACTTGATCGCAAGAATATTGATACCGAACTACGTAGACAAGGGGTTGATCCCCATATTGCGACGACGGTGTCTTTATTAACCAATGATATCGAAGAGGCCGCAGCCTTAGCTGCGGATCCACTGGTCTTACAAACATTAGAATTGGTGAAGACCATTGGCATGAGTTTTGAAGACGATGAACAAGATCCTATTCTCATCTTATCTACTCAAGGGCGGTTTTTACTTAATCAAGGATCTAAGACCAATTATCAATATTTTATAGATTCTTTAATCGCCTTGCAAAACGATAAAATAAAATATATTTTGCATAGTGAGAAAGCACTCGTTTATACCGACCTATTAAGTAGCGGAATTATTCGGATTTCGTTAACCAAGCAATTGAAGATTCTCGAGATAATGATGGAAATCAAGGCAAAAATGAGGTATAATATAAATATCGAGCTAGCATTGATGAATATGCTTGTGGAAATAATGAGGTGTATAAATGGCTAAAGTAGTAGGCATCGGGTTTAAGGATGTCGGGAAAATATATTGGTTTAATCCACAAGGACTTGATCTTTCATTTGGAAATTTGGTCGTTGTTGAGACGATTCGTGGACTTGAAATTGGAAAAGTGATTGATGAAGTCAAAGAAGTTCCTGATCAGGAATTGGAACATGAATTAAAAAGCGTTATTCGGATTGCTGATGACAAAGATCTTCATCAATATTATGAAAATGAAGAGCGAAGTCAAAGCGCTTTTGTTAAAGCAAAAGAGATTATTAGCCATCATCAATTAGAAATGAAAGTGGTCAATTGTGAATATACGCTAGATGGAGCCAAATTACTCATCTATTATACAGCGGATGGGCGTGTTGACTTTCGAGAATTACTTAAAGATTTAGCATCGACGTTTCGAGTTCGGATTGAACTTCGTCAAATAGGACAACGCGAAGGGGCGAAAATGCTTGGTGGTATTGGCGCCTGTGGTCGTGAAATATGTTGTAAAAAACATTTAAGAGAATTTGAGTTAGTCACCATGAAAATGGCAAAAGATCAATCCATGGCTTTATCAGCCAATAAGATTACTGGTATTTGCGGAAAATTGATGTGTTGTATTGGCTATGAATGTGAATTCTATGCAGAGGCAAAGAAGCGACTACCCAATATTGGTGATTTTGTTAAAACTCCCACTGCGGCTAAGTGTAAGGTCATTAGTGTTGATTATTTACGGGCCCTGATTAAAACAGAAGGACAAGATGGTCCTGAATCATGGACGGAAAAAGAAATTGAACCAGTAGTCGATAAACAACCCAATCCACCTGAGAAGTAAACCTATGGAAACGATTCATGATTTATTAGGATATGATGGTCTAAAAATCATTCAATCTGATGAAAAATTTCGTTTTTCTATTGATTCATTAGTTCTTGCTGATTTTGTCCAAATTCGAAAACAAACCAAACGATTGGTAGATATTGGATGTGGAAATGGACCGATTTCCTTGTTTTTAACATTAAAAACGACTCTTCCCATTGTGGGAGTAGAAATTCAAGAATCCCTGGCGCTTCAAGCGCAGCAATCGGTTGGGCTCAATCATTGTGAAGATCAAGTAACGATTGTTCATGAGGATATTCGAGTCATCTCGAAGCAAGAAGCGTTTTATCATCAATTTGATGTAGTGGTTGCTAATCCACCTTATTTTGAATATAATGAACATAGTCACGTCAATAAAAATGAGTATTTAACCATTGCTCGTCATGAAGTTAAATTGACTCTTGAAGAATTGGTGCAGGCAGCTGAACAAATGCTCTCAGATCATGGATATTTTTATTGCATTCATCGCTGTGTGCGTCTAGAAGAGTTGATTATTAGGCTTCATCATGCCGGATTTAAAGCTAAAAAAATTCGCTTTATTCATTCAAAAGCATCTCAAGCAAGTGAGCTGGTTCTTGTTGAAGCACAAAAAGGGGGTCGAGGTGAGTTGATTATTGAACCTCCTCTCGTTATTTATGACCATCAAAATCAATATTCAAGTGAAGTGATGAGTATTTTTCACTTTAAATGTGAATGAATGTGATATAATATATTTATAAATAAAAATTGAGGAGTGAGAAATATGTATTTAAGTTTATTATCAAAAGAAGAAAAGTTTTACTTTTTAGATTTAATTTCTAAATTGGTCAATGTGGATGGAACGCCAAGTGATACGGATGTTCAAGTGATGGACCGTCTTAAATATGAAATGGGTGAAGATGCTCAGCGATATCGCAAGGGTAATTGGAATATTGAAAAACTCATTGAGTATTTCTCACAAAAACCGAAAGCCACTAAAAACTTAGTTTTTATGAATTTAGTCAGTGTATCTTTATATGATGAATTTTATAGTGTAGAAGAACATTTCTTAATTGAAGAAATGCAAAAGATTTTTGGATTAACGGATAAGAAAAAAACTGATTTGATGAAGTTGGTTTATGCTGAACGTGATTTAAGAGAAAAAGCAAAAAGGATATTGACTGAATGAGACAGCAAAAATCTCAATTTGATACCACCCCTGCCCTCTATTTAGTACCGACTCCGATTGGCAATTTTGCTGATTTAAGTCCACGAGCTATCGAGATATTAAGCGGTGTTGATATCATATTATGTGAAGATACCAGAGTGACTAAGAGACTTCTTAGTCATTTTCATATCACGGCCACATTAATGAGTTATCATAATTTTAATGAAGAAATGCGAACTGATGAGGTATTATCTATTTTAGATCAATTAAAAGATGTGGCTTTGGTGAGTGATGCTGGGATGCCGCTGTTGAGTGATCCTGGCTATGTCCTTGTTCGCGCAGCGATTGAAAAAGGATATCGAGTCATTAGTCTTCCTGGCCCTAATGCTGGGTTAACGGCCCTGATTGCTAGTGGACTTCCAACAGAAAAGTTTCTATTTTATGGGTTCTTATCCAGTAAAGCCAATAAAAGACGTCAGGAAATTGTATCGATTCGGGATGTTCCTCACACTATTTTGTTTTATGAAGCACCTCATCGCATTAATGACACATTAGCTGATATGTTTGAATTATTAGGCCCAAGAGAAGTGGTTGTCGCTCGTGAACTCACCAAGACCTATGAAGAGTATGTTCGTGGGACGTTGGATGAATTAAAAGAGTTGATTTATAAAGGTGAAATTGTCATTGTGCTAAAAGGAGCAAAACAAACGCACCAAGTGTTAGCTTTAAATGAACAATCAATTGAAGATCATTATCACTATTATATTGATAGTGGACTGGCTGATAAAGAGGCCATGAAGCAAGTGGCGGCAGATCGAAAAATTTCTAAAAGTGATGTGTATAAATCCATTCACTATATTCATTAAAAAACACCCTATCGTTGTGAAGGGTGTTTTTTTAACGTTTATTTTATTGGAAACAATGGATTAATTTAATTTAAAAAAACATCCATATACTTCATAATATTCATCTTCAATGATGAGAGTAGTTCCTCCTCGATAGGTTTTTGGGGTTGTATCTGTCGATTTTGTAAAATAGATGGTCTCAATAGAAAAAGTCGTGTTTGCGGACGTGATGGGACCCGTATTGATATCGAGAATGGTGTGACTTCCATCGAGGGTATACGTACAATTATCAATCGAATAGATATTGCCTTCGTGATCAACCACCTGTTTAAATACATATTGATTTTTGTTCGTGATGGTTAAGCGAATGGTATAAATGGATTGGCTAACGGCGGGAATGCAATAATAAAATTTTCGAGGGGCCGGAGAATTAAGGGGTTGAAAAGCCATTGATGCAAAATAATCATATTCGTCATAATAATCACGAAATTCGCCGACGCATTCATTTCCCTCTTCATCAAAAATTTGGATATTTGTTAAACCGCCAATGAGTCGGTTTCGGTCAATGCAGCCTGATAGAAAGATTAAACTGATACCGAATAAGATAATGAATAGTTTTTTCATATCATTCCTCCCAATAATAAGGTATTGATTACATATCCTCCGAGTAAACTGGTTACATTACAAACAAGTGATATAACAAATCCCTTGGAGATTGATTTCATTGTCCATGTGTAAACGATCCCTTCCATGCCAATGATAATAACTTCTAACACAAGAAGCCATACTAGATAGGGATGCAGGTTTTTTAAAAGGATATTCATTGACAAATTGGTGATACTATTGACTAGTAAAAATGTGATCCAAATAGAGTGGGTGCGTATTTTAAATAAAATGAGGATAGCCCCTTCCAAAAGCAAGGTGATGAATAATGCATAGAATAAGATGTCAATATGAATAGTTAAATTCATGGGAGTTCGGTTGCCCATTCAGTTAAAGAATGAACCGACGTACGATATCCTTTAACGGCAGGACTTAAAAGCATGGATTGATAAATAGCTTCTTCTACCGCCTCTACTACACTTTGAAAGAGGATGTTGATATGAGAATCATTTAAGACCATCATGGGGCGAAATATAGTGTCTTCGGTAGCTAGATTGGCTGTGGAAAAACCTATAAAGACATCTCCACTTCCGTGCCCCATGTAAGAACCGGTTCGGCCAATACCAATACTGACTCTTTTTAAAACTCGACCGATGCTTTTTGCATCGAGTCCAACATCGGTTGCGACGACGACGATAATGGATCCTTGATCCGTTTCCCCGCGAGCAATCACAGGGGCAATGATGGGTCCCATGGCCTTTCCTTTCACAATTAAATCTTTGCCTTGAGAATGACCAAAATTGCTATTCACTAAAACCCCTAAGGTGTAAGTTTTGCCATCCAATTCAAATTGTCTAGAATTAGATCCAATTCCGCCTTTAAGACCATGACAAACCATTCCGGCTCCGGCCCCAACACTTCCTTGAATAATGGGAGAGGTGGCATTGGAAAGGGCTTCTCGGACAACGTGTTCGTCACAAACTATTTGTTGAATATCGTTTAAGCGACCATCATTGCATTCACAGACTACCGGATTGACGGTGGATTGTGAGCGGCCGATATTTGGATTTTCTTCAACCATGTATCGAACCAATCCATCTGCGACTAATCCAACGGATAAGGTATTGGTCAATAAAATCGGTGTTTCAATAGTAGAACATTCTTCAATTTGAACTAATCCCGTTGATTTACCAAAGCCATTGGCCACATAACAACTAGCGACTACCTTATGAGTAAACATTCCCAAAGAATGAGGAAGAATGGCGGTCACTCCTGTGCGAATATTGTCATGGATAAGGGTCGAGTGACCGACCAATACTCCAGGAACATCACTGATATCATTGTGCGGACCGGTTTTAATAGAGCCCACTTGTATTATTCTTTTCATATTAAATATCTCCTTTAATGGGATAACCACATTGGGTAATAGCGGCTTTTGCTAAACAGTCGATGGAATTGATAAAGCGTTCTTGATGGGGACTTTGATGACCCATTAAGGCAAGTTCGGTACATCCGAGAATAAAGTGACTCCATCCCTTCTTTGTTAGAGAAGCAAGAATTGTTTGCCATTTTTCTTGATTAGATTGGGTAATACCCGTTGCTTTGATGTCATAAATTAATGTGCTAATTTGGTATTGATCGGCTGAATCAAGCGAAAGACAGGTAATTTGTTGAGTGTTAAGGAGAGAAATATAATTGGGATAAGTTGCCAATCCCATTGTGCCAAGAAGTCCTAACCCTTTCTGTAAGTGAGGATGTTTAATAATCACTTCAATCGTGGCCTCAATAATACTAATGATAGGAAGGCCTATCTCTTTTTGAAGAGTAGAATAACAATAGTGAGCGGTATTACAAGGCATGATGAGCATATCAGCTCCTAGGTCTTTTAATCCGATAGCAGATGATAAAATAGCAGGATAGGGGTCTTTTGTTTTATTGATTAAAAAATTGGTTCGATCTGGAATCAATGTATTATTGTCAATGAAGATGCGCAGATGCTCTTGGTCGACGGAGGCACTTGTATAATGAATGATTCGTTCAAATAGAACAGCCGTTGCCAGTGGACCCATTCCTCCAATAATACCTAGTTTCTTTTTCATAGATAAATCCTCCCATGAAGTACATTGATTGTGATTTAGTTTATCATATTCCATCGCGATTTACAAGATTTAATCGCCGGATTATTGTTTCATCACGTCTTTCTTTATTTATTATAGGACCGTATAATTTCATATTAATTGCTTTCAATGATAGGGAATTCATGATATAATAAAGTGTTATAAGAGGTGTTTTTATATGAGACAAACTATACCATTAAACTTCAATTGGCTATTTTCACGATCTAGTCAAGACGATGTAATTAAAAATTATCAAGAAATTCAAGGATTTGAAGTTATCGACCTTCCTCACAATGCGGTTGATATTCCCTATCATAATTTTGATGTGAATCGAATTCAAGGAACCTTTACTTATAAAAAAATATTATTCATTGAAGAACAATGGAGCGAATCAGATCTCATTATTACCTTTGGAGGGATTAGTCATATCGCTGATGTGTTTATCAATGATGAATTTGTAATGACGCATCGGGGAGGATATACTCCATTTGCGGCCAATATCACTGATTATGTTGAGTTTGGAAAAGAAAATATGTTGACTATAATCGTGGATAGTCATGAAAATGTCTTTGTTCCTCCCTTTGGAGGAGCAGTCGATTATTTGGGATATAGTGGTATTTATCGTGAAGTTGATTTGCAGGTTTTAAATAAAGAGCGAATCCTCGATTGTCAAATTCAAACTCCCAATCCGTTGCAATCCAATATCGTGATGTTAACCCTTGATTTATCAACCGATTATGGTGTGTTGGAAGTGGGAATTTCTAGTCAAGAAACAGATCTCATTATTACCAAAGTTAAAATTCAATCCAAACAAATGCAAATTAAAATTGATGTGGGTCAAAAAAATTTATGGGATTGTGAGGACCCTTATTTATATTATGCGGATATCAAACTAGTTCAAAATGACCAGTTATTTGATCGATTTACCACTCATTTTGGGTTTCGAGATATTCAATTTCGAAAAGATGGTTTTTATTTAAATAATAAATTAACCAAGCTAATCGGATTAAATCGTCATCAAAGTTATCCGTATGTTGGATATGCCATGCCTAAAAGTATGCAAATTGACGACGTTGATTTACTCAAATATGAATTGGGGTGTAACGTCGTCCGAACCTCTCATTATCCACAATCAGTCCACTTTATCAATCGATGTGATGAAGTGGGTCTCTTGGTGATGGAAGAAATTCCCGGATGGCAACATATTGGATCGCTTGAATGGCAAGAATTAGCCTATAGAGATGTGCATGATATGATTATGCGAGATCGCAATCACCCATCTATTATTTTATGGGGAGTTCGAATCAATGAATCCAGTGACGAGCATGATTTCTATACCAAAACTAATGAGATTGCAAGAACTCTTGATCCCACTCGTCCAACGGGAGGGGTGCGAAACATTCCCCATAGTGAGTTTTTAGAAGATGTGTATACCTTTAATGATTTTATACATACAGGAACTAATCAACCGATTTCGAAAAAGCAATCGATTACCAGAATGAAAAATCCCTATTTGATTACGGAATTTAACGGACATATGTTTCCAACAAAACGAGGTGATGATGAAGTTCATCAATTAGAACATGCACTTCGTCATGCGCGCATTATCAATGCCGTGATGAATCCCAAGAATAAAATAGCGGGAGCCATTGGGTGGTGTATGAATGACTATAATACCCATCCTGATTTTGGAAGCGGAGATTTGATTTGCTATCATGGGGTTCTGGATATGTATCGTTTGCCTAAATTGGCACATGCTGTCTATGCATCACAACAAGATTTGCGCCCAGTGATGGCGATTTCATCGCGGATGAATATGGGTGATGTCCCTGGGGGACAATTAGGAAAGATATATTGTTTTACGAATATGGATTATGTGAAAGTCATTCGTAATGGGGAAGTGATTCAGACAAGTTACCCCGATCAACATGAGTTTCCTTATTTACGCCATGCGCCCATCATTATTAGCGACCTGATTGGCGATAGTTTAATTCGACATGAACATTTTTCTAAAAAAGATAGCAACATCACCAAACGAGTCATTAAAGAAATCGCCGCCAGAGGGGCTAATTTAACAATGATCTCCAAGTTACGGGTTTTATATTTGCTTCAAAAATACCATTTGACTTATGATGAAGGGGTAAAACTAATATTTAAATACATGAGTGGATGGGGTAATATTAAAAATAATTATCGGTTTGAAGGATATATCGGTGAAGAAAAAGTATTGACACGAACGTTTGCTGAAGTGGAATCAACGGCCTTGATTCTTGAAGTTCCACGCAAGACCATGATGATTGCGGATACGTATGACGTTATGCGCATCATCGTTAAAAAAGTCAATCAACATCAAGAAATGCTTCCCTATTGTTCTGATGTGGTTCATATTAGGGTGAGTAAGGCTGCCACACTCATTGGACCTAATCATCTCGCTCTTGTTCAAGGAGAAGCCGCCTTTTATATTAAAACAAACAATACCACTGGCGTTGCCGTTATTGAAGTAACGGATGATGAACACCCATGTGTTGAAATGGTCGTAGTTAACTCATGAAAAAAGAGTATACCATTGAAGAAAGAGCCGCCTTTTTAGAGGGGCAGAATGTTTGGCAAACTCATACGTTTGAACAATATCAGCCATTGTTTATGGCAGATGGTCCTCATGGTCTTCGTAAACAACGCAACTTAAGTGACCATTTGGGCTCTCAAGGGAGTGAGGTTGCTATTTGTTATCCAACTGCTAGCTTGTTGGCTTGCAGTTTTGATCCCGCGTTAGTTGAAAAAATGGCAACCTTATTGGCAACGGAAGCGGCGGCGATGGGGGTTCATATCCTTTTAGGACCAGGCATTAATATCAAACGAAATCCACTGTGTGGGCGCAACTTTGAGTATTTTTCAGAAGATCCTTTGTTGAGCGCGACGCTTGGACGAGCGTATGTAAAAGGGCTTCAACAAGCTGGTATTGGTTGTAGTGTTAAACATTTTTGTTGTAATAATCAAGAAACATTCAGGTTTCATGCCGATAGCATTGTCGATGAGCGAACCCTACATGAAATCTACTTGAAGGCATTTCGTGCTTGTGTTCAGGAAAAACCAGCCAGTATCATGGCCAGTTATAATCGAATCAACGGATATTATGCGACGGAGCATCCTAAACTTAAAAAAGTGTTACGAGAAGATTGGGCATATCAAGGGTTATTAATATCTGATTGGGGAGCAATTTCTAACCGAATTCAAGCGGTTAAAAACGGACTTGATTTAGCGATGCCATCAAGTCATGGGTATTATACCCAAGCACTCATTCGCGAGTCCAAAGTATCAGATGATATTCGGGTTGCGATTAATCAATCATTTAAACGCATTACTAATACCATTGTCACTTATCAAAGACAATCTATTCCGTCTTTTAAGTTAGATGACCATCACGAGGAAGCGCGAAAATTAGCGAGCGAATCCATGGTTTTACTTAAAAATGATGGGATTCTTCCTCTTCAAGCAAAGGAGAAGGTTCTCTTTATTGGCGCTTTTACTAAAGAATTTAGATATCAAGGAGGAGGATCTTCTTATATCAATTCGTATCGCATTGATCAAATTGAGGCGTGTTTACCAGAATATATGGATCATCCCGCTTGTATTGAAGGCTATAGCCTCGATGAAGATGGATGGAATCCTGCTTTATATGAAGAAGGAGAAAAATTAGCGGGTCTTTATCATAAAGTGGTCTTATTTTTAGGCCTTCCTTTAGCTTATGAAACGGAAGGATTAGATCGATCTCATTTGAATTTACCAGTTGGGCAAAGTAAACTCTTAAAACGTCTCCTTATGATTAATCCCAATTTGGTGTGTGTTATTTGTAGTGGGTCGGTTGTGAATTTACAATTAGCTAGTCAAGGGAAGGGGCTTCTGATGGCTTATCTAAGTGGAGAAGCGGGAGCTCGAGCTATTTTGGATATTTTATAT